>Ga0209006_10001258_pt1 | contig 22970 bp, 15 predicted proteins | sample JacPin_JW_Ref_O2_FD_188567 | JGI IMG/M metagenome (GOLD analysis project Ga0209006, IMG submission 188567) | Forest soil microbial communities from Algoma, Ontario, Canada - Jack Pine, Ontario site 1_JW_Ref_O2 (SPAdes) (version 2) | ecosystem: Environmental > Terrestrial > Soil > Boreal... | reverse complement strand
ATTTGCGTAGTAACTCGGGTCCAGGTCGACTCCAGCCTGAGGCGAGTGGCGAAGATCGAATTCGCCTGCATCGAGAATTCCCTTCGGCCCCATGAACCGTGCGAGCTCGGGAGTTTCGGTTCCCAGTCCTAGACGAACGTAAACCGGAACGCCGTGATAGTCGAAGAGCACTACGTGCAGATCGGGCATGTCGCGGCCGTCGGGCCAGCGGAAAATGCCGCCCATGGCCGTCGCCGAGCGCGGCGCTTCATTCCACCCCAGCGTCACCAGCATGCCGCTGATGAGGTGGACCATGAGATCTCCAGCCACGCCCGTGCCGTAGTTGCGCCAGCAACGCCAGCGAGAGAAGTGATATTTGTTGAACGGAATCTTAGGCGCGTCGTTGAGCCACGTGTCCCAGTCGAGCGTCTCCGTAGAGAGATCGGGCGGAGGCGGATACTCCCATGCTCCGGTAGGATCGTTGCGGCCGAGCGTGAGCTCGATCATCGAAACCTCGCCGATCGCGCCGTGGCCGCCGTCATACAGCTCGCGGGCTTGAGCGCAGAGCACGGAACTGACGCGCTGGGAGCCGATTTGCACGATGCGATTATTCTTTTGAGCAGCCTCGACCATGGCGAATCCATCGGCCACGGTGTGCGACATCGGCTTCTCGCAATAAATGTCTTTGCCCGCGTTACAGGCATCCACAACCACGCGCCTGTGCCAATGATCGGGGACAGCCGCCACGATGCAGTCGATATCTTTCCGGTCCAGCAATTCCTGATAATGCCGAGTGGTAGGCAAACTGGCGTTGCCCGTAATTTCCTTGGCCAGAGTGTGGCGGCCGTCGTACAAATCAGCAGCCGCTACGCATTCGACTCCAGGAATCGTAATTGCGCCGCCGAGCAGTCCGGAACCTTGCATCCCGACGCCAATCATGCCAAAACGAACGCGGTCACTCGCTGCCACTGCTTGCGGCATAGCCGCGACTGGATGCGCGTTGAGCAGAACGGTCTTGGAAAGCAATGCGCTTCCGGCAACGGCGGCAGTTCCGCCTTGTAAGAACGCGCGGCGCGACAGATACTTTTTCATGCGAACTCCTCCCATATGAATTGACTGCGCACACGGCTCTCTCAACCCTTACAACGGCGTTACTTCTTCAATGGTTTAATGGCCACTTCTTTGAAAAATACGATGTCGTTGTCGCTGTGATTCTGCAGCCCCATATAGCCGAAATTTGGCCGCGGTCCGCGTTGCGGCTCGAAGTCAAATTTCTTGTCCGGTACGGGATCGCCATCGCGATAGTCCGTGATCTTCACGCCGTTGAGCGTCACGATCGTGCGCGAGCCGTCCAGGGTAATTTCCATGGTGTTCCACTCGGGTCCTGGCTTCCACGCTTTAGCCAAGGGCTTGGTAAGCGAGTAGAGCATGCCGGTGGAATGGTATTCATCCTCGCTTGGGTCCGACCTTTCCGGATGATTGTCGATCTGCACTTCGAAGCCGTAGTGGACGGGCATCCATTCTTCGCGAGGCTCCAGCGGGATGCGAATGAAGACTCCAGAGTTGTCGTTTTCGTCGCGCATCTTGTAAACGACATGAATGATGCAGTCGCCGACTTTTCCGCCGGTCCAGTAGAGAAGCCCCATGCCTCCATGAGTGCGGATCAAGCCGTCTTCCACCGTATCTCCGCCTGGCCCAACGTGTTTCCATCCGGCCAGATCCTTGCCGTTGAAAAGTTGCCGCCATTGGTTGGGATCGCCGGCACAGGCGTTGTGATCTTCTCCTTCTGCCGCAAAGCCGGGTGCTGCAAAACAAAAAAGCAAAAATATCAAAACCATTAGGCGTTTCAACATCAGAATCTCCTGAAAGCTTGTTTGCTATCTTGAGAGCCACACTAATCTACTCGCACCTGGGGCCGTGAGGCAATGGGAGACAAGCAGAAACGGTGACGCGAGACGCTTCAGGCCAGACCGCCGCCGTCGACCACCAAGCAAGCTCCTGTGATCCAGTTCGACATATCGCTGGCAAGGAACAGAACGGCCATGGCTACATCTTCGGGCGTGCCGATTCGCCGCAACGGGCGATCAGCGGCTTGTTTCATGAAGTTGTGTGGTTCGTCGCCAAGCTGCGCGCATTCGCCCTTTAACATCGGCGTGTCCACGTCACCCGGGCAGACGCAGTTCACGCGGATGTCGTCTTTGCCATGGTCGATTGCCATCGAGCGCGTCAGGTTGAGAACTCCGGCTTTAGCGGCGCAGTAGACAGCGGCTTTCGGTCCGCCTTTCAGCGACCATCCCGAGCCGGTGTTGACGATCCGGCCGCCACCATTGCGGATCATGTGGGGAATTACTTCTCGGGAGAGCAGATAAACGCTCTTCAGGGTGACGTCGAGGACCAGGTCCCATTCCTCTTCGCGGAGTTCTGCAACGCTCTTGCGGATCACGATCCCCGCGTTGTTGCACAGAATATTGATCTTTCCGAACGTTTCAATCGTGGTTCGGGCTGCGCGGGCGCAGTCTTCCGCGGAACTCACATCGCAACGAAGGAAGATAGCCTTTCCGCCCTGTCCGCAAATCCCCGAGACCGCCTCGGCTCCGCCTTGGTCGTCGATGTCCAGAACCGCAACCGCAGCTCCCACCTGCGCGAGCAAGAGCGCGATCCCGCGGCCAATGCCGGATGCGGCGCCGGTCACCATCGCCACCTGACCCTCCAGCGACAGCAACTGCTCCGCTTTCTTGGCTATTGTCATTGTCGTGCTGTGATATGAGGGCTCGCGTCCACTGCTTTTTCCACTGCCGCCAGCGTAAGGTTCACGTCCACGTCGTTGTGCGCGAGAGTGACAATCGAATGCAGGGTTGCTGAGGGTGTCGTGTAAATTCCGAGCTCGAACAGTTTGAAGACGAACTGCTGGTACGCCTTTCTGCCTACGTGCTGGCAGAACTCGCGATAATCCCTGATGGTGGGATGTTCGGTAAACATGATTTGAAACATGGGCCCTACCCGCTGCACGATCGCGGGAATCTTTTTCCGCTGGAAGATATCAGTGAGTCCGCTGCAGAGTCGGTCGGCAATTGACCACGTGTGCGCGAAGGCGGCGCAATTATTTTCCGTGAGTTTGCGCAGGCTGGCGCGCGCCGCGTGCATTCCGATGCGCGAACCGTTGTGCGTGCCGTAGTGCAGAACACCGCCCCAGGCCAGCGCTTCCATCACCTCGGCTCGTCCAGCGAAGGCTGCGACCGGAAGTCCGCACCCGAGCGCTTTGCCAAGGGTCACAAGATCCGGCGACAGCTTGTAATATTCCTGGCATCCGCCGGGCGCGATCCGAAAGCCGGTTACAGTTTCGTCCAGAATAAAAAGAATGCCGTTCTGTTTCGCGAGCTTCTGCAGGCCCAGAAGATATCCTTCCGCCGGAGGGATCACGCCCATGTTCGCCATGATGCCTTCGGTGATGATGGCGGCAATCTGACGCGGATGATTTTCGATGGCGCGCTGCAGCGCCGGCAGATCGTTCCACGGAACCACAATTGTGTCGTCGAGCGCGTGCCGGTTCAAGCCCGAACTGTCGGGAATCTTGATGGGATCGTTACGATGCCCGACCGCTGTCGCCGGCAGCGGGTTCGAACTCACCATCAGGTCGTCATACCATCCGTGATAATGGCCCTCAAACTTCAGAATTTTTGGCCTGCCAGTATATCCGCGCGCTAAACGAAGCGCGGCCATCACCGCTTCGGTGCCGGTGTTGGCGAACCGTATCCGTTCCGCATTGGGGATGAGGCCGCGCAACAGCTCCGCCACTTCGATCTCGATTTCCGTGGCGGTAGCGAAGTGGGCTCCTGTCGCCGCAGCTTCCGCGATCGCACGAGTTACGTCAGGGTGCGCATGTCCGAGAGGAAGAGCCCCAAACCCCATCATCCAATCGACGTATTCGTTGCCGTCGGCGTCCCAGATTCGCGAACCGCTTCCGCGCTGCATGAATAGCGGGTATTCGCCGTAGTTGGCAGGACCGCGCGACGAGGAACTACTGCCCTCAATGAGCAGATTGAGCGTGCGCCGATAAAGCTGTTTCGACTTTTCCGAACGAGAGGGCATTTCCACATCTCTTTTTTGCCGTGCCGAGTCGGACAGTGACTGTCTTAATCCTTTTCCCAGGCATCGGCTGCCACCTGCGCTCCTGCGCCCGCGCCCGAATCAGACTCTGCCTCGCGCTTCTTTTGCCAGTCAGCTTCCGTCAGCACCGAAATTGTCCCCAGCTTTTTCTTCCGGAGGCCGGAATTGATCGCGGGCAGCGACCCTTCCGTCAGTTTGTGGAAATCCGCGATCACATCTTCCAGTTCGTGGCCAAGGGAATCGCTTCGAGCAGCTTGATAGTCTGTGGGACGGCCATCGTAGCCGTCGATGTCGCCATAGAGCTGTCCCAGCAACTCGCGAATACGTTCTTCGCCGGTGACCATTCCACCTTCTTTGGTGGCAACAATCTTAGAGCGGAGTTCGTCGCATTTCCCCGACAGTTGCTGCAACGGGACCCGCAGTGCGTCCTTTTCCGGCAACTTGGCGGCGCTTTCGATGGCTGCATTGCGCACACCTTCGATCGCGCTCACCGAATATGTCATGTGTTCGATCAGCTTATAAACCTTCATCTCCAGATCGAACTGAGCCTTGCGATCCTCCACCGTATATTTCGCGCGCGGATCGAGCGCAACCCTCAATTGCTCGGTGTAGACGTGATCTCCCTTCGTCATCTTCACCGTATAGGTTCCAGGTAACGCCAGAGGACCCTCCGTTGCCTCTCCCAGTGCCGTGGCGGCGGGCGCAACGGCGGGTGCTTTCAAGCGCATCGACCAACCTGCGCGATTCAACCCGCGATGTTTGCTGCCGGGAACGGTATCGATCAGCTTTCCATCCGGATCGAAGATTTCGATCTTCAGATCGCCAAAGATATGCCGACTCTTCTGGTAGTAAGTGATCATGGCCTCGCTTGGCCGATTGCGACCACGAAACGTTTCACTGCCTTCTGCCCAGCCGCCTCCAGCTTCGAAGTATTGTCTCGCCGGCCTGCCCGCGATCAGCGAGGCCTCCTTCGACATGAGTTCGGGTGTAAGCGCGCGGAACGGCGAAATATCGTCGACAATCCAGATGCCACGCCCGTGGGTCGCCAGCACCAGATCTCCTTCGCGAGTCTGCACGGCAATGTCGCGCACCGCAACAGCGGGAAAGTCCGAACCTTTGTACTGCGCCCAGCGCTGGCCACCGTCCACCGAAATCCAAAGGCCGAATTCCGTGCCCAAGAACAGGAGGTTGGAGTTGACTGTATCTTCCTTGATCACGTGGGCATATCCGCGCACTCCACTTTGCTGCAATGGAAGTGCGGTCCACGTCTTGCCATAGTCGGTGGTCTTGTAGGCGTAGGGCGTGATGTCGCCGTAGGTGTGCCGGTCAAACGTGGCATAAGCGGCGGCTTCATTGAAGCGGCTAGCCTCGATGGTCGAGACCCACGAATTTCTCGCCAGACCGCTGATGTTTCCCACGACGTTGGTCCAGCTCTTGGCTCCGTCGCGAGTGACCTGAACATTGCCGTCATCCGTTCCCACCCAGATGATCTGCCCATTCTTCGGCGACTCAGAGATGGAGTAGATCGTGGTGTGCATTTCGGCGGAAGAATTGTCAACAGTGACGCCACCGGACTCTTCCTGCTTCTGTTTTTCCGGATCGTTGGTCGAGAGATCTGGAGAAATCCGCTCCCATGATTGTCCGTGATCCCGCGAGCGAAACAGGAACTGCGCCCCGAGGTAGATGGTTCCTTTCTCGTTGGGGCTCATGTGGATTGGTGTGTTCCAGTTGAAACGCAATTTCTTCTCGCCATAATTCGGAAGCGGCTTGATGGAGCGATTCTCGTGGGTATACCGATTCACGCGGCCGATCTCGCCGCCTTGCGCTTCCGCGTAGATGTAGTCCGGATCGGAGGTGTCCTCGAACATCCAGAAACCGTCACCGCCGTACATGTTTTCCCAGCGCGAGTTACTGATGCCGCCGGGGTGGGACGAATCGCCCACCCACGAACTGTTGTCCTGCAGTCCTCCGTATACGTGGTAGGGGTCCGAGTCGTCCGTACTCACGTGGTAGAACTGCGAAACCGGAAGGTTCATCTGGTGCTTCCAGCGGTTTCCGCCATCTTCGCTGCGCCACAAGCCACCATCGTCGCCGGCAATTACGATGTTGGGGTTCTTGGGGTTGATCCACACATCGTGGAAGTCGCCGTGCGCCCCGCCGGAAACCACGTTGAAGGTCTTGCCTCCGTCGGTGCTCAACAACAGGACGAGGTCTGGCTTGAAGATTTTGTTTTGATCTTTCGGGTCAACGATCAGGTTGCCGAAATAAAACGGACGCCATACCACGAAGTTGCTGGCGTCTTCCTTGATCCAGGTTGCGCCGCCATCGGTTGAGCGGTATAGCGCGCGTTTCTCCGCTTCAATGTTGGCATAGACGATCTGCGGATTCGAAGGTGCCACAGCGACGGCTACGCGTCCCCAGGGTTTGGGAGGCAGCCCCTTCGCATTCGCGTCATTGACTTCGCTCCAGTGGTCGCCGCCATCGGTGGACTTGAAGAGGCCGCTCCCCGGCCCTCCCGAACGGAACGTCCAGCCCTGGCGGCGGAAGTCCCACATCGAAGCATAGATGGTCTTGGGTTCCTGACGGCTCATGGCCAGCAGGCCACATCCGGAGGAACCGTTCGTTCCTGCCAGAACTTTGTTCCACGACTTGCCGCCATCGTTCGTCTTGAAGACTCCGCGCTCGTCGTTGTCGTCCCACAGATGCCCGGTCGCACAAACCAGTACATTCTTGCCATCCGTGGGATCGATCAAGATCTTGGCGATGTGTTCACTGTCTTTCAGGCCGACGTTGATCCAATTCTCTCCGCCGTCGGTCGATTTGTACACGCCATCACCCACGGACACACTATTGCGGACCCACGATTCTCCCGTGCCGACCCAAACTGTTTTTGTGTTGGAGGGATCAATCGCCACAGCGCCAATCGACTGCACGTCCTCACGATCGAACACCGGCCTATACGTGGTTCCTCCGTTCACCGATTTCCACACTCCGCCGCTGGCGGACCCCACGAACACTGTGATTCTTCCATCCTGCTCCACAGCATCCAGGGCGGCGATTCGGCCGCTCATGGTTGCCGAGCCGATGTTGCGCGCCGGCAACCCGGACACGGTAGCGGCGTCGTAACGGTAGGCCGCCTGGCCCTCTACAGCCGCCCAAAGCGAAGCTCCGGCCAACCACGCACACACTGCCCAAGACTTAAGAACGGATACCTTCATGTCTGCCGATCCCTTCCAAGGTAAATAATGTTTCTAGGTAAGTCTGCTCAGCGAATCACTTAACTCCCACCATCCCGGACCCCTTTTCCTCGGTCCTCAGCGAGGGCGGAACCGCAAACTCGCCCGGGTCCATCGGCACGTTCACTTCAAGCTTTTCCACTGTTGTCGTCTGTGCTCCGGGATTACTTTTCGCGCCCTGCGAGATCGAGAACGGAAACATCACACCGGCGACGGGTTTATACGAACCCAGATCGATCACAGTCTCACGCACCGAACCGCGGATGGACTCTTGAACTTCCTTGCGAATCTCCAGATAGGTATCGGGATCGAGATAGTAGTAAATAATGTCGCCGTCCTTCTGCGTGACTTTCAATCGCAGCGCGTCGTCGCCGTCGACTACGTCGTGCCCCAGATACTCAACGGTGTTGCCTTTCTCCTTATAGTCCACCAGGGGACCGTCGAAATCGGCGTCGAAGAGTAGATCTCGCAACTTGTCTTCTCCCATGAGTTCGGGATCTTTGTGTCCGCCGAAGGGTTGAATCTGCCAGCCGTGGGCACCGTCATAGGCCTGCACGCTGGTCATGCCCTGCAGCGAAAAAGTCTCGCGAACCAAATTCGGCCGCAAGTTGTCCTGCCCTGTGGCGCCCGTGAAGCCTCCACCTTTAAGCTTGCCCGTCGCGCGCACGGATTTGATGGCTTTGATCTTTTCGATCCCGCCTCTGGCTTCGATGTTCTTGTTGACGAGTTCTTCGGCCGTTTGACCGTAGGCTATTAAGCCGGGGCACAAAACCACTATCAGCACCATTACTGCTTGACCCATGAACGCAACTCCTAGATTTCCTGGAACTTGAAGACCCGGAACGGACGACACAGTACTCTACGTGGTAGAGGACGTCCTTGCCAAGTCTTGGTGAGCAATAGAGCCGGGCAGCGCACAATTTTTCTTCCGAATAAGCAACAGCCAGGCGGCTGCCTTGTCCGCCGCTCAAAGTCTACGAAGATTTTCGTTGACACTACGAAGTTCTTCGTAGTAGCGTGCTTTCCTATGAGGAAGTCACCTCTGAAACCGACTGCGTCCGAACTCGAAATCTTGCATGTCCTGTGGTCGCGCGGGCCTTCCACCGTGCGCGAAGTCTACGCCACGCTGAACGAGAAACGCCCTTTGGGCTATACCAGCGTGTTGAAGCTGCTGCAGATCATGACGGCGAAAGGCACGGTGAGGCGGCGAGACGAAACCCAGAGGGCGCACGTCTATGAAGCATGCCTGCCGGCGGAGCAAACCAAACGCCAGTTTGCCGGCGACGTCCTGCAGCGAGTGTTTGAAGGATCCGCCAGCCAACTCATGATGCACGCGCTGGCCGGGCGGCGGGCTTCGCCAGAAGAAATCGACGAGTTACGGCGCTTGCTGGATCAATATGAAAGGAACCGGCGATGATGAACATTCTGACGAGTTGGCTTTCCCCGAGTCTCATGCATGCGGTGGCTTGGACGCTGCTTCATTTTCTGTGGCAGGGCGCCGCTCTGGCAGCGCTGGCTGCCGCCGCTATGGCTTTCTGCCGCCATGCTGCCGCGCGCTATGCAATCGCCCTGAGCGTCCTGGTGCTGATGCTCGCCACACCGATCGCTACTGTTGTCGTTTTCAGCCAGAACCAATCCCATGACGATAGTGCCAGTGCCGCTGTCGGGGGGGCGCCGTTGTCAATCGAACTGGCTGGAAATCACGCTGCGGGAGCCGTTGATTCACTTGCGCCGAGAGTCCGTCGCAACCTGTCGTCCTGGAATTCGTTTCCTTGGCTCGTTGAAGCCTGGCTCGCGGGAGTGGCTTTCTTCAGCCTGCGGTCGGCTGGCGGTTTCCTCCTTCTGGAGCGGCAGCGCCGCAAGCTGTCCACGAATGTGAACGCCCGCGTACTCGAAATGTGCCATACGCTGCAGCGCCGTCTCGGGCTGAAGTGGGCGATCCGTTACTGCGAAGGCGAAGGACTCCAGGCCCCAGCCGTGATTGGCTGGTTTCGCCCGGTGGTGTTCCTTCCGCTGCGAGCCCTCACGGGTCTGTCCCAGGAGCAGCTTGAATTAGTTGTGGCGCACGAACTGGCCCACATTCAGCGGCTTGATCCCTTCGTGAACGTTTTCCAGGTGGTGGCTGAGGCGCTCCTGTTCTACCATCCCGCCGTGTGGTGGCTGAATCGGCGCGTTCGCGCAGAGCGCGAGCACTGTTGTGATGATGTCGCAATCTCGCTCTGCGGCAACGCCGTCGAGTACGCTCGCGCGCTCACGCTAATGGAAGAATGGCGGAGCCTGCCGGTTCTCGCCATGGCAGCCAACCGTGGTCCGCTCACGGAGCGCATTCTCCGCGTGCTCGGGCTAGGGACTCTCGGCGCCGGAATGCGCGGGATCGGAATCACAGGCAGTGTGGTTTGCCTGACCGCGGCTCTGGTCGCCGGAAACGCTCTGGTCGGGATCGCCCACGCACGCCCCGTTCTTTCCGGAATGTCAATGTTGCCACAGGCCGCTCAGGCAGAGCCCGAGAGTCCGCAAGAGCCGAAGCCTTCCCCGGCGCGCCCGGCGAGCAGCGCACAACCGGCGGCCGCCGCCAATTCCGCCACGGCCACTTCCTACATCGACGCCATGAAAGCCGCGGGCATGGGCGATCTCACGATCGACGAACTTGTGGCAATGAAGATTCAGGGCGTCACGCCCGAGTATGTCCGCGAGCTTCACGATCAGGGCTTGCATCCGGACGCTGATATTCTTGTAGCCTTCCGGGTGCAAAACGTTACGGCGGCATATATTCACGAGCTGCGCGGGTTAGGGTTTAGTCCTGGCCCGGACGAAATCATCGCTTTCAAAGTGCAGAATGTGAGTGCAGATTACGTTCGAGGTCTGAAAGAAGTCGGCATTCAACCCAACCCGGATGAGATCCTTGCGCTCAAAGTGCAGGGAGTGACTCCAGCCTACATCAAGGAACTTCGTGCCGCAGGTTTGAACCCCGATGCCGACCAGGTCATCGCCATGAAGGTCCAGGGCATCACGCCTGCCTACATACACGATCTTCATGAACTCGGTCTGAAGCCGGATGGCGACGACCTGGTGGGCATGAAGGTTCAAGGCGTCAGTCCGGAATATGTGCGGGAGATCCAGGCCACGGGCCTCAAGCCCGGCGGCGACGACCTGATCGCCATGCGAGTGCAGGGCGTGACGGCGGAGTACATCAAGGCCCTGCAAGCGGCCGGGTTCAAGGTCAACATCGACGATGTGGTCTCCGCCAAAGTACAAGACATTACTCCCGAGTTCATCGAAAAGGTACGCCAGCACGGATTCAAGGACCTCGACCTCGACAAGCTCATCGAACTAAAGCGCCTGAATATTCTGGAACCCCACGCGGACATTTAGAGGAGATGATTTCATGAGACTCCGCCAGACACTCTGTTTTCTAGTATTCGGATTCTGCGTGGTTTTCGGTGTAATCGCGAACCGCGCAGCAGAAACCCGCAGCGGCGACTGGACCCTCGGCAAGTCCGAGGAACCAGGCAAGGTCGAATTCTCGCTGATCGAGCGACACCACGGCGGGATGTCGAGTCATCAGTCCGACTGGCCAGCCACCGCGTTGCGAGGCGTGGACTTCTCCAAGTCCGGTCGCCAGGATGTGCACTTCACCATTTCTCGCGACGCGGGCAAGATTGACTGCGAAGGCTTTCTCAACGATGGAGAAGGAGCTGGCATTTTCCATTTTCAGGCTGACCCGAACTACTCGCGCGAAATGCAGAGCCTGGGTTTCCCTGTCGACGATGAGAAGCAATTCAGCATGGCGGTGCAGGATGTAAGTCTGGAATTCGCGCGGCAGATGAAGAACGAACACCTCACCGATCTCGACACCGACAAGTTGATCGCGTTCCGCATCTTCAACGTGAATGCGCAGTTCATCGAAGACCTGCGCGGGGCGGGATTGAAAACTTCGGACAGCGACAAGCTGGTGGCATTCCGCATTCACGGCGTAACCCCGCAGATGATTCGCAGCCTCCACCAGGCCGGCTATTCACCGGACGAAGATACGCTGATTGCGATGAGGATTCACGGTGCAACCCCGGAGTGGATGGACGACCTGAAGAAGCGAGGCTACGATCATATCGACCTGCAGCAGCTGATCGCGTTCCGCATTCACGGTGTTTCGCCGGAATTCATCGACAAGCTGCAAGGGCTGGGCTATACCCATCCTGAACCCGACCAGCTGATTGCGATGCGGATTCACAACGTCACGCCGGAATACATCGCCGGGTTACGCACTCGCGGCATGGAAAAGCTGTCCATCGACCAGCTGGTAAGCCTCCGCATTCACGGCATCGACTAGTAGCCACCGGGCTGTCGCGGGTAGTTTCGGGAAGGGCACTGCCTCGGCTGCGCTGTCGAAGTGCCCGGCCATTCGGCTTTGTTTCTGAGGTTCTCGGTGGGGCGTAGACACGCCGCGAGAACGAGGCAAGAGAAGATAAAAAAGCCGCCCTGGCCGGGGCGGCTTTTCTGCAAAAGCGGGGCTTTATCCTAATGCGCGAATGCGATGTTCAACCCCGTGGTGAAAATAATGTCGTTCTTCTTCGACGTGGAAGGCGGGTTCGTCACATAGATGTCGGCAAACTGGTTCTGCCATCCCAGCCATTTGCTAATCTTGGTAACCGTACCAAAATCAAACGTGCCGCGATACTGGCTGGTGTCGCTCAGATCAGGATAGAAGTAAAACTTCTGCGTCACCACCGTGCTGGCGCCGAGCTTTTGCGTCAACTCCTCGCCCAGAGTGAGAGCGCCGAACTTGTCGGTCTTGCCGTATGAAGTGAAGGTCGGCGGCGTGGTGGGCGGCGTTACCGGGGGACCATTCGAGTAAGTCTCGTGCGTATAGTTTCCCCCGGCAAAAAAGTCGAGTATCGTCTTGTCCGTTTTGATGGCATGGAGTCCGAGACCACCGTCGTAGACGGCGCGCAGATCCAGTTCCTGCAGTTGGTTACTCATGAAGTCTGTGCCGACAAAAACGAACGTTCGCGCATTGATGTTGTGGTCGTAGCGCAGCAGGCCTTCCACCAGATTGGCGATCGTGGTCGGCACCGCTCCCGGGGCATTGTTCGCGGTGTAGACTGAGCTCGCGGAGAGCGTGATTTTGTCGTGAATCGTGGGATGGACGGCATTGAACGCAAGGGCCAGGTTCTCCGTCTCGCTGTTACCGCGGGCCAGAGAGAAGCCTACGTTGGCGCCTCCGGTCCACCCGCGCCTCAGGGTAGGATGCATCGACTTGTCATAAGCGGTCTGTTCCGCGTCGTTGCGAATCACCGTGACGTCTTCCTTGGGCGCTTCGACGGTGCCGCTCGTTTTGGTCGCGATCTCCAGTTTGCCGTCAGTGGTCGTAACCGTGCCGACCGCGGTCTTTCCGCCTTTCAGGTCCACGTGCAATTCCTGGTCGGTCGTAATTTGATCGATCGCCGCGAACTGGATGGTCACGTCCCCCGCAAACTCGGTGTGCAACACCACCGTCTTGCCATCTGACTTCACAATCTTCCCGGTCAGATGGTCACCGTTTTTCAAAATGATCTGGTCAGCCAGCATCAGGGCTGACGAAATCAGCATAAACACAATGACGCACTGCATCTTACGCAACACAGACTGATCCTCCATGGGATAAAAGATAATGTCGTATGCGAGCTAAATCGTAACGATCCGAAATTCGAGACAAACATCGGGGCCCGGGTCCGCCGGGTATTCAGCGGACGGGAAAAAACACAGGTAACCAGACGAAAGTGGTAGAGACTTACCAGAGGGCAGTGCTTGGGCACGGCGCCAACGCACGCCTAAAACCCACGACGGGAACCCCCTACGCGGGACCCGGTCAGCTCTTTGTTTCGGGTTTCTTGCTCTGATCGGTGGAAGCCTGCGTGGGCGGTTGATCCTTCATGCCATCTTTCAGGGCACGGATCCCCTCACCCAGACCTTTTCCGAGTTCAGGCAGTTTCTTTGGGCCGAACACCAGCAGGGCAATGAAAAAAATCACCAGCAGGTGCATCGGTTGAAATAGACCTTCTAACATTTTGAAGCCTCCAGCAACGGCACCTTACAGCGTACGGAAGGATGGGGCGGAAGTCAATGCAATGCCGTTGCCTTGCAATGCCGTTGTCTGTGTCCGTCTTGGGCCCGCGTTGGATTGCCCGCAAAAGCTTGTGCCAGTTCGGTTTAGCGTCTTCGGACAGACCATTGTCCAGTAGCCTCGCGTGAGCGTTGTCTCAGCTTGTTACCTCCGTGACCTTACCGAAAACGATGCCGCCGGGCTATGTTTTGGGAGGCTGTCTTACGGTAGGCACTTCTCTCAAACGGCGCGACCGGCAGGCCAATCACGGGATTAGGGAGTCTGGTGAAACTCAAGTTTGCGGTGCTTCTTGCTTTCCTGGGTCTGGCAACCTTCGGCGCTGCCGATCCTGCCGACGTCAAGCCGCTGAACACCAACAAGGCGCTCACGACCACTGAACTCGTGGCCTGGTTGACTGGAGGCATTTCCAACAGCCGTCTGGTGCGGTTAGTCGGCGACCGCGGGCTGACCACCGCTCCGGGAAAAGACGAACTGCGCCAGTTGCAGTCGGCTGGGGCCGATGAGAATCTTCTTCGTGTTGTTGGTTCCGTCAAGACTCCGTCGGGCTCCGGGGTCGCTCCAATCCCGCCAGCCCTGCTAAAAGCGGCTACGGCCGCAGTCCGGCAGAATTATCACGAAGCGGAGTTGCAATTGCGAGAAGCTTTGCGCGACGACCCGCGGAACAGTGCTCTGCACTTCGCTCTCAGCACGATGCTTCGTCAGCAGGATCAATGGGACGATGCCTTCGACGAGATCGCGCAATCGCTGCAGCTGAAACCGGATTTTCCCGAGAACCACGGCAGCCTCTCCTACATTTTCTACCGCATGGACGACGGCCAGAACGCGGTCGCCGAAGCGCGCACCGCATTGAGCATGGACCCGGAGAACTCTGAGGCTTATCAATACCTGGGCCTGGGCTTTTACTCGAGTGGCGAATATAGCGCTGCAGTCCATGCGTTTGCGCAGTCTCTGTTACGCGACCCTGAGAACGCCGACAGTTATTACGATATGGGCATTGCCCTGCACGCCGCCGGCAACCTGGCGGCCGCGTTGGCAGCCTATGAGAGGGCCATCGGCCTTCGTCCGGACTTCTGGGAGGCGCATTCCAATTTAGCGTTGACCCTGCACGAAGAGGGCAAGCTTGATCGGGCTGTGGTGGAATATCGCGCGGCCAAGAAATTGGCTCCGGAAGAAGCCTCGGTCCGCAATAATCTGGGCAACACGTATTGCGATCAGGGCAAGTTTGACGAGGCGATCACCGAACTGCGCGAGCTCTACAAGCAGCACCCGGAATGGCAGGAGGGGCACGGCTGTCTGGCCAGCGCGCTCATGGCGAAGAAAGACTATGAGGGTGCGGTCGCAGAACTGCAGCTGGCCTTGCAGCTGAATCCTTCGGGTGCCACCGAACACCGCGTTCTGGGTCAAGCCCTTATGCTGGATGGCAAACCGGAAGAGGCGCTGCGCGAATTTCGCCTGTCGGTTTCCCTCAACCCTGATTCCGACGTGGCCCATCACTACCTGGGCACAATCCTGTTCGAGCAGCAGCAGTTGCAGGCCGCGGAAAGAGAATTCCGTGAAGCCCTGCGGCTAAAGCCGTCCGCCGACAACCACTATTCGCTGGCAGCGTGCCTGATGAGCCTTGATCGCTACGAAGAGGCTCTCTCCGAGCTGGACCTGGCTGCCCGGCTCGATCCCGAACGCACTCTTTACCGCGCGCGCCGCGAAGAGCTTCTCAAGCTGATGAAAGCCACGAACAGCGCCCGGTAGAGGATCGCCGGCCGCGCACGAGTCGGACGTGTCCCACAGGCCAGTACCTCCGTGTGTACTGCTGGTGTTTCGGTCTGGCCTAAAATCTGCCTACACTAACAGAAGGTTTCCGGAGATGCACGATGGAAGCAACACGTTCCCAGCACGCAGCCGTTGGCGCGGGCCCACAACATGCAGTCGTGCGTGGAAATGATGCCAGCAGCCCCAATCCCGCAGCCTTGACCAATGGGCCCGCTGCGGTTGTCGGCAAGTCCTCCGCGTACGGACTACCCTGCGCCACTTGTCACCTCTACTACCCAGCCGATCTTGACGCTTGCCCCACGTGCCAGGGCAAGGAGCGTGTCGCCCCGGTCATGCGAATTGCAGCCGGCCAAGTACCCCAGAGCAGCACTGAGACTGCACCACCTCGCAAGGAAGACGTGGCACAAACTGGCAAGGGCCCAAAACAAGCTGGCACGGACTTGGACGAGGAGCGCGAGCAATTTCTTCGTGAATTCAAATCTGAACTGGTTGCGGTGCATGCCGAGGCCACCAAAGCGCCCGCGTACACCTGCAAACTCGAACATAACCATCCCGCCGGGTTGCAACCTGCCGAGATTTGCCAATCCTGCCATGAGCTCCTGCAGGGTCGCCTGGACGTTTGCGAGGCGGCTTTGCACATGGACCTGAAAGAAGCCGCGCAGATTATTTACGATGCGGTGTGGGGTGATCCTTCCGACCCGAGCAAGACCTACCGCAACGCTGCCAGCGCCCTGCTCACCGAGTTGCGCAAGCGTGCAGGCATGAATGCTGTGCGTGGCCCGTTCCATCCCATGGCTCACTGAAATACATCTTGAGTCCCATTATCTGCGCACGAAGACAAGCCTGAAACCCACCGGCTAATGAGCCGCGGGCGTGGGTGCCGTCATCAAGCTCACAAACATTCTGTAGAACTTCTCGGCGTTCAGATCCACCTGGATTTCGACCGACTGCGCTTCCAGTTTCGGCTTGTCTTTGTCGCTCCAGGTCAGAGTGTTTCCGTATCCCGCTCCCTTGTCGAGGTCTACTCCCATGTATCGGGTCTCGCTCTTCGTGATCAGAGTAGGGTCGATCCATGCGGCTGCCGCAAGTTCGTCCCACATGATGTCGGCACCGGGCCAAAATTGGGCAAAATGCGCCAGATAATGGGCGAGCGGAGTGCCGCTGGCTTCGATCTCTTTGATCATGGCAGGCGTTAGCTGAGTCTTAATGGAAATGTCCGTGGGTGTGCAGACAATCTTTTTCCAGCGCTCACGAAGTACGATTTGCGCTGCCTCAGGATCAAACCAAAAATTGAATTCGTGGCGTGGATTGCTGGCAAACTCCGGGTTGTCGCTGCTGGGACTCAGACTTCCTCCCATGAACACGAGTTCCTGCACCAGCTCTACAAACTGCGGATCGATCGTGACTGCGAGCGCCAGGTTCGTCATCGGCCCGCCTTCGTAGACGGTCACCTCGTGGGGATATTTGTGCACCATCCGGATCAGGAAATGCACGGCGTCTTCGTCAGCGGGCTTTGTAATCGGCTTTCCCTCGGGAAGTTCCGGCACGACGAAAGGCTCATGCCACCAGCGGTCATCCCACGCGCCCGCGTAGGCGACTTTTCCGTATCGCTGTTGCCACAGTTGGGCTTCCTCACGGCTGCGAACGAGGGGGAACGCCGCCCCGGGCACAACCGGAATGTCGGTGCGTCCGATAATTTCGAGCAAGCGCAGCGTATGTGCCACTTCCTCATCGCGCCACTGATCTCCACTCACCACCGTGATCCCCAGCACTTCCACCTGCGGCGATTGAATCAGTACCAGCAGCGTCTGCATGTTGCTGCCGCCAGGCCCAGAGCAGTCTTCGTTGACGATGATTTTGCGACGCGGCTGGGCGAAGCAGAGCGTGGCGGTCAGGCAGTAGGCGATTAAGACTAAGGATTTCTTGGTCGACAAGGCTAATCTTTCACGAAGTGTGTTCGTTTCCGCGAGACAAAGGGCAGAACGGGTGGTGCCCGTCTGCCCCGGAAGTTAGTCACGCAACGCTCTAGAACGCGAGCCTGAGTGCAAATTGAATCAAGCGAGGATTGTTCACGGTGTTATTGATGACGCCGAAGCTCGAGGGCGTGTTGATGTCTTGCTGTCCGCTATCACCCAACCCCGACAAGTAGAACTGCGGATGGTTGAAAATGTTAAAGAACTCGGCCCGGAACTGCAAATTCATACCTTCACGGAGCGAAAGCGGAAAATTCTTGATGACGGAGAAATCGGTGTTGACGAAACGAGGGCCGTAGACGGGTGCACGCGCGGCGGTGCCGAGTTCTCCTGCAGGAGCCTGTTCAAAGGCACAGGGATTAAACCAATGCTGGTGAGTGTGAATCTGCGTGGGGCAGTTGGTGCCCCCAGGTTCAGGACCAGCCTTATTCGGATCGCCCACTTGGTTCGGACGCTGGAGCGTAAATCCGTTGTAGGAGAAGAATGTTCCGGATTCATCAGCACTGTCGACGACAAATAGCGGGAATCCGGATGTGGCTCTCTCGATCAGATCCAAGTGCCAATTTCCGAGCAGAGCATTCGTCGCGCCATTCCAGTTCCCTCCAAAGTGCTTGCCTTTGCCAAAAGGTAGATCGTAAAGGACACTGGCGGTAAAGCTGTCATCTAGATTCAGCTGGGAGAGACCCCAGTCAAGTTTCTTCGTTCCGGGCAGTGGCCAATAGATAGCGCCAGGGTTCGTGCCAAGGCCATCAGGCATACCCGAGTCAAAGGTGCGGGACCAGGTGTAGCCCAGCAGCGCGTAGAGGCCGTGGCGCGTACTCTTGGTCTCAGCCTTGACTTCAAGAGAGTCATAGCGGGCATTACCCACGCTGTTGTTGCTGTTAACGCTTTGAAAGGGGTTCGCGAACGGGAAATAACCTAAGCCACAGCCCACCGTGTAGCCCGGCACTGGAGCAAAGCCGTCGGGGCAGGCATTCGGATCATTGAGGTTTTCGTTCTCCTGACTGACCAATATGTGGTCGCTGCGAGAGCCAGCGTACCCGACGGTTAACACAACATTTCCTGGCAACAGCCGCTCAACATTGAGATTGAACTGCTGGATCATTCCCTGCTTGAAATTAAGGTTTGCGGATTGAATGCTCCCGGTATAACAGCCCGGGCTTACTGGCGCGGTAAGGATTCCGGCTGGCGGACATGCAGGATTCGTCGGAGCAATCTGCTGGAATCCATACGAGAGACCGCAGCCTGGGGCGCCAAAAGGGTTGCACAAGCCAGTCGAAGAGAAAAATGGAGTCAACAGCACATTCGGAAAGTTATCGGGATCAATTTCCGCATAATACGGGGGGTTCTGCCATAGCCCCTGTCCGCCTTGATTCCAGGCTGAATCGTGGAAAATCGCATACCCGGCACGGAGAACGGTCTTGTCGCTGCCCATCGGCTTCCACGAGAAACCGATGCGTGGTTCGAGTGCAGTCTTGTCGAACTGAATGCCAACGCGACCATCGGTAGCGATACAGTTTGTGCATCCGCTCAAGGCCGGGCTATTTTTCGGGACATACCACTTGAGGTTTTGAATGTTGTAGTTCGACTGCCGATTCTGGGCTTCAGTTTCGGGAGTGGCCAGAGACCACGCGAGCCCGATATTCACGGTCAGGTTCTTGGTCATGCGCCAGTCATCCTGAACGAAAGGGCGCACCAGTTTCCAGCGGCGACCGGTAGTAGCCCCGAGGAACGTCTGATCGTGTGCGGCAAAAACTCCCATGCTGCCCAGCAGCAGGTCGGCAATGTCATCACCGGTTCCCAATCCCGCCTCGACGACATAGCCATCCTGGAATGCATTGTTTCTTACGTTCATTTGGTTCGCTCGAAAAACCAAACCGACGCGGATGTTGTGTTTTCCCCGAATCAAGTCGAGCGTATCGGAGAGCGAGTAGACGTTCGTTCCACCCTGGTAAGGGGAATAGCCGCGGTCTCCGACCGAGAAGTAACTCGACATCTGGAACGACGTCAGGCCACAGCTTTCACAGTCTTTGGTCGACTGATTCAAACTCCCGGGGTAGCCGGTGATGGCGTCGCACTGCGCTCCCAGATCAGCGCCGGGAATACCTAGGTTCGCGGCTTCGCAACTGCCGGTGCCATACGAAAGAATGTGATTGAAAATCCGGCTGTAGCCGGCGGTGAACTGGTTGATCAGGTTTGGTGAAAAGATGTGGGTTTCCGTGACTACCGCATTGCGTCCATGATTATTGATGTACTGGTTGCTGCCGAAGGCGTTGGCTTCGGACCAGGTCGGGGAACCTCCAGGAACAAAGTTCGTGGCCTGATCATAGCTGAAGCGCGCAAATGCGGAATCCTTGTTGGAGAAATTGTGATCGAGGCGAACATCCCAGGTTCCTTCGTTGAGTTTGCGCACGGGCTGGTTGACGTAGTTGTAGCCAGTTGCGTTCGGAGCATTCGGAGCAGGATACAGCTGGACTACCTTTGCACCAATGCTATTGATCAGGGCCTTTGGAATCACGTTGCAAGTCGTGCCAGGGCTTTGGCTCCCATCCGCAAGCACGGGCTCGGGAGTGGTGCCGGATGAGCACTGAAAGGTCCCAGGTTCTCCTGTAATTCCGTTTTGGTTCGCATACGGGTTCACAAGTGATATGCCCAGCGGGTTGATGGTGAAATCGTAATCGCCATTCGCATCCGGAGTGGTCATGGCGGCGTTTGGGACATAACCCGTGAAGGTTACGCCTTCCCGCTGCATCTTGGCCTGATAGTCCGCAAAGAAGAAGGTCTTATCGGTCTTGATGGGGCCGCCCAGCGATCCGCCAAATTGGTTCAGGTTGAATTTTTGGGCAGACGTGGAGAAGTACGGGCTGGCATCGAGCTTGGTATTGCGGAAGTACTCGAATAACGAGCCGTGAAATTGGTTAGATCCTGATTTCGTGGTAACCAATACGGTTGGCCCGGCGCGTTCTCCGTATTCAGCCGAATAGTTATAGGTCAGCACCTTGAATTCCTGGATGTCGTCAATGTCCGGAAAGATCGCGATCCCACCTTCATCGAGCTGATTGTTATCGTTGCCGTCGAGTAGCCAATCGGTTTCCTGTTCGCGCGATCCACCGACTGAAAGCGAAAAAGATCCGCGCGTAGCGGCTTCACTACTGGCGGCATTCGTGAAAAAACTGACTGGACTAGTCGACGCGGTCGTTCCTGGAGCCAGCGTCGCCAGTTGCACGAAATTCCGCCCATTTAAGGGAAGGTCGGCTACCTGCTCTGCTGTGATGACTTGGCCCAACGTTGCATTCGTGGTTTCAACGGCAACTTCCGTCGCATTCACTTCCACGGCAGTCGTGACCGATGCGGGCACGACTGCGAAATCCAGCTCACGATGCTCATCGATCTGCAGACGGACGTCTTTCTGCTCCGCGGGTCCGAACCCCTGCGCATCCACTCGAATGGTGTAGAACGCGACGGGTAACAAAGGGATCAGATAATGCCCGGAGTCGTCGGTCTTCGCCTCGCGCGACACGCCGGTGCCTTGCGAAGTAGCCTTCACAGTTGCCCCTGACACGACCGCGCCTGCTTTGTCGGAAACTGTGCCGGAAAAACTTCCGGTTGCCTGGCCGTAGAGGAGTTGACAAAGTGAGAAGACCAGGAAGCAACAACCACCGCAGAGCAGCGCCTTCTTGTTCAGCATTCGAACCCCTTTCGGCGGCCCTCAACCGAACGAAAAAGTTTCCCCTGATCTTGAAAGTTGAAAGCTTTAGCCGTAGAAGGGCCTTATAAATGGCCCGCTATTCGGAAGTCAAGATTTTTCGCCGGAAGACAGACGCTTCTCGCAGCGATCTTTTCATATCGACGCATGAAAGAATTGCGGTTGACTTATTCGGAACCGGCGGATTCGCTGACACACATGCAGTCAAATGCCAAGCGCAGCACGCACTTGCACTCATATATCGTAAGCAGCCACAGTGAGTTGTGAGTGTTAAGACAACTTCAGATGGAACCAGTCCCGGATCGGGATTTCCATTCCGCATCGAAACGCTGGCGATCATAAAAAGACTTCTGCGTTCCCACTCCGGTGGTCGAGAGTCCGGCGTACAAGTTGGCGCGCCGCACCGCCTCTTGTTCCGGTATGCCCTCTGCAAGAAACACGGCAAAGCTGCCAATGAAGGCATCGCCCGCACCCGTGCTGTCGATACTCTTCACAGGAAAAGCGGGCACGTGTTCGCTGCTATGAATGCCCGCGAGAAGGCAACCCTTGGAGCCGAGCGTGATGATGACTCGGCGAATGCCGCCATTGACCAGCTCCCCGGCACATCGTTTTGCGTCATCGACGCTGTGCACGGCGATTCCAGTAATCGTCTCAGCCTCGCTTTCGTTGGGCACGAAGTAGTCGAGGTTCGCCAATGCCAACAGGTCAACGTGTTGTGCCGGCGCAGGATTCACGATGCAGCGAACGCCCTGCTTGCGCGCGAACGCGACCGTGTAATAAACAGTCTCGAGCGGAATTTCAAACTGCAGCACGATGCAGTCGGCGGTTTTCAGTGTTTCCGCGGCGGCGTCCACATCGGCTGGCTTCAGCGCGTCATTCGCACCCTTGACGACCAGGATGCGGTTTTGCCCATTGGGATCGACGAAGATAGGCGCGACGCCACTCGATAGTCCCTCGACCTGCTTGACGTGCGTCGCATCAATACCAAGCTTCTTGAAGTTCTCAATCGTGGCCGGACCGAACAGGTCGCTTCCCACGCGCGCCACCATGAACACTTCCGCCCCGCATAACCGCGCCGCGACCGCCTGGTTCGCACCTTTGCCGCCGAAGCCGAGATCGAACTTCTGTCCGAATATGGTTTCGCCGGGTTTCGGAAACCGATCCGTAAAGGTGGTCAGGTCGACGTTGGCACTGCCAATCACTGCGATGCGAGGTCGCTTTGCCATAGTGTTCCGCGCAGGAAATTCTCGTGCAGAGATCTTCGCACAGAAGGTCGTTAGGAACGCCCGAGTCTATTAAGCGGTCTGAATCGTGTCAACGCCAGATTTGTGAGGCTGATTTGTGAGGCGCGCCATAGCCGCCGTGCAGAGATCGTCGACCCATTAGCGAAAATCGCCATCACCTTTATCCTTTATCGCCTTTATCCTTGACACGATTTCGGTTGCAACGCTAGGCTACCTCGCTGCTTCAGCCCTGAATACAACCAGGGCTGAACACAAATAGAATGCTAATCGATTCACCCCGGCCTTTCGCGGACTGACAAGCTGCCAAATTAAGGAGCCACGATGTTTACGCCACCGAATTTTACAGTCGCGCTGTTGATGACGGTCGCCAGCGCGGTCTGCTGGGGATCGTGGGCCAATACATTCAAGGGCGTGAAGAATTATCGCTTTGAACTTTTTTATTGGGATTATGCGGTCGGCATTTTTCTGATTTCGCTGGTGGGCGCGCTCACGCTGGGCAGTACGGGACACGACTCGACGAGTTTTCTGAACAACGTTCATTCCGCCGATCATTCAAACATTCTATGGACGATGGTGGGCGGGGCGATTTTCAATCTGGCAAACCTTCTGCTGGTGGCTGCGATTGACATGGCCGGGCTGGCAGTGGCGTTGCCGGTTTCGATTGGAATCGCGCTGGTCGTGGGCACCATGCTGAGCTATATCCTGCAGCCGAAAGGGAATCTGCTGTTCATGGCGGCCGGCGTGGCGTGTGCGCTGATCGCCGTGATTCTCGATGGCAAGGCATTTGGCAGTCTGGGGTCGGAGCGCTCGGCCTCGCGCAAGAGCATCATCATCTGCATTGTTTCGGGCGTGCTGATG
>Ga0209006_10001257_pt1 | contig 22976 bp, 19 predicted proteins | sample JacPin_JW_Ref_O2_FD_188567 | JGI IMG/M metagenome (GOLD analysis project Ga0209006, IMG submission 188567) | Forest soil microbial communities from Algoma, Ontario, Canada - Jack Pine, Ontario site 1_JW_Ref_O2 (SPAdes) (version 2) | ecosystem: Environmental > Terrestrial > Soil > Boreal... | reverse complement strand
CGACCTCGGCTTCTCCGCCGACTCGTGCGCTGTGCTCAACGCGATCGACAAGCAGTCGCCCGACATCGCCCAGGGTGTCAACAAGGCCTTGGAGACGCGCACCGACGCCGACGACGACGACGAGCTCGACGTGGCCGGGGCCGGCGACCAGGGAATGATGTTCGGCTACGCCACCAGCGAGACCGACACGCTGATGCCGCTGCCGATCTCGCTCGCGCACCGCCTCGCCGAACGGCTGTCAGCGGTGCGCAAGGACGGCACGCTCGACTACCTGCGCCCGGACGGCAAGACGCAGGTCAGCGTCCGCTACGAGGACGGAAAGCCTGTCGAGATCGAAAAGCTCCTGATCTCCACCCAGCACAGCGAGGGCTCCGAAGCGCAGATCCCCGGCGACCTCTGGGAGCACGTCGTCGAGCCGATCCTTCCAGGCGAGCTCTACGACGCGAGCAAGCTCCGTCGGAACTTCCTCGTCAACCCCACCGGACGCTTCGTGATCGGCGGACCCGTCGGGGACTGCGGCCTGACCGGGCGCAAGATCATCGTCGACACCTACGGCGGCATGGCGCGCCACGGCGGCGGCGCGTTCTCCGGAAAGGACCCCTCCAAGGTCGACCGCTCCGCCGCCTACGCGGCGCGCTGGGTGGCCAAGAACATCGTCGCCGCCGGTCTCGCCGATCGCGCCGAAGTGCAGGTCGCCTACGCGATTGGCGTCGCCCACCCCGTCTCCGTCATGGTCGAGACGTTCGGCACCGAGAAAGAGGGACTGACGCGCGGGAAGATCGCACGTGCGGTCGACGACGTCTTCGACCTGCGACCGGGATCCTTCCGAGAGGAGCTCAAACTCCACCGGCCGATCTACCAGAAGACCGCCGCCTACGGCCACTTCGGACGCGACGACCCCGACTTCACCTGGGAGCGCACAGACAAGGTCGACGCCCTGCGCTCAGCCGTCGGTCTCTGAGCGGTCTCGCGGGAGGCTCGCGAGCTGGCTAACGGCTCGCGAGACGGAGGCGGAGTTGGCCTGCGACCGCCTCGACGGCCGCAGCCGAAGGGTGCTCGTTTCGCTCGAACATCCTCGTCTGCAGGCTCGGCCCGAACAGGCCTTCGAGACGATCGGGGCCAATCGGCTGGAGCACCCAATGGATGTGCACCGGGGTACCACCCGCATGCGACCACAGGCTGGCATAGATCTGGTCGGGGCCAAGCAGCTCCGCGATCGCGCCCGACGTCTTTTGAAGCAGTGGGCCGAGCTCGAGCGCCTCGGCGTCGTCCAGCTCCCAGATGTGTGTGACGTGCCGTCTCGGCTTCACGATCAACGTTCCCACGCCGAGCGGCCCGACGCAGTGCTCCACCACCCAGTGTCGCGTCTCGTGGATACGGCCGCCCGGCAGCTCCCGCTCGCCCGTCGTCAGTTCGCACGCCAGGCAGCCGTCCACCGCGCCAGCATATAGCCGTAGGATGCCCCGATTCGCGGTATCGGACTCGCGCACGTCGTGGTTGGCGCCGCCTGCCCGTGGTCTAGGGTCACGTCGGTGGGGAACATCGCCCAAGTCGAGGACGCGGCTGCGCAAGACGCCGCCACGTCCGCAATCGTCCGCGTAGAGCCGATGACGACGGCCCGTGCTCTGCGCGGGCCGTTCGACTACCGGCTGCCGGATGCGCTCAGAGGCAACGTGGACGTCGGCTCGATGCTCGTCGTGCCGTTCGGGCGCCGCCAGGTACTCGGCGTTGTGGTCGGCCTCGCCGACCGCAGCGAGGTCGCCGAGGAGAAGCTGCTTGCGCCACTACGTGCACTGGAGCTCGGCGTGCCCGTCGAGCTCGTGCAGCTCGCCGAGTGGATCGCCGCGGAGTACTGCTCGACGGTCTCGCGCGCGCTCGGCCTCGTGCTGCCTCCCGGCGCGGCCCGCCGACTCAGCGGGCGCAAGCGCAGAGCGGTCGCGCGCCCGCGCCATCTCGCCGTCGGTGCGCGCAGTCCGCGCGCACCGGAGCTGACCGACGAGCAACGGGCTGTGCTCGCCCCGCTACTCGATGCCCTCGCTCACCGGCGGGCGGAACAGCGCCTGCTCCACGGTGTGACCGGATCGGGTAAGACAGAGGTCTACCTGCAGGCCGCCGCGGCGGCCCTCGAGCAGGGGCGCGGGGCGATCGTGCTCGTCCCCGAGATCGCGCTGACGCCGCAGATCGTGGGGCGCTTCATCGAACGCTTCGGTGAGACCGTCGCCGTGCTGCACTCCAAGCTGACGCCCGCACAGCGCTATGCCGAGTGGCGACGCCTGCGCGAAGGGGAGGCGCGGGTGTGTGTGGGCCCGAGATCCGCCGTCTTCGCGCCGATCAGCGATCTTGGGCTGATCGTGATCGACGAGGAGCACGACTCCTCCTACAAGCACGAGGGCGACCCGCGTTACGACGCACGCGACGTCGCGGCCGAGCGCGCGCGGCGCGCGGGCGCAGTGCTTGCGCTCGGCAGCGCCACGCCGCGGCCCGAGAGCATGCACCGGCTGCCTCTATCGCGCCTGGCACGACGTGTCGACGGGCGTCCGCTGCCCGCCGTGCAGATCGTTGATATGCGCGGAGAGACCCAGGGGCTGCATCCCCTCACCGCCCAGGCGCTCGCCGAAGTCCGTGCCGAGCGCGGGAAGGCGATCGTCCTGCTCAACCGACGCGGATGGTCGAACTTCCTCTCCTGCCGCTCTTGCGGACGCGTCTGGAGCTGTCCCGACTGCGACGTTGCGCTCGTGCTGCACCGCGCCGACGGCTACCTCGCCTGCCATCACTGCGGACACCGCGAGCAGGTGCCAGCCAGCTGCTGCGACTGCGCCTCCACTTCCGTCGCGCGTCACGGCGCGGGCACCGAGCGCCTGCAGCACGATCTTGCACAGGTCTTTGACGACGGGCGATTCCCCGTCTTTCGCCTCGACGCGGACGTCGTCGCCGACGGCGCGGACAGCGGCGTCGGCGCCGTGCTGCGTCGCTTCGAGGAAGCCGATTGCGGAGTCCTGATCGGCACGCAGATGGTGGCCAAGGGTCACGACTTCCCCGATGTCTCGCTCGGCGTAGTGCTCGACGCGGATGCCACGCTACGGTTCCCTGACTTCCGGGCCGAGGAGCGCACCTTTGCGCTGATCGCCCAGCTTGCCGGTCGTGCCGGGCGCGGCGTGCACGGGCGCGTGCTCGTGCAGACGATCGCGCCCGAGGCGCGGGCGATCGCATATGCCGCGCGCCACGACAGCGACGGCTTCATCGCCGGCGAGCTCCAACGGCGCGAGGCGCTCAACTACCCTCCGTTCTCACACCTGATCAGAATCGTCTGCGCAGCCGAGGAAGCACCGCCCGCTCGCGCGGCCGCGGGCGCACTGCGTGACTCGCTCGCCGAGCTCCTTGCCCGTGGCGAGGGCGGTTCTCCGGCCGACGCCACCGTGCTCGGCCCGGCGTCGCTGTTCCGTCTGCGCGGGCGCGAGCGTCAGGTGCTGGTGGTCAAGGCCGCCGAGCGCCGCCAGGCTGTGCACGCGGTGGGGGAGGCCGTACGGCGGGTCGCCGGCAGCAGATCCCATGTGGGGGTCAGCTTCAGCGTGGACGTCGATCCGCAATAGTGGGTTCCGACATGTGGTACCTTGCCCTGCTCTCGGCACGGCCATGTCGGCGAATGAAGTCACCGGACGCACACTTCGCGCTGACAGCCGAGAGCCCTGGGGGGCCCTCGTAAGGAGACTGAGGATGGATCCAATCCGTATGCGCCGCGCGAGGAGCTTGCTCTGTGTGCTGTCCGGGGTTCTGGCGTGCGTCCTTGCCGTGCTGCCGGGCACGTCCGCCGCATCGGGGCAGATTCACTACGCACGACTTACCCACGCCTGTCCGCCGCCCCAGGTCGGCGGCGCGACCTGCTTCGCGGTCGTCCGCAGGCCCGTGGCCACGAGCGCCTCCGCCGCAGCCGGTGTTCACCCATACCTCGCGGGCAGCGGCTCCGCCAGCTCCGGTCCTGCGGGCGGTCTCACACCGACGGATCTTGCAACCGCATACAGCTACGACCCCAGCGGGGGCTCGGGGCAGACGGTCGCGATCGTCGACGCCTACGACGACCCCAAGATCGAAGAAGACCTGGCCACGTTCGACGGTCACTACGGGCTCGGTGAATGCACCAAAGCCGACGGATGCTTCCGGAAGGTCAACCAGTACGGGAGCGAAAGCCAGGCGGGCCTTCCGCCGACGGACGAAACAGGCTGGTCACAGGAGATCTCACTCGACGTTGAGATCGTGCGCGCCGCCTGTCGCGGTTGTAAGATCCTCCTCGTCGAGGCTGAAAGCGCCGCATACGAAAATCTGGCTCGGGCCGTTGATGAGGCCGTGGCGCTCGGGGCAACCGAGGTGTCAAACTCCTACGGTGGACCCGAGCTGGGGATGGGGTCCGCGGAACGGGCGGCCTACAACCACCCTGGCGTGGTGATCACCGGTGCAGGTGGAGACTACGGCTACGACGACTGGAACTACCCTCTCCTCGGCTACGAACCACCGGGCATGCCCAATGCGCCGGCATCGCTGCCGTCCGTTGTCTCAGTCGGGGGCACGTCGCTGCGCCTGAACGCGGGCGGCACACGCGCGAGCGAGAGCGTGTGGAACGACGACGGCCCCTATGACGAAAACGACCTCGGCGCCGGCTACGTGACCACAAGTGGCTGCAGCACGCTCTTCACGGCGGAGCCATGGCAGCGGGACGCGAGTGGATTCACCGCAGCGGGATGTGGGAACAAACGGCTCTCCGTAGACGTGTCGACCGATGGTGATCCACTCACGGGCTTCGACATCTATGACAGCTTCAACTACTGCGAAGAAGGCACCACCTGCCACGAAGAAGTGCAGGAAGAGATCGAACGCTACGGCGGCTGGGAGACGTTCGGCGGCACCTCGGTGGGGACACCGCTGATCGCCTCGCTCTATGCGCTGGCCGGCGGCGCCAACGGTGTGAGCTACCCAGCGCTCACGCTCTACGGTCATCTCGGCGACACCGCTTCCCTGTACGACGTGACCGAAGGAAGCAACGGGTTCTGCGACGGCGAACCCGCCTTCTTCTGCGGGAGACCCAACGTGGAATCCGGGTACGTCCTCGATTGCGAAGGTACGAGCGCGTGCAATGCCCGTTCCGGGTATGACGGGCCGTCCGGCGTCGGCACGCCCAATGGGCTGGAAGCCTTCACGCCGCTGTTGCCGACCGCTGCGATCGCACCACCCATCTCCGTGCTCTCAGAAACCGCTGCGAGCTTCAATGCCGGAGGATCGAGCGACCCCTATCCGGGGGGCAGCATTGCGGGCTACTCCTGGAGTTGGGGTGACGGCACGGCCGACGGCAGCGGCGCCGCTCCGACACACACCTATGCCCACGCCGGCGAATACGCGGTCACGCTGACAGTTACTGACAGCTACGGCCTCGTCAGCGCCCCCGTGAGTCAGGTGGTGAAGGTCAACGCTCGAAGCGTCAACGAATCCGAAGGGCAGGGGACGGCGCAGAAGAGGGTCGAAGAAGAAGCTGCGGCCATCGCAGCGAAAAAGCGCCAGGAAGAAGAAGCGGCTCTGATCGCGAAGCGCCGCCAGGAAGAAGAAGCGGCGAGGATCCAGGTGCTCGGCATCAAAGAAGGCTCGCCGGACGCGACAATCGCCGACACGCCTCTGCGGGCGAGCGCGAAGGGCCTGGTCATGATCCGGATCAGCTGCCCGGCGGCGGACACCAGATGCAGCGGCACGGTGACACTGCGCACGCTGCGCGCTGTGAGAGCCGATCTGGCGACGGCCGCCGGGGGAAAGCCGGCGGTCGTCACGCTGGGAACCGGCTCCTTCACCCTCGCCGGAGGCAAGGTGGCGACGGTCGCGCTTCATCTCTCGGCGAAGGTGCGAGCGTTTCTCGGGCGCTCGCATGAGCTGCGCGTGCGGGTGACGATCCTCGCCCGCGACCCAGCGGGCGCTACGCACACGGGCCAGGCGATCACGACGCTGATCGCGCCCAAGCGTACGCGCTGAGCCGTCCGGCTCATAGACTGGACGGACGATGGCCGCCGAGGACAGCACAGCCGAGCAGGAAGCCCCGCCGGAGATCTCCAGTCCCACCTCCGAGGAGGGGGATGTCGAGGTCGAGCGCGAGCAGGATGCGCCCGCCGAGCTCGATGCTGAGACCCGCGAGCGCCGCGACGCGGCGCTGCGGCACGTGCGCAAGTTCGGCGACCCTGTGCTGCGTGCCACCGCGCTTGCGGTCGAGCGCTTCGACGAGGATCTGAAGGAGGAGGTGCAGAGCATGGGCAAGCTCATGCACGACGCGCTCGGCGTGGGCCTTGCCGCCACGCAGCTGGGCGTGTTGCACCGGGTGCTCGTCTACAAGGCATACGTCGATGATCCAGTGACCGCGCTCGTGAACCCGGTGTTCGAGTGGATGAGCGACGAGCTCGAGCTCGGCGATGAGGGGTGCCTCAGCTTGCCCGGCGTGCATGTCGAGGTCGAGCGCCATGCGCAGGTGCGGGTGCGCGCTCAGGATGAGACCGGCAAGGAGATCGAGGTCGCGGCCGAGGGACTCGAGGCGCGGGTGATCCAGCACGAGATCGACCATCTCAACGGCGTCCTCATCCTCGACCGCATCTCCCGTGAGGCGCGCAAGGAGGCGATGCGCTCGATGCGCGAGGCGCAGACGCCCAGCGAGGACCGTTCGACCGACGCCGCCTAGCGTCCGGCGCGGGCCACGGTCTTGAGCACCGTCTTCATCGGCACCTCCGAGTTTGCCGCGTACGTGCTCGAGCGGCTCGCCCGCAGCGACGCGCACAGGCCGGTTCTGGTTCTCACCCGGCCCGACCGTCCCTCCGGCCGCGGCCGTCGGCTCACTGCCCCGCCGGTCGCAGAACGCGCGCTCGAGCTGGGTCTCGCGCTCGGGCAGCCCCCGAGTGTCAACGATCCCGACGCGCGCGCGCAGATCGCGGCCGCGCTCGAGGCCACGCGTGAGGATGGCTCGCGCCAGAGTGTCGTCGTCTGCGCGTTCGGTGCGCTGATCAAGGAGCCGCTGCTCTCCGAGTACGAGATCCTGAACGTGCATCCCTCGCTGCTGCCGCGCTGGAGGGGCGCGGCGCCGGTCGAGCGGGCAATCATGGCCGGCGATGCGCAGACAGGAGTCTCGATCATGCGCCTCACAGCGGGCCTCGACAGCGGTCCCGTGTGCCTCGCGGGTTCGGAGCCGATTGGGCCTGATGACACCTACGGCTCTCTCGTGGCGCGACTGCAGCCGCTCGCGGGCGATCTGCTCCTGCGCGCGCTGGATGAGGATCCGCCGTTTGTGGAGCAGCCCGAGGAGGGCATCACATACGCGGAGAAGCTCGGTCCCGAGGACCGCCTGCTGGACCCGTCGCGCTCCGCCGTGGAGGTGGAGCGCACCGTGCGTGCGCTGCAGCCACATATCGGAGCGCGTGTGGCGCTCGGCGACGGCAGCCTGCTCGGGGTTCAGCGCGCGGCCCTCCTCGACGCCGAGGATCCCGCCTACGAGCAGCTTCCTAGCGGCCCCTCGCCAGATCGGCGGCGGCCAGGCCCAACCGAGCAGGAAGGACGGCTGTTGCTCGTATGCGAGCCCGGGGCGCTCGAGCTGCTCGTCGTGCAGCCGCCCGGCGGGCGGGCGATGGATGCCGGTGCCTACCTACGCGGTCACGGCCTTCCCGGTCGTGCGTAGCCGGTCACATATGACGGAGCGGGGATTCCCGCGCGCAGCCGCGCATCCGGCTCGGGTGCGAGTGGCCGGCTGACGAGCGGGATCACGCCGGCCCACGCGGGCAACTCGTAGTCCTCCTCGTCGTCCATCGGGCCGCCCGAGCGAACCTTCGCGGAGGCCTCCTCGATCGGGATCGCCAGCACCGACGTTGCCTTCAGCTCGTTCGCCGTGGGCGCGCGCACGTCCCTCGAGCGTCCCGGGACGATGTGCTCGACCACCGCCTCCAATGCAGCGCGCTTCTCGGCCTCGTCCTCCACCAAGCGGGCGCGGCCGACGAGCAGCGCCGAGCGATAGTTGGCCGAGTGGTGCATCGCTGAGCGGGCTAGCACCAGGCCGTCGATCAACGACACCGTCAGGCAGACCGGCGCGCCGTTCGCCAGGGCCCGCAACGTCCGGCTTGCCGTCGAGCCGTGGCAGTAGACAATGTCGCCGCTACGCGCGTGCAGGGTGGGGATCACGAACGGCTGGCCGTCCTCGTCGACGATGCCCAGGTGCGCGATCAGCGCCTCGTCGAGGATCGCGTCGATGACGTCGCGGTCGTAATTGCCGCGCTCGCGCTTGCGGCGCAGCCGCACGCGATCGGAAGGGGGAGAGGCTGGGGTGGTTGCGCGGCTGGCCTGCGCAGGCAAGGTGACCTCCTGTGCCGATGTCTGTAATAGTACAGAATGATATCTGAGATGAAACAGTATCGGATAAAAGCGGACAGCGCGGCTGAGTTGGTCCAGGCGATCGAGGAGGGCGTCGCCCGCGGTGAGCTCGCGTCCGGCGAGCGGCTGCCGTCGATTCGAAGGCTCGCCGGGCAGGTGGGGCTGAGCGCCGTGACCGTTGCCGCCGCGCTTGCGGAGTTGCGCCGGCGCGGTGTCGTGCTCAGCGAGCCACGACGCGGTACTCGCATCGGCTCCGGAGCGCCGATCGGCTCGCCACGGACGCCTCTGCCGGTGCCGCCCGGCGCACGCGACCTCTCCCGCGGCAATCCCGATCCGGCTCTCCTGCCGGACCTCGCAGGGGCGCTGGCGCGCTGTCAGCTTCCCGCGCGCCTGTACGGCGAGCCACAGGCCCTGCCCGCGATGCTCGATCTCGCACGCGAGCATCTGCGTGCTGACGGCGTGCCGGGGGCGCATCTGTGCATCGTCAGCGGCGCCATGGACGCGATCGAGCGGGTGCTGCAGGCGCACCTGCGCCCGGGCGACCGCGTGGCCGTTGAGAACCCCGGCTACGTGGCGCTCTACGATCTGCTGCGAGCGCTCGGTCTTCTGCTCGAGCCTGTCGCGATCGACGAGCGTGGCATGCTGCCCGGCGAGCTGGCCGGCGCCCTCCACCGAGGCGCGCTCGCGGCGGTCCTCACACCCCGCGGGCAGAACCCCACCGGCGCGGCGATCGACGGCGCGCGTGCCGATGAGCTCGGAGCGGTGCTCTGCGAGTTTCCCAACACGCTGGTGATCGAGGACGATCACCTGGGGCCGGTCGCCGGCGCGCCGCTGCACAGCCTGCTCTCCGCCGGAGCCCGTCCCGAGCGCTGGGCAGCGACCCGCTCGGTGGCCAAGGCGCTCGGCCCGGACCTGCGTCTCGCCATCCTCGCCGGCGACGCAGGAACGATCGCTCACGTTCAGGGTCGCCAGCAGTGCGGGCCGGGTTGGGTCAGCCACGTCCTGCAGAGTCTCGTGCTCGGCCTCTACAGCGATCCGGAGGTCCAAGCCCTGGTCGCGCGCGCCGGCGCGACATACGCGCAGCGGCGCAAGCGGCTGCTGGCCGAGCTCGATCGACACGGAGTTCAAGCCCGCGGGGCCTCCGGACTGAATGTGTGGATCCCCGTTCCCGAGGAAGCCGGCACCGTCGGAGCTCTCATGCAGCGGGGCTGGGTGGTAGCGCCGGGGGAGCCCTACCGGTTGGCGGGCTGCTCGCCCGCGATCCGCGTGACGGTCGCGACGCTCACCGAGCTCGAGGCAGTCGCCCTTGCCGGCGACATCGCACAAACGCTCGTGCCCAGCGGCTTGAGCCGGACCGGATAACCGATGATGCAGACCGTGTCCCACGCACCGGCCGTCACAGTTGCACCCGCGCGGGTCTGTGCTTACGCCGTCCTGCGCCGCGTCTTTGAGCAGGGCGCGTACGCCGACCGTGCGCTGCAGGCCGAGGCCGCCGGGCTCGAGCCGCGCGACCGCGCACTCGCGATGCGCCTCGCCTACGGTGCGGTCCAGCGCAAGGGCACCCTCGACCACCTGATCGAGCGCCTCGCCGAGCGGCCCGCCGCCACGCTCGATGCGCCGCTGCTGGCGGCTCTGCGACTCGGTCTCTATGAGTTGCTCTATCTCCGTGGCGCGCCCGACTACGCCGTCGTGGCGGACGCGGTCGAGCTGGCCAAGGCCAAGAGCCCGTCCAGCCGTGCCGGACACAGCCTCGTCAACGCCGTGCTGCGGCGCGCGGCCCGCGAAGGAGCGCAGGCGCTGCTCGGCACGCTCAGCGAGGAGACCCCCGAGCTGGCGGCCGTCAAGCACTCCCACCCCGAGTGGATCGCGCGACTGTGGTGGGATGAGCTGGGTGCCACCGAAGCATGCGCGCTGATGGCCTGCGACAACGAGCCGAGCGAGGTGGCGTTGCGCGCGAACACGCTCGTCAACGATGCGGCCCAGCTCGCCGCACGGCTGCCGGTGCCCACGCATCGCGACCCTGCGATCGCGGAGGCGGTGGTGCTCGAGGGGCCATTCGACAGCCACGCCTCCGAGCTCTGGCAGCAGGGCGCCTTCCTCGCGCAGTCGCGGGCCGCGATGCGTGTCGCCCACGCGCTTGCTCCAGTTCCAGGCGAGCGCGTGCTCGACCTGTGCGCCGCGCCGGGGGGAAAGAGCACCCACCTCGCTGCTCTGATGGACGGGAGCGGGGAGGTCGTGGCCGTCGAGCGCGACCGCGGGAGGGCAGGAGCGCTCGCGCGTACCGCCCGGCGCCTGCACTGCCCCAACATCCGCGTCGAGCTCGGCGACGCATCCGACGCACGGCCAGAGGGCGCGGTCTTTGACCGCGTGCTCGTCGATCCGCCGTGCTCAGGGCTCGGCACGCTGCAGGCCAGGGCCGATCTGCGCTGGCGTGTGACACCCGCTGCAGTCGCACAGATGGCCACCGTTCAAGCAGGAATTCTTGCCGCCGGAGCCGGAGCTCTACGTCCGGGAGGCGTGCTTGTCTACTCTACGTGCACGATCTCTGCCACCGAGAATGAGCGCCTGATCGCCGCGTTTCTGGATTCCCAGCCCGAATTCACGCTCGATCACGTCGTCGCGACCCTGCCGCACCGCGACGGGACGGCAGGCTTCTTCATATCCCGACTGCGAAGGAGCTGAGCGGTGGAGGGCGAGCCGGAGGCGCCGTCCCGAGCGAACATCGACCTCGGCCCGAAGTGCCCCAACTGCGGCGAGCCGTGGCTGCGCCCGACGAACCTTCCCGGGCGCTACCGCTGCGTCTACTGCCTGCACCGCTTCGAGCTCACATCCGTGTGCCCCAACTGCGGCGAGCACTCAACGATCGTGAGGATGTCCTCCACCGCGATCCTCAAGTGCAACAACTGCGGGGACTCGATGCTTCAGGAAGTCTGAGGCGTAGTGTGCGCGCATGACCGTCTCGGCCTCTGAGCTTCTGAGCAGCGTGCGCGTCGCGCCGTCGATCCTCTCGGCGGACTTCGGGCGTCTGCGCGAGCAGGTCTCTGAGGTGCTGGACGCAGGTGCTCGGGTGATCCACGTGGACGTGATGGACGGCCACTTCGTGCCGCCGATCACGCTCGGCCCGGTCGTCGTCTCAGCGCTGGCCGACACCGTGCACGAGGCGGGCGCCATGCTCGACCTACACCTCATGATCGAGCGGCCCGAGCGTCAGGTGGGCGAGTTCATCAAGGCAGGCGCTGACTCGGTCACCTTCCACGCGGAGGCCACCCCGCACGTCGCCTACACGGCCAACCTGATCCGAGAGTCAGGCGCCTGCGTGGGGCTCGCGATCAACCCCGCCACTGCCGTGGGCGCGCTCGCGGAGGTCACCGAAGCGATCGACCTCGCGCTGTGCATGACCGTCAACCCGGGCTGGGGCGGGCAGCCGTTCATCGCGCACTCGCTGGATAAGCTCCCGCGCGTGCGCGCGCTCGTCGGCGCCGACGTCGCCGTCGAGGTGGATGGCGGCATCGATCCGCACACCGCGCCCCAATGCCGCCAGGGTGGCGCGAACATCTTCGTCGCCGGCTCAGCGATCTTCTCCGCGTCGGACCCGGCCGCGTCCTATCTGGCGATCGCCGCGTCCGTCGAGGCTGCCTGAGTCTTGATCGCGCCGAGGCCACCGGCGGGCGTGCCGCGCCTGTAGAGCGCGCCCAGCAGAAGCACCAGAATCGTGGTGGCGCCCGCGTAGCCGACCTCCGCCCGCAGCAGCTGTTCACCGACGGGGGAGACCAGCATCCATACGAGGAATGCGGCCGCCGCGCACAGCCAGCAGCTCGCGGCCGCACGGGCTCGATCGCGAGCAAGGGCCGCCTGGTTGAGCGTTCCGGAGGTCAGGTGAAGTCCCATGCCCACGCCGATCAGCGCGAGGCCGAAGCGGTTGTAGTCGAACGCCTGCCCGAAGAACACGTGGCGCAGCGCGAACGGGCCAACGACCAGCAGGCCGAGTGCAACCGCCGCCGCGAAGCCCGCGATCGCAAGGATCGTGACGCGGATTGCACGCGCGAACGACTCGTGCCCGTCGGTTGCCTCCAGCCCCGTCAGATGCGGCAGCAGCGAGGTCTGGATCGCCTGGAAGAGCTGCAGCGGCGCGCGCGCGATCAGCAGCACGTTGAACACGATGCCCGCCAGCGCCCCGTTGTGCGCGGTCGCATCGACGGTCAGGACCGCGGCGTTCAACAACGTCTGCTCGGCGAGCATGATGCTCGACACCCACACCGCGAAGCCGCCGCCGCGACGTAGCGACAGGTCGTTGTGCGCCGCTGTCTCCTGCACGCCCTCGATCGAGTCTCCACCCACCCCGGCGAGCGCCGCATCGGCCTCGTCGACCTCCTCAACGAGGATCCCGGCGTCCGCGGGGCCGCCGGCCGCGCCGGCGAGTGCGGCCTCCAGCGGCGCGCTCACGAGTGTGCGGTCGCGCCGCGTGCGGGCGAACGCCACCGGCACCACCACCAGCGACACGAACGGTGCGGCCGCGATGCCTAGCGCGACCGCCGTCTGTCCGCTGGCGATGCCCAGCGCCACCGCGATCGCGAAGCTGATCCGGGAGGTCGACTCCATCAACACCAGGCCGCCGAACAGCCCGAAGCGCTGATGACCGGCCAGCCAGCCCCGCGCGAAGTAGCTCGCTGCGTAGGCGAGTGTCCCCACGACGAGGACGTAGTACAGGGCGCTCTGATGCTGGAAGACGTGGTTCACCAGCTCGTCGTGCAGCGCGAGCGCGACGATCAGGAAGATCAGCGCGAAGCTCGCCTGGATCAGCATCGGCACGCGTAGCGTGTGCTGCGCGTGCCCGCGTGCTCGTCGTTCGGCGATCGTGCGCGAGAGCAGCTGTTCGATCGGCCGGTAGATCACGGAGATGATCACGAACATCACCGACCACAGGACGTCGAGCAGCTTCGCCGATTCTGCGCCCAACACGTGGCTCGCGATCGAGAAGTAGGCGAACGTCAGCAGGCCCGTGGAGGCGATCCCGATGGACAGGATCCGCGCCCCCGACCCGTAGGAGCGAGCGCTGCTAGAGGCGGACAAGCAACATCGTCCAGGGGAACGGCGAGCGCACCTCGACGACCTCGCCGTGACGGGAGAGGAGCTTGACGAACGAGCCTCGGGACCAATGGTTCAGGTGTCCCGGCGTATTGCCGAGCGCCGGCCAGTACGCGCCGCGCGCCATGTTCAGCATGCGCCACAGAGGCTCCCGCGGAACCGACACGAGCAGGTGGCGCTGCGCGCAGCGCGCCATCTCGGAGACCGTGCGCTCGGGGTCGGGCACGTGCTCGAGCACCTCGATCGCGCTCGCCAGATTGAACTCGTCCTCGGCGAACGGCAGGTCCCCCTCCGGGGACGATGTGGATGCCTCCATCACGCGGTACTCGAGGTTCGGCGCCTGACGTTCGGCCCAGCCCGCCTGGATCGACTCCTCCTCCAGGTCGATGCCCACCACGCGCGGGGGCGCCGCCGGATCGCGCTCTGCCAGCTGCTGTGCCCAGCGCTGCACGAGCACGCCCTCACCGCAGCCGACGTCGAGCACCGAGCTCGGCGCCGCCAACTCGAACAGCTCATCGAGCTGGCGCTCGAAGCCGGCCATCAGACGCCGCACCACGGGGTTTCCCGAGCCGTACTTGTCGTAGGTGTTACCAGTGACGACACCCTGCTCGGAGACCGTGACGCCGCTCACAGCTGCACCGTCTCACGCTGCTCGCTGGCTTCGTAGTGCGATGGCTCGACACCCAGCTGCAGCTCGATCCGACGTACCCGCTCATAGGTGCGCTGCGTCATCACGCGCTGGGCGGCCAGCAGGTCGCCGATCACGCCGAGCGCCCACAACACAACCGCAGCCATGAACAGCACCGCACCGAGGATCAGCGACTGCACGTGACCCTTGCCGTTGCCTTCCGCGTAGGCCACGACGAAGCGAATCCACACGCCCGCGGCGGCCAGGCCCATCAGCAGCGCGAGGCTCCAGAACACCCGCAGCGGCTCGTACTGGGCGTAGATGCGGAAGATCGACACGGCGTTGCGCCGCACGTAGGCGCTCATCGACGGGAACAGCCGCGACTCGCGCGTCTTCGGGTTCGTGCGCACCGGGACGTGGTCGATCGCCACCAGCAGCTTGCCCGCCTGGATGATCGTCTCGAGCGTGTAGGTGAACTTGGAGACGACCATCATCTGAATCGCCGCCTCGCGGTTGTACGCACGAAAGCCCGAGGTCGTGTCCGGGACGGACGTCGAGGACGCTTGACGCACCACCCACGAGCCGAGGCGCTGCAGCGTCTTCTTCAGCGGCGAGAAGTGTTCGATGCCGCCCACCTCGCGGTCGCCCACGACCATATCGGCGCGACCTTCGATGATCGGCTTCACGAGCCGGGCGACGTCCGCTCCGTAGTACTGGTTGTCCGCGTCGGTGTTCACGATCACGTCCGCCCCGAGCTTCAGTGCGGTGTCGATGCCCGCCTGGAAGCCCGCCGCCAGCCCCTTGTTGTTCGTCAGACGCACGAGATGATCGACGCCGTTGGCGCGCGCCACCTCCACGGTGTCGTCGGTGGAGCCGTCGTCGATCACCAGCCACTCCACGAGATCGAAGCCCTCGACCGCGCGTGGAAGGTCGGCCAGCGTCTGTGGCAGCTGCTCGGCCTCGTTGAAGCATGGGATCTGGATGATGAGCTTCATTGACCTCGATTGCCTAGACTCCTCTGCAGGCAGTATCCCAAAGCGCAGGTCGCGGTCTTGGCGCTAAATGTAGAGCCCGCCCCATCCGGCGCGGTATCGGCTCGCCCGCCCAGTGGGTCACCCTATGAACCAAGGCTAGATGGAGAGCGCGACACTCACTCGGCGCAGGCCGGGCTCGAACTGGGTTGCGCGGGCGCGTGCGGCGCCGGCGGGCTGGGAGGCGATTGCGTTCCTGGCGCTGTGCGTGGCGGCGCTGATCGGTTACTTCGCATTTCCCACCTATCCAACGTACGACTCGTTCTACGCGCTGCTGTGGGGCCGCGACCTGCTGCACCTGCACCTGCCGGACTTCAGCGTCTACCGCGCGCCGACCGAGCATCCGCTGGCGATCGCCTTCGGTGCGTTCTGCTCGATCTTCGGCCAGGGAGGGGCGAGGCTGATGGTGCTCGGCTCGATCGCTTCGTTCGTTGCCGCCGTGGCCGGCATGTATCGCCTTGGACGCCTGTGCTTCGGGCCCGTCGTGGGTCTCGTGGCGGCGCTGCTGCTGTTGAGCCGCTTCTTCGTAGAGAACCTCGCCGCGCAGGGATATCTGGACATCTCCTATGTGGCGCTTGTCGTGTGGGCGGTCGTGCTCGAGGTGGAAAAGCCCCGTCGTGGCTGGCCGGTCTTCCTGACGCTCGCCGCCGCCGGACTTCTGCGCCCCGACGCGTGGGTGCTGAGCGGCGTCTACTGGCTGTGGTGCTCCTGGCGCGCGCCCAACTCAACACGGGCCCGCTACCTCGCGCTCGCGGCGATCGCCCCCGTCATCTGGTTCGCTGTGGACGGGATCATCACCGGCAACCCGCTCTATTCGCTCACCGCGACAGCCGGCCTCGCCGCCGAACTCGAACGCACGCAAGGGTTCGGCGATGTCCTCGGCTCGGTGTGGAGCTACGGGGTACGCATCGATCACCTACCGGTGCTCGTCGGAGGGCTGATCGGAATCGGCCTGTCGGTCTGGATGGCACCGAGGCGGGCGCTCGTGCCGCTGGCGACGTTCCTGGTACTGCTCGGCGTGTACGTCGCTGAGGGCGCGGTCGGTGCTTCGGTGGTCGACCGCTACCTGCTCGGCGCGGCCACTGCGCTACTGCCCTTCTGCGCGGTCACAGTGGGCGGCTGGGCGATGCTCGAGCGTGGCTCGCGGCTGCGCCAAGCTTGGATCGCCGCGGCTGTGGTGCTCGTCGCATACGGCGCGCTCTCCGCCGCCGCGACGATCAGCCTGTCCAGCCTGCGCACGACCCTCGCCGAGCACGAGGACTTCCACAAGGGCCTCGCGGCCGCGCTCGCCAGTCCCGCCGTGCAGCACGAGCTGCGCAGATGCCCGCTGGTGAGCCTGCCAGACAACAAGCTGATCCCCGACGCCCGTTGGATCCTGGGAAGCGTCAACCAGAAGGACATCCTCGCCCGCAGCCAGGCGCGCGCGGACGCCGAACATGGGGATCCCGCGCTCGAGCGGCGCATCCGTGCCGGCAGCATCGCGGTGTACCCGTTGGGCGACGCGGTGTTCGTCGATGCGATCGTCGATGTCGGAGACCAGCCGAGCGACCAGATCCCGCCGACGGGCTTCAAGCGCCTCTACACAAACAGCTTCTACGCGGTGTATGGCAACTGCTGAGCGACCGGCGCTCCGCGAGCAGACCCCGCCAGCGAATGACCTGACCCGTCGCTGGGCATGGTCTGGCCTGGCAATCGTGCTTGCCGTCGGGTTGGGATTGCGCCTGTGGGGTGTGCGCCAGGGGCTGCCATATGCCTACAACGCCGACGAGGCCGACCACTTCGTGCCGCACGCGATCGAGATGTTCGTTCATGGCACGCTCAACCCGAAATACTTCGCCAACCCGCCGGCCTTCACGTACGTGCTGCATGGTCTGTTCGCTGTCTGGTATGGCGGCGCGAGCGGAGCGGTGCATGCATACACGCACGACCCGGCCGCGCTCTACACGCTTGCCCGCGTCGCCGCTGCCGTGCTCGGAACGATTGCGCTGTGGCTGCTGTACCTCACCGGCGCCCGGCTGTGGGGTCGCGCGGTCGGTCTGCTCGCCGCGGCGATCGAGGCGGTCGCCTTCCTGCCCGTGTTCTACGCCCACCTCGCGCTCAACGACGCCCCGACGCTCGCGCCGGCGACGCTCTCGCTGCTGGGGACCGCCGGGGTCCTCAGGAAAGGCCGTGTGCGCGACTATCTCCTCGCCGGCATCGGCCTGGGGCTGGCGTGCGCCACCAAGTACACGGCGGGCATCGTGCTCGTGCCGCTGCTCGCAGCGATCGCGATGCGCTGTCTGGACGGTGGCGCGAAGGCCGCACGGCGCGCGATCGGCGGCCTCGCGGTGGCGGGGCTGCTGGCGCTCGTCGCCTTCCTCATCGCCAACCCGTACGCCCTCCTCGACTACAAAAGCTTCCACGCCGAACTCGTTCACCAGTCGACGCTGTCAGGCGAATCGCAGGGGAAGCTGGGGGCACCGAAAGAAGGCGGGCTCGTCTACTACCTGTGGTCGTTCACCTGGGGCCTCGGGTGGGCACCGTCGATCGCCGCGCTGGGCGGTGCGATCTGCGTCTGGCGCCGTGAGCGCGCCCTCGGGTGGCTGCTGGTTCCAGCCGCGCTCCTGTTCCTGGCGTTCATGGGAACGGAGGGTCGCTACTTCGGGCGCTGGCTGATGCCGATCTTCCCGATCGTGTGCCTGCTCGCGGCGTTCTTCGTCGCACAGGTGCTCAGCTGGGCGGTGCGCGAGCAGGGCGCCGGCGCACGTCGCGCCGCGCTCGCGGCGCTGCTCGTGGCCGGGGTACTCGTGCAGGGGCTCGTCTACAGCATCCACTCGGGGATCGTGCTCTCGCGCGTCGACACCCGCAACCTCACGCGTAGCTGGATGCTCAAGCACATACCCGCTGGCGCCAAGGTCGTCGCCGAGCCGGTCGAGCCCGAGGAATGGGCGCGCGAAGTCCGCCCCGGGACCTCGACCGCGGCTAACCCGCTGCGCTGGCAGCTGTATCCCGCGCTGTTCCGGCGAGTGACAACGGCTGGCACGATCGCGCCAGCTTTCATCCGGCCCGCAGTTGGCCTCGAGAACTACGAGACGACGCTCTATCCCGCCCTGATCGACTTCTACGAGCGCGAAGGCTACTGCTGGGTGATCGTCGGCTCGACCGAGTACGGGCGCGCGTTCGCAGATCCGAAAGCCGTGCCGAACGCGATCGCCTATTACCGCAAGCTGGCGCGGGTGGGCGAACTCGTGTTCCGCTCGTCTCCGTATGCAAAGGGTGAAACGCCGGTCGCCTTCAACTTCGACTGGAGCTTCGACTACTACCCGATGACATATGTGCGCCCCGGGCCCGCCATGAAGATCTACCGGCTGCGCGGAGGACGCTGCGCCAGGTAGCCCGGCGAGCGCCCGTGGCCGGGTTATCCTGCTCTAAGAGATGCCGACATCGACGGAGACCGACGAGCTATGCCTGGCGCGGGCGATCGAGCTCGCGCGCAACGGCGCCGCCACGGTCAAGCCCAACCCGGTCGTGGGGGCCGTCGTCGCCCGCGACGGGGAGATCCTCGGTGAGGGTTGGCATAGGGAGTACGGCGGCGCCCACGCAGAGGTGAACGCGATCGAGGCGTGCGGCATGGCCGACCTCGCCGGCGCCACGCTCTACGTCTCACTCGAGCCGTGCTGCCACGAGGGCAAGACGCCGCCGTGCACCGATGCGATCCTCCAGTCGGGCATCAGGCGCGTGGTCGTCGGCTCGGATGACCCGACGGAGAAGGCCTCCGGCCGCGGTCTGGGAATCCTGCGTGACGAGGGCGTGGAGGTCGTGCTCGCCACCGGCGAGCTCGCCGCCAGCGCGCGGCTGCTCAACCAGGCTTTTCGAAAGCACGCGCGCGTCGGGCGCCCGTGGGTGCTGTTCAAGTCGGCGATGACGCTCGACGGCAAGGTCGCCACGCGCACCGGCGACTCGAAGTGGATCAGCGGCGAGCAGAGCCGCGAGCTGGCACACCGCTGGCGCGCCTCCGTGGACGCCGTCGTCGTCGGCATCGGGACCGCTCTGGCCGACGATCCGCAGCTGACGGCGCGCCCGGACGGGCTGCCCGCCGAGCCGCTCGCACAGCCGCGGCGCGTGGTCTTCGACTCGCTGGCGCGACTGCCGCCGAACTCACAGCTCGTGGCTGCCGCAGCTGAGATCCCGCTGACGATCGTCGTCTCACGAGCCGCAGCCCGGACGGACGTCGACGCGCTGGAGGCGGCCGGCGTGCAGGTGATCGTCGCGACCGGTGAAAATGAGCCCGCGCGCGTGCGCTCGGCGCTCGATCAGCTCGGCGCGATGGACGTCGCGTCGGTGCTGCTCGAGGGTGGTCCGCACCTCGCCGGTGCCTTCCTCGATGCCGGCGAGATCGACGAAATCCGGCTGTTCCTCGCGCCGCTGTTGCTCGGCGGCAGCGCCGCACGCGATCCCCTCGAGGGCGAAGGCGTCGCGCGCATCTCCGAGGCGCTGCACGCCCTCTCCTTCGGGTGTCGGAGTATTGGCGAGGACCTCCTGATCTCCGCGCGCCTGCGGGAGTGGTGAGAGCCATGTGGCCGAGGGGGCAGAGCAGATGTTCACAGGACTGATCGCCGAGCTGGGCAGCGTCGCCGAGGTGCGCGAGGACGAGGACGGGGCGACCTTGAGGATCGACAGCCGCCTCGTCGGCGAGCTGCGCGAGGGCGACTCGATCGCGGTCAACGGCGTCTGCCTGACGGCGATCGAGATCGATCGAGACGGCTTCCAGGCGCAGGCGATGCACGAGACGCTCCAGCGCTCATCGCTCGCCGGGCTGCGGCAAGGCGCACCCGTGAACCTCGAGCTCGCGCTACGCGCACAGGATCGCCTCGGCGGCCATGTGGTGCAGGGCCATGTCGACGGCATGGGAACGGTTCGCGCGATTCGTCCCGACGGCTTCTCGAGGGTGCTCGAGATCGATCTGGAGACGCGGCTCGCACGCTATCTCGTGGAGAAGGGCTCCGTCGCGGTCGACGGCGTCAGCCTGACCGTCAGCGCCCTGCGCGACGATGGCTTCGCGGTCTCGCTGATCCCGGAGACGCTCGAGCGCACCAACCTCGGAGCGATCGGCGAGGGTCAGCGTGTGAACATCGAGGTGGACATACTTGCCAAGCACGTCGAGCGACTCATGACGAGCCCTACGGACTCGTCAGAGGAGAATGGAGAACACGCATGAGCAGCTCGCATACCACCACGCCGTTCGCCACCGTCGAGCGGGCAATCGAGGACATCCGCGAGGGCAAGATGGTCGTCGTCTGCGACGACGAGGACCGCGAGAACGAGGGCGATCTGACGATGGCGGCGCAGTTTGCGACGCCTGAGGCGATCAACTTCATGGCCAAGGAGGGGCGCGGCCTGATCTGCCTGTCGCTGACGGCCGAGCGCTGCGACGAGCTCAAGCTGGACCTGATGGCCTCCAAGAACGAGTCGCCGTTCGAAACGCCGTTCACCGTCTCCGTCGAGGCCCGCGAGGGCGTCACCACCGGCATCTCCGCGCACGACCGCGCGCACACGATCCAGGTGGCGATCGACCCCGAGAGCCGCCCGTCAGACCTCGTGCAGCCCGGACACGTGTTCCCGCTGAAGAGCCGCTCGGGGGGCGTGCTCGAGCGTGCCGGTCAGACCGAGGCGGCCGTGGATCTTGCGCGTCTGGCGGGGCTGAACCCCTCCGGGGTGATCTGCGAGGTGATGAACGACGACGGCACGATGGCCAGGGTCCCGGAATTGACCGAGTACTGCGCGCGCCACGGGCTCAGCATGATCACGGTAGCCGACCTAATCGCCTATCGGCGCGGCCACGACAAGCTGGTCGAGCGCGTGGTCTCCACGCGCCTGCCGACCACCTTCGGCGACTTCGAGGCGGTCGGGTACCGCTCGCTGGTCGACGAGAAGCACCACGTGGCGCTCGTCAAGGGCGACGTCAATGGGCAGTCCGACGTGCTCGTGCGGGTGCATTCTGAGTGTCTGACCGGCGATGTGTTCCACTCGCTGCGATGCGACTGCGGCGAGCAGCTGGAATCGGCGCTCTCGATGATCGAGCGCGAAGGCCAGGGCGTGCTGCTGTACCTCTCCCAGGAGGGCCGCGGGATCGGCCTGCTGAACAAGTTGCGCGCATATCGCCTGCAGGAGGACGGTCTCGACACGGTCGAAGCCAACGAGCGCCTCGGGCTGCCGGCGGATCTGCGTGACTACGGCATCGGCGCGCAGATCCTCGTCGATCTGGGGCTCGGCTCGATCCGCATTCTCACGAACAACCCGAAGAAGATCCGCGGCCTGGAGGGCTACGGTCTGTCTGTCAGCGCGCAGATCCCGATCGAGCACGCCCCGAACGAGCACAACGAGGCGTACCTGCGCACCAAGGCCGAGCGCATGGGACACACCCTGCACCACCAGGGCCTGAACCTCGACGACGAGATGTTGCACGGCGAGCGCCGTCAGGGAGAGCGCCGCAAGTGACGGACGCGGGGCCTGCCGCCTTCGCGATCGTCGTCGCGCGCTTTTACGAGGACCTAGCCGAGCGGTTGGTCGCGGGAGCGCGCGCAGCGTTCGCCCTCGAAGGCCACTTGCGCGTCGAGATCTTCGACGTGCCCGGCGCATTCGAGCTGCCGCTGGCGGCCAGCTACGCCGCGAGATCCGGGCGCTTCGCGGGCGTCGCGTGCGTCGGCGCTGTCATCCGCGGAGAGACGGACCATTACGACTACGTCTGCACGGAGACCGCCCGCGGAGTGATGAGCGTCCAGCTGGATACGGGCGTGCCGTGCGCGTTCGGCGTGCTCACCTGCGAGACGATGGAGCAGGCGCTCGCACGCGCCGGCGGGGACAAGCGCGACCAGGGTCGACACGCGGCCGAGGCCGTCATGCGCATGGCGACGCTACGGGCGGAGCTCGAGAGCGGCTAGACTGCCGCGGATGGCAAAGGTGTGTCACAGCTGCGGGAAGGGGCCGGCGTTCGGCCAGAGTCGCAGCCACTCGATGGTCGCTACCAAGCGCCGCTTCGACCCGAACCTGCAGAAGGTCAGGATCCTTGTTGGCAAGGCGCCCCGACGCGTCTACGTCTGCACGCGCTGTCTGAAAGCCGGCAAGGTAACCAAGGCCCTGTAGGGCCGACCCAGCCCTCCGGGCTGTGTGTCCGCGGCGCCATACGGGGTCCTCAGTCGCTCGCGTGCACAGCACGCCACGCGTGGGTGGGTGGGAATTTCATCCTTGCCTTGCTTTCCCAGCGGCACTACAGGGGAGAGCCGTAAAGGGCCCGATTCGCGTCCACGTGCCGGCGATGCGCGGCGTCAAGCTGATAGACCTGTCGCCGTGACCGACACGAATCTGGTCCGCTTTCGCGCTGCTGTGGCGGGCGCGCTTGCGCATCTGGAATCACGCCGTCAGGAGGTCAACGACCTGAACGTGTTTCCCGTCGCCGATGGCGACACGGGTGACAACATGGCGCTCACGCTGCGCGCGGTGCTGGACGAGCTCGATCGCCTCCAGGGCTCTGACGAGCATCGCACGATCGATGAGATCGGACGCGATGAGATCGTGCAGTCGGTGGCGCGCGCTGCGCTTTTGGGGGCGCGCGGGAACTCGGGGGTGATCCTCTCCCAGCTGATCCGCGGGGCCGCGGAGGAGCTCGTGAGTCGCCCGGGGCAGCTGATCGACGCACCGCTGATCGGCGCGGCCCTCGCCAACGCGGCTGACCGCGCGTACTCTTCGGTGCGCAACCCCGCCGAGGGCACGATCCTGACGGTCGCCCGCGAGATGGCCCACCAGATCGTCGCGGACCTCGCCCACGGCCCCGAGAGCCCACGGTTCGGGCCTGCGACTGAGCCGCCCGAGCAGGACAAGGC
>Ga0209006_10001256_pt1 | contig 22978 bp, 22 predicted proteins | sample JacPin_JW_Ref_O2_FD_188567 | JGI IMG/M metagenome (GOLD analysis project Ga0209006, IMG submission 188567) | Forest soil microbial communities from Algoma, Ontario, Canada - Jack Pine, Ontario site 1_JW_Ref_O2 (SPAdes) (version 2) | ecosystem: Environmental > Terrestrial > Soil > Boreal... | reverse complement strand
CCGCGGGATGAGCAGGACACGAACTTCAGGAAGAGCCTGGAGTCGGCGCTGTCCGTGACCGACGACAAGACTCTCGTGTACTGCTGCGGACCCGAAGGGCTGCTGCAGGCGGTCGAGGACGGGTGCGGTCACTGGCCCGACGGCAGCCTGCACGTGGAACGGTTCTCGGCCAAGGTGCTCGAGGAGCCGTCACCCGATGCTCTGCAGTCGTTTGAGGTGGAATGTCAGCGCTCGGGCCTGACTTTGATGGTGCCACTTGATAAATCGATATACGAGGCGGCCGAGGAAGCCGGCGTCGACGTGCTCGGATCGTGCATGGAGGGCGTCTGCGGCACGTGCGAATGCGACGTCCTCGAGGGCGAGCCGGACCACCGCGACTCCGTGCTCAACGACGCCGAGAAGGCTTGTAACGACACCATGATGATCTGCGTCTCACGCTCCCGCTCGGAAAGGCTGGTGCTGGACCTATGACACCGAACTACCCATTCAACTGCTGGTATGTGGCCGCGACCAGCGACGAGGTCGGCGAAGGTCTGTTGGCCCGCCGGCTGCTCGACAGGCCCGTGGTGCTGTACCGCCGCTCCTCCGGCGACGTCGTCGCGATGGAGGACCGGTGCGTTCACCGGGCCTACCCGCTGTCGGAGGGCAGACGCGACGGCGATCGCGTGGTCTGCGGCTACCACGGTTTCAGCTACGGCCCCGACGGCTGCCTGGTCGACGTGCCGTCTCAAGAAAGCGTCCCACCCGGCGCCCGGGTGCGCAGCTATCCAGTGCACGAGCAGTCCCCGTTCGTGTGGATCTGGCTCGGCGATAGGCGAGCGGCCGCGCTGCGGCCGCCGCCGCGGGTGCCGTGGTACGGCGATGGCGTGGCGTGGGCAAGCACCACCGAGGTACTACGTGTTGAGGCGAATTACCTCCTGCTGCACGAGCATTACCTCGATCTCACCGACGTGTTCGTGATGCATCCAGAGGCGGTGCCGCCGGACATCGAGATACTGCCACCGCTCGACGAGGTCGAAGTCTCCGAACGATCGGTCTCCTACTCCCGGTCGACGCCGCCCAGCCGGCTGGCCGCGTGGGAGGCTGAGGCCACCGGCCTTTCCCCGGACACCGCGGGCGTACGGCGTGAGGAAGGGACCTTCGTCTCGCCGGCCCTGCATGTCCAGCACTACGCCATCGATCCCGAGTCCGGAAAAGCCTACGAGCTACTGCGGATTCAGGGGTTCACGCCGGAATCACCGGGCGCGACTCATGTCTTTTTGCAGATGGCCCGCAACTATGCCACAGACAACGACTCGGCCGGCGACTTCCTTCGCACCATGTTCCACGAATGGGCGACCCGAGACGCGGCCGTGTTGGAGACAATTCAGCGACGGCTCGGCGAGGACACCGTCGCGCGCCGTGACATCAACGTCAAAGCCGACCGCGCCGCCGTGCGGGCGCGCCGCATCGCGATGGAGATGGTCGACGAGGAATCCGGGCGGTTCACACTGAACCGGATTCTAACTGCGTCGGGATGAGCCGACTTCGCGACCGGGCTACCCCTTCGGCGTCCAGGTCGAAATCGGCGGGCGCTGGAGAAAGGACCGATATGGGGTGAGAATCGAGAGGTCATGAAACTGATACGCGTGGTCGTGGTCGTGGCAGGGCTGCTATTTCTGGACGGAGTCCCGGCCGGAACCTCATCGGCGACCATGTCTCCGGTCGAGTGCCAGGTGCCGTTTCTGGACCTGCAGCACGATGCGTATGCGTCCAGGTCATCGTTCACAAATCAGAGGGACTTCACGGACAGCTACGCAAAGCTCATTGCCGTCTGGCCGAGGCTCACAGGGGGCATTGCACCCCCGGATACCCTGCAGATCCTGACCGACTACCAGACGGCCTTGAACGCACTCGCCGCCGCATCCCCGCCCAAGACAGATCCGGCCACTGCCCAACGACTAGTCAACGGCGCGCAGGACGTAATCGACTGCGTGAATGTGAACAACCCCTAGCTCGGCCCCGCCGTGGGCACTGATGAAGTAGATAACTTCATAGATCTGGAATGAAGCTATACTCTTTATATGGGGAAAGTGAAGGATGAAGCTTCACGGGCGACGGTGATCGGCGACGTCGTCGGATCACGTCAGGCCGCGGATCGCGCGGGACTGCACCACCGCATCAGTGCGGCGCTGCGCGACGTCGCCGCGACGGCCCTTGATCCGCCGGCGTTCACGGTCGGCGACGAATTTCAGGGCAGCTATCACACCGTCGGGGACGCGATCGACGCGGCACTGCGGGTGCGGCTGGCGACCGCGCCGGGCGTCGACGTCCGGTTCGGGATCGGCTGGGGGGCGGTCACCGTGCTCGACGAGCAGGCCCGCATCCAGGACGGGCCCGGATGGTGGGCGGCGCGCGAGGCGATCGAGGCAACGGCGTCGGCGCAGCGGCAGCCCGGCCTTGCGCTCGTGCGCACGACGTTCCGCGCCGAAGGCGGCCGCACGGACACCGAGGCGATCAACGCCGCCCTGATGTGTCGGGACCATCTGCTTGGATCACTCGATGATCGATCGTCGCGCATTCTCAAGGGACTGATGAACAACCAACCGAAGAAGGACATTGCCGAGGCTGAGGGGATCAGTCCGTCGGCCGTGTCACAGCGCGCGGGCCGCGATGGACTCGATCTCATCGTGCTGGCGTCCGCGCACCTGCGGAGTATCAGGTGAGCGCGCTCGGGGTCATGCTCGTCGCGATGGGAATTGCCGACGGGTCTGGTGGTTTCGCGCCGGGTGGGTGTCGCTGGTCGTCGGACCGGTCGTGGTTGTGGTCGTCGCAGCACTGTCGGCGCTGTGGCATGTCGGCGACATCGCGCTACTGCTGGTCGCCGCGGCCGCAACCGTGGTGTGGCGGATACTGTGTCGACGCGCCGAGCGCACGGGGGAGCAGGTGATCGCGCCGCTGGTGGTGTTCTTCGGGGCGGGCTCGGTGCTTATTGACCGGAAACCAGTTGGTACGGCTGGTGCTGGGGTCGGTCGGGGCGGTGCGGCCCGCAGGCGAGCCGCAACCGTCGGATCGGCTCAAGGGCGGCCGACTGCTCGGACCGATGGAGCGGCTGCTGATTCTCGGCCTCGGCCTGGGCGGCCAGCTCGCCGCGGCGTCGGCCGTGGTCGCAGCCAAGAGCATCATCCGGTTCCCCGAGATCAACGCGCAGAAGGCACGCGAGAACGGCACGATCGGAATCGACGACGTCACCGAATACTTCCTCGTCGGCAGCTTCGCCAGCTGGATCGTCGCGCTGGGTGGGCTGGTGTTGGTGCTCGCGCAGTAGGTCCTCCGCCGACTGTGCGTTTTCGTACCGATCGTCGGCGTGTCGCGTAATGAAACGCACAATCGGCGCGCGGCGGGCTCGTTGGGCGCCTAGAGGCGCTCGATGATCGTCACGTTCGCGGTGCCGCCGCCCTCGCACATCGTCTGCAGGCCGTAGCGGCCGCCGGTGCGCTCGAGCTCGTTGAGCATGGTCGTGAACAGCTTCGCTCCGGTGGCACCGAGCGGATGGCCCAACGCGATCGCTCCGCCGTTCGGGTTGACCCGCTCCGGATCCGCCTTGATCTCCTTGAGCCACGCCATCACGACCGGCGCGAACGCCTCATTGATCTCGACGACGTCGATGTCGTCAATCGACAGCCCGGTCTTCTCCAACGCGTACCGGGTCGCCGGGATCGGCCCGGTGAGCATGAAGACCGGGTCGGCTCCACGCGCGCTGATGTGATGGATGCGTGCCCGCGGCGTCAGCTTGTGATCGGCGACAGCCTGTTCGGACGCCAACAACACCGCGCTGGCACCGTCGGAAATCTGGCTGGCCAGCGCCGCGGTCAGCCGGCCACCGTCGGCCAGGGTCGGCAGGGAGGCCATCTTCTCCAGCGTCGTCTCACGGGGTCCCTCGTCGACCCGGAATTCACCCACCCCGACGATCTCGTTGTCGAAATGGCCTGCCCTGATTGCCGACAACGCCCGCTCGTGGCTCGCCAGCGCGTACTGCTCCATCTCCTCGCGGGGCAGGTTCCACCGCTCCGCGATCAGCTCCGCGCCGCGGAACTGCGAGATCTCCTCATCACCGTAGCGATGCCGCCAATTCTCCGACTCCCCCGTCGGCGACGTGAACCCGAACTGCTGGCCGACGACCATCGCCGACGCGATCGGGATCTGGCTCATGTTCTGCATACCGCCAGCCAAAATGACATCGGCGGTGCCGGACATGATCGCTTGGGCGCCAAATGAAATCGCCTGCTGGCTCGAACCGCACTGGCGGTCGACGGTGACGCCCGGGACCTCTTCGGGGTAACCAGCGGCCAGCCACGCGTTGCGGCCGATGTTTCCGGCCTGCCCACCGATCGCGTCCACGCACCCGACGATCACGTCGTCCACCGCGGCCGGGTCCACATCCACCCGGCTGAATAACCCGCGGAAAGCGTGCACCCCCAGGTCGATCGGGTGTACCTTGGCCAGCCCGCCGTTGCGCTTGCCAACGGCCGTCCGCACAGCGTCGATGATGTAGGCCTCGGGCATGTCGAACTCCTTACATTGACTGCTCGGCTGCGATTCCGCCGAGAACGATCGAAAGATACTGATGGCCAACCTGTTCAGCCGTCAGAGGTCCGCCGGGTTGATACCAGCGCACCGAAACCCAGGTGGTGTCGCGGATGAACCGGTACACCAGGTCGACGTCGATGTCGGGGCGGAAGTAGCCCTCGATGATGCCCTGCTGCAGCACATCGACCCATATTTGCCGCTGCTTGCGGTTCAGGTCCTCCAGATACGCGAACCGCGGCTGCGACAACAGCCGCTTGGCCTCGTCCTGATAAATCACCACCTGCGCGTGCCGGTCCTCGATCGCGTCGAATGACGCCAGGAACAAGCCCTTGAAGCGCTCCAACGGATTCGGCTGCGTGTCGACGATCTGCTGATAGCGGGCGAACAGCCAGTCCAAAAAGTCCCGCAGCACCTCGTCGACCATCTCCTCCTTGGACGCGAAGTGGTGATAGAGGCTGCCCGACAGGATTCCGGCCGCATCAGCGATGTCGCGCACCGTGGTCGCGCGCAGGCCGCGCGCGGCGAACATCGTCGCGGCGAGTTCCAGTAGCTCGTCGCGGCGGCTGCTCGGTTCGGGGGCCTTGGCGGTTGTGGTCATGGATGCTGGCTCGATACCGAAATCACTTCGCCGGTCAGGTAACTCGAATAGTCGCTGGCGAGGAACGCGATCGTGGCGGCGACTTCCCACGGCTCAGCGGCCCGGCCGAACGCCTCGACCTCGGAGAGTCGGTCCAAAAGCTCGGTGGAGCTGGTCTTCTCCAGGAACTTGTGCCGGGCGAGGCTCGGCGACACCGCATTGATCCGCACCCCGTAGGAGACGGCCTCGATCGCCGAGCACCGCGTCAACGCCATCACACCGGCCTTGGCGGCGGCGTAGTGCGACTGCGAATGCTGTGCCCGCCAGCCCAGCACGCTGGCGTTGTTAACGACGACGCCGCCGTGGCCGGCGTCCCGGAAGTACCGCAGGGCCGCCCGAGTGGCACGCATCACCGATGTCAACGTCACGTTCAACACCCGGTCCCATTCCTCGTCGGTCATGTCGACGACAGGCGTCTGGCCACCCAGACCAGCGTTGTTCACCAGAACGTCGAGCCGGCCCATCCGGGCGGTGGTCGAGGCGATCAGCGCATCGACCTGCGCGGTGGACGTGACGTCGCACACCACACTCTCCACGCGGCCAAGTCCGAGTTCGCCCAGCTGGTCGGCAGTCTCGCCGAGCCTGCGTTCGTGGTGGTCGGAGACGACGACGTCGGCGCCCTCGGCCAACGCGCGCCGCGCTACCGCAGAACCGATACCGGTGCCTGCGGCCGCCGTCACCACGACCACCTTGCCGGTCAGAAGTCCGTGTCCGTCAATCTCTTTCGGGGGGAAAGACAAGGTCACCCTTTAACCTCCCGGGGCAGGCCGAGAACCCGTTCGGCAATGATGTTGCGCTGGATCTCGTTCGAACCGCCGTAGATCGTATCGGCGCGCGAGAACAGGAACAGCCGCTGCCATTGGTCGAAGTCACCGTCTTTTAAGGTCATGCCCGCCTTACCCATCACGTCCATCGCGAGCGCGCCGAGGTCGCGGTGCCAGTTGGCCCACAACAGCTTCGAGACGTTGTCCTGTCCCGAGCGTTCGACGTCCATCGTCGCCAGCGCGTACGACCTCATCGCGCGCAGCCCGACCCAGGCCCGCGCCAGTTGCTCGCGAATCAGCGGATCGTCGGCGGCGCCGTTGCGCTGTGCCAGCTCGGCGATGCCGGAAAGCTCACGGGCATAGCGGATCTGCTGACCCAGCGTGGAGACCCCGCGCTCGAACGTCAACGTTCCCATCGCGACCCGCCAGCCGTCACCCGGCTGTCCGACCACCAGATCGGCGCTGGTGCGCGCGTCGTCGAAGAACACCTCGTTGAACTCCGAGTCACCGGTCAGCTGGTTAATAGGCCGCACATCCACGCCCGGCTGATCCAACGGCACCAGCAGATACGACAATCCGGCGTGGCGCTTGGAGCCCTTCTCGGTGCGGGCCACCACGAAACACCACTGCGCGACGTGCGCCAGCGAGGTCCAGATCTTCTGGCCGTTGATCACCCACTCGCCGCCGTCGAGCACCGCGGTCGTCGAGACGTTGGCCAGATCGCTGCCCGCGCCCGGCTCGGAGTACCCCTGGCACCACAGCTCGGTGACGTCGAGGATCGTCGGCAGGAACCGTGCCTGCTGCCCGGGCGTCCCGTAGGCGATCAGGGTCGGGCCGAGCAGTTCCTCACCGAAATGGTTGACCTTGTCGGGGGCGTCGGCGCGGGCGTACTCCTCGTAGAACGCCACCCGGTGAGCGACGGACAGGCCGCGTCCGCCGTGCTCCGTCGGCCAGCCCAGGCAGGTCAGACCGGCCGCGGCCAGCTGCTGGTTCCACGCCCGACGCTCCTCGAACGCCTCACGCTCACGGCCGGGCCCGCCCAGCCCCTTGAGCTGGGCGAATTCACCGACGAGGTGGGCGGCGAGCCAGGCGCGCACCTCGGCCCGGAACTCCTGGACCTCTTCCACACCTGTAGGCTAACCTACCAAGCACTTGCTTTGTTAGAGGAGCGTCGATGACGACCGATCGTCCGGCGGGCGGGAGCGCAACGACCTGGGGATCAGGACGTGCAGCGACCCGGGGATCGACATGAGCACCGTCCCGGCGGTGCTTGAGCGGATGGCACGGCAACTCCCGAGCCATGACGCGCTGGTGTCGCCGGATCGGCGGTTCACGTTCGGGCAGCTGCGCGAGGAGGTGCGCCGCGCCGCCGCCGCGATGATCGCGCTGGGCGTCGCCCGCGGCGACCGGGTGGCGATCTGGTCGCCCAACACCTGGCACTGGGTGGTGGCCTGCCTGGCCGTGCACCATGCCGGCGCCGTGATGGTGCCTCTGAACACGCGCTACACCGCCGACGAGGCGACCGACATCCTCGCCCGCACCGGCGCACCGCTGCTGATCGCGATGGGCCCGTTCCTCGGCACCGACCGCGTCGCCGCGTTGCCGATGGACGCGCTGCCGGCGCTGCGCCAGATCGTGCGGATTCCCGTCGGGAGCCCCGTCCAGGGCCCCGCCGACGACCACCTGCCGTGGGACGACTTCATGGACCACGGCACCGACCTCGACGCGGTCGACGCCGGCGCGGCGGCCGTGAGCGCCGACGACGTCAGCGACATCCTGTTCACGTCGGGCACCACCGGACGCAGCAAGGGCGTGTTGTGCGCGCACCGGCAGTCGCTGTCGGCGTCGGCGGCGTGGGCGGCCTGCGGGAAGATCACCAGTGATGACCGGTACCTGTGCATCAACCCGTTCTTTCACAACTTCGGTTACAAGGCCGGCATCCTGGCCTGTCTGCAGACCGGCGCCACGCTGATCCCGCAACTGACATTCGACGCCGAGCAGGCGCTTGCAGCGGTCCAGGAGCAACGCATCACGGTGCTGCCGGGGCCACCGACGATCTACCAGGCTCTGCTCGACCACCCGAAGCGTCGCGACTACGACCTCGGCTCGTTACGGTTCGCCGTCACCGGTGCGGCCATCGTGCCGGTGGTGCTGATCGAACGGATGCAGGCCGAACTCGACATCGACATCGTGCTCACCGCCTACGGACTGACCGAGGCCAACGGCATGGGCACGATGTGCCGTGCCGACGACGACGCGGTCACCGTCGCCACCACGTGCGGACGGCCGATCGCCGACTTCGAGCTGCGGATCGACGCTCAGGACACCGGATCGGGCGACGGCACCGGGGCGGGCGAAGTGCTGCTGCGCGGCCCCAACGTGATGCTCGGTTACCTCGACGATCCCGCGGCCACCGCGGCGGCGATCGACGCCGACGGCTGGCTGCACACCGGCGACGTCGGCACGAAAGACGATGCAGGCAACCTGCGCATCACCGACCGGCTGAAGGACATGTACATCTGCGGGGGGTTCAACGTCTATCCCGCCGAAGTCGAACAGGCCCTGATGCGCCTCGACGGCGTCGCCGACGTCGCGGTGATCGGAGTTCCCGACGAGCGCCTGGGTGAAGTGGGCAAGGCGTTCGTCGTGCGACGAGCGGGCGCCGATCTCGACGAGCAAGCCGTGATCGCGTACAGCCGAGAGCACGTGGCGAACTTCAAGACACCGCGGTCAGTCGTGTTCTGCGAATCGCTGCCGCGCAACCCGGGCGGCAAGGTGGTCAAGCCTCAACTGCGGGAGATGGCGTAATGGACCTGGATTTCGACGAAGCCACCGAGGAGTTCCGAGCAGAGGTCCGCGACTTCCTCGAGGCCAACAAGAGATCGTTCCCGACGAAGTCGTATGACACGGCGGACGGCTTCGAGCAGCATCGACGCTGGGACAAGGTGCTTTACGACGCCGGCCTTTCGGTGATCACCTGGCCGCAGAAGTACGGCGGCCGCGACGCGACGCTGCTGGCTTGGGTGGTGTTCGAGGAGGAGTACTTTCGCGCAGGCGCACCCGGGCGGGCCAGCGCAAACGGAACCTCGATGCTGGCGCCGACGCTGTTCGCGCACGGCACCGAGGAACAGCTCGACCGCGTCCTGCCGAAAATGGCCAGCGGCGAGGAGATCTGGGCGCAGGCCTGGTCGGAGCCCGAATCGGGCAGCGACCTGGCATCACTGCGGTCGACGGCCACCAGGACCGACGGCGGCTGGCTGCTGAACGGACAGAAGATATGGAGCTCGCGAGCGGTTTTCGGGGACAAGGCGTTCGGGCTGTTCCGGTCCGAGCCGGACGCCGAGCGGCACCGTGGCCTGACGTACTTCATGTTCTCGCTGCACGCCGACGGGATCACGGTGCGACCGATCGCCCAGCTCGGCGGCGACACCGGCTTCGGTGAGATCTTCCTCGACGACGTGTTCGTCGCCGACGAGGACGTCATCGGCGAGCCGCACGACGGCTGGCGGGCGGCAATGAGCACCTCGAGTAACGAGCGCGGCATGTCGCTGCGCAGTCCGGCGCGCTTCGCCGCGGGCGCCGGGCGACTGGCGCAGTTGTGGAAGGTGGAGCGCGACAGTGCATTCGGTGACAGGGTGGCCGACGCGTGGATCAAGGCGCAAGCGTATCGGCTGCACACCTTCGGCACGGTGAGCCGACTGGCACGCGGCGGCGAGCTCGGTGCCGAATCGTCGGTGACCAAGGTGTTCTGGTCGGACCTCGACGTTGCCCTGCACGAGACCGCCCTGGACATCCGCGGCGCCGACGGCGAGCTCGCCGGCGACTGGACCGACGGGCTGCTGTTCGCGCTGGGCGGACCGATCTACGCGGGCACCAACGAGATTCAACACAACATCATCGCCGAGCGACTGCTGGGTCTGCCCAGGGAGAAAGCCAAGTGAGATTCGAGCTCGACGATCAACAGCGGGACTTCGCGGCCAGTATCGACGCCGCGCTGGCGAGCGCGGACGTGCCTGCGGCGGTGCGGGCATGGACCGCGGGAGACACCGCGCCCGGTCGCAAGGTGTGGGCCCGATTGGCCGACCTCGGGGTGACCGCGCTCGCGGTGCCCGAGCGATTCGGCGGCATCGAGGCCCACCCGGTGGACCTCGTGGTGGCGCTCGAGCGGATCGGCCACTGGTGCGTTCCGGGCCCGGTCACCGAATCCATCGCCGTGGCACCGGTTTTGATGGCCGACGACGACCGCGCCGAGGGGCTGGCGTCGGGCGATCTGATGGCGACGGTCGCACTGCCGCCCGCGGTGCCGCGCGCCGTCGACGCCGGGGCTGCGGGTCTGACGTTACTGGCTGCCGGTGGCCTGGTAAGCGACGCGGCCGCGCAGCGGTCCCACACGTCCGTCGACCCGAGCCGCCGGCTCTATGACGTCACCCCTTTTGGTGACGGCCGCCCCGCCGATGTCGACCGAGCCTACGAGGCCGGCGCGTTGGCCACGGCCGCACAGTTGGTCGGCGCCGGCCAGGCGCTGCTGACCGCGTCCGTCGACTATGCCAAGCAGCGAACACAATTCGGCCGCGTGATCGGCTCGTACCAGGCGATCAAGCACAAGCTGGCCGATGTCCACATCGCGCTCGAGCTGGCCCGGCCGTTGCTGTACGGCGCGGCGCTGTCGCTGGGGGCGGACTCATCCGACACCGTCCGCGACGTCAGTGCCGCCAAGGTGGCCGCCGCTGAGGCCGCGACGCTCGCGGCCCGCAACGCGCTGCAGACTCACGGCGCGATCGGGTTCACGTCCGAGCACGATCTGTCGCTGTGGCTCTTGCGGGTACAGGCATTGCGGTCGGCGTGGGGTGACCCGGCGGCGCATCGACGCCGGATACTGGAGGCACTGTGAGCGAAGAACGGGAGCTGCTGCGCGAGACGGTACGTGGCCTGGTCGCCAAGCACGCCGGGCCGGAAGCCGTTCGGGACGCGATGGAGTCCGAGCGCGGCTACGACGAGTCGCTGTGGAAGCTGCTGTGCGAGCAGGTCGGCGCTGCGGCGCTCGTGGTGCCCGAGGAACTCGGCGGGGCCGGCGGCGAACTGGCCGACGCGGCGACCGTTGTCTCGGAATTGGGCCGCGCGCTGGTGCCCACGCCGCTGCTGGGCACCATCCTTGCGGAGCTCGCGCTGCTGGCGGCCGACGACGTCGACGCCGACACCATCGGTCGGCTGGCCGACGGCACCGCGATCGGCGCGGTGGTCCTCGACCCGGACTACGTCGTCAACGGTGACATCGCGGACGTGGTGGTCGCCGTCGACGACGGGCGGCTGTCCCGGTGGACGACGTTCACCGCGCAACGGGTCGCCACGATGGATCCGACCCGCCGGCTGTCGCGGGTGACACCGCAGGCCACCGTCCCGTTGGGCACCGACCCCGGCATCGTTGACACTTCGTCGATTCTGCTGGCCGCCGAACAGGTCGGCGCCGCGGAACGATGCCTGGAACTCACTGTCGAATACACCAAACAGCGGGTCCAGTTCGGTAGGCCGATCGGAAGCTTCCAAGCGCTCAAACACCGGATGGCCGACCTGTACGTCGCCGTGTCGGCGGCCCGCGCGGTTACCGATGACGCCGTTGCCGAACCGTCTTCCGCTGCGGCCGCGCTGGCCCGGGTCGCCGCGACCGAGGCGTTCGACGCGGTAGCCGCCGAGGCCATTCAGATGCACGGCGGGATCGCCATCACCTGGGAGCACGACATCCAGCTGTACTTCAAGCGGGCGCACGGCAGCGCGCAGCTGCTGGGCCCGGCGCGGGACCACCTCCGCAGGCTCGAACGGGAAGTGTTGAATACCAAGCGTGAGTGATCGGGTAGCGCTACGCGCGGGCGTGCCGCCGTTCTATGTGATGGACGTGTGGCTGGCGGCCGCCGAACGCGACCGTACGCACGGGGACCTGGTCAACCTGTCGGCCGGACAGCCCAGTGCCGGCGCTCCGGCAGCCGTGCGCGCAGCGGCTGCCGCGGCGCTGCTGCAGAACCAGCTGGGCTACACGGTTGCGCTGGGCATCCCTGAGCTGCGCGACGCGATCGCGGGCTCGTATCAGGACAGGCACGGGATAGTCGTCGACCGCGACGATGTGGTGGCGACGACGGGTTCGTCGGGCGGCTTCCTTCTGGCGTTCCTCGCCTGCTTCGACGTCGGCGACCGGGTCGTGGTGACCAGCCCGGGCTATCCGTGCTACCGGAACATCTTGTCCGCGTTGGGTTGTGAGGTCGTGGACCTGCAGTGTGGTCCGGAGACGAGGTTCCAACCGACCGCGCAGATGCTGGCCGCGCTCGACCCGCCGGTGCGCGGCGTCGTGGTCGCGAGCCCGGCCAACCCGACCGGGACGGTGATCGGACCCGACGAACTCGCTGCGATCGCGGCGTGGTGCGACGAGACCGGTGTGCAGCTGATCAGCGACGAGGTGTATCACGGGCTGATCTACCGCGGGGCGCCGGACACCAGCTGCGCGTGGGAGACGTCGCGGAACGCCATCGTGGTGAACAGCTTTTCGAAGTACTTCGCGATGACCGGGTGGCGGCTCGGCTGGCTCCTCGTGCCGCCGGAATTACGCCGCGCGGTCGACTGCCTGACCGGAAACTTCACGATCTGCCCGCCGGTGCTGGCGCAGATCGCGGCGGTGGCGGCGTTCACGCCGGAGTCGGTCGCCGAGGCCGATGCCCGCGTCGAGCACTACGGCGTCAACCGCGAACGGTTGCTGAACGGGTTACGTGCCATCGGGATCGACCGGCTGGCGCCGACGGACGGGGCGTTCTATGTCTACGCCGACGTTTCCGATGTCACGACGAACTCGATGGCGTTCTGCTCGAAGCTGTTGGCGGAGACCGGTGTTGCGATCGCGCCGGGGATCGACTTCGACACGGTGCACGGAAACTCGTTCGTCCGGCTGTCGTTCGCGGGGCCGACCTCCGACATCGACGAGGCTCTGCGGCGGATGGAGCCGTGGCTTCGCGGTTAAAGCCAGGTGTCGGGCGTGGTGGTGGTGAGGAACGCCTCGAGGTCGTCGCGCCATTGCGCGGGCGTGTTCTTGTCCGGCTCGATACCGGTGTACTCGCCGCGATAGAACAGCAACGGCCTGGGCTTCCGCTTGGGCACCTCCGACAGCGACGCCACGCGACCGAACACCACGAGGTGGTCACCGCCGTCGTGCACGGACGCGACGGTGCAGTCGATGTGCGCAAGCGAGCCGTCGATGATCGGCGAACCCAGCGGAGAAGGGCGCCAGTCGATTCCGGCGAATTTGTCCGAATCCCTGGAACCGAAGCGCGCCGACACGTCCTTCTGCTTCTCATGCAGCACGTTGACGCAGAACCGTCCGGTCGCCTCGATCGCCTTCCACGAGTTCGACACCTTGGTCGGGCAGAACAACACCAGTGGCGGCTCCAGCGACAGCGCCGCAAAGGACTGGCAGGCGAACCCCACAGGAGCGTCGTCGCGCACCGCGGTGATCACGGTGATGCCGGTGCAGAACTGGCCGAGCACGCTGCGGAACGTGCGCGGGTCGATAGGCGCTGACGTCACGACTTCGGAAAGCCAATGCTGAAGTCGTGGCCCCAGAGGCTGACGGCAGTGCTCTCGCGGGCGATCCAGTCGTCGTCGGCGACTTTGCGTCCCTCGCACCCGAACTCGATGTCGAAGCCACCCGGCGTCTTCATGTAGAACGACAGCATCAGGTCGTTGACATGGCGTCCGAGGGTGGCCGACATCGGCACCTTGCGGCGCAGTGCGCGGTCCAGGCACAGCCCGACGTCGTCGCTCTCACCGACCTCGACCATCAGGTGCACGATGCCGCTCGGCGTCTCCCCCGGCATGAACGCCAGGCTGTGGTGGCGCGGGTTGACGCCGAAGAAGCGCAACCATACCGGCGGACCGTCGGCGGGCCTGCCAACCACCTGCGGGGGCAGCCGCATGGAGTCGCGGAGCTTGAAACCCAGCACGTCACGGTAGAAATGGAGCGATTCCACGTCGTCGCGGGTGGTCAGCACCACGTGGCCGAGGCCCTGCTCGGCGGTGACGAACGTGTGCCCATACGGACTGACGACGCGACGGTGTTCAAGCGCCGCGCCGTGGAACACCTCCAGGCAGTTGCCCGACGGGTCCTGGAACCGAATCATCTCGTCGACGCGGCGGTCGGCAAGTTCGGCCTGGGTGGCCTCTTTGTACGGTGTGCCTTCGACGTCGAGCCGGTTGCGGATCTCTTGTAGGCCTTCGGCGTTCGCACACTCCCAGCCGGCCTCGGCCAGCCGGTCGTGCTCACCCGGCACGATCACCAGCCGTGCCGGGAAGTCGTCCATCCGCAGGTAGAGCGCACCTTCGGTGAGGCCGCGGCCCTCGACCATGCCGAGCACCTTCAGTCCGTACTCCCGCCAGGCCGCCACGTCCGTGGTTTCGATGCGAAGGTATCCCAGTGATCGAATGCTCATCGCGCACTCCCGAGGAAATCTATTGTCAGCCTGTTGAATTCGTCGAACTTCTCCAGCTGCGCCCAGTGTCCGCACTGCCCGAAGACGTGCAGTTGCACGCGGGGAATCTGTTTGAGGGCCACCAGCGCCCCGTCGAGCGGGTTCACCCGGTCCTCGCGGCCCCAGATCAGAAGTACCCGCTGGCGCAGCTTGTGCGCCTCGCGCCACATCATGCCAAATTCAAAGTCCGCCCCGGCGAACGACTTTCCCATCGCTCGGGTGGCGGCCAGCGACTCAGGCGTGCTTGCGATCGCGAACCGCTCATCGATCAGCTCCGGCGTGATCAGCTTCTGGTCGTAGACCATGATCCGCAGGAACTTCTCCATATTCTCCCGGGTGGGCTGGGCCGAGAACCTGCCCAGCAGCTTGACGCCTTCGGTCGGGTCTGGCGCAAACAGGTTGATGCTCAGGCCGCCCGGGCCCATCAACACCAGCCGGCCCGCGCGATCGGGATTGTCCAGCGCGAACCGCACCGCGGTGCCGCCGCCGAGCGAATTGCCAACCAGCGGAGCGCGTTCGAGGCCGAGATGGTCGAACAGGTTCAACAGCGCGGTCGCGCTGTAGCGGTTGTACTGCTCGTGCTCGGTGTGCTTGTCGGAATGGCCGTAGCCGGGCTGGTCGACCGCCAGCACGTGGAAGTGGGAGGCCAGCACCGCGATGTTGCGGCCGAAATTCGACCAGCTCGACGCGCCGGGCCCGCCGCCGTGCAGCAGAACGATCGTCTCGTCGTTGCCGACTCCGGCCTCGTGGTAATGCACGCGCATGTCGTCGCGCACCTGCGCATACCGCGAGGTGGATTCAAACGAGAGCTCCGCGGTGTTGATTTGACTGTCGATCTGGCCGGCCGTCATCGTCAGACCATTGTGTCGCCGGGCGGCAACCCGAACTCGTGGTTTCCGAAGATCAGGTATGCCCGCTCGGGGTCGTTGGCGGCGTGCACCCGACCCGCGTGAGCGTCACGCCAGAACCGTTGGATCGGAGCGCTGTTCGCCAGCGCGGTCGCGCCGGAGGCCTCGAACAGCCGGTCGACGGACGCGATCGCACGGCCGGTCGCGCGGACCTGGTCACGACGGGCACGCGCGCGCAGGTCGAACGGGATCTCCTGGCCGGCGGCGAGCAGTGCGAATTCGTCGCTGACGTTGCCGATCAACTGCCGCCACGCGGCATCGATGTCGCTGGCCGCCTCGGCGATGCGGACCTTGGCGAACGGGTCGTCCTTGGCCTTCTCGCCGGCGAACGCGGCGCGGATCCGCTTGCCCTGGTGCTCGACGTGCGACTCGTAGGCGCCGTAGGCCATGCCGACGATCGGTGCGGAAATCGTGGTCGGGTGAACGGTGCCCCACGGCATCTTGTACACCGGAGCGGTGTTGGTCACCAGCCCGCCGGCGGTGCGGTCGTTCATCGACTTGTACGACAGGAAACGGTGTCTGGGCACGAACACGTCCTTGACGACCAGCGTGTTGCTACCGGTGCCGCGAAGGCCGACCACGTGCCACACGTCGTCGATCTGGTACTCGGTCCGCGGAATCAGAAAGCTGCCGAAGTCCACCGGCCTGCCGTCCTTGATCACCGGACCGCCGACGAACGTCCACGTCGCGTGGTCGCATCCCGACGACCAGTTCCACGACCCGCTGACCCGGTAGCCGCCGTCGACGACCTCACCGGCGCCCATCGGGGCGTACGACGACGAAATGCGGACATTGCTGTCTTCGCCCCACACCTCTTCCTGAGCCTGCTGGTCGAACAGCGCGAGGTGCCAGTTGTGCACGCCGACGATCGAGCTCACCCAGCCGGTCGATCCGCATGCGCTGGCGAGCCGTCGGGTCGCCTCGTAGAACAGCGCGGGGTCGCACTGCAGGCCGCCCCACTGCTCGGGTTGCAGAAGCCGGAAGAATCCGATCTCGCAAAGTTCGCTGACCGTGGCGTCCGGCAGACGGCGCAGATCCTCGGTCTCCTGGGCGCGCTGCCGCAGCTTGGGCAGCAGGTCGTCGACGGCGGCTAGGACCGACTGGGCGTCGCGTTGTTGAATGGACGTCACTGGTTTCCTCCCGATCGTGCAGGCCCAAGAAGTGCGGACACAGTCGCAAGATTAGAACACGTTACGATTTTAGTCGAGCGCCTCATTCCTGCAGCAGGTAGACCCGCGCAAGTAGATTTCTGTAACATGTTCTAGTTGTAGCAGGAAGGAGAGTCGTGACCGACGAGCCGCTCGGCACCCATGTGCTCGAGCTACAGGTCGCCGACGTCATCGCCGAAACCGACGACGCGCGGTGCCTGGTGTTCAAGGTCCCCGACGGCGCCCAGATTCCTGCCCAGCGACTCGCGTACGCCCCCGGCCAGTTCCTGACGTTGCGGGTGCCCAGCGATCGCACGGGCTCGGTGGCCCGTTGCTACTCGCTGTGCAGCTCCCCGTTCACCGACGACGCACTCACCGTCACCGTCAAGCGCACCGAGGGCGGTTACGCGTCGAACTGGCTGTGCGATCACGCTCACCCCGGGATGAAGCTGCATGTGCTGGCACCGTCGGGAACGTTCGTGCCGCCGACGCTCGATGCCGACTTCCTGCTGGTGGCCGCCGGCAGCGGCATCACACCGATGATGTCGATCTGCACGTCGGCGCTGATCGAGGGCGGCGGAAAGGTGGTGCTCCTCTACGCCAACCGCGACGAGAACTCCGTCATCTTCGGCACCGCGTTGCGCGATCTCGCGGCGAAGTACCCCGACCGGCTGACCGTGGTGCACTGGCTGGAGTCCGTGCAGGGGTTGCCGACGGCGGGGGCGCTGGCCGCGCTGGCCGCGCCGTATGCGACCCACGACGCCTACATCTGCGGGCCCGGGCCGTTCATGGCAGCCGCCGAGGCCGCGCTCTCGACGATCGGCGTGCCGAAGGAGCGGCTGCACATCGAGGTGTTCCGGTCGTTGGATTCCGACCCGTTCGCCGCAGTCGTGATCTCCGACGACAGCGACGAGCCCCCGGCCACCGCGATCGTGCACCTCGACGGCCAGACACACGAGATCAGCTGGCCGCGCAACGCCAAGCTCCTCGACCTGCTGCTGGCGAAGGGCCTCGACGCGCCGTTCTCCTGCCGCGAGGGGCATTGCGGCGCATGTGCGGTGCTCAAGCGCAGCGGCGAGGTCGAGATGGAGGTCAACGATGTGCTCGAACAGTCCGATCTCGACGAAGGCCTGATTCTGGGCTGCCAGTCCCGGCCGCGCTCGGATTCCGTCGAAGTCACCTACGACGAATAGCCACCCGGCTAACATTCGCCCACCGATCCTGGGAGGGAGCGCCATGAAGCGGTTGACGGTCGTCGTTGCTGCCGGACTGCTCTGTGGGGGCTGGGGTGCGGCCGTCCCCACCGTCTCATCGGCCGCGTCCAACGCCGGTGACTCGTCGTTCCCGCTGCCCGACGGCACCCTGCTGGAAGTGCATGTCACCGCCAATTGTCCACTCGCGGACAAGCAGTGCTATTTCACCGTCGGAGCAGACCGGCGCTCGGGCGATGAGATCGACGGCTTCCCCGGCGATCTGTGGGCCCGGCAGACCACCACGCTCCGGTCGTCGAACCGGTTGAACAACCTCGAAACACAAGTCGTCGCCGCCGACACCCGGCAATTCAAGGAAATGGGCCGACGCGAGATCACCACGATCTACTTCGGTGGCGGGCCGCCGGAGAGGTACCTGATAACGGGGCAGACGCAGCCGACCGACTGGCAAACGGGGCTGCCGATGCTGAACGCCGACTACATCGTCTGCGCGGAGATCCAGGTCGTCTACAGCGGCGTGAACATCACCTCGCCGAGCACCTGCGCGCAAACGACGTTCAGCTAACGCGGCAGGCCCAGTAAACGCTCGCCGGCCATCGTGAGCAGGATCTGCTCGGTGCCCCCGGCGATCGTCAGGCATCGGACGTTCAGGAAGTCGCGCACCATCTTGTTGTCGACGATGCCCGCGCCCTCGGAGAGGTCCATCCGGAGCTCGGAGAGCGCCTGCCGGTAGCGGACACCGATGAGTTTGCGCGCGCTGGCCTGCGGTCCCGGGTCCTGACCGCCGACGGCGAGCTGCGCGATGCGTTGATCCAGCAGCGATCCGACCTGGGCCGACACGATCAGCGCGCCGAGGCGATCCTGTGCGGCCGGGTCAAGGTCGACTTTGGCGACCGTCGCGAGCAGCTGCTCCATCGGATTGCCGAGCGCGGTGCCATGGGCCATCGCCACGCGCTCGTTGGCCAACGTGGTGCGCGCCAGCCGCCAGCCGTCGTTCACCTCGCCGACGACCATCTCGTCGGGAACGAACACGTCGTCGAAGAACACCTCGTTGAACAGGTCATCGCCGGTGATCTCGCGCAGCGGCCGAATCACGATGCCGGGCGATTTCATGTCGACGAGGAAGTACGTGATGCCCTTATGTTTCGGCGCGTCCGGGTCTGTTCTCGCCAGGCACACGCCCCACTGAGCCCAGTTCGCCCGTGATGTCCAGACTTTCTGCCCGGTGAGCCGCCAACCACCCTCGGCGCGAACGGCTTTCATGCGAAGCGAGGCAAGATCGGAACCGGCGCCGGGCTCGCTGAACAGCTGACACCAGAACACCTCGCCGCTCAAGGTCGCGGGCACGAAGCGTTCGATCTGATCGGCGCTGCCGTGCTCGAGGATCGTCGGCGCCGCCCACCAGCCGATCACCAGGTCCGGCCGGTCGACCCCCGCCGCCGCCATCTCCTGGTCGATCAGCAGCTGTTCGGCCGGTGAGGCGTGCCGGCCGTACGGCTTGCGCCAATGTGGCGCAAGCAGGCCCGCCTCGGCCAGCGCGGCCTGGCGCTCGTCGGCCGGAAGCGCGGCGACCTTGGCCACGGCCGCGGTGATCTCCGGCCGCAGGTGATCAACCGAGTCAAGGTCGATGTGCAGTTCACGCCGCACACCGTCGCGGGTCAGTGCCGCCACACGGCGCAGCCAGCGGGATCGGCCGCCGAGGAACTGCGAAATGCCGTACGCCCGACGCAAATACAGATGTGCATCGTGTTCCCAGGTGATGCCGATGCCGCCGAGCACCTGGATGCAATCCTTCGCGTTCGCCGTGGCGGCCTCGATGCCGATGGCCGCCGCGACGGCGGCGGCGATGGAGAACTGCCGGGGGTCCACGTCGCCGGCGGCACGCGCGGCGTCAGCCGCGGCCACCGACGCCTGCTCCGACCGCAGCAACATCTCGGCACACATGTGCTTGATCGCCTGGAAGCTGCCGATGGGCTTACCGAACTGCTCGCGCACCTTCGCATATTCGGTCGCCGTCTGAAGCGTCCAGCGCGCCAGCCCGGCGGCCTCGGCCGCCAGCACGGTAGCGGCCAGATCTCCGACGCGCTGCGGTGTCACGTTCAGCACGGTCGCGGGCGTGGAGTCGAGCACCACGCGCGCCAACGGCCGCGAGAAGTCGGTGGGGGTCAGCGCTTCAACCGCTGCGCCATCGCCGTTGGTGTCGATCAGCAGCCACTGCTGTCCAGCCGCGGCGATCACGAATTCGCCGGGTTTGGCACCGAGCACCACCGGCAGCGCGCCGCTGACCCGCCCCGATGAGGAGTCGAAGCTCAGCTCACCGTCCAGCGCGACACCGGCGCTGCGCTGTGCGGACATCAGATCGCCCAGTTGCCGGTCGTGACCGTCGCCGAGGATCAGGGTGGCCAACGCCGTCGTCGCAACCGGACCAGGCACCATCGCGTAGGCGGCCTCCTCGAGCATTGCGCAGAGGTCGCCCACACCGGCACCCGCGCCAGAGAGCGACTCGGGCACCGCCACGCCGAAGCAACCCAGGTCGGCTAACCCGCGGAACGGCTTCTGCCAGGCGTCGGGGTCGCCGTGTTCGACCGCCCGCGCGGCAGCGATTGCGCCCGATCCGGGTGCCCAGGACCGCACCAGTTCCCTGGCGGCCGTCTGCTGGTCCGAGGTCGATGAACCGCTTGCGCGGAGAGCACCGGGCATGGTCGCTGACACGATCGGCCTCCTAAGCCTTGGGGGAAAGGCACGTGCAGCCTACTAGAACGTGTTCTAATAGTACGTCGGCCGGTCGTCAAACCGGTACGCGTTGCCGCAGGACACGAGCGGTCCCGGGCAACGCGAAGGGGAGACGTCTGGAGCCCGTGTGCGTGTCGTTTTGGAGCAGTACGACGAACAGTAAGGAGCCGCTCACCGCATGTCGACGCCAGCGCAAGCCAGTTCCGGCTCGCCGGGCGACCCGCGTCAGCCGCAGGTGCTGACGGTGGCCGCTCTTGCCGAGTCCGAACTCGGTTCGGAGGCTCAACGAGAGCGTCGCAAGCGCATCCTCGATGCCACCTTGGCTATCGCCTCTAAGGGTGGATATGAGGCGGTTCAGATGCGTGCCGTTGCCGAACGCGCCGACGTCGCGGTCGGCACGCTGTACCGGTACTTCCCGTCCAAGGTGCATCTCCTGGTGTCCGCACTGGGACGCGAATTCGAGCGGATCGACGCCAAGAACGACCGTGCGGCGATCGGCACCGGCAGCCCCTATCAACGGCTGAACCAGATGATCAGCCGGCTCAATCGGGCGATGCAGCGCAATCCGTTGCTCACCGAGGCGATGACCCGGGCATTCGTGTTCGCCGACGCGTCGGCGGCCGGTGAGGTCGACCATGTGGGCAAGCTGATGGACAGCATGTTCGCGCGGGCGATGAGCGACGGCGAGCCGACCGAGGACCAGTACCACATCGCGAGGGTGATCTCCGATGTGTGGCTGTCCAACCTGCTGGCCTGGCTGACCCGCCGCGCGTCTGCCACCGACGTCAGCAAGCGCCTTGACCTCGCCGTACGCCTGCTGATCGGCGACGAGGAACATCCCAAGATCTAACCGATCAGCCCGGCGGTCCGGCGGTCCGGCCGCGGATCAGTTCGGTCGGCAGCACTTCGTCGACGGGAAGCCCCGAGCGCGGCGGCGAGTGCAGCAGTTTCCCTGCCACGCGACCCTTTTCAAGGCTCGGCTGCGCGACCGTGGTCAGGCCGCGGCCCAACGCATCCGGCACACCGTCGAAGCCGGTGACCGTCATCTGCCCGGGCACATAGATGCCGTGGGCCCGCAAGTAGTCCATGGCCGACAACGCCAGCACGTCCGCCGTGCACATCAACGCCGTGATCCGCGGGTTGGCCTCCAGCGCAACCTCGGCGGCGGCACCGCCCGAGGTGGGCAGATGCTGATAGCTCTCCACCACGGTCAGCGAGTCGGGATCGAGCCCCGATGCCGCCATCGCGTCGTGGACGCCGTTGATGCGTTCGGCCTGGACGTGAAAATGCGGTGAGTGCAGCCGCTCCGGACCGGCCACGGCCGTCGTTCCGCGCGTGCGCTGGGGGCCGAGCCGCATCGTCAGCAGCCCGATCTGGGTATGGCCCAGTCGCAGAACGTAATCGGCCAGTTCGCGCATCGCGGCGCGGTCGTCGATGCGGACCCCTGAGGTGCCGGGTACATCCTTGGGCTGGTCAACGATGACCACCGGCAGATTGCGCTGAAGCGCCACGGCCAGGTAGGGGTCGTCGTCGGCCACCGAGTAGACCACGAAACCGTCGACGCCGGCGTTGAGGACCGCATGCGATCCCTCGGCGACGCTACGGCCCGGCCCGACGGCGATCAGCAGGAGACCCTGTCCTACTTCTTCACACGATTCCGCAAGCCCTGCAACAAAACTCACTGCGGCCGGATCGCTGAACGCATAGTTGAGCGGCTCGGTGAGCACCAGGCCCACCGCCCCCGCCTTGCGGGTTCGCAGTGACCGTGCGACGGGATCCGGACCCGGGTAGCCCAGTCGCTTTGCGGTCTCGAGCACCCGTTCCCGTAGAGCCGCCGACAACTGGTCTGGCCGGTTGTACGCATTGGAGATCGTCGTGCGGGACACCTTGAGTTCGGCCGCCAACGAGGCCAGGGTCGCCCGCCGCCGCCGCGCGGGAGTCCCGGACATGTTCTGTGAGGTTAGTGCAGTGCGGCCAGACCCTCGGTGGACGGGTGCGCGATGCCGGCTACTCCGTCGCGCTGAGCAGATCGGTCAGATACGAGATCTCCCGCTGCTGGACGTTGACGATGATCCGGGCCATCCGCAAGGCATCAGGGCTTTCACCGTGTGCGAGTTCTTCGGTCGCCATGGTCACAGCGCCGCGGTGATGGCCGATCATCGAGTCCATCCACAGCCGGTCAAAAGAAGGGCCGTTGAGGGACCGGAGCTCATTCATCGTGGCCTGATCCACCATCCCGTCCATGACCATGGTGCCGCCGTTGACGGGCGCGCCCCACTGCTTGAGGAAGCCTTCAAGCGTTGAGATCTCCGCTTGCTGGTCGGTACTGATATGGATAGCTATCACGCGCATGTTCGGATTGGTGCTGCGTGAGGGCACCATGGCGGCCATGTCCACGGCCTGCTGGTGGTGGGGAATCATGTGCTGCGCGAAGGTGACATCGGCGGCGTTGTGGATCGGCTGGGGAGTACCCGCGACCGAGTTGCTGGACGGGCGGCCCGTTT
>Ga0209006_10001255_pt1 | contig 22996 bp, 14 predicted proteins | sample JacPin_JW_Ref_O2_FD_188567 | JGI IMG/M metagenome (GOLD analysis project Ga0209006, IMG submission 188567) | Forest soil microbial communities from Algoma, Ontario, Canada - Jack Pine, Ontario site 1_JW_Ref_O2 (SPAdes) (version 2) | ecosystem: Environmental > Terrestrial > Soil > Boreal... | reverse complement strand
TTTTGGTTCAACAAAGATGGCGCGACGCAGTCTTCAACGGGCGGAGCGGGAACAGGACTCCGAGTTGATGGCGGAGCGGGAATAGGACCCGGAGTGGATGGCGGAGCGCGAGTTGATGGCGGAGCCCCAGTCCATTCGGCAAATTTCGATAGCGAAAGCCGCTCGAGCGACTTCGGCACTTGGAATATCGTTGGCGGAACAGGAGAAGGCGCTCCGCTTGATCCCGATGCTGGTGGTTTTTGGCTTAACAAAGATCTCTCAAAGGACGCTAGCTCGAAGCGCGGCGGTACTGGCGAAAAATCACCGAGCGGAATTTCTGTTCACGGTACCGGCAGCCTGGGTGATGTGGGAGAGGCGGAAGGCTCTGGCGGAAATATCGCAGGTGGCCAAGGCGGAAACCCGCGACGTGGCGGCGGTCCGAGAAACAAGAGCGGCTCCAGCGCGCGTGTTTGGAAGGCGCCGGGCGGCGGAGGTGGATCGGAAACCGGTGAAGTGAGCCGGTGGGGAAACGCAACCGCCGAAATTCGTGGCAGCCGTTCCGCGCGTGGAGGTGGTCCCGGGGCCATGGCAGTGGAAACCGGGCTGATGACGCTGCAAGAGGACGAATTAAAAGGAATCCTGCAAGTTCTTTCCCAGATCGCGCGCACTAGCGAAACGTCGAAAGACAAGCTCGATCCCGCGTCATTTCAATCGCGGCTCTCCACCTTGCCGCGTCGTGCTCGGTTTACTGTAAGCCAGGCGTTGTCGGCCCTGGCCGCACAAGCACCTTCGGATGTTGCGGACAAGCCGACCCTGCTAAAACTGGCAGAACATATAGCCGTTCGTTTCGCCCTGGAAAGCTACGAAAACGGCGATATCGAAGTGAACGCCGTGCGCCAGGTGTTGGACGAAATGAGCCTGGAACTCGATGGCCTGCGAAAAATTCTCGGCGTGTACGAAGAAAAGATGGCTCGCCACGGCATTGAAGTGCAGTCGCACGTGGATCTTCTGGCCCAGCAATTTTGGAATCAAGTAGGAGATGAAAAGAAGAAAGCTGTGCTCGAATCGGCCGAGGTCTGGTGTGTTCCGCCGGGCAAGATCCGTGAGTACGTGGAAGGACTGGTACAGAGCGGAGACACCGAAGCTGCCGCGACAATCCTGCGCAATTATGCGAAGTGCATATCGAACAAATCTCCTGAGCAGCGGCGCCAAAGCGCGATGGGGCTTTCGGAGTTAGCGAGTCTCTACGCGAAGTTCGAAGAGCGGTTGCTGGTGGAGACCATCAGGCAAGTTGGCGTTCAGCTTGCCGAAGAGCGCGATTCGGAGCTGCAAAGCCTCGTGGGCGCGGCGTTCGTTCGCCTGTCACAGGAAGCTGCCAATAAGCGCTCGTACCAAGCGATCCAACGTTCCGTGGAATTAGTGGAATACGTCGAATCTGAACGCCCAGGGCTTGGGAAAAACCTGCGCCCGAGAATTGCGATTGAAAACAGGTTGCCGGACTTCATTGAAGAGTCTCTGAAAACCGGTAATGTTCCCAGCGGATTAACGGACCTTTTGCGGCGGATGCCGGCAGCTGCTTCAGACCATCTCGCGGGGCGCTTCAGCCGCTCGGGTTTTCGTGATGATTGCGATTTGCTGATTTCCATGATGCAAGTGCTGGGACCGGAAGGGTTGCAACACCTGCGCGATCAGCTTTGCAAAGGCGGGCCCGCGGAGGCTATTGAAGTGCTTGGCCTTCTGATGCGCATGGATGCAACTATTGTGGAAGAAGTACTTCCAGCAAGAATGTCCGAGTGGAAGCGTTCAACGCACGACCGGATTGTGCGCCAGATATCTTCCAGCGGCGCGGCTGAGCGCGGGCATCTGCTCCTGAAACTATTTGACGATCTTGACAGTCTGGTCCGTCCGCTCGCGGTTGATGAGATTGGCATGAGCGGCGAGCAATTGTCGGACATGCGCCTGTTGCGAATAGCCGAAGGCGACTTGCCCGAGGGTGGCACCGAGTACCTGCAACTGAAGGCTATTGAAGCGCTCGGCCGCCTGCGAACTGCTGGGGCTGAAGCGGTGCTACGGAAAATTGCTGAGGGTCGCAAGGCCTTCCGCTGGGCCAGTCCTAGCGAACTTAGACTTGTGGCTTCGCAAGCGATGGAGAAAATCGATCCGGAGTGGGTGCGTAACTTCATTCCGCGCAGCGGCCTGAGCATTGCGGAATTTTCGATCGAGCCCCTCGATGCCGATCCAAATTCGCCGGCAATTCGGCAGAGACGTTATCCGCGGTTGCGGCTGGAGCACGCAGTATCCGCGATGACCACGAATTTGAAGGAAAATTGGAACTTGGTTATACCTGAAATGACTTTAAGCGGCGGCGTGGCGATTTGCGAGCAGAGCTTGCATCCCGGCAGCGTCATTGGAATGAAATTAAATGCGGGCAAAAAGCCGGTGAAGGCGCAAACGATCGTTCGCGATGCAAACACGCAGGCGCGCGCCTTCGAAGTGGTTGATATCGATCTCGAAGAACGAGCCAAACTTCGCAAGCTTCTAGTTCAACTGGGGAGCGCACAAAAACAATCTACGCCCCAGGAGCGCACGCGGCGCACTACACGCACCATAACCTCCAGACAAAGCTAGCGATATTTGTTTTCGCCGGCGAAATTATTGAACTACCGGACTGCAGTCGGCCCGTTTGTTCTGCCATTCTTCATTCTGTTTCAAGGATCCCAGGCGCCAGCCCGCAATCAATAAAATCCCGGCGGTCCCGATCGACAACCAAAGGGCTTGTCTGAAATCACATTTCAGAACGAGCCCGGCAATCGCGCAAATTGCCGCGGCCAATGTGTAGGTCATTAACGCCACTTTTCGCGGCGCCCATCCCAGCCCTACCAACAAATCATAGTAGTGTCGTCGATCTCCGTGGAGCAAGTATCCGCCGCCGAGCAGTCGCCGTGACACAGCTAATGTCGCGTCCAGCAATGGAAGCCCTGCGACCATAATGGGGAAAAGCGCGGTGGCGCTGTTTGGATTCGCCGCATTCGAACGATAGAAGTCTAACCCCAGAAACACGACGCAAAATCCGACAACCGTACTTCCGCAATCATACGAAATTATTTGTTCAAGATTTTCGACAAGCTCGGCGTGTCAACTCGCGTGGAATTAGTGCTTTACTGCTTGCAGGAAAGGCAGGGTAGCGCATCGCCCGACTCGGACGCCTGATGTAAACTCGGTCGGAGCATCAACCTTGTCGCGGGCGAGGCGGTTTCTGAAGGCCTCCACCACTTGGAGGCCTAAAATCGCTAGGCGCGCGTATACACCGGCGCCATAGACATCCTCAATTCCGCAAGGTAAAGTAGTCGTGAATTGGCCTCGGGACCCACGACGAAAATATTTCTGCCCCTATTGATCGTCCTCTTATGTGTTGGCAGTAACGCGCAAACCGGCAAGCTTCGCCCGCCCGTACCTGTCTTCGAAGAAATTGCCTCCCGCGCCGGCCTAACCGTTCCCCATATCGCCTCGCCTGAAAAAAAATACATCGTCGAATCGATGAGCGGGGGTGTCGGGTTCATCGATTGCGACAACAGTGGCGTTCTTTCCGCCCTCGTCGTCAACGGCTCCACGGTCGACCGCTACAAACAGGGTGGCGACCCCATGGTCACCCTTTACCGCCAAAGCGCTCCGCTCAAATTTGAAAACATCACCAAGCAAGCCGGGCTCATCCGCAAAGGCTGGGGCATGGGCGTCGCCGTGGCTGATTTCGACAACGACGGCCTTCCTGACATATTCGTGACGGGTTACGGCGGAAACGCTCTTTACCGCAATCGCGGTAATTGCACTTTTGAAGATGTCACCGACAAAGCCGGAGTGCGCGGCAGCGGTTTCATGACCGGCGCGGCCTGGGCCGATTACGACAAAGACGGATTCGTCGATATTTTTGTCGCCAGATACGTACACGTCGATCTCGACAATGTCGCCGCCTTCGGCACCTGCAAATTCCGGGGCATCGTTGTGCAGTGCGGCCCCTGGGGCATGCTCGGAGAAACCGACTTGCTCTACCACAATCGCGGCGACGGAACATTCGAAGAGGTTTCGAAGAAAGCCGGCGTTGACGGTCCGAACGCCTACTACGGCCTTGGCGTGGTCTGGGGCGATTACGACAACGACGGCTGGCCCGATCTCTACGTCGCCAACGATGCCGGCCCAAATTATCTTTATCACAACAATCACAACGGCACGTTTACCGATGTCGGCATGCAATCCGGCACAGCTTTAAGCGCTGAAGGCGACGCCGAAGGGTCCATGGGCGTGGACTTCGGCGATTACGACCACGACGGCCGCCTCGATATCTTCGTAACTAACTTCATGGACCAGGAAGACAACCTCTACCACAATCTCGGCGCTACGGGTTTTGACGAAGTCAGCTGGAAAGCAGGTGTCGCCGCATCCAGCTATCCCTACGTGAAATGGGGCACCGGTTTTTTTGACTTCGATAATGACGGCTGGGTCGATCTATTTGTCGCCAACGGCCACGTGTACCCGCAAATGGATTCCCTCGAATCCGGCGCGCGCTATCGCGAGCCCCTGCTGCTCCACATGAACAATCACGACGGCACGTTCACCGATTCCGCTGCAGCCGCGGGATTGAACTCCGTCCCGCTCGCCTCCCGCCGCGGTGCCGCATTCGGTGATGTCGCTAATGATGGAAATATCGGCGTCTTGCTCTTGAACGTAGGCGAACCGCCCTCGCTCCTGATCAATCATGGCGTAGCCGGCAACCACCGCGTGGAATTCAAGCTCGTTGGGACCAAAAGCAATCGAGCCGCGATCGGCGCGCGCGTCATTGTACGCGCCGGCAAGCTCGTGCAGTTCAACGAAGTCCGCGGCGGCGCAAGCTACCTCTCGCAGAACGATCTGCGCCTGCATTTCGGTTTGGGCAAGGAGTCAAAACTGGATTCGGTAGAAGTCCAATGGCCCAGCGGTTTGATCGAAAAGCTCCAGAATCTCGCGCCTGATAACTTCTACACGCTAGTAGAAGGGCAGGGAATCCACGCCACAAAACCCCTGCCCGCTCCGTAAAAGTTTTTCTGTGCAGTCGATTCCGAAGTTTGTTGTGTAGATTCGACGGATCCCCTTGCGTACCGTACGGGTCTCATCCAGCAAAAAAGGGCGCCCCTCTCTCGGGACGCCCTCGATTAGTTAAATTCAAAACTTCCCAGCTAGAACAGCAGTTTCAGCCCAAACTGTAAGATGCGGGGATTGTGCGCCGCCTCCGGCTGCAGGAAACCGTTTCCAAGGCACGCTGGATCCGCAGCGGAATTGTTCGCTCCCCCATAGCAGGAGATCGAATTGTTCGCAACCCCGCCGCTTCCGGTCGTACTTGCGGTCCCATTATTGCTCGCCCACTGCGTATGGTTGAAAATATTGAAGGCTTCGGCGCGGAATTGCATCGAAATGGCTTCGTGAATCGCGAAGTTCTTGAACAAAGCCATGTCGAAGTTCAATCGGCTCGGATTATTCAAAAGGTTTCTGCCGGAATCCCCGAAGGTCAGCCCGGTCGGCGCCTCAAACGCAGCCGGATTATAGAGCAAGGGACCCGAGCCGGGAGATAGTGCGGCAATCGCGGCTGCCGAAGGTTTGCTGTGCGGGCTCACGCCGGGAACCAAGTCCGCATAGGAGCCGTTAGTTCCCACGCCGTTGGCCACACCAGCATTGTCGCCGAAGACGCCATTCAGCACGCTGAAAGGCTGCCCCGTGTTGAACGACGTGATCCCGGAGTACTGCCACCCTCCCAGCGCAACTTTCTTCCAACCGTCGGTCCAGTGCGAGGGAAGACTGTACACATAGCTGAAGGTAAAGATGTGCCGCTCGTCGAAATTCGAGCTCGCCCGATTCGCCGCCAGATCGAACGAATTTACGAAATTCTGATCGGCCAGGTCCGAAGCATCGTCAATCGAATGGCTATAGGTGTAAGACGCAGAGATAACCAGGGGCGCGATCGTCCGCCGGACAGAAACCTGCAGCGAGTTGTACCTCGAATCCGCGGCATAAAGCTTGGAAGTTATCGTTCCAAAACCGACGAATTTCCGGAAGGGTGACGGATCGTTTCCGCAAGCAGTCCCCAGGTTAATCGCAGCCTGCCCCGTGACGGGATTGCCGTTCACCGCCAATGCGTTGCAGTCTGTGTTCACCACTTGTCCGGTGCTGTTCAACGCTGGGTTAGCGGGATTGCTCTGGTCCTGTACAACGATCGGCTCGCCAGGACTGTAAGGATTTTGGCCTGCCGGCGTCGGCAGCAATTGATTCTCGTCCAAATTCAGCGCCAAGTGCGTTCCCTTGCTTCCGACATAGCCCACTTGGACTACCGTATTCTTGAATACTTCCCGCTCGATGCTCAAATTCCACTGCTGGGCATACGGCCATACTGCGTGATTCGGAATCGCAGTCACGCTAAGGGGAAAGGACAGCGCACCTCCGCCACCACCAATGCAGGTGTATCCGGTTGGCTGGGCGCAGCCAGGCTGGCCTGGAGCGATGTTCGGCTGCTGAGGATTCAGCACGAACGGTGGGCTTCCTTCCAAGGACTCGGTGTTACCCTCGTTTCCATTCCCATGATCGAAGAAGATTCCGTAGCCTCCGCGCAACGAAGTCTTTCCGTCTCCGAAAATATCCCACGCGAATCCCACTCTCGGCGCCGGATTAAACAGATGCCCCCTCATGCAGCCGCGAGGAATGCCCGGGCCACCGCACTGCACAATTCCGTTAAAGTTTCGTGGATCAGTTGGGGACAGAGGATCGGTGCACGCCATATCAGCGCAGAGATTGCCGTTGGGACCGACGAATACGGCATTACTAGGGTTATACGCGCCGGGTTCGAAGTTGAAGGCATTCTTCTGTTTTTCGTAGTAGGTGCCAAATAGACTCAAGCGCAGCCCGATGTTCAAAGTCAGCCGCGGCGTGACGTGGAAGTCATCTTGAATGTAGGGTTCCACGAATTGATAGCGGTTGTAATACTTTGGTTCCCGATTGGCTTGTGAAAAGCTCGAAATATTTCCAAGCAGCAAATCCGCAAACGCATTCCCGGTTGTGACGTTGGTGTTCGTGGCATCGAATGTCAGCGAGCCCTGGAGCCCCGTCCCGGACTGCTCGTTCTTCTGCGCGATCACCGCGTAGGCTCCGAATTTCAAAGTGTGTTTGCCGATGATCTTGGTCACGTTATCCCGGATCGTGTACGTCGGGTTCGCATTGTTCCACGGTTCGTCAGAGGGGTCGGCCGTGAACCCCTGTCCGTAGGCCGCATTTCCGCTCACTGATACCGTCGGCAACTTTCCTCCAAAGTCAGGAAAAATACCAGTCATCGTCATGCTGGCGGGCCGCTCGAAGGGCCCAATGTTCGTAAGAAAAATATGGTCGGCCGTGTAACTGAACACGAACTCGTTCACTAATGTAGGCGACGCCGTATATATCAGGCGCGCGACCGCGCTGGTCGTCGGACCCACAAATTTCGTCTGAATCCCAGGCAGCGTAGCGTTAGACCACAGCGTCGTCGGTGTAACTGTGTTCCAGGAGTCGTGAATGTAATGAAACATCCCCCGCAAATTGCTCGAAAAGTTGTGGTCCACCCGCAGAAGCTCTTCACGCCAATAAGTGGGTTGGATAACATCCTCGTTTAGGCAGGCGTTAATCGTTGAAGAGCAAGTGTTCGAGCCGTTTGTATTGTTCGGTGCCGGAATCTCCGCAAGGATTGCCAGCGCATTGGGATCAAGCGGGCCTTGTATCGACGTTCCGCCGCCAGGGAGATTCGGACAATCCGGTCCCGGGCATACGTCGCTGAAGTTACCTGCTCTCTCGGCGTTAGACGGAACCGGAAGGTTAAACGTATTGGGGATCCTTTCCAGCCGCCACTCCTCCGACCAGAAGAAAAACGTCTTGCTCTTATCCGTGTTGTAGTGGCCGGGGATATAAATCGGCCCGCCGATCGTGTATCCAAAATCGTTCTTCTTGTACTCCGGAGCCGGCCCCGGCGCGTCAAAAAAGTTCCGCGCATTGAAAATATTATTGCGGTTGAATTCGTACACATCACCATGGAACGCGTTCGTTCCGGATTTCAGTTCTGTTTCTACCGTACCGGAAGAGTTACGCCCGTATTCCGCGCCATAATTCGAAGTCAGTACGCGCACTTCCGCGATGGAGTCGATGCTCGGGAAAACGTTCAGCGAGTTGTTGCTGCCGTTGTCCATGTCGTCGCCGCCGTCCACTTCCCAGTTGTTGTTTTCTCCGCGTCCTCCGTTCACTGAAAAGATCGTGTTGCCGGCGATTCCCACGGTCCCTTCATCTTGCCCGGTTTGGTTGTTCACCCCGGGCGTCAGCGTGATAAGTTGCGCAAAATCGCGGCCGTTCAACTGCAGTTGCGTAATCTCTGTTCCTGTAATTGTTCCGCCCACCTGCGCCGATTCCGTTTCCACTTGCGCCAGTCCCTGGCCTACCACGGTGACTTCGTTCGAAATCGATCCCACTTCGAGCGTTACGTCCACTTTCGCTGTCTGCCCGACCCGCAACACCACGCCCTTAGCTTGGTATTTCTTGAATCCCTTTGCAGTCACCGCAATGTTGTAGGCGCCGGCTGTCAGGTACGGAGTAACCCAGTCTCCATCCGCATTTGTCGTCACCGTCTTGTTCACGCCGATGGACTGGTTGCTAATGTTCACTTCTGCGCCGGCCACAACCGCGCCCGAAGTGTCGTGCACGGTTCCCGTGAACGTGCCGGTGTCCTGCGCCAGAGCGGCGCCGGAAATCAGCAGGAATACAGCTAAGCATAAAGCTACGCGAATGATTTTCATGGCCGGCTCCGTTGAATCAAGCTTGAAAAGATACAAGTCTGCTGTTCGTCCGCTCGCTGCACACGTCGGCGCACACTAACAGCCCGCGGATGATAGTTCAAGAAACTGTTCAGTTGGAAGAGTCCAAAAATGTGCCTGGGCACCCCACCCACGCCTTTTATTAAATTTATTAAAACGAATTAAATATTCATACCCTGCCGGTGTCAAGCGGAAAAACGAGCCTACCCCAATTTTTCGCCTTTTGTTTACCCCCGGTCATCCCGGAGATTCGTTTCTTGCGGCGGGAGCGCTACAAAATTATGGAATAAGGGCACGGGAACGTCGGCTTTACGCCGGCACAGCGAGTTCAGTCCCGCCGTTCCCACCCCAGTTTTCTTTCGTCAGCATCTATCTGCGCCAGTCTGGCGATCAAGGGGGACTTCTCGTGTTCGGGGAGAGTCGGGTGTTGTTCTAGAAATTGCCGGATGCGTTCACTCCGCAGGTGTAAATCCTTCACAAGTCGATCGCGTTCCTCCAGAAGCTTCTTGTGCTCTTCATCAACGTCTTGCGGGTGCATTCGCCCTGCGCTCAGGTCAGAGAGCTGAGCATTTTTGCCGCCAGCAGATGAATCTCGCTCAGCGCGTTCGCGCGCGAGTTGTTCCTCAAGTCCGCGAACTTTCGTGCGCAGCTTCGCTATCAGCTCGTCTTCAGGATTGAGTTCACTCACTCGATCCTCCTTCCAGCAGCGGTCCGCAATGTTGAAAATTGCCGCGGGAATTATTGTCGGTGCCAAGTCTTGCCATCATCGGCGGTGATCCACACTTCGCTTGCTGAAGTCGCGATTCTTCCGTGCTGAGAATCCGAAAACTCAACACTTGTGATATCTCCGGTAAGCGCAGCGCCGGACTCGGACGGAACCACACGCGCCCAATGAAGTCCGCTGTCCGTCGAATGGTAAAGCATCGCCGCCGAGCCCCCTGCCCAGACTTCCGCGCCTGCGGCTGACACTGCGCGGAATACCTGGCGCGGGTTCCCTTGTACCGCGGCTTTATTCTTCATAGCAAAATTGTGTGTGTTCCCAACCTTGCTGGCTACTGAGCCCGGGTTCACTTCCACCCACGTCTTGCCTCCGTCGAAGGTGCGCTGCAAGGTCCCTTCCGCACTAATACTCCACCGCGGCGTCGCAAGCTCCAATTGGGACAAGGTCGCAACGTCCTTAGCTTCCACCACACCTAACGTTGCAGAAGACTGGTACTGCGACGGCTGCTCTTTTTGGCTCTCAATGACCTGGTCCGCAGCTTGTCTTTCCGTTGTCACCGTCACTACTTCTGACTGCGGTGCTGCCTCTATCGTCGGCGCAGCAGATGAGACCGCACCCGCTTGGCCGCGTGCCAGACTTGGCTCGAGCTTAGCAGTCTCCTCGGGCGTCGCGTTCTTCAACTCTCCCTGAGCGGCGGGAGTATTGCTCGGAGAAGGCGGCGCAGCTTTAGGCGCTACACCGGCGCCAGATCCCGAACCCAGGAAATTACCGCCGGCGTTGCCTCCCGCTACGCCTCCCGACGTTGCTCCATGCGCAGCTCCGGCCGCGGGTGCAGCTCGGTTCAACGCGCGAGCCGGCTGCGCAATGGAAAAATCGGCTGTAGCACTCGACTGCAATCCCCCTGGCGGCTCTGCTTGCTTTTTCTTCTCCGCCTGCTTGTCATTCTGCGCCGGCAAAATAATGTTTCGCGATTCAGACCGCGCTAGAGGCGGCGCTGGAGACGCTGGAAGAGCTTGCACCGCGCTGGAGGCCGGTTCGTTGCGCGCGCTGAGATTGGAACTCAAAATCTCGCCCTTCTGCCGCTGCCGGTATTGAAGAATTCCAAACGACGCAATGGCGATGATTCCGGCTATCGCCACGCTCCACCTCAGAACTGGCCAACGGAACCAGCCGCCGCGTGAAGACCTGCTGGTATCCGACACTGCGACAGCTTCGTTAGCGGGCAGAGCCAACGCGACCACCTCGCGGCAGTCGTTACAACGCGCAAGATGCTCCATCACTCCCGTTCGCTCGGATTCGCCCAGTGACTGCTCGGCAAACGCCGTCAAGAGATCCGCGTCCGGATGAGCTTCCGCGCCCTTCGTTCCCTGCAGCCGCTTCAGCACGATTTTTGGAACGTCTTGCATCTGTACTTTCTAGCAATCTCCTTCTATCTTCCAGATTCCAGTTTCTTCTAACTTTTGGCGCGTGGCGCAATCTTTTGCTGTAAACGCAAACCATCCTTCTTCTCTAAGAACGCTGCTCCCGGAGGTTCTTGCCCCAAACTTCGCCGAATATTCACTTGCAGGTCGCGCACATCCACTTCCAGCGCCTCTTCCGCTGCCCGGCGGTCCACTCCCAGCCGCATCATTCCCGCCACGATTTTCTTGCGCAATGACTTCGCCAGTTTGTCCAGCTTGCGGCTGATGGTGGACTCGTGAACGCCGGTCATGCGCGCTACCTCTGCCAGTGTGCGTCCATCCAGATAATACGCCGCCAGCACCAAACGGTCCTCGCTGGAAAGCGCGGCCAACGCTTCGTCCGTGCAGGATTCCAGGCGCGAGTCCCCGGATGAACTCGCCTCCGGCTCGCGCGCTGCAAATTGCGCGCCCTCTTCAATTTCTTCGTCCAGGCTCACTAGCCGTTTAGTCCGGCGGTAGCGATTCACGAATTCCTGCGCCAGCACCGTCCGCAGCCATCCTTCCAGCGATCCTCGCCCGGTAAACGACGCTAGCTTCGAAACGCGTTCGCCCTCCCGCGTGTTCACCCCGTACAGCTCGGCATACAAACCGTCCGCAAGCTCGCGTGCCGCGGAGTCCTCGCGCGCGATGCGCAAAGCTGCTTGATAAAGTTTCTCGCGGTAACGCGTAAGGAAGATCTCCCAAGCGGAATTGTCCCCATTGGCGCAGGCACGCGCCAGTACAAGTTCCTCCACGCGCAGGCTCTGCAGAAACGCGCGAGCCTCGGCTTCGTTTCCTGTTTCCGGGAGATACTTCGCGGCCACATCGCACAGGATCGCGGCAAAGCCTTCGCAGGTAATGCCAAACTTTTCGCCGCCGCTTTTCGCGTGCAACTCCCCAGCGAGCTCGGTGACTGACGATTGCACCGGAGCGGAGATTGTTTTCGTAGCGCTCATGCAAATGGAAGTAGGGAACGGCCAACTGCCCCTGATGCTATCAATTCCTCAGATGCGCGTAACACGAATTTTGCCTGCAAGGTTCCGCTTTCTCTGCGCTCTTCTTCCAAGTCGCGTCGAGCGGTGCAGACGCAACCCAGCGCCAGGGGTTTTACATCCTGTCGCCGCGGCGTCCCAGCCCGCCAAAAGGGAGGAGAACTATGCGTACAAGATTATTTATCACCCTGATTGCAATGTTGGCCCTGGCGGCAACGGTTTGCCTGAATTTGCAGCGTGTTCATGCCGGGCAGGAGCCGGATGCCTCCGGCTATCAGGTGCTTGAGCCGATCCGGCAGGGAAGTCTCACCGTTTTCCCGGTAGTCGCTTCCAAGTCCTACCCCACAGGTGAGTTCCTTACGCTCGACGAGGGGCTGCGCTCGGGAGAAGTGGTAGTCACCGAGTTCGGAAATATTCGCGGGCTCGTGCGCCGGCACAATACATCCTCAATCCAGCGCGACAGCGCCCAGGTAAACCAGCTAGCGCTGATCAACAACTCCAAGCGTCCGCTATTGCTTCTCGCCGGCGAGATCGTTGCCGGGGGCAAGCAGGACCGTGTGATCGGCATGGATCGCATCGTTCCGCCGGAAAGCGATCCCATCGATCTAAATGTGTTCTGCGTGGAGCCCGGACGCTGGGTCGCAACCAGCACTAGTTTCGGAACGTCGGGAGCGACCTACGGGTCAGCGGGCAAAGGAACTGCCGGAGGAGCCGCTAGCACGCTTATGGCTCAACCCTCCGTCCGCGCCAAAGCCATGGGCGACAAAGATCAATCCCAGGTTTGGGCCGAGGTAAAGAAAGAACAGCAGTCGATGTCGGTCGAAGTGACGGCAGCAGCACAGTCGCCAACCGTCGCCACTGAGCTGAACACCACAAGTTCCTACGCCGTTGTGATGGAGAACAAAGACGTGAAGCAGGAAGTGGACAAAATCGCCAAGCCCATCGAGCAGAACTACCAAAGCCTGATCAAGCAATTGCGCGACCGCAAGGCCGTCGGAGTGGTAGTCGCGGTGAATGGGCGCGTCATCTGGTCCGATGTTTTTGCCAGCACCGAGTTGTTGGAAAAATATTGGCCCAAGTTGGTGCGCTCCTATGCCTCGGAAGCAGTAGTCACTCACGTGAAAGGCGCAAGAGCCACAATGGCCCAGGCGGAATCGTTCTTAGCCGATATGGACGGCCGCAAGGAAACCATCGAAAGCGAACCCGGCGTCTTCCGCCACACCGAAGTCAACGGCAACGGCTTCAAAGTCTTCGCCCTCACATCGCTGCTGCCGAAGACCGGCTTCGACGTGCACGTTGCGAAGATGGCCGAGTAAAGATGGTCGAGTAAAGATGCACTGGCTCAGGGGAAACATTCCGTCGTGAGTGGCCCGTGCTCCACGGGCCACCTCCGTCCCGGTCGCTGGTTTTGGTCGGACGTGAGAATTACGCGGTAAGTGGGCAATGGTCAGTGGTGGTGGCGCGAAGTGTGGTCAATGAGGCCTCGCCACTAGCCACTGACCACTAGCCACCGCCTTTATGGCTGGTAATCCGTCGCTGCGAATAGAAGTTCACCGCCTCGCACCCTTGTATTCACACTTCCAACTTCCTATCATCGTCGAGATGAATATTTGGTTTAAGACCGGAGCCGAGCAGGACGGCGCGTCGCCAGCCGAAGACCGCGGAAATTTCCTTCGTAGGGGCGCAGCATGCTGCGCCCGGTGCAGCCTAACCGCCAAACCTCACCGTTTAGCCGATAGCCGCTCCTTATCCCCATCCGCCATCTCGTCTCCACCTCCGATACAAGCGAAACACAATGCCGCTCGGACAGTTCCCGCAAGAAGAGCACCTCGTGAAAATAAGTGGTCTTTCCGAACTGGTTTAGCCACTCCCACCCAGCTTCCCCAGCACGATTTTGGAGACAGTTTTTGGTCGCAAAATCGCATTTCTAACCGGTTTTGGTCAAAAAATAGAAGTTATAGAAAACAAAACACTAAACCCCTTCTAACCGGTTCTAGAATTGAATGTATGGATTTATTCTTTTTTGCGCTATTTCTGCGCTCCTTGCGCGACCTAATTTCCAACGGTGACTCGTTCCCCACAGCTCTTCGCACTTCTCGCCGACTCCTCGCTGCGCCCTTGCTCCTCGTCGTTGCTGCCGCGACTCCGCTTGCAGCTCACCCAAGCCGCGCTGCCATCCTTAACGGCGTCACAACCAGCCCGCAACAATCCACCATTCCCGAACTCTTCGGCAGCGGAGAAGCGGCCCTCCGCGCCGGCAATTTGGACCAGGCCGAATCCTCCTTCAAGCAGGTGTTAGCGCAAGACCCCAATTCCGCAGGCGCTTACGCAAATCTCGGCGTCATCGCCATGCGCCGCCAAAATTGGCCCGCGGCTCTCGACTTGCTTCATAAAGCCGAGCGACTCGTACCTAATGTCGCCGGGATCCGCTTGAATATCGGCTTGGTCTATTATCGTCAAAGCGAATTTCGCTCCGCGATTGCACCGTTCGAATCGGTCGTGCGCGACCAGCCGGATTCCCTGCAAGCGCGCTATCTTCTCGGCCTCTGCTATTTCTTCACCGAGCGCTATGCCGACGCAGTCCACGCGCTGCAGGATCTGTGGCCGAAGGAATCGAACGACCTGAATTATCTTTACGTTCTGGGAAACGCGGCCGACAAAGCAGGGAACACCGAATTGCAGGATCGCGCCCTAGGTCGCTTCGTGGAATTAGGCCAAAACACCGCCGAATATCATTTGCTGATGGGCAAAGCTTTCCTGAACCGCGAAGAAAATGACAAGGCGCTGGCGGAACTTCAGCAGGCCGCGCAATACGATCCCAACTTACCCTTCGTTCATTTCAACCTGGGACTCGTTTACCTGGCTCGCCTGGATTTTGACCGCGCCAAAGAACAATTTGAAAAGGACATCGCGCTCGAACCCGACGTAGCTTTCAACTACGACCGCCTCGGCCTCGTTTACATTTATCAGCAGCAGGATGCCAAAGCGGAAGAAAACTTCCGCGAAGCTCTGTGCCGCGATTCCCATTTATCGAGTTCGTATTTTGGTTTGGCGCGGGTATATCAGCGGGAAAAGAAATTCGATCAAGCCCTGGCCGCAATCGATTCCGCCATAAAAATTGATCCCGACAATCCCAATTATCACAACTCGAAAGGCCAAATTTTGCTGCGCCAAGGCCACACACAGGACGGCCAAGCTGAACTCGCCGACGCCACCCGCCTGCTCAACGCCAGCCGCGCCCGCCGCCAAACCGAGCTGAGCGGCGAAGCCCTCCCTCAACCCGAATTAACCGCCGAGCCAAAACCATGATGCCAAAACCATGATGACGAACCTTCACCAAATATGTGCGCCGAGCGCGAGGAGCGGACGGCGTTACGGCCCAGCCCGACACCGCCGCGAGCTTTTGCCGCAACAACTTGGCCGGTGCGGTGGTTCTAGGTTATTCGCGGGAATTCTTTGGAGGGAAAAACTAGCGTCGGCCAGCTGTTATTGCGACTTCAGAAAACGCTCTACCTCGCGTGATGTGGGCATCGAAGGTTGCGCGCCAACTCGCGTTACGGAAATTGCCGCGACCGCCGACGCATACCGGGCAGCCTGCACCGGAGCCGCACCGGACAGAAGACTTACAGCGAACCCGGCATTGAACGCGTCTCCCGCCGCGGTAGAATCCACCGCTTTCACTGTGAAGGCCGGAATCATTTCCCGGGTTCCACTGCTGGTGGCCAGAAACACACCTTGCGCGCCCATTTTGATCACAACGTTCTTTGGACCTTGCTCCAAAAGCCAACCAGCGCAGCGCGCCGCCGTTTCCGGAGTCATCGGTTCACTGGCGCTCAGGCCACACAGCATGCGCATCTCGCTCTCATTCGGCGTGATCCACGTGGTGCATTGCAGCAAGCCTTTGGGAAGCTCCCGGGCCGGAGCAGGATCGAGCATCAACGGAATTTTGTTCTTGTGAGCAAAAGCCGCCAGCGTCTCCACAGTGATCAACGGAATTTCCAGCTGCGTCAAAAACATTTCCGCCTTGCGCAAGAGCGCAGAGGCTTTCGTTATATCTTTCGGCAGCAGCTTTCCGTTCGCCCCCGGCACCACAACAATATTGTTCTGGCCGTCGTCACCAGTATTGATCAACGCCACGCCCGACGAGCCTTTCACCGTTCCAAGGCCTTTCACGTCCACCCCAACCTTACGCAGCGCGCCTTTCAGCGCCGAGCCAAACGAGTCGTCGCCAACTTTCCCAACCATGCTCACCGGGTGGCCAAGCCTGGCCACGCCGACAGCCTGGTTGGCACCCTTCCCGCCGTGGAAAGTCGAAAAGGTGCGGCCCGTCAGAGTCTCGCCCGGCAGCGGCACCCGCTCCCCCGCCGCAACCAAATCCAAATTTATGCTCCCCACCACAACAATATGCTTACGCATGTGTACCCCGCTCTATGCAGCCGCTAAGGCTAACACCATACGAGGCCGCGGACGAGGTGCGACTCAGGTGTGGCCGGAAGAATACAGTTGCTATCCTCAGACAAGAGCTTTCCAAACGTATGCTGTCCAACGGAGAGCAACTCAGAGAGTTGCGCCTGGGCTATTGGGCTCGAAGGGTCACGACGGGCGAGCCGTCCAAGGACCATCTTGCGGTAAAATTAATGGCAGTATAGCTTTACACCCTTGCGCCCGGGTGGCGGAATGGCATACGCGGGGGACTTAAAATCCCCTGACGCTCACGCGTCGTGTGGGTTCGACCCCCACCCCGGGCACCAAGTTTCGGCGAAGAGTCGAGCAGAAGTCCCACTTGACACGGCGTCGCGTCCTAACGCTGAACTCGCTTCATCCTTGAAATGCGTTGAAATACCGCTTGAACTTCGGCAGAAACAAATCGAGACTCAAGCGGGTCCCAGAAGATTTCTAACGCTTTCTACAAGATTTGCAATTCCGTCCGGTTTGGCGAGCACGGCATCGACGCCCACGGCTGAAGCAAGCGCCTTCCCGATTTTTTCGCCGTGCACGGAAAACAAAATGATCGGAAGATGCGGCATCGAACCTTTTATGATCGCCGCCACTTCCGCACCGTTCATCCGAGGCATCGCCAAATCCAAGAGAACCAGATCAGGGTTTAGTTCCTTTATTTTCTCGATGGCTTCCACGCCGTCCGCAGCTTCGCCGCAAACGTCAAATTCCGTTTGCATCTCCAGATACGTGCGAATCAGAGATCGCACGCCAGCATTATCATCCGCGATGAGGATACTTTTCGGCATGCCATCCTTCCTTTCAGTTTGACGAAGCGCTCATACATCCTCCGCTTTTTCATAGCCGTGCGTAATGCGGGTCTTACTGTAGTTTTGGATGAAATACCGTTTATCTCCCAATTCCATTCCGGCAGCTGGAACTTCTCGTCGTGGTGAACCGGAATGCTCGGCGGCCCAAGTTTCAAACGGTTTTGGCGGATTTGTCGGATCGTGTTATGAATGGCTTGTGCGCGCTCGATCGAGCCGGGAATTCGGGCCAGCCTTGATAGAAAATAAAATACAGCCAACATGCCTTTAAAAGAAAAAGTCTGTCCCACAATCGACGCCGCGGTGGCCGATATACCCGATGGCGCGACGATTATGTTCGGCGGTTTCGGCGGGGCCGGCTTCCCCAATAATCTGATTCAGGGTCTAGCACGGCAAGGTGCGCGAAACCTGGGAGTCATCAGCAATAATTGCGGCACCGGCGATGGTGAGCTCGGCATACTTTTCAAGAACAAACAAATCCGCAAAGTTGTTGCCGCTTTTCCCGGCCCGGGCGCGAAGTATTTTCAAGAGCAGTTTGACGCCGGAGAAATCGAGCTCGAACTGGTCCCCCAGGGAATTTTGTGCGAACGCATGCGCGCTTACGGCGCGGGAATTCCAGCGTTTTTCTCGCCTGTCGGCGTGGGCACTGAAGTTGGACGCGGCAAAGAAGAGCGCGAAATCCGCGGCAAGCGTTACCTATTGGAGCAGGCGTTGGGAGCGGACTACGCTTTCATTCGCGCCCAACGCGCAGACCACATGGGTAACTTGATCTATCGCAAAGCCGCGCGAAATTTTAATCCGATTATGGCCACCGCTGCGAAATTCACGATTGTGGAAGTGGAAGAGATCGTCGCCACCGGCGAGCTTGACCCCGAAGCGATCGTTACGCCCTCGATTTTTGTGGATCGCATCGTGCAGGCTCCGGGGAAGCGCTATGTCTAAGGCGCGACTCACGCGCGAACAGATTGCCGAGCGGGCCGCTATGGAGCTGCCCGACGGCGTTTACGTCAATTTAGGATGGGGAATTCCAAATCTGATTGCCGCGTACGTTCCCTCGAATATCTCGGTGTACTTTCACAGCGAGAACGGAATCCTGGGCATGGGCCCGCGCGCCAAACCGGGCGAAGAAGATTTCGATCTGGTCGATGCCATGAAAGTCCCCGTCACGCTACTTCCCGGCGGCTCGTATTTTTCTCAAGATGACGCGCACGTGATGACGCGCGGCGGCCACCTCGATATATGCATTCTGGGCGGGCTACAGGTTTCTGAACGCGGCGATCTCGCCAATTGGCGCGTTCCAGGCGCAAAAGGCGCGGGCGGAATCGGCGGCGCGATGGATATCTCCGTCGGCGCGCAAAAACTGATCGTCACCATGGAGCACACCGCAAAGGACGGTTCGCCCAAAATTGTGAAGACCTGCACGTATCCGCTCACCGCTGTCGAGTGCGTGGACACCATCATTACCGACCTCGCGGTAATTGACGTTACTCCCGAAGGCCTGGTACTTCGCGAAGTAGCCCCGGGTTTTACTCCCGCAGAAGTGCAAGCCGTGACCGAACCAAAACTGCGCCACGCTGCAAACGTCCCCGAAATGCGGCTGAAACCACGCTGAGTTTCTGCGCCATCTATTTTCAGGATTGGGGAAACGAACGGCGCGTATCCGTAGGCATCTTTCCAGTGTATTATTTTGAAATCATGGCAACCGAGCCGGCGCGACAGCGCCCACTCACATATTGGATCGGCGAAGTCGGTGGATGGCTGCTGCGCCACGTAGTGAGCGGCCTGGCTGCGACTGGAATTACGCCGAATATGTTCACGTTTTTGGGTCTGGCGGTAAATTCCTGGGCCGCGGTCCTTTTCGCGATGGGCCGTTTCCGCCAAGCCGCCGCAGTCCTGTTTCTCGCCGGCTTTCTGGACATGGCCGATGGACAAGTGGCCCGCCGCGTCGGGCGCGTCACCGCTTTCGGCGCCTTCCTGGATTCCACGCTCGACCGCTATTCGGATCTCGCCCTTTACATGGGCCTGGTGGTTTATTACACGCTGATCGGCCGATCGTTTTACATGGCGCTGGCCGCCGTGGCCATGGCCAGCTCGTTCATGGTGAGTTATTCGCGCGCCCGTGCGGAGTCGCTTATACCTTTATGTAAAGTTGGATTTCTGGAGCGCCCGGAGCGGCTTGTCCTGCTGATAATGGGTGGCGCGTTCAACCGCATGGCCCAGGTGCTTTGGGTCATTGCGACATTTTCCACTATCACTGTAATTCACCGCGTCATTTACACCTGGCAGGAACTTCGCGCGGGCCGCACTCTTCCGGACGTCAACGCCACTTAAGCTTTTTCCGGCGGGTTTTCTTCGAGGGATTTTTCTACAGGAGCTGCCACAATCTTTTGCACTTCTTGGCGTAGGGTATCGATCGCGGCGCGTTCCACACCCGCCGTTTCAATCGTATCGTGCAGATAAACCGTAATCTTCCCGGGATAGATCATCCAATCTCCGGTCCGAAAAAACTGATAAGAGCCGCAAATGCTGACCGGAACGATGGGCACGCCGAATTTTTGCGCCATGTTGAAAATCCCTTTCTTGAAATCGTGCGTGTGGCCGTCGCGAGTGCGCCCTGCCTCGGGAAAAGCAAGCAAGCTCACTCCGGATTCCAGCGCTGTTTTCGCGCGCTTGGTCATGGTTTCCAATCCCGCGCGGGAGGGCTCGTTGGGCACCGCAATGTTGCCGAATCTACCCATCATCCAACCATATATGGGGATCTTGAAATGCGACTCCAGCTCAAATCCGCGCAAAAACTGTGGAATAGAGGAGTACGCCACAAACGGATCGAAAATATTTACGTGATTGCTTATGAAAATGCTTGTGCGCGTACGATCGAAGCCCGGCGCGCAGTGCACCTCAAATTGCACGCCGATCAGCCGTAAAATATTTCGAAAAAATAATCGCTGCGGCCAATCGTTTTTTCTCGGGTCGACGGGGATGGCCAGGAGAATCAGGAATATGCATACCACCGCAAAATGGATTCCGCTGATAGCCCACAACAGGAGCGCTCGGACCGTGAGATATGCTTTCCTCATACGATCGCGTCAAATGCGCCCGGCAGAATTTCGAGCGAGCGGCACTCGAGATTCAGAATTTCGCCATCGATCATCACGTTTACGGGCCCGTCCAGGCGGAATTCCACGCGTTTCGCCGCCGCGCGAAAAGCCAGCGGATGCTCGATGTGCTTTCCTGTAAAAAGGCCCGGGAAATTCTTCAACAAATTGAGGCGCTTAACCGGGGCCCAGCGAACGTACTCGATCAAGCCGTCGGTAGGGTTTGCTTTCGGCGCGATCATCATTTTTCCGCCGGTGAATTTGCTGTTGCTAAAGGAAAGAAATAGCGCCGGCTCCTGATTCAGGTTTTCCGCGTTGTCCAGACGGTGCGGAAACGACAGATGCTTCAGCCCAATCAGACGCGTGAACACTGCGAATATATAACCAAGTTCGCCCCAGCGCTTGAATTCGCGATTGGCCGTTTCTCCGACGTCAGCAGGAAAGCCTAGGCTGAGCAGATTTATGAAATAAAGTTCTCCGAGCGCGTGCCGCAGGCGAATCACATCACAGGCACGCCGTTTTTTATCCCGCAAGGCTGCCAGCGTGTGTTCGACACCTTGCACGGTGAAGTCTCTTAGGAATGAATTTCCGGTGCCCAGAGGCAGGAAACCGAGCGCCACGCGTCCCCCGGGATCGCTCGCCTCGGGGAACAATCCGTTCAAAATTTCAAAAGAGGTGCCATCCCCGCCGACCGCCAGAAAATTCCGAAAGCCTTCTTGATACGCCTTGCGCGCAATTTCAGAGGCTTCCCCACGGCGCGTGGTTTCAGAAACCACTAAATCTATACCAGCGCGACGGACGCGGCCCAAAGTGGCGTGTGAGAATCTACGGCATCGTCCATTTCCTGCAGCCGGGTTCACGATGGCCAGATAGCGCGCTTCGTTCTCTTTGTCGGCACGTCTTTGGCGGGCCGGGCCGCTCACAGAGCCACCATCGCAGAGCGGTCGACACTCGCCCGAATTTGCTCGGCCAACTCGCCGCGTTTTATTTTCATCGACGCCGTGAGTGGAAAATCCCGGTTCCAGGCAAGGTAGCCGTGTATGCGCTTGTAATTCGTCAGTTGACGATTGCGCGCAACAACGTCGTCCACCAAATCCTTGTTGATTGCTTTTCCGGCTTCCGGATGCAACACGATAACCAACTGTTCGCCCACCATTGAACGTTGCGGCCACAGATAGTTCGCCGCAAACACGCAGAATTCCTTTACCGCGAGACCTTCGAACGCGGTTTCAACGTCCTCGGGGTAAATATTTTTGCCTTCTTCGGTGACGATCATGTTTTTCTTACGGCCAAAAAGCTGCAAGTGGCCTGCCGCATCGAGGCGGCCTAAATCTCCGGTCAACAGCCAGCCATCCACGATCGTTTGCGCCGTCATTTCGGGTTCGTCGAGATATTGCGACATGATCGTCTTCCCGCGTACCGCTACTTCCCCGATTCCTTCTGTATCTGCATTCAGGATTTTCACCGCGATGCCCGGCAGTGGTTTCCCAACCGTGTCGGCTCGAAAGGGCTTGAAATCGTTCACCGTGATGACCGTGCCGGCTTCGGTGCAGCCATATCCATTTCCCACCGGAATTCCGAGGTCGTAAAAAAATTGCAACGTCGAAGGTTCGGTGAAGGCGCCGCCAACGAAAAATGCGCGCAACTCGCCGCCGAAAGCCTGGTGTACTTGCGGCAGCAATCTCCGGCTTAAGTTCACATTGGGCCGCCGGCGAGTAAGCGCGCGATTGGTTTTGATCAGCGTGTTCAGAATTGCACGGCGCCCTTTCGGCAAATCGGCGAATCGTTGGCGCAATCCGCGTTCCAGGCTCTTCAGAACCATCGGAACCAGCGTCATGTAGGTAATTTTGTAGCGTGTAAACGCCTCGCGGATATATTCGGGACGAAGCGTGCGCAAATGCACCACCGCGGCGCCGCAAGTAAACGGCCCGATGAAGCCGATCATGAAATCAATCGCGTGGTTTGTTGGCAAAATGCTCAGATAGCGAACACCTGGCCAGAAGGGATACAGCGCAGTGAGAGCCATGCATTGCTCAAGATAATTCTCATGCGTCAGCACGCACCCCTTCGGATGGCCTCCGGTACCCGAGGAATAAACGATGCAAGCCGCGTCCTGTCGGCTGCGCGGTATGAAATTTGGTTCGCGCTCGCTTTTGAATTCTTCCCAGCGTTTTGCCCCGCCCACGTCGGCCCCGGCTGGCGCTTCGGTGACAAGAACAACGCGCGCCGCGAGATTCTTGAATCCCTCGGTCTGCATAATGGCGCGCCAAAGATGATATTCAACGATTAAGAATTCAGCCTTCGAGTGCGCAAGAAGATGAAGTTGCTCGGCAGCCGTCAGCTTGTAATCCAGGGGAACCAAAACTCCCCCGCAGAAAAAAATCGCATAAGCGGAAATCAGCCATTTCGACTGATTGGTCATGATAATGGCCGCGCGCGCACCGCTCTGAAATCCAGCATTTTGCATTGCGCCGGCAAGCGGCAATGCAGCTTCTTTGAATTGCTTGTATGTGAACCGCGCTTTTTCGCGCTCGCGGTCCGCTTCGATCAGGCAAACTTCATCGGGCCAGCGTTCCAAAGCCGCGCGCAAAGCTTCGCCCAGGGATTGATATTCGCGGAGGTCAAGCATCAGAGGCGCAGCTGAATGCGCTCGGCGAGCG
>Ga0209006_10001254_pt1 | contig 23010 bp, 53 predicted proteins | sample JacPin_JW_Ref_O2_FD_188567 | JGI IMG/M metagenome (GOLD analysis project Ga0209006, IMG submission 188567) | Forest soil microbial communities from Algoma, Ontario, Canada - Jack Pine, Ontario site 1_JW_Ref_O2 (SPAdes) (version 2) | ecosystem: Environmental > Terrestrial > Soil > Boreal... | reverse complement strand
AAAGAATATTAAACGCAAAACAACACAAGGATGTGTTTATGGCAAATGAAAAAGTTTCACAATTACCTGCAGTGCCATCTTGTCAATTAACGGATGTTATTTATGACATACAGGGCGGCATATCATCACAGGCAACACTCGCGCAAGTTGTCGCTCTGACTAGTGCATCGAGCAATTTATCTTTTGCAGGAAATCCAAACGGTAATGTTGCGGGAAATGTTTATCAGACATGTTGGGACACTACCGATCTCATTCTTTGGGTGTGTACGACAACAGGATCTGTTTCTACTGCTATATGGACTCCTGTTATTGGCACAATGACGAATGGTCAATTAATCATTGGGTCAACTGGCAATGCGCCTGTCAGAGCAACTCTCACAGCAGGTACAAATATCACTATCACTAATACACCGGGCGCTATACAGATTTCAGCGTCGGGCGCAGGTGGATTTAGTTGGAATAATGTGACTGGCACAAGTGCCACGATGATTTCAGATAACGGCTATATCTGCACAGGTGGTTCACTCGCAACCCTCGCACTTCCAGCAACATCTGCATTTGGTGATGAGTTATCAATTCTAGCCTATGGTGCGGGTGGTTGGAAAATCTCGCAAGGTGCAGGCCAACAAATAAAAGTCGGAGCCAGTATTTCAACATTAGGCGCAACAGGATTTATTGCGTCTACCTCAACAGGTGATGCTATCAATTTAGTTTGTGTCGTCGCTAATACTATCTGGATGAATAATGCAGCACCCGAAGGCAATTTAACAATTAATTAAACCTATTGAAAAGGATTTCGATATGGCTACTAACAATGCGATTAATTCGCCTACACGGCATGGGCAATATCTCAACACACAATACCTAACGACGGTGGGCGCTGGAACTTATATACCGACTGCAGGGACAAGTATTATTAGGATACGCGGCGTGGGCGGCGGAGGTGGGTCTGCAGGTAACACGGGCAATGGTGGAAATGGCGGTACAACATCTTTTACTAATATTTCTAGTATCATTGTGTGTAATGCTGGACAAGGCTCTACAACAGCCGGTGCGCCCGGTGCAGGTGGTGCTGCAAATACGGGTAATTTTACATCATCAGGTGCGCCGGGTCAGCTTGGTTCTAATGCTGCTTCCGTAATTGGCATAACAGTTGGAGGCAATGGGGGATCAAGTGTATTAGGTGGAGGAGGTTTAGGGTCAACAACTTCCACACCAAACGCAGGTCTAGCAAACACGGGGGCAGGAGCCGGAGGTGCGGCTGATGTAACAGGCTTTGGATTGCCGGGAGGCGGTTCTGGAAGTTATTCCGAGGGCATATCAACTGGTATCACGAGTTCGGGAACATATACTTATTTGATCGGAGCGGGAGGCGCTGCAGGAACAGGAAGCATCGCTGGGGCGGCAGGAGGTTCCGGGATAATTATAATAGACGAATATGCCTAAAAAATAATGCCAGCCGTGTTCAATCCATGAACGTAACCTACTAGGGATACATGGGCTGGCACGGTGATGTTTAACGCTTTTTATGGTTTTTTGCAAGTCGCATGAGCGCTTTGTGTTCCGTACGCTCATGCAGTGCTACATCCGCACGATCTCGGACTGGCACTTTTTTGGAAATTTCAATCTTGCCGGACTTGGTGTTTTTACCCGCTAACTCGTGCTTTCCCAAAGACCTATCAATGCGTTTCATATCTTGATAGGCCTTTGGGTGTGCGCGCTTCTCCGCATTATCAGCCTCACTATGCGCTGTGCGATAGTTTTTGCTATCTTTTGGATAGCCGTGATCGCTTAGCTTTTTTAAGATGTCCACCTTAGCCATGTTTGTATTGCACCCCAAATAGTTGATCCCATTAGATAGATTACTACCAAAGCCCCGACCAAAGCGCCAAAGATTGCAAACGCCGCTAATACATAATAAAACATCATAAACACCTCACAGTTTTAAGAAAGTTCTTTGTGACGCTCCCTGTAAAGTTTCATAAGTTCCTTCTTTTCACTTGTCGAATCAATTGCGTTGATCTCTTTGATTATGTCCTTTAGCTGATCAAGTGTTGCAGCGGCCTCGACTTTATCCTTAACGCTTGGCGCGCCGTGTGTTACATAGTCTAGCATATCATCGCCTGTGGACTCGATTTCGGGTTCGATGTCTAGTATTTCGCCTGTGTCGTTAACGACCTCCGGTTGGGGCGTAGGGACTAAGCCAAGTTTCTGTTTTAGGCCATCCATTCCTTTGCTTTGCACATTAACTTGTTTTGGTGCATGGTCATCCCATCTTTCATACTCATGATAACTACCAGCAAAGAGATCTTGAAAGGCCATACGCAATGCTTGAGCCTCGGCAACCTTTCGAATCATCGTTGCAGGTTTGCCGATCCATACACCTTGTTTTAGAACATACTCATCATGCTCAACAAAAACAAAAGATGGTCGTCTTGAGCCTTTGCGTTGCACTGAACTATATGCGCCAATTAATTCTCCGCGATTACCGAAATTATAAACATGCATAACCTCGCCGTTGCTAGTCTCAAACTTATCACCACTATAAACAGCATCCGCAACATGATATTCATATAGCGGATGGCGTTGTGCGCCTTTGCGATAACCATCACGTCCTATAAATATTTGTGCGGGTTTATCTTTAGCATATTTAATTGCCCATATTTCACGTAAAAATGGATTTAAATTTGTTGCCTTTCCCATAGCGACATAGGCTTTAAATTCCAAGTCGCTAAGAGTAGGCGCAAACAACATCCGAATTTCTTTGAGTTTAAATTCGTCGTCCCAAAATATTAGCTCGCTTTCTATGGGTCTTATTGCTAGGCTCATGATTTGTCCCCTTTGATAATTAAGCGGCGAATACCGTTTTTATCGGCTTTAAATGTCGCAAGTACATTATCGCCATCAATGATTCCGTCTTTATCTTTGATAAATTCGATCACCTGTTTTTCATGTGCAACCTTTTCGGCGGTATACTCTTTAATGTCAATCTTAATGGCTTTAAGTTTTGTTAATAGTTCATAAACTTGCGGCGTTGACATAACATAATCGCCCTTGTTTAATGGATAAAGAATAGCTAAATCCCCACGCGTAGTGGGTTCAGGTGCGACATTTTTTAAGACATGCTCAAACCAGAAATGATTTACCTTTTCTATAATGAGGTTCATTACCTCGGGTTCAGGCTTTGTAACGAAGGTTTCAATATCAGAAAGACCGCGATAAGCAGCGACTTCTATATCGTCAAATGCACCATTGGTTGCAAGATATTGATGTTGAATCTGCGCGTGGTACATTGCCGGAAAAATTTCTGTATTTTCTTCGCCCCAATCTTTTGAAAATGGACTTGCCTTTTTAATTTCAACTGCCTTTTTCTTACCGACAACTCGTCGATCAATATGACAGAGGATGTGTGGATATTTCGGATGACGGTAAGCCTTATGTACTTGCGCCAGTTTGTCACCCGTACGCTGCATGTAGCGCTCTGCAATAACAGGTTCTAATAGTTGTCCCATTATTACGTGCGGTTCTTTAGAGATATCATGCTTATCGCGTCCAGTCTTAATGCGCCATAATTCATATGGCGTCATCCAAGGGTTAATTCCTAGAACGGCGGCGCATTCTGATGCGCCTATACCTGTTGCTAATTCTATAGTTTGAATATCGTTTAACATATTAACCTCTCCTCACCCAGTAAGTTTCGCCATTATCGGCGCGTGTATTGTGCGCATAGCCAAGTGATTCATAACAATCACTAGCCTGATCGCTTACAGTGTCATAAAACATATCGTCTAAATTATCGGTGAAATATTCGATAGCACTTTCTGTCATCATTGATGCCATGTCGTGCAAGTCGTCTGACTTACCGTTAATTAAATATTCACGAAAATGTTTTAGGGTCTGTGTAAATAATTCAGAGTCGATAATCGCGCCATAAGCATCATTACCCAATGCTCTAATACAAGCAGCAGCGAGCTTTTGTTTTGCCAAGGCGTTAAGGGATGAATAAGAGTGAAAGCCATCAGCTACATTATCGCTAATGAGTTCTTTGATCTCATCGTTATAAAAGCATTTTGGGATACTGTTCATACTAAGCCCTCCGTGGCTACGTACAACCCTAATCCGTTCTGGGTTATCTTGATTATAGAAGTTTGCATGTGTTTCTCCTAGTAGGTTAATTAATGGTACAATGCCAGAATACACCACTATTTTCCTATTTGCAACACTAAACTATAAATAATTATAAAGATAGTTAATATATTAGCTAATTCTATAATAACACTATACAAACTATAATATATGTGGTAAAAATTGGATTAATTAGTAGAGGAGCAGCACAATGGATCAAAAAAAATACTATAAAACGAAAGAAATGGTTAAGAATTATCCAGCCCTATTTGGAACGATGGAAATTTTACGCCATTATATTAGGCAAAATAAGGGCAATATTAAGCAAAATATTATTAAGTTGGGCGGCAAAATGCTGTTTGATGTCGAGAAATTTAATGCATGGCTTGAAACGCAAACGATGGATAAGGAGAAGAAATGCGATCCAGAGAAGAAATAAACCGCATAATGGTGTTGACTGAGTTAACCGATAAGGTCAATGAGCTTTTAGCAAAAATCGAGCCGCTTATTCCAGAAGATAGAAAATTACTCGATGCATATCTTCCAGTAACGACTTCATTAACTGAGTTTTTAAAAGAATGCGCACTCTATCTTGGATGCGATATATCAAAAATTAAAATGCCAGAGGGCATCCAATGATAGTCAGAGACAAAGCAGCAAGTCTTGCAAAAGCCAATGAGGTAACGGGTAAAATCCTTGCCATAATAACTAATGAGAGCAAGGATTTTATTACCGAAGATGACCCTAGCGAAAATATTTATCTCGCAATACATATACTCGGAAATCTATTTGCAAAAGTTTGCATATCGCTAGAGGGCTTTGGCAAAATATATAACATACCGAATTTAACGAGTGAGTCCATCAAAGAATGGATCGATGTGGTTGTATTGGAATATCTGAAAATTAACGAAACTATTAAGGATGCAAAATGACACGGAAATATATGAAAATGCAACAACCTTATCTTAGAGATCAATTACAGGAGGCAAAAATGTTACGCAATGTTAAACCGCAAATGAAAACGGTAGAGGATATTGATTCATTAATGCTGGATGATAGCTGGCTCAGAGTTATCAAGCGATCACACGATCCATCCATTCCCACCGATAAAGTCATGGTAAGGTTTGACGAAAAGCTAGACCCGCGAAAACAAAAAGTTATCAAAGTTACTATTAGAATCGGTGTTGATATTATAGATAAGTTAGGTTGGGAATTTAAAGATAGATTAATCGTTTATAATCATCCCGATAATTTGATGGCTTTTAAATTAGTAAAAACTGAAATGGCAGGATTCACATTAAGTAAAGAAGGGGGCGGTCGCTCTGGAGTTGTCGTTTATACTTGGAATCATAAAGAATTTAAACCCCCTATTCGCTCATTTGTCGAGGTTGCACATATTGAATATAAAAACACTTTGGGGTTCAAAGCGTAGTGTCTGATGTTATTAAAATCTGTTCTGTACACGGTGAGCTTACTCTAGCCCAATGCAATAAGCATGGTAGGGGTGCTTACCGTTGTAAGCTTTGTATGGTGGATGTGCGAAAGAAATATTATGAAAAGCATAAAGAAAAAGTTCTTCAGAAAATCAATACCTATCGCAAAAATAATGCTGAAAAAGTACATGGCTTTAAACGTGCGTATTTTCTCAAAAATAAAGAAAAGCTTTATGCACAGGAGCGCGTCAGACGAAAAAAATATGATCTAGCACATCCAGAAGCGGAGCGCCTACGGGATAGACGCTATAAACGAAAAGCTGTTAAAGAACTGCGCGATTCTTATATTAAATGTAAACTTGTACAAGATACGGGTCTTTCCCGCCTTAACATACCTAAAGAACTTATCGAGGTGAAACGTATTATGATGATTATTAGGCGTCGGGTTAAATCTATCAAAAAAGATAAACGATTAGAGGAATTAGAAAATGAAATTAGATAATCTAGAAGATTTACGAGATCATTTGCTACAGACATTAGTTGATTTAGATGAAGGTGAAATTGAACTAGATCAAGCATCCATCGTTGCAAAACTATCAGAAGCAATTGTGTCAGGCATTAAAACGGAATTGGAATATGCTCGATTAATTAATAAGGAGCCGAATATACCTTTCTTAAATAAAAATGTTAAAAATGGTAAGCTATTAACTAACGTTAAACAGTTGGCGGAGAAATGAAAAAACCTTATTTTTATGTTGCCTGTATGCCGGTTGCTGTATCGCCAACTCCTGACCCGGAGCAAAAAGAATGTCAAATCGAACAATGCCCCAAGTGCAATACGGATATGTGGGTCAGTATCAAAAAACGGGAAATGCGCGCTAAAAATCCGAAGAAGATTAAAATCTGGTGTGGCGATTGTTGCATCAAGCGCGCTTATGAATTAGGTTATACTTCCGAACAAATCGAAATAGTTGATATTAATAGGTTTAACTAATGACAATACTCTGCGATACCTGCAATGACCCAATCGAGAATGAAAAATTATTAATATCCTGTCATGCGTGTCGGTTGAAAATGGATAGTAGCCTTATACAAAAATCCAGCCCAGATGAGTGGGTAGATGCAAATAAATATTCACCCATGAGTTATGGCTTAGCGGATACTTTCGTTTTAATAACTGATATAAATATTGAAGTTCCTATAATACAATCTGCATATTACTCATCAATGTATAAGAAATGGTTTCCCACATTATATACGGTAACGCACTGGATGCCAGCCCCACCATTCCCAAAGGACTAATATGCAAACCCTAAAGGCTTTACTCTATCTGCTTATATTAATGTCGTATGCAACCGACTCATACGCAACCGAGTTTGCCCCTAAAAGCTTTTTTTCCACCTGCTTCACGCCCACGGGCAATTGCACGCAAAATATTATTACCGAGATTGGGAACGCTAAAGAATCTATTCTCGTACAGGCCTATAACTTTACATCAAAACCTATCGCAGACGCGCTCATTACAGCCTACCAGCATAATGTCTCAGTCAGTGTCATCATCGATAAATCACAAATCAGTGATCCTAATTCATGCTTAGCACTTTTACATGCTGCCGAAATCCCCATTTGGATTGACGATAAAGTAGCAATAGCCCATAGCAAAGTCATACTAATTGACGATACTGTGACGCTTACAGGGAGTTTCAATTTCACTAATGCCGCACAACTACACAACTCTGAAAACATCATAATCATATCTGATTCCAATGTCGCAAATGAATACAAACACAACTGGCTCAATCGGCAATCGCTGTCATATAAGTACGATTCTAGCCATTCTCAATAGCGCATCATGAGGCATAAGCTAATCTCTTTAAGGGATTAAATTATGTCACTGGCTAATGCACTATATGGACATGGTGGTATGGGCAATCTGAATCAACCGCAGGGATTGGGCTGTGTTTCGGTTGGAGGCTTGGGAGGATCTGCACAAAGTGTACAAACACCATCATGGACAGTAGGAGGGACAAGTGTGAGTTATTGCATGGAATGCGGGTCGCATTGTTGTCTCCATATATATCAGCGCGTTTATGGTATGGAACTGGGTGCCTCTGAACATCACAAGGCCAATATGCCTAAGAATGGTATCTCCCCTACACCCGCACAAGCAGAAGCCGCCGAGCGCAAAGCCCAAGAAACCAAACCCTATACAAAACTAAACCGACTACTTCCACAACTTCCACTTTCCAAAAAACTTTTACTATTATTGAGGTGACACATGGCTTTAATGAAATACAGCGAATTGTTAGGCATGGCAAAAGATAAACTAAAAGAAGTAATGGCACCTATCCGCGCGCACGAGATGCTAAAGAAAGCGGAACTTGAAATGGCAAAGCTCGACGGCGCTATCGCAGAGCATGAGGAAAATATTCAGTCTTGCGCCTCGCAATACCCGATAGATTTTGATGATTTGCTGCAGGCTATCGATTATCTAGAGCTAACAAAGCGAAAAAAAGAACAATTTGAAAAGATTATAGCCGAACTTTTCCCAAGTGAAACAAAGAAGCATAAATAAGTTGAAGTTTTAAAGTAGATCGATAATGATATTGACGGTTTCTCAAAAACGTTACTCGCCGGGTCAGACCACCCATAGACGTATCCGCAGGATATACGGGCAGAAATCCTGCACTAATTCAATAACTTACATACTTAACACGGATCGTTGAGAAAAGGATTTTCGCATGAAAGCGGGAAGGATTCCCGTTAGTAGCGCTAGACCTTTGACCGGGTTTGCTACTAACGGTAGTGAATGCCTTATAGGGCAAAATACTACAACTAACAAAAGTCAAAATCAACCACTTTGTGGCAATAAATGCGGTCACGCGCCAAAATCGTTAAGATTTTACTCCAGACCCCCCGAATACAGGACGCGATTCCACGTCTTAGAAGCCGCCCGCCGCACAATTCTGTTAGCATTAGCCGATCCCTATAGCTATCCAGCCCTACATGGCTTCATGTACCGAAACCACCGCCAGAAACGTTCAGAACGCCGCGAGGCCGAACTTGCGCTCTTGATGCCAGCCATAGCCGATACTGTTTATCTTGCTAATATGCAATGCGGCCATCTCGTACATGGCAAGTTTGAAAACTATACCTATGCCAAGTACAAACAACTCACCGGGATGTCTGAATGGCGCGTCGCACGCAATATGCGACGCTTGCAGGAGGCCGGGCTTATTACCGTGAGGCAAGTTCTGATTGAGCATCCTAACGGTGAAACCCGGGTTGAGCGCGTCATCATTAGCGTAACCCATAAATTCTTTGAGCTTCTCGGTTTAACACATGAATTAGAAATAGACCGCGCGCGCGCCGCAAAATCCCACGCCAAGCACATGCTAAAGTTTGTTAGACGGGATGCACCCATAGCACCTCGAAAAATGCAAAAAGCAAAAGACACCCCTCTTTTGCACTCACCCGACTATAACCCCAATGACCGCCAAGCCGAAAAAGCCGCCTTTGCTGCTATACAAGACAAGCTAGGCGCGAAAAACGCCCTACAAGCGATTTTAACCAAAGCCCTTCCTGACAATAGGCCTCAACCTAACAAGCGTACAGTATCAACGCTAGTGGCTGTACAGGCACTTATCAAGGCCTATCCTAATATGCCAATGCATGAGGCCATCAGATTAGTATCTCAACAAGGTAGCGATCCCCCCGATTAGCTAACCAGTCTGTAAAAAAAATAATCAATAGTACCCATCCTGCCGAATACCTATGTGCGCTCACCCCAAAACTGCCCTATTTGTCAAGAAAATTGGGGATTGACAGTCCACAAAACAAACTAAAAACCCCCTAAAAAAAAGATATACACGACATATCCACAGATTCTGTTAATAAGTGTTTTAGAACATAAAATAAGTAGCACCCCAAAAGCACTAATACTTACTAAAAACCTACTAGTTATAGCTACTCTCTGGTAAAGTTGGATGGTTATAGTACAGACACTTTCAGGAGTTTTTTATTTATGGAAGATCGACAAAGCCTAAAACCCATTCATCAGGCAGCCCGTGATCAAGCTAATGGCAAAGATGACTCCGTGCTAAATAGCATCGGCGCATCAATTGAACAGCTTAAAAATATGACAATAACTGAACTAAAAGTTATTATCAGAAAGTTAAAAAAGCTAAAGACAAATGACGCTAGAGATGCTATAAAAATCATAGAATCTATTGTGAAACACAAACGCGGAATTTTATCGAGTATGGGACTTGATCGATTGATAGCAATTTATATCAATACCGATCATAGTAATGATAATGACGATTAATGGCCGACGATACTGACTTAAGGTCACGCTTATTGATGTCGAGACTGCATTGTAGTGATGTGCAGATGAAATGAGGCAGTCGGGAAAATAGGCCGCCAGAATGCCAACGCGTCATAGCATATGTTCTTTTCTCCATATGCCTCCTGCGTCATATCACTATTCGCTGGTATAGTGGGCATAAAACCAGCACGAATGCGCGAGTTGGGAGACTCGGAGGGCAGCGCCGCACTGTTGCATGTATTGCGGCACTAATGCAGAGGCAGTTAATAGCCTCCATGACAGCCGCCGGACTGTTCTGCATAATTCCGGCATGAGTTATGCAACGGGGACGTTTATCATTAAACTGCTTGCCTGCTATCGAGTGAAAGACCGTCCCCGATGCGCCATATACCAAAGGCATAACCAGCCTTAAATGCTACTGCGCCGGACAGTATGGTATAGTCCTCCGGCATGATTTTGCGAGTAGCCTTTAATCGTGAGATTACGGGTAGTTGGTCATTCCTTCCGACTAGGTATACTACTCGCGCCATTTCACAAAAGAACATGGCAATTGAAGCTCAGCCAAGGTATCTGTTACTCTTCAAGGCGACAGATAATCGAAGAGCCTAGGATGGTGCGAAAGCGAGGTCAGGCCAATATCCGAGAAGGTTGAGGCCGGGCTAACCCTAGAGGTCGTAGGTGAAACCCCTACCAATTGCCACCACTAAAGAGGTGACGCATGGACGCGCAGCCTATACCACCAGAATGGATTACGAAATTATTTACCTGCCTAGAGCAATTCTACGGCGAGCGATTTAGCAAACTATTTCCCGATAAATTAACAAAACAATATGCGCATACAATATGGCAAAACGGATTGTATGGCTGCACCGAAACGCAAATTCGCGCGGCACTGAAACTGTGTAAGACAGCAAGCACCACACCCGGGACAAAGCCGCCACATGTCATGGAATTCTATAAGTACTGCAAGGGTTATGCTGTACCCTATATCGAGCCACTGCCCGAAAAAGAATATAGAGGCAATCCAGAAATAGCCAAAGCTGCTATTAAAAATATTCGGGCTAGGCTTCGAACTTAAAGGGCGCCCTTTTCTTGTAAACACGACTCATCACTTCCGCAGCAGTTGCAGTAAGTTTGCGCCTTAGTTTGTTAATGTCCAGATCATCGCTTAGTAAAACAATAGTTCGGAGATAAAAGGCAGAAACAGCCGCGAGGATAGTTGGTTTATCGACGGCTCCTTCCATAGCTAAATCTATATACTTAAAAACACTTTCTTTAAGCTCAGCTAATAAGGCATTGCCTAACTCTAGGGATTTTTGCTCGTCATGAGTTATCATTGCTTTCACCACTGATTTCTTTTCGAATATTCATTATAATTGTGTCAAATAATTCTGGCTTAACAGAAAACTTAATAAGAATCTCTTTAAATGTCACTACCATTACAGTAAGAATCATACAGTCTAATTGTTTGAAACTGTACTTTTTGGAATATTTCCATTTAATTGCATGTTTCTGAATTACTTTCAAGGTTTCATTAACTGCTTTAGTAATTAATTCTTGTTGATCTATCGTTGGAATGGGATCAATTGTCATTAGTAATTCCTAATGTTTAACAGCATGATGTTGGCATTTATTGCCGGATTCACAATCGCGAATGTGCTGTATAGCTAGATTGATATGAGTAACCAAAGCGCTTAATATCTCTTTAATATGCTCATTATTCATATCAAAACAATTATGGAAAATAGCCGCTATGGCATTTCCGAAAATGTTTATAATCACATTAGATATAATCGCACCTTGATATTCGTTATCATCAAGACTCCTTACCAATGGTCGAGTACACGTTCTAAAAATGTTGATCATCGCATCGGCGGTTTCTACAATAGTTTTATCGTAAAAATCTTTATCGGGTATTTTGTCTGTTACATCTACTTTTTCTGACATAACTATTCCTTAGTAAGTTTATGAGCGCGTTCATCCCGTTCCTGATAATGTACATAGATTAATAATGCATTAACAATGATAAACGGAAACCAGATAGGAAAGTAATATAAAAATTCACACATGCGCGACTCCTTTTAGTAATCCAACAACCCAAAAATAAACGCCGAGTATCGATAGTGCAACCGCTCCCCTTAGCATGGCGTGGAATTCTAAACTATTCAAGTGATCTATCATGAGACTTACAAATCCTCCCGTTATAAAATTTATTCCCAGCTTTCTAAGATCGGTTTTTAAATCATTTATGTTTATCATCTTGTGCCTTCAAAATAATTAATGCGCGTTCAATCGATGTGACCTTTTTAACAATCTGCTCAGCAAGACCATAATTTTTAACTTTGCCTTTTACTAAAGAGAGTTGATAGTTTTCACGTTCCTGTATTAGCGCGACAAGTCCCGCGCGGAGGAGTTCGGTGGCGTAGTCCATTTTATTTTCCCTTATTGAATGTTTCCATAACATTGAAATCTTGTTCTGTCAGCGGTGTAAGAGCTAATGGATTTGCTAGATACCATCCACCATTCTGATATAAAACTCTTAGCTTTGTATCACCCAAAAGTTTCTTCGCATCGCGCGCAAGCTGACGGGTTTTAAAATATTTTATTTCTGACATACAGTTTCCTTTTCGGTAGTTATAAGATCGCATTCTTGATAGCCAAAAATAGCTTGATGTTTATTGCAAGCTTCGGTTCGAGCTTTTTTAACAGCCTCCTCCGTTTCATAAGCTTCCAAAACTATCCCGCTACTAGAAAGTAATACAAATATTTTTTTACGTTGCATACAGTTTCCTCTTAGGTTTAAAAAATCCAGTCGATAACTTTCTCATAAAGCCATTGATGATAATTTTCTTGAATGTAATCGAGTTGCTCGGGTGACAATTCTGTACCATCGGGAAAACAGGCGCTATCAATGTATGCGTCTGTGAAATCTGGATAGTCAGAGTGATCGATTCCATCTAATTGAACATCGATTAGAGAATTCAATTGCTCGGGTGTGATAAGCGGAATAATATTTTTATGTAGCATTGTTATTACTCCTCTATCATCGCTAATGCGCGTTTTAGATCTTCGATTTGTTGCTTACAAGTTTTTACTGTTGCATTATCACTTCTAGCTTCGACTTGCTTAGATATATTGATTAAACTTTTTAGATCAGTTTTTTTTATCTTAAGATGCATTTTTAAAACATGTATTGCATAAGCCATTGGCGCTGGTGCAGTTTTCATTTTTGTACTCCCATAGAATTAATTAACAATAAATTCTTCTTTGAATTTTTTCTTATGTTCTGTGCAATATACTTTTAGAAATTCATCGTTTGTAGTACAAGCACTATGAATTTCATTTGATATTTCACTGTCCATCAGGAAACTACAAGACTCGAAATAGCATTCTTTTTGCTGACTATCATCTGGCATATCTATATAAGTTTCGTAAGCATTTTTCATTTTAGGTCTCCCATAGATTTAGTTAACAAAGCCATTCTATCAGAACATTTCCCAAAATACAAGCCTTTATTACAATATATTATAGTATTTAATAGTATTTCAGTTATACGTGGAACATGTTAGACTATAAACTGATTAAATAGTATACAAGGATGTAACTATGCAAATCGCTAAAAAGTATCGGATTATACCGACAGAATTCGATGAATGCCGCTGGTTTTATCACTGGACGCAGACTATTGGCAAGCTTAAAAAGAAAGTCATCCATCATGCAAATGAGGGCAAACGCGCAGCCCATACAGGTCACAGACTTAAGCTTATAGGCCTACAGCCCGGACTGCTTGATTACCAGATTATTAAGGCAAATCCGCTATACCATTCGCTCTGGATTGAAATGAAAACTCGTGATAAAAAGAAACACCGCAAAAACCCCCTACAAGATGCATGGATAGCAGAATTACTCAGCGAAGGCCATTACGCCACTTATGCCTACGGCTGGAATGACGCCGCAAACATTGTGCTTGATTACCTCGCCAATAAGCTTTAATATACTTTCGCTTTCCATATTATTTTCTATCGATTATTAGCCGGGACATCCACCCGGCTTTTTTTTGCCTGCGAATTATGTCACACTGTTCCAATAATCTTGGTTAAGGACAACGAAGATATGCTTCCTATCGTTACGGATGATTCAACAACTATTCACCGCGATTATGTTTTAGATTTTATCGCTATCTTTGTCGTCCTCGGTTTCTTCTTTATGTGTGTCCTGATGTTTTTCGTTCGCATCGATATTGACGAGCGCGATTTGTTTAATGTCATGTTCGGGCAATTGTCATCAGGTTTTATCATGGTGCTTGCGCACTACTTTAGGATATTTATTAAGTGAGGTAATTATGAAAGACTGCAAAGATTGTAAAAAGGGAAAGTGTGCAAAGCATGGTAAAAAAAAATAGTTCAACAAGCTAATCAACGCGGTGGAATGTTTTTATGGCATGATCTATTTAGAAAATTATTCGGGAGCAATTCAAAATGACAATGACCGAGTTTGGAATAATTATTTTCTTAATGGTTTTACTCTGGAGATAACGCATGTCAATTGTTGCCGCGAAAAAGCTTGATCTGTTAATTAGATATAGCGATGCTTTAGCTACGGACGAAAAAGTCTGGCAGGTCGCCACTAACCAAACTATTCTAGAAACACTCCTACAAAAAGAATTACGCAAACTCTGCTATCTCATCGAGGAAGGAAACGTTGAAGAAATACAACTCGCCCTTAAAATTAAAACTAAGGATAAAACCACATGAAGAAACGCTGCATACCGTGTAATGGTTCAGGTCGCGTCATGGGCGGTGGAATGATGCTATCCGATTGTGAACATTGTGATGGCAAAGGCAAGATCGATGAGCCTGAAAATGAATTAGAGTTTTTACTGACAAAAGATTCTAAACGCTATCAAGAAGCCAAAGAGAAAATAAAGAAACTCGATCCCGTGATGTCTGACACAGCAGCCGAACAAATACTCGATGAGGAACTTAACCGTGTCAATGCAAGAGGCTAATTTGCAAATCACACACGTTTCCGTAGACTGTCTAAAGCCTTATGCAAATAATGCGAGGACACACTCTGATGAACAAATCACTCAATTGGCGAACTCTATTACTGAGTTTGGGTTTAATAATCCTATACTTGTTGATTCTGATCTTAATGTGGTTGCCGGACACGGGCGCTTAATGGCGGCAAAACAAATCGGAATGACGTTAGTTCCGACTATTAAGCTTGAACATTTAACCGATGCAAAACGTAAAGCTTATATTATTGCGGATAATAAGTTAGCGCTTAATGCGGGCTGGTCGTTTGATTTGTTAAAGACGGAGTTTGAGGCGCTCTTAACAGATAATATGGATTTAGCACTGACAGGGTTTAGTCCTGATGAGTTAAACGAGATTATGTTTCCGGCTATTTTAAATGTGGGGGAAACTGATCCGGATGATGTGCCGGAGGTGAAAGCTGATGCTATTACGAGGTTAGGTGATGTATGGCTTATGGGCGAGCATAGATTGATGTGTGGCGATAGCACTGCTGTAGATGACGTCAATAGATTGATGAATGCTAGAAAAGCGGAATTGCTTTTCTCATCCCCACCTTACAGTGACATGCGAGAATATTCAGGTAATGATTTATCATTAGACGTGCTTGTAACTATCTTTCATGCATATCTTGACCGGTCATCCTATTATGTTATTAATCTCGGTGTTCAGTTCAAAGATGATGCTGTTTTTCCTTATTGGAACGCATGGCTAGATGCAGCGTCCGGGGCTGGTTTAAAGTTATTATCTTGGAATGTGTGGGATAAATTATACTCAGGATCTATTGCAGCGCAAAGACGCATGTTTGCATTGCAGCATGAATGGCTATTTGTGTTTGGTATGAAATCGAAACCACTTAACCGTATTTGGGATAAAACAGAAAGTAGTACTGAGCGACAAAAGTATTTTAAAGTAAATGAAAAAGGCCAGAAAGTACGACTTGTTAGACAGAGAGATGGCAGCATGAGATCGACTGTTTACGGCCAAGATTATATGAATAAAAACGCGGGCACTGTCATTTCCACATATATTGAAAAAGAAAGAACGATCGACCATCCAGCTAAATATCCCATCGGGTTAGTGCAACCCTATATTGAATCTATGACAGACCCGGGGCAAAGTGTTATAGATTGCTTTGGTGGTTCTGGCACAACATTAATCGCCTGTGAAAAGACAAACCGCAAATGCCTAATGATGGAAATATCACCGCACTACTGCGATGTCATTATCAAACGCTGGCAGAAATTCGCAAACAATACGGCATTTTTAGAAGGCACTAACATATCTTTTAATGAAATGGAGCAGGCCACAAATGGCAGCAGTCGGCAGACCAAAATGGATTCCGTCTGATGCGGATTTAGCGCGCGTTGAGGCGTTATCTGCACGCGGACTGACTAAAGAGCAGGTCGCGCGCGCATTGGGAATTTCTTATGATACGCTTAATGAAAGGTCAAAAGAATATCACGAATTCTCCGAGGCTATTAAAAATGGTCAAACAAAAGGCATTGCGGAAATAGCTAACGCATTGTATGAAAACGCAAAATCGGGGAATTTAGGCGCGCAGATATGGTATCTTAAAGTGCGTGGTCAGTGGCGTGAGCCGCAAGAGTTGAACCTTAACTTAAATATCATTAAGCAAGAGGATGCGATTAAGCAATTGGAATAATTAATATATGAATATCAATGAAAAAGAAATACAAAAAGCTTTGGATGAAATGACACCTAATGAATTTATTAATGCTTTGGATGACATTATTGCAAATGTTTGTCCAGAATTATATGAATTTAATAAAGCAAAATAGTTTATGGCTGACGATACCTTAAGAGCTAAGCGAGCTAGTGACTAGATCGGGGAAAATAGGCCGCCAGTTATATGGCTAATGACTACAGGATCATGCTTAATTCGTTAAGCGACTCGCTTGGAAAGTTAGCCGCCAGTTATGGCAAGCGCAGTGCAGCTAGTGATGCACCTATTACACAGGTAGCTACCGTGACAGGCCGAAAATATAGGACACCTGCGGTGTTAATGCAAAGGTTACATAGCGCTGCCACCCATTTTAAATGATTACAAGGACGTAATCAGATGGACGAAACGGAAAAGCGCATACGTCGCCGATTACGCGATGACTTTGCGCATTATTCTAAAAAGTGTTTGTCGATTCGCACGAAAGACGGCGAAATAGCACCATTCGTTTTAAATTCATGTCAGGAGTTTATTCATGCGCGGGTTGAGCAGCAGCGAGCAACAATAGCTAAAGTGCGCTGTATTATCCTTAAGGGCAGACAACAGGGATGCTCTACGTATATTGAAGGCCGTTTCTATTGGTTGGTTACTCATCGCTTTGGTGTACGTGCTTTTATCCTCACTCACGATAACGAGGCAACTAACAACCTTTTTGATATGGCTAAACGTTATCACGAGCATTGCCCTCTCGTGGTGCGTCCAACTGTACTCGCGTCTAATGCCAAGGAACTTATCTTTGATGGACTTGATTCTGGTTATAAACTCGGTACCGCCGGAAACAAAGCCGTGGGGCGAAGTAGTACCGTTCAACTCCTACATTCCTCCGAGGTAGCCTATCAGCCCAATGCGGCTGAACATGCAAAAGGCATTATGCAAACGGTGCCAAACGCTGCGGGCACTGAGATATTTTTAGAGTCTACAGCAAATGGCATTGGTAATTACTTTCATGAGCAATGGCAGCTAGCGGAGGCGGGTGATAGCGAGTTTATACCGATATTTATTCCGTGGTATTGGCAGGCTGAGTATAGTCGTGAGGTAACACCTGATTTTGCAAAGACTATTGAAGAAGAAGAGTTAGTTAGACTTTATAATCTAACACCTGAACAGTTAATGTGGCGACGTTTTAAGATTATTGAGATGTCTGTCGGTGGCGTTGATGGCACTAAAGAGTTCATGCAGGAATATCCCTGTAACGCAACTGAGGCGTTCCAGTTAACGGGTGAGGATACATTCATCAAGCCTAACATTGTGATGTTAGCGCGAAAGTGTACGGCTGAGGCTTATGGTGGTTTGGTATTGGGCGTTGACCCTGCACGTTTTGGTGACGATAGAACATCAATTATTAGACGTCGCGGTCGCTGCGCCTACAAGCTAGAATCCCATAAAAAGAAGGACTTAATGGAGGTAACAGGTATAGTCCATCGCATCATTGTGGAGGAAAATCCTGATAAGGTGTGTATTGATATTGGCGGTCTTGGCGCTGGGGTTTATGATAGATTGTGTGAGCTGGTTGATCGCAAAATCCTTGTGGCTGTTAATTCAGGTTCTACACCCTTAAACCAGAAGATATATTACAACAAACGCGCTGAAATGTGGGGTACGTTGGGTGAGTGGTTAATGGACTTCCCTGTACAAATACCTGATAATGATAGTTTACACGCAGATCTTTGTGGCGTGCGTTATAAGTTTGATAGTAACTCACGATTAGTGCTGGAAAAGAAAGAGGATATGAAGAAACGCGGCATCCGATCCCCTGATGAGGCTGAAGCTTTATGTCTGACGTTTGCCGTACCTGACACCGCCGTGATTAATACTATTAAGCGAAAGGATTCTCGTACTGCCAAGGAACTGGCGCAATCATTTAGCCGGATTGACCGGCTTAAGAAGAGTGCTTATGGAAACTGATAATAGTTATATAAGAATTAAACTAGAGGTTATTTCAGTTTTAATACTCTGCGCGATTAGATCGATAATGGATAGTGATCCTGAAAAAGACAGTATTGCTGGACGTTATCTTGTTGGCTTAGCAGAAGTGCAAGCGGCATTTGAAAAAGAAATGTATCCTGATTTGGGGAAGAAAAATGGAAAGTAGACTTGTCGCAATGGAAAACGATATTAAGTTTATTCAAGAGAAATTAACGCAGTTTGCAATCCTTACAAATACATTGGCAGATCAAGTATTAAGAATCAGTAATCTTTTAGAAAAGGTTGTCACCAATGCCAAATGACCTACAAGAAATTAGAAAAGAACTAGCGTTACTATTGAATAAAATATCTGACTTGGAATTAGCGCAGAAACGCCTAGAAAAAACTATCGGCACAGAATACTTTGAAGGCGAGCTAGCTAAATTCACGCAGCAAGCCAAGATTATACAAGATCGTATGGCTGAGTCAGGCTTATTTGAAATGCGCTTGCGAAAGGTTGAAATTGCAATACAAGGGTTACAAAATGCATTCAAGAAATTTGATCATGACGGACAATATTAGATGCCACAAATATATAGACCCTGACGACACAGTGCGTGAGTGGATAAAGAATACTGAGGCGCAAGGACGCGCCGCGTTTGAGAATGACTCTACTGAAAAGGATTTCAGTTATGGGCGTACCAGCCAAGATACATCAGGAACAAATCGAACGCATCAAGACTAACGTTCGACGATCGTATGATTATTTTAAACCGAACTATGACCGCTATAATGAATTTAGGCGGTTTGTGTTTGAGTCATCGCTTAAAGAAGAAGAAATAACGCTTCTCGCCACACTCTCTAAACCCCAGCTTGAGTTTAATATCTTAGAGGCTTACATATCACGCTTACTGGGTGAGTTTAGTAAACAGGAGCCGGATATTGAGGTCACATCAGATGACCAGACTAAAGCTGATCCACTTACTATTAAGGTCGTCGAACAGCACCTTCGCCACACTCTATGCGATGCTAAAAACCACCACACTAAGCAAGAGATTTATAAAGACTTATTGTCCGGTGGCTTTAGCTCATTAAAGGTCACAACTGACTATGCTAACTCGCGCTCTATGCATCAGGTGATTAACATAGAGCGTACATTTGACCCAACACTTTGTGGCTATGATCAAGTTACGAAGTATTCACATAAAGGCGATGGCCGATTTTGCTTTGAGCTTTTCCCAAAAATAAAAGAAGTATTCGAAGAAGAATATCCCGATGTCGATACATCACTCCTAAACTTTCGCCGTGATTTCGCAGGGTTTAACTGGTCTTATCTTAATGATGCAACGCCGATTATCATGGTTGCAGACTATTATGAGAAAAAGAAACGCGATGCCATGCTAGTACAACTGCGAACAGGTGAAACCATGACGCAGAGTGAGTATAAGAAGATGTTAGATTCATGGAGTTCCCTTGAAGCCCCACCCGCTATTATAGGCAAACCGCGTAAGACCCAGCTTGATACTATTGTAAGATACCGCTTAATTGAAAATGTCGTTTTAGAGTACGTCGAGACAGATTTTACATACCTGCCGCTTATCTTTGTCGATGGTAATAGTATAATGATTAAGACGCCTAAAAACGGAAATGTTCGACAGGTTACTCGCCCTTATGTTTACCACGCAAAAGGCGCACAACGGCTTAAGAACTATGCGGGTATTGCATGGGCGAATGAAATTGAGAATACGGTTCAACATAAGTTCATGGTCGCCAAAGAGGCGCTTCCAAAAGAGGAAGAATACCTGCAAGCTTATAAAGATGTCCAGAAGGCATCTGTAGTAGTATTTAATTCATTCTTTGAAGAAAACCCGGATATGGTAATTCAAAACCCTATTCGTGAGATACAACGTCCACCTATGCCACCTGAAATAGCGCAAGCATTTACGGGTTCTGATGCACTGATACAACAAATATTGGGGAGTTACGATGCTAGTCTTGGAATTAATGATAATCAATTGTCTGGTGTTGCTCTCGTCGAGGCGGCTACGCAATCGAACGCAGCGGCGATGCCATACATTGTGGGGTATTTACAAGGGTACCAGCGTGCAGCACAACTCTATGTAGAGTTAATGCCAAAGTACTACACTACACCACGAACACTGCCTATCATGGATGCGGATGGGCAGAAATCTTATATTAAGCTTAACCAAGAGGGTGGGCTGCCGCTTGATTGGGATGAGAACGCACTCAATGTTATTGTCAAAGCGGGTGCCTCCTTCCAAGTCCAGAAATCCCGTACTATTATGATGGTCAAGGAAATGATGGGCATGTCGCCGATATTCGCGCAGTTTATTGCGGAAAAAGGCCTACCGTTTGTATTGGATAACATGGAAGGTAAAGGTGTTGATGAGCTTAAGAAACTTGTTGACGGCTGGCTGCAAGAGATGCAGCAACAGAAACAAATGGCAATGCAGCAGCAACAACAAGAGATGCAAAATAATCCTGTTGTCATGAAAACACAGGTCGAGATGGCGAAACTCGCGCAGCAGAAAGAAAGTGATGCGAGACAGCATCAAATCGATATGCAAAAGCTTGAGCTTGAGGAGGTAAAGATACACGCCGATCTCAAGATGTCGCATGAATCTAACAATGTCGATCTTGTCAGGGCGCAAACTGAAAGGTATGGGAAGCAGATGGATTATAAGATTAAGGCGATGGATCAAGACCATACGCATTTAAAAGAGGCGCTTGAGCATGGCATTGCTTTTGAGGCACACCGAAAGGCTATGCGCGAGCCTGCTAGAGCGGCGACAAAATGAAATTCGAATGCGCATTATGTAAGTTAGTTTACGATCATGCGAAGGGTAAGTGCCCAAGATGTTATCCTGTACCGGCAGAGCGTGAAAAGTATAAAGCGCGTGAGGAAGATTGGAAAATACTATTTGGACAATTAATTAATGCATGAATTTACAGACGAGCAGAAAGCTGCAATTGAGGCTCATAAAGAGGCTTTTAAGAATAAGCACGGCTGGATACCATTAAACGGCTCACCAGTTGCTATATATCATGATTTTGGCGTAGAAATATTAGAGGGAGTTATCTATGACGCAACCAAAAAAGGTAACATGGAATGACATGCACGAGGCCACACACGGTGAGCTTCGTAAAACCTACAAGCTGACAGATCGACAACTTGAGCAACAAATTAGACGACATTGGGATGGCGCTAATGCACAGGAACGTAATAGACTATATCAAACGGTTTATCTAAAGAGGAAATTCTGATGCCTACTAAAGCTCCCTATAACAAGCGTGAAGATAAGAACATGAATAAAGCCTATGCCAAAACTGAAAAGGGCGTTAAGCCCGTGGCTAAAGATACTAATAAAACACGTAGGAAAAATACGCTTGAGCCTTTGCCAAATAAGACAAAAGCTAATATGTCTTTTAAGAAACTAGCTAGTGCTGAGAAGTCTAAAAAGGGCAGTTTTGGCCGAGGTTAAAAATGATGACATGTAATTCCTGTCACGACACTGGACTTATTGTTGAGAAGTTACCTTACTCAAAAAAAATAGAAAAGTATTATATTTTAAATAGTTGTCATAATTGCTTTAGGGGCACGCACGTTAGAGTGCATACTCAGATGCACATACAAGACGAAGAACCTTGCGATTGCGAGTACAGATACATTTTTGATTATTGGAAATCATGTAAACTTAAACTGGAGGCTGGTCATGCCAATAGATGATAATGTGTTTAGTATCGGAATGCGCGGCAATGAGCGGGTTGATCACATGAACATAGCCCTGACGTCAGGGGACGGCCTAACGTTTGTTGCTGTTTTGAACAATAGTCTTGAGATTCAACCCTCTGTCGGAGGTTTTATGTCTCGTGCGGATGCCTTGCGGTTACAGGCTTATTTGACTACTGTTTTGGGATAGAAAGTGAGAAAAAATGAATGAGGATGAGTTAAAAGAAATATCTGCATTAGAAGCATATAACAGGGATTTAAACTTAAAAACAAGTTTACGTCCTGTCACTAATTTAATAATGTGTCCTGTCTGTCATGGTATTGGCGAATCTATTAGCCCCATCTGTTGGCCAGAGCGCTCTATTTGCCATCATTGTCGAGGTAGCAAATATATAGATAAAGCGGGGAAAAAATAATGTCTGTGAGTTTTGCTATATATTTAATTTCTTTAGTCAATAATATTAATATTTCTTTTAGTATTATAACGGGAATGGCGACAATGGGTTTAGCTGTGTCTGGAGTAGGAATTTTAGCTAATAGTAATTGTAATGATGACGATCACGATCTTGTTAAATCAAAATATTACTTCAAAAATGCGGGCATCGTATTTATTATTTCAATGTTTATCTGTACAGTTGTTCCGAGCGAAAAAACAATGTACCTAATGATTGGTGCGCGATACTTGCAAA
>Ga0209006_10001253_pt1 | contig 23013 bp, 24 predicted proteins | sample JacPin_JW_Ref_O2_FD_188567 | JGI IMG/M metagenome (GOLD analysis project Ga0209006, IMG submission 188567) | Forest soil microbial communities from Algoma, Ontario, Canada - Jack Pine, Ontario site 1_JW_Ref_O2 (SPAdes) (version 2) | ecosystem: Environmental > Terrestrial > Soil > Boreal... | reverse complement strand
CGGAATAGCGAGCCAGGCTGACGAGCGTTTTTTTCTGTTTTTGCCCCGCGGACGGGTTGGACTCAAAACTCGGCTTCTCGGCCATAGGAGGGAATTCTAAACCACCTCCGCACGAAGCCGCCGATAATGCAGCCAAAGATAAACCACTGGCCCTGACGCCAAATTCAATAGTCCCCACTTTCGCGTAGCGACATCGCTATTGAACATAGCCCAGGCGAATAGAGCCGTCGGAGCCAACACAATGAGGGCAGCGCCAAACCAGCCTCCGGGGGCGCGAAAAGTCCGCGGAGCGTCCGGATATTTACGACGGAACTGCCAGAAGGAAAACATGGTGAGTGTCGAGGTGGCCATGCGCGACCAGGCGTAGACGGCGATTAGTTGAGGCACGCTAAAGCACGCGAGAGCTGCGCCCAGAACGGTAGAGAGCAGAATGGCTCGCACGGGAGTTCCAAAGCGCTCGCTGACTTTTCCTAAAGCCGGATGAAAATAACCGTCTTCCGCCATGGCCAGCGGGAGGCGCGACACGGTGAGCAAGGTGCTATCCAACAGCACGAAATTCCCGATCACGGCGGCCACAAAGATCGCCGTCCCCAGAGCGCTGCCACCGATCAATCGCGCCGCAGTCACGAGGTATCCAGTCTCCCATTGCTGCCAGTTCCCGAGAGCGCTGAGTCCCGCGGCCATCGTCAGCACGTAAGTGGCGATCGAGAGTGGAATCACAATCGCCAGCCCAATCGGAAAATTGCGCGCCGGATTTTCTACTTCCTCAATCACCGTGGATAGTTGTTCGTAGCCAGCGTACGTCCAGAGCGCGATCGCCAGGCCTGTGCCGAACGCGGCTCGCCAAGGTTGATTTGGAGGAAAGAACGGGTGAAACGGGTTGAAGTGTCCATGGTGAAAGCCGAGTACCGTAAAAACCACCAGCGGTATTCCCATGACGATCAGCAGAATGAGCGTGAGTTGGCCTACGAGGTGAATGCCGCGCACATTAAGGAACGCGACGAATAGAAGTAAAAGGAAGGCAATGATCCAGTGTTCCAAACGGGAATGTACAGGGAACCAGTACTCCACGTAGTCCGCCATGGCAACGCCATAGGACGCGCTCATGAGAAACGTGCCTGTCCAATTCCACCAACCGCTCTGGAAACCCCAAAAGTCGCCTAATGCGGCGCGACTCCAGCGATAGAAGCCACCTTCCACTGGCATGACGGTTGTCATTTCGGCGGTGGCTAGAGATATGGGCACCGAAAATATGAGGGGGACAACAATTAGAAAAGTCAGGCCGAGTCCTGGCCCAGAGCCGGAAATCATCGACTCCAACGAAAACGGTCCACCTGTGCAGTAAGCGAACAGTAATGCTACGAACGGCGCAAGGCCGATGCGACGTAGATTCTTGGTGGGTGCGTACAGAGAGGTCGGCGCAGCGGACACTCGCGGGCCGCCGCTCATATTTCGAGGCTCATAATGGACAATTCATAGCTGGCAGCTCATCTTTGGAAATTTGGAAACTTCTAGGTCGTGACTCATTTCGGAACCGCGGAAGCGTGCCGCGATTGCTGAATCGCCAGCGTCCAGTTAACGGCGTTAACGACGGGCGTCGGATAAATTCCTATTACCAGCGTTGCCAGGGCTGTCACTCCGATCGCGCAACGGAGTGCCGTGTCAACACGGAGCCGTACGGTGTCTTTGGGCACACGTTTAAACATTCCGTAAGCAATTTTCAAGTAGAAGTAGAGTCCGAATAGAGAATAGACCAAGCCAACCGCAGCCAAAGCATAATGTTTGCCTTCGAACAGGCTCTGGAAGACATAGTACTTGCCTAAAAATCCCGCGGTCGGCGGAATGCCGGCGAGCGACAGAAGAAACAGAAGCATCAGCACGGCTTCGAGCGGAGCGCGGCGATATAGACCGGCAAGACCGTCGACCTGATCGCCAATCACATCGCCCTGGCGCAACGAAGTAATCACCGCGAATGCTCCCAGATTCATCAATGTGTACGCGATCAGGTAAATCAGGACTCCCTTGAACCCTTCGACGAAGCCTGCGCTGCCAATCTGCGAGGTCCCCACAGCGACCAAGCCCAGCAGCATGTAGCCAACGTGGGCGATCGAAGAGCAGGCGAGCAGGCGTTTCGTGTTCGTCTGAAAAAGCGCCGCGATGTTCCCGACTGTGAGGCTGGCGATCGCAACGAAAATCAACACTGGAATATAAACAAGACGCAGGGACCACAAGCCATATAGCAATACGCGCAGCAGAAGCGCCCAAGCCGCTAGCATTGCCACCACCGATAAAAAGGCCGCAGCGCTGGTGGGCGCATGTTCGTAAGCTCCGGCAATCCGCCGGTGAAACGGCGCGGCGCCGATTTCAAACAGCAACCCTGTCATGGTTGCAAACAATGCAATCATTACGACCGGATTGTGGGGATTCATCCCAGCGACTGGATTCTGTGCATTGAGTCCCGAAGACCAGCGCGCGATCGTCGCCAGATTTGTGCCGCCGGAGAAGCCATAGAAAAGAGACAGGCCATAAACGAAGATGCCCGATGAAAGCGCTCCGTGCAGCATGTACTTGAAAGCCGACTTGGAACGCCGTTCACGCCGTAGAAAACCTACGAGCACGTAAAGCGAAACGACCATTAGCTGAAGCCCAACGAACATCAGTACGACATCGATTCCCGCGGCCATGCACATCATGCCCACCACGGAAAGCAGCATCGCGGCATAGTATTCGCCGCGGTGTTCATCCTCAACATGGAGATAGACCGCGGAGATCAGGATGGAAATGGCCGTTCCGGCGAGGAACAGATACCAGAAATAAATCGCAAAACGATCGACCAGCAGCGAATTGTAGAAGCCCAACAAACCGCGGGGTGGCAATGCGGACTGAATTCTCCAGACACACGCGGCGGCAAATAATGTGCCGGCCAAGGCTCCTGCAGCGTTAAGCCATTTCCATCGACGGGGAATCATCAGATCGATGAGCAAAATGCCGAGCGCAAAAATGGCCAACTCCAGCATCGGGAGCATCAATAAATAATCTGTAATCGAAAGGCCGTGCACTCCGTTATTCATGTTTGGTCTGGTGAGGTTCCGATCGACGTTCGCAAACTGGTGTTCGGGCTGCGCAGAAAAGCGATCGCAATCCCCAAACCGACGATTACCTGAGCGGCGGCAATCACGGTTACGAAGATCGCGAACACCTGGCCATAGAGGTTTCCCCACATGTGCGAGAAGGCCAGCAGATTCAGATTCGCGGCGTTCAGGATCAATTCAATCGATAGCAGACTGACAAGCACACTGCGGCGTGTAAGTACACCGACTACTCCCAAGACGAAGAGTGCAGCCGCGACGGCGAGGTAGTGGAATGTGGCGATCGGAAGCATAATTAATCGGTGATCTGAACGTTCTTTGTCATGATTATCGCGGTCATGATTATCGCGCCCAGAATTGCCACAAGTAACAGGAGGGCCGCAATCTCGAGTGTCAATGTGTATGGACCGATGCGACCTGGTTCTCCGTAGAGGAGGGTGGCAATCTGCTGAGTGTTAGATCCTTGGGCTACAACCATGCGATCGGGAAACAGCTGTCGAGATTTTGCAAATGCGTAAAAGAAAAAGGCAATTAGCGGACATGCCGACGCTAGTCGGATGATCCAGTCGGGATTGCTGTGCGATTTTTCAGAAGTCGTGACATTTTTCACAATTGCAATCGCGATCAGGAATGAGGCCATGATTGCGCCTGCATACACCAGCACTTGGACACTGGCAACGAATGGTGCATACAACATCAAATAGAGGCCTGCCAGCGAGAGCAGCGTCACCATCAGCGATAACGCCGAATGTAGAGCCTTATGGCAACTGATCACGAACGAAGCGCTGACAATTGCGGCAGCGGCAAGCAAGTAAAACAACAGCGTTGTCGTGCTCATTCGAGCGTGCCTTTCTTCCACGTCCAGAGGTAAGCGACGGCCAGAATTCCGGCGAACACGATGACTTCGACCAGGCCGAATAAGCCGAGAGCCTTGAACTTTACCGCCCAAGGAACGAGGAGAGCGATCTCGACGCAGAAGACAACGAACAGAATGGACTTCACGTAAGAGCGTTCGGGAACTTCGTGAAAAGGATTTTGCGGCATGATTCGGTCAGTTGGTCGCTATAAATACGAAAAACGAATATTACCGCTGAAAGAGCAAGGCTTCAAGAAGGCGGCTGCTGGCAGTTTCGAGTTCAGGTCGTCGACTTCGAGGAATCGAAACTACAGGCGCGATCGGGGAGGACAAAAGTACGGCGCGCGATTTCGGAATCGAGCGTCTCTGGACGATAGAGGGTTGCTAGTACTCCATTTTTCCACACGAGGAGATCGGCATTGCGCTCGGCAAATTCCTGCCATGACTGAGCGCGCTCGGCGCGTGCCAGTCTTTCGCGGATAAGCAGCAGATAAGCCCAAGTGATGGTCTCGTGATAGCGATCGGACTTGCCTTGGGCCGCAGCGAAACGACGGAGGGCATTCGAAAATCTCGCCAAAGCTTCGAGCGCCGAGTAGCGTCCGAGATACTCAAACGCGAGTCGGACATGATCCGCGTGGTGGAAATTGTTCGGCAGCGTGTCTCCGCATTCGAACTGTTGAATCAGTTCATCGCCTGTCATGTTCGTCTCTGCTTCGTTTCTCAGGAGGAAAGCGCAAATGGAACTACGGTCTCGGTCGCTTTTCGGTTGCGGATTTTTTTCCTGAGCGCCGCTTGATTTCGACTAGAAGATGACTGGCACTGGAATCAAGGTCGAGATCATAAAATTTCTTGAGATCACGAATACGCTTCAGTGACTCGTCGCTGAAAGGAGTCTTGCCATCAAAAGCATGCAGCACAATTCCTTCCAGCAGATCGCCGAGCGACATATCGTGATATTCCGCCAGGGCCTTAAGGACCTTGAGCAGACGTTTCTCCACGCGAATGCCGGTCTGGACGCGCTCGACCAGCAATTGAGATCCGGAAGCCGTTTTATCCATGTACATATGTATCATAGTACATAGATAATGAGCAACAGAAGCACTCATCCCCGCGCCCTGTAATCGATGCCGGCGCGTCGTCAGCGGACCGGGACCGTGAGAAAATAGCAGGAGAACGGCTGCTGTTCAAACTCGGAGGTGAACGCGAATGTGCCGCAATATCAAGAACCTCTTCAACTTCGATCCGCCTGTCACGGACGATGAGGTGCGAGCCGCGTCGCTGCAGTTCGTGAGAAAAATCACTGGCTTCAACAAGCCCTCGAAAGCCAACGAGGCCGCATTCCTGAGTGCCATCGACGAAGTTGCGGGTGTCTCATCCCGCCTGCTGCGCTCGCTTGACACGACTGCCCCGCCAAAAAACCGTGAAGAAGAAGCGGCCAAGGCTAAAGCGCGTTCGGTGGAGAGATTCGGGGACTGAAGCTTCCTGTTCGGTTTCCTGGATGGCGCCGTGGTGTCTCGCGCCGGTCATCGTTTGCAGTGTGAGGGATGCTCCCCGCCTATGCTGTCAGGCATCGGCCCGGTTGGTACTCTGATCGGGTGCTCTGAGTTGGATACTCTGATCGATACTGACCTACCCCCTACCCCCCTTTTTTTTGTGCTTTTAAATTCATTCGAATCATTGGTTTAGCAGGGGTGGTTCCGCGATGCCTCATTCGGAAGGACTTATACGGAAATACCTCATTAATAAGTACTTAGTGGCTATAAGTTGTCAAAGAACGGCGAATTTTGGTTTTAGACGGCGAAGAATGCCGGTTTTGTGATGCTGGCAAACCTCATCGTTTGGCTAACTCGGCCCTAACTCGGCCGGAACTTAATGGTGATTCTTGCACGAGTGGGATTTTGTGTCTGTGACGGGCATCACAGGGGTTTTGGTGATGAATTCAGGTCAAATGTTGACGAGTTTACCGATGACACTCCGGAGGCTTTCGTTAGCAATTTCCACGATACCCTCTGCGAAGGACGAACACACGTTGTGGCTCCGCGAGGCTACGATGGCTTGAGGTTCATGGTGCTGCCGGACGGCGCACAGCCCCGTCACCACGCAGATCATTCATGGTCCTTCGACTCCGCTGGGGATTTCAGCGCAAGAATAGGCATGGGCTGACGAGGGCGGACGCCCTACACTGGTCGCGGTTATTTATAATCACTTGCTTCCAGTCGTTTAACATTAACTTTAATTTTAATTTTTCACTAACTTTAGCTTTATCACTAACTTTAACTTTTCAGTAACTTTAACTTTTCACTGAGCAAGGACACTCATTGTCACTCGACGAAAATATTTATGAAATACGGCGCGAGAAGCTGAAGAAGATCGAGGCTCTCGGACATCCGGCTTATCCGCGAAAGTTTAATTACAGCCACACGGTGCCGCAGATTCTGGGCGAATATAGCGGCCAAACGGCGGAGGAATTGGAATCTCCGCGGGTGACGGTGCGGGTTGCCGGCCGCATTATGGCGATCCGGTTGATGGGTAAGGCCGGGTTCGCGCACTTACAGCAGGACGGAAAGCGTCTGCAGATTTACGTCAAGAAGGATGCCATGGGCGACGCTGGCTTCGAACTCTGGAAACTGCTCGATCTTGGCGACCACATCGGAGTACGCGGATATCTGTTTCGCACGCGCACGGGAGAACTCAGTGTCCATGCCGAAGAGCTGACGTTTTTGGCGAAGGACCTGCTGCCGTTGCCGGAGAAATGGCATGGACTCACAGACGTCGAGCTGCGATACCGGCAACGGTATGTCGATCTGGTGATGAATCCGGAAGTGCGGGAAGTGTTTTTGAAACGCAGCAAGCTGGTGCAGTCTTTGCGTCGTTATTTCGACGGTCAGAATTTCATGGAAGTTGAAACTCCGATGATGCATCCGATCGCGGGTGGAGCGGTGGCGCGTCCATTTAAGACGCACCACAACACGCTCGACATGGATCTGTTTCTGCGCATCGCTCCGGAACTTTATTTGAAGAGGCTCACGGTAGGCGGCTTCGATCGCGTGTATGAGATCAATCGCAACTTCAGAAATGAAGGCCTGGGCTGGAGATGGAATCCGGAGTTCACCATGCTCGAGGCGTACCAGGCATACACGGATTATCTCGGCATCATGGACACGACGCAGGGCGCGATCGAGCAGGCGGTGAGGGACGTGACCGGAGGAATGAAGACGAAGTGGGGCGAGCACGAGATCGACTGGTCGCACTCCAATTGGCGGCGGATGACGATGCGGGAGGCGATTGTCCACTTTTGGCCGGAGAAGGCGGGAGCGAAGCCGGAGCGCAACGATTTCGCGACGCGAGAATCAGTGGCGGCGTTGGTGGATCGCGTGCGCAGCGCCGGAGTTCAGTTGAAGTACGATGCGGCTGCGCCGGTCGGCAAAACAATTGCGGCGATTTTTGAGGCGATTGCGGAAGAACACTTGATGCAGCCGACGATCATTTACGAGTTCCCCACGGCTGTTTCGCCGCTGTCGAAGCAAAAACCGGACGAACCGGATTGGACGGAACGCTTCGAAATGTTTGCAGGACAGATGGAAATCGCCAACGGATTCAGCGAATTGAACGATCCCGTCGACCAGCGTGAACGTTTTGAAGGACAACTGAAGGAGCGCGAGCGCGGCGATGACGAAGCTCACGAGATGGACGAAAATTACATCAACGCTCTGAGTTATGGCATGCCGCCGGCGGGCGGCGTTGGATTGGGAGTCGATCGACTGGCAATGCTGATCACCGACTCACACACCATTCGCGATGTGATTCTTTTTCCGCAGTTGCGGCCGGAAAAACCTGCGCCAGCGGAGAATTCCGAGGACGCCGGAAACAAGTAACTATTTCGCGCGGCTGCCGTTGCGATTACGGGTGCGGCGCTACGCGGGAAATTTTCTACTTTTTGGGCTCAGGCTTCGGCTCGTTTTTGGCGGGTCCGAAATTTGCCGTCAAGTACGTCAGCATAGCCTCACGATCGGCGTCGGCGATCACGGCGCCCAGACCTTCCATCTTGAGCAATTCGTCGGACCAACGCTCTCGAGTCAAATGTTGCTCGGTGATGCGGCCGGTGTTGTGGCAAGAGGTGCAAGCAGCCTTTACCTTCGTTTGCATGGGTCCAGGAGGAAGCGGCTTTCCCGGAGCGGTCGGCGCTTGTGCGCTTGCCAGGCAAGCGGACGCGAAGATGAAGGTGGTAGCTAGAAATAATCTGAATTGGAGCAAGAAGAAGTCTCCGAAGCGCTCGCGGCTCGTGGAGCCGGCCAGAGCCGCCAAACAACTCAAAGTCGCCCAACATCGGCGCTTCTGAATTTTATCAGGAGTATTTCAGTTGCGGCAGCAGGTTGCTCGGTTGACTTCAGCGAAACCTGCCTCGGCTGCAATCCCCCGATCGCAGCCGAGGCCCTTTTGGTAAACAAACAGCCTCGACCGTGATTTCCCAGCACGGTCGAGAACTCTCCCAGGAACGCATCGTTGTTAATTGGAGGCGTTAATTGGAGGCCATGCCGACGCGTTAATGTCTACTATACACATAGACATTATATGGATCAAGTATTATTTCAGGCGGCGAATACCCCCGGCCTAGCGCTGATCGAGTATGTGGATGGTCTCGAGAATGGTGTTGCCTACGATTTCCAGGCTCTTCGGGCTTAGCTTGTCCATAGTGTCTTGCGGGGTGTGGTGGAAGACGTTGTGATAGCCGTAGTCGAGATCAATCACGTCGGCGGTGGGCACGCCGCGCTGGAGGAACGGCACATGATCGTCTTCGATCGGCCCCTCGAGGGTATAGAAGTGGGACTGGTAGCCTCCGCGTTGGGCGGCGGAATAGATCAGGTCGAGCAGCCAGGGAGCGCCATTGGTGGCACGGATAATATCGAGGTCGGCATCGCCGATCATGTCCATCACCATGAGCGCTTTGATTTTTTTCAGGGTGCCATCCTTCTCCCATTTTTCGGCGAGATGGCGGGCACCGTAGACGCTATCGGTGTCGCTCCAGGTCTTGACTGCCTCTTCGCCGTCGGTCCAGACTAGCCAGACGCTGTAGCCATCGCGTTTTTTACCGCGCAACTGATTGGCAAATTCCAGAAGGATGGCGGTGGATGAGCCACCGTCGTTTGCGCCCACGTATCCGGTACCGCGCAGCGGATAGTTGGTGTCGTAGTGGCCGAGGATGACGATGATGCCGTCTTTGCTGCCGGGATACTTCGCAATGATGTTGCGGACGGGGAATTTGCCTTCGATGGTGTCGGCGATGAAGGCATCGTCTTCGACGTCATCGCCTTTGAGGTGATCGAGAATGTAGCGTTCGAGCTTTTTGTGATTCTCGTTGCCAATGTATCGTTCGCCGAAGGCGGTCACTTCGCGTGTGTACTCGAAGGCGCGCTTGGCGTCGATGTGAGGAAGGGGCGCGTCATCGGCAACCGGCGCGGGTTGTGGTGGGACGGGCGAGGCGGAGTCTTGCGATTCGGGTTTTGCAGCGGCTGCCGCGGCGGTTGAATTGGCGTTAGTGGCATCGGTCGCCTTGCTGCAAGCCAGAGTGCTGGCCAACACAATCGCCAAGAGTAGCGGGCAAATCGGTTGCCTCGGAAATCTTCGGACTAAACACGAGAGTGATTGCGAGTTATTCGCCACGGCTGTGCTTCGTATCATGATTTGGTAACGAGCCTCGGTATTCTCTTTGGCCTAGGAGTTCTTTTCCGCCCGTGCTTTGCGGTAGTCGGGGTGCACGAGCCAGGCTATGGCGATGCTCAGGACATAGAGCGCGAGCATGGGCGCGGCGAAGATGCACATGTTCATGATATCCGGCGTCGGCGTGATGATGGCGGCGATGACGAAGATGGCGAGTATGGCGTAGCGAATATTGCGCCACATCCAGCCCGCGCTGACGATGCCCATGAGAGCCAGAAAAAATATGACGATGGGCATTTCGAAAACTACGCCCAGGCCGACAATGATCGAAAGGAAAAGCGAACTGTATTCCGTGACGGTAATCATCGGCTGAAAATCTTTGCCGAAGCCGATAAGGAAGACGAGTGCCTGGGGTAGAACGATTCGGTAGCCGAAATATCCGCCAGCGACAAACAAGGCTACGGTGGAGAACATGAAGGGCCAGACGTAGCGCTTCTCGTTGCGGTAGAGGCCGGGCGATATAAAACACCAAACCTGATAGAGCACGAAGGGCGAGGCGACGAAGAGGCCGGCCATGCCCGCGACTTTGAGATAGAGATTGAAAGGGTCGGTGGGATTCAGGAAGACGAGTTTTGCGGTAAGGCCATTGCGGGCCAACGCATCAATGACGGGGCGCTGGATGACTTCGTAGATGTTCCGGGCAAATCCCCAGCAGAGGAAAAATCCTGCAGCGATGGCGATGACGGAGTAGATGATGCGCTTGCGGAGTTCCTCGAGATGATCGAGGAATCCCATAGTTGGCATCTGCTCTTTGTCGGGAACGTTCACTGACGATGCGGCCAGTTCAGGCATCGGGTGCCACCTTTGGAGCGGCGTTCGACTCGACGTGAGCGACCGACTCGGCGGCCGCGGTTTGAACAGCGGCGGCTTCGGCGGCGGCATCCTCGGCGGCCTCGAGTCTCTCGGGAGAGGGTGGATTCAAGATGCGGCTGGCCAGGGAGCCGAGGGGCGCCTGTAGCGAGGGCAGAATTGGCTTGTAGCTGGTGTCTTTGTTGGTGTCGAGGGAATTGATTTCGGATTCGATTTGCGAGCGAAATTCATTGGAGGCGCGCCGAAATTCGCCGAGGAAACGGGCGACGGTGCGTCCGATCTCAGGCATTTTCTTGGGGCCAAAAAGAATTAGCGCCAGAAAAAAAATGAAAATCATCTCGCCCGAGAAGCCGAAGTTCATGCCTCTATCATAATGCGCTCGAGGCAAAGCGGGCCAGTCGTAGCGGCTAGCGGACAATAAATTTACAGATTAGACAAGAAAAAGACCTGCTTTCGCCAAGGACGGTGAGAGCAGGTCGTTTATTTATTGGTATTTAATTGGAGTTGTGGAGTTAGTGGTGGCCGCCAAAGGTGTAGCCGATAGAGGCGCCAAAACGGCCGACGGTGGCGGAACTGAAGTTCAAGTTGTTGTTGACGAGGTAGAGCCGCGCTTCCGGGCGAATGAAAAAGCCACCTTTCGGATAAAACTTGAGCCCGGCGCCGAAGTCTCCCATGAAGTGCTTATCGCTCGAATAGTTGGAGTTGTAGCCATTGCCGCATCCCTGGCAGTAGATACGCGTATCGATTGCGCCGATGCCGGCATCAAGTTCGAGCCATGTGTGGCTGGCGAGTTTGGGCGAATAGACCGCGTCGAAGTCGAGATAAATCGGGCGGAAGGGGAGGGTGGGATCGCCTCCATAATTGCCCTGGTTGGCCTTCCAATACACCTCGCCGCCGATACCCAGGTTGTGCCAGAACAGCACGTCGCCGCTGAAGCCGGGATAGACACCGCCGGTGAGGGATGGAAGCCCCTGTGAGTTGGCTGCCGGCGCAGTGACGGTGCTGACGCCGAAACCGACGTCGATTTTTTGAGCCTGCGCAAAAGTTGAGGATGCTGCGAGCGCAACGCATGCAAAAGACAACAAGATGCCGGTACGTAATCGATGTTTCAATCTAAAACCTCCATTGCAATAATTGGTTTTAATAACCTTGGATGCAGGCTGGAGGCGCGATGCTGCCGGGTTGATCAGATTTACATGAATTTACCTGCGCCGAAGGTTCATGAACTATCGGTTGTTGTGTCGTTGAAAGGTTAATTAGTGCCCGACTTGCACGGAACCGCAGGGCGAACATTCAGCGAACCATTTTTGAACCCGGTCAATAATAGTCTTCTTCTTAAATAGGTTCTGATAGGAAGCAAGCGCCGTGACGGTTAGTAGGCCAGCAAAATTCGAAGGTCGCGAAGATTATTTCCCGTAGGGCCGATGATAATTGCATCGCCCAAGGAGTTAAAAAGCGGATAGGCGTCAAAAGTGGAGAGCGACTGGCGCACCGCTTCGGCGTCTCCGGCGCGATTGATCGTGCTGCCATCAACGACTGCGCCCGCTGCCGGGCTATTCCCGTCGATGCCGTCGGTACCCGCGCTCAATAGTGTGATGTCTGCTGAGGCGATTTGTTCGGCGCATGCCAGGGCGAACTGTTGATTGCGGCCTCCGATGCCGCCGTTGCGGACGGCCACGGTGACTTCACCTCCGGAGATGAGACACACGCGAGACACTTCACTGCGCAATTGGCGAAGGCGGTTGAGTAAGTAAGTCGCGGCCTCGTCATAGGGCCAGTCGTCGCAGGAATTATCTACTTCGACGGCGAAACCGGCGCTGGTAGCGGCTGCGACGGCTTCAGCAATAGCGACCTTATTCGAGAGTATGGTCCACCAGCGTGCGCGGACGAATGCCGGGTCGTCCGACTTAGGCGTCTCATCGAGGGAGTGTTTTTGAAAAAGATCGGCCACCGATTTCGGGAACAGCTCCGTTAAGTTGTATTGGTCGGCGATGCGCTCACAATCGTTAACGCTGGTGGAATCGGGCATAGTGGGGCCAGAGGCGAGCGCGTCGGGAGTGGCATCGGGCACGTCCGAGACCAGGATCGAAACCTGCTGCGCGGGATAAGCAGCCTGGGCCAGCCTTCCTCCTTTAACTGCGGAAAGATGCTTGCGGATGGCATTGATCTGGGCGATCGGGGCTCCAGAATGTACCAAGGCGCGATAGGTGGCTATCAGATCGGGGAGAGAAATTTCATCGTCCGCCGGCTTTTCGACGATGGACGAACCGCCGCCGGAGATCATGAAAACGGCCAGCGACGAGGAATCGAGCGCTCGTAAAGACTTAAGGATAGCCTCGGCGGCGCGGATGGATTCGCCGGTCGGTGTGGGATGTCCGCCGTGAAAATATCGGAAGCCTCGAACCTGATTCGGTGGATCGACCGACGACGCCACGATGCCTTCAAGGCTGGCGCCCACCTGCGCCTCTAGCGCGGAGACCATGGTATGTGCCGCCTTGCCGAGGGAGACGACGAATACGCGATGATAGGAGTCGAGGTCGTGCAGGTCGTCTCCGATGCGCAAAACGCGGCGATCGCAGTGCACGTTGCGCGCAAAGGCGCTCTCGATGGAAGCATTCTTCAGGGCGGAAGCAAAGATCTCACGAGCGAGGTCACGCATGCGGGCGAACTGCTGCGAGCGTTGGGAAGAAATCTCCGCCATGGTGCAAGATTATAGAGAAGGAGTTGCGCTCCTACGCAGCGGTGATAACTCCGCTCACCCAGGTCTCAATGGTTTCGCGCATCTCGCGCAAGCGGCCTTCAAAGAAATGATCGCCCGCCTCAATGCGAACCAACTTCTTGGGCTCAGTGAAGGTGTCGACCAGGGCTTCAAGTTTTCCAGCAGGCCCGAACTGGTCACGGGATCCGCTGACAAAGAGTTTGGGTTTTTTGCAATCGCGCAGGAACTCGAAATCGTAGATGCGATCTTCAATGGGCACCGCCGGAAGTCCGAGGCCAATCAGCGCGGTTACGCGCGGATCGTTGTAGGCGGCGCGCAGCCCGACGGCGGCTCCGAAAGAGAAGCCCGCAAAAACGATCGGCAGCGCGAATTCGCGTTCGAGCCAATCGAGGCCAACGCGGACATCTTCGACTTCGCCAACGCCTTTGGCATGCTCGCCTTCGCTTAAGCCGGTTCCGCGAAAATTAAATCGCAGCACGGGGAATCCAAAACTGTTGAGCGCTTTCATGGCGTGGAATACGACTTTGTTGTGCAGTGTGCCTCCATATACCGGGTGGGGATGGCACACCATGGCAACATGGGTCGGGCTGGCTGACCCGGCATTGAGCAAGGCTTCCAGACGTCCGGCTGGGCCAGGCAGGAAGAACGAACGGATGCTCGGGCCTTCTGATGTCACAGGATCAGGGTACAACAGTTGCCGGCGCGCGGAGATCACGATTCGTAATCGCGATTGGTAGTCACTATTCGTAATCACTATTTGTAATCCCTATGCTTAATCAGTATTCGTAGTCAGTATTCATAATCACTATTCACGAATCTGCAACCGCTGTTACTCTTTTCCTGCATGGACCTGTTTGCCCTGACCCGCCGCCTGATCGATATCGAATCCATTACTCCGAACGAAAGTGCAGTGGGAGATTTTCTTTGCGATGAATTACTGCGCCGCGGGTGGGATGCCAGGAAAATGGCAGTCGAGGGCGCGCGGGCGAATGTCCTTGCTACATGGACGGGCCACGATCACCCGGAAATAGTTTTCTCGACGCACATGGATACGGTGCCACCGTTCGTGGAATCGTCGGAAGACGACGAACGGATTTACGGACGCGGAGCGTGCGACGCCAAAGGAATTATCGCGGCGCAGATGCTGGCCGCCGAAAAGCTACGCGGGACGGGCGTTTACGTCGGTCTGCTATTTTTGGTCGGTGAGGAGCGAGACTCGATTGGCGCGAAGCTGGCCAACCAGTACCCCATCGGCGCCCGCTTCATGATCAACGGCGAGCCTACGGAAAACAGGCTGGCGCTGGCGAGCAAAGGCTCGCTGCATGTGGAGGTTGTGGCACGTGGAAAAATGGCACACTCGGCGTATCCGGAGTTGGGCGAGTCGGCCATCGACAAACTGGTGGAGGCATTGCACCGATTGCACGGCATGAAACTGCCCGAAGATGCCGAGGTGGGGGCCTGCACAAAAAATGTTGGTTCGCTGCAGGGGGGTCGCGCTCCTAATGTGATTCCCGATTTCGCCAAGGCAGACCTTTTCTACCGGCTGATTGGTCCGGCCGACGCGCTGCGACGCGAAATTACGGAAACGGTGGGTGATCTCGCCGAAGTTCACTTCATGCGTGAAACTCCATTCCTGCGTCTTCGCAGGCTGGATGGCCTGCCGACCATGGTTGCGGCGTTTACAACCGATATCCCTTCCCTGCCGGATTGGGGCGAGCCGTTGCTATTGGGACCAGGTTCGATTCATGTGGCGCACACCACGGGTGAGTACGTCGAGAAAAAACAACTTACGGATGCGGTTGAGATTTACTGCTCGATGGCGGCGAAACTCAGTTCGTCGTTGTTGACCGCAATGAAGTGAAGTAACTTCCCGGCCTCGCGGCGGCGGTTGGCGGTCCACAATCCACGGGTTGACGTGCAATGGAATGCGAGGCTGCGTTTACACTGAGGAGATGACTGGCTCTCCGCTAAACGCTCTGTCCCGCGCCTCATCTTCTTATCTTCGCTCGGCCATGCACCAACCCATCCAGTGGCATGAATTTGGCGAAGAGGCATTTGCGGCTGCCAGGGCGGCGAACAAGCCGATGCTGCTGGATATAGGAGCGGTCTGGTGTCACTGGTGTCACGTGATGGATCGCGAATCGTATGACGATCTCGAGGTCGCGAATATTGTGAACGAGAATTACATTGCGGTGAAGGTGGACCGCGACGAGCGTCCTGACATCGACATCCGCTATCAACTGGCAGTTTCTTCACTCACCGGTCAGGGCGGATGGCCGCTTACTGCGTTCCTCACGCCCGATGGCAAGCCGTTTTATGGAGGCACCTACTTCCCTCCCTCGGACTCCTATGGACGTCCTAGTTTTAAGCGCGTGCTGTTGTCGATCGCGGCGGCGTATCGAGAGAAGAATGGGGATGTGATGGAACAGGCGCAACTCGTCGAGAGCGCCATCGGTCGGGCGGAATCATTCTCTGGAGGCGGCAAGGTATCACCCGTGGTGATCGACGCGATTCTGGAATCGGCACAAAAAATGTTCGATCCGGTGAATGGGGGATTTGGACATGCGCCGAAGTTTCCACATCCTGCGGCGCTTGACCTGGTGATGGATCAATATGCGCAGATGGGCGGTGAAAATGAGCGAATTGCTAAGGACGAATTGCGCAAGCTTGTCACGTACACGCTGGAGAAAATGGCGCGCGGCGGTGTTTATGACCAGTTAGCGGGTGGCTTTCATCGCTACTCGGTGGACGAACGCTGGATTGTGCCTCATTTCGAAAAGATGAGTTACGACAATTCGGAATTGTTGAAGAATTATGTTCACGCCTACCAGGCGACCGGGGAGGATTTTTTTGCGAAGGTGGCGGGCGACATTATTCGCTGGACCGATGAATGGCTTAGCGACCGTGCCCATGGCGGCTTTTATGCGTCGCAGGATGCGGATTACTCCATGGACGATGACGGCGATTATTTTACCTGGACTCTCGAAGAGGCGAAATCCGCTCTGACGCCGCAGGAAGGCGTTGTGGCAGCGCTCTACTATGGCATCACCGAGGTTGGCGACATGCACCACAATCCGGCGAAGAATGTTCTGTACATTGCGTCGCCCGACGGGGGTTGGGAGGACAAGAGCGCCGGGCAACTGAAAATTTCTCGGGATCAGGTCCGCGCTTTGCTGGCGTCCGCTCAAAAGAAAATGTACGCGGCCCGACTGCTGCGGCCGACACCATATGTCGACAAGACCGTCTATGTCGGATGGAATGCCATGTTCGTATCCGCCTATCTGGAAGCTGCCAAGGTGCTCGAACTCGCGCAGGCTCGCCAGTTTGCTTTGCGCTCGCTGGATCGGATTCTTGCCGAGGGATGGGATGCCGGGCGAGGAATGAAGCATGTGATCGCTTATTCGGATCCGAAGGCGGAACTGCGCGACAGTGCTGGCGTACTGGATGACTACGCTTTCGCAGTGATCGCATGTATCGATGCCTACGAAGCGACAACGGATCTAAGCTACTACCGCTTTGCGCAGGCGATCGCGGACGCGATGATCGCGAATTTTTTCGACCCGTCAGAGGGTGGATTTTTCGACACGCCAGCCGCGAAAGAAAAGACCGCTCTGGGTATTCTGGGGACGCCGCGAAAGCCGTTCCAGGATTCTCCAACGCCAGCAGGAAATTCCGCGGCGGCGATTGCCTTGTTGCGTCTATATGGATACGCCAACGAACCTTCCTATCGTGACAAGGCGGAAGAAACGTTGGAGGTTTATGCGAAGGTCGCGGGGCAGCACGGGATTTTTGCGGCGACCTACGGACTGGCCGTGTCCCGTTTCATGCAATCGCACACGCAGGTGGTAGTCATTGGGAATGACGAGACGGCGCGACAGCTTTACAAAATCGCTGTCCGGCCGTTACGACTGAATACAGCGGTTTTACGATTGGATGCCGACAAGGCGGTGGCGGAGAACCTGCCTCCGGCTTTGGCGGAGACGCTTCCGAATCTGCCGGCGCTGCACGAGGGACGTTCGTTCGCGGTGGCATGCACGGGATTCGCGTGCCAGGCTCCTATTTTCGATGTTGGGGAACTGGAGCGTTCGATTCAGTAGAAACCGGGTAGAAATCGGAACGATATTTCTGACTCGTTGTTTTGAGGCATGGCGCCGGCTTGTTTCTTCGACATATTTGGTTGCTTTATTACCCTTCTGAAGTTTCCCGCCTTGGCTGCCGATGAACCCATCAGGCGGCGTGTGCGGCCATGTCTTCGAGTCCTCTTGACAATCCGAAACTGTTCCGCCATGTGCTGGAAGACCTGCCGGCGGGAATCTACATTGTGGATGGAGAACGGCGGATTCGTTTCTGGAATCATGGCGCGGAACATCTGACGGGACACTTGGCGCACGAAGTCGTGGGACATGTCCTCGAAGATGCGGTGCAAGCCTGTGATAGGTGCGGCAACAGCCTGACTGGCGACCATTGCCCGGTAACGATGACGCTGGCACGGCGGCAGCCACAGCAATGCGCGGCGTACTATCTGCACAAGAATGGACACCGGACGTCGGTTCGTATTCGCACTCGTCCGATTTTGGAATATGGAGACACGATTGGCGGTGCAACTGTTTTATTCCAGGAAGCGTTTACGTATCACGAAGAAACCGGGGCAGCGGCAATGTATGGATGCCTGGACGCGATCTCTGGAATTCCCTCGCAGCGTCTGACGCGTGCGGTGTTGAACGAATGCATGGCGGGCATGGAGGAATCGCACGGCGGGTTCGGCTTGATGCGATTCCGCATGCTGGGGCTGGATGAATTTCGCTCGAAACATGGTCCGCAGTCGGTTGCGCCGTTCCTGCGCACTGCGGCGCACACGCTGCGCTGCAGCCTGGATGCGGAGAATTTTCTCGGCTGTTGGGACGAGAACGAATTTCTGGCGGTGCTGCCTTCCGAAAGTCCGCTGATGGTGGCGATGAAGGCTGAAATCCTTTGGAACCTGTTGCGGCATTCCGAAGTTCTGTGGTGGGGCGACCATTTTGCCATTGACGCGGCGGTGTCTTATAAGATGGCCGCGCCTGGCGACAACCTGAAACAGCTGTTGCAAGAGATGAAGCCTTCCCATTCCAGTGCCATGGCGCAGGCAGCGGCTGCGGGCGCCGCGGACAATTCCAGAATCTCGCGAGGATGATGCTCCATGTTTTCGATCATTGGGATCGTAGTTGTTTTCGGTTGCATCGTTGCCGGGTATTTGATGGAGCACGGCCCGCTAAAGGTGTTGATGCAGCCGGCGGAGTTGATCATTATCGGCGGGGCCGCGTTGGGTACGGTGCTCATCTCGAACCCGGTGCACACGATGAAGCAGATGATCAGCGGCCTGCTGGGAGCGTTTGGATCGTCAAAATACGGCACGCAGCGCTACATCGACTGCCTGAAGATGATGTATGAGTTGCTGCAAAAAGCGCGCAAAGAAGGCCTGGTGGCACTCGAGAGCGATATCGAAGATCCGCACAAGAGCCCGTTGTTTTCGAAGTATGCCGCTTTCGTGAAGGACCACCACGCGGTGGACTTTGTCTGCGACACGATGCGCATGGCGGTCAGTGGTGGAGTGGAGGTCTTCGATCTGGATCAGATGCTGGAAGCGGACATGGACGTCCATCATCATGAGGCGGGAGAACCGGTGGCAGCTTTGAGCACCATGGCAGATTCGCTGCCCGGCCTGGGGATCGTCGCGGCGGTGCTAGGCGTGGTTATCACCATGGGGGCGCTGGGTGGGCCTCCGGAAGAGATTGGGAAAAAGGTTGCGGCCGCATTGGTGGGAACGTTCCTCGGGATTCTGCTGTGCTACGGGTTGGTGGGGCCACTGGCGGCGCGCATGGGAAAGATCGCGGAGGAGCAACACGCCTTCATGCTGGTTTTGCGAGTAACCATGATTGCGTTCTTGAAAGGGGTAGCGCCGATCATGGCGGTCGAGATAGGACGGCGGACCGTGCCCGGCCATGTGCGTCCTTCGTTCAAAAAGGTGGAAGAAGCATGCCGCGGCGCGAAAGAGGCGCCGGCTGCGGAAGCCGCAGTCGCAGGATAGGTAAACAGACTTATGCCGACTCCGCCGATCATCATCATTAAAAAGAAGGCCGCTCACGGAGGCCACCACGGTGGCGCGTGGAAGGTGGCTTATGCCGACTTCGTGACGGCCATGATGGCCCTGTTTATCGTGCTATGGCTGTTGAGCAGCAGTAGTAAGCAAACCCAGGTGGCGATCAGCGGCTACTTTAAAGATCCCAATGGCACGGCGAAAGAAGTTGGCAGCAACATGACGGGCACCGGCGAAAATCTCCCGCAAAAAGAGAAAAAAGACGACATGGAGAAGCTGAAAGACCAGTTGGAGAAAAGCATCCAGCAGATGAACGATCTGGATAAGTTTAATAAGAACATTGAAATCACGATAACGGCGGAAGGACTGCGCATTGAGTTACTGGAATCGGAGAAAGGAACGTTCTTCGAGAGTGGGAGTTCCGCTCTGAACAAAACCGGGCAGGAGTTGCTCGCGTTGTTGGCGGTGCAGTTAGGAAAAGTCCCCAACCGTCTTTCGGTTGAGGGACACACGGACGCGAAACCATTTACCGGCAAGAGCAGTTACAGCAATTGGGAATTGTCGTCGGATAGGGCGAACGCGGCACGGCGACTGTTACAGCAGTCGGGACTGCGCAGCGATCAAATCTCGCAAGTCCGCGGCTTTGCCGATCAACGCCTGCGCAATCTTAAGAACCCGTTGGATTCATCGAATCGCCGGATTTCGATCATCGTGCAGTACCTGGTGAACGACGCCGATCAGACACAACCTCCGGCGAACGATACACCAGGCTCAGGCGAAGCAAAACCGGCGCCGGGCCTGCCAAAAACGACCAGCGAAAACGGCGATCTCCAAGGCCCACCGAGCAAATAGCAAAAAAAGAGGCCGACCATCTAGGTCGGCCTGGAAGATTGCTCTCACAACAGATACTTACTTCATCTATCTTAATTAGTTAAACAAGCCATGCGACTATGCATCGCATAGCGGGTGCATGGGAGGACACAGGGGCATCGGGCCGCTGAACGACGGCGCGGCCGCATACGCCAATGTACCTACCAGACCTACCAACAGCAGTAACGCCCTGAGCGAACGTTTCATTGTTTTACTCTCTCCTTAGGGTCTGCCGGAGGCTGGCGTCTAACTGCCGACCTCCAGCGTCGTGAATTATACACACGGTCGCAACCTGGTGATTAATAGGAGGTTAAATCGGAGGATTACGATCCCTGAAAAGCCCATCAGGTGCCGAGATTTTGAGGCGGCGCCGAGCAGCCGTCATAGGCCGTTTTTATGCTGGTTTCTTAGTGGAAGGGCCGCCATGGAATGGCCTCAAATGCGCCCCTGGAAAGGGGCGTTGGAGAAAGCAGAAAAATCCTCTTGACAAGGTTTTACAAAAGGCACGCTTTAGGGTTCAAAAGGGTTTCAAAAAGGATTCAAAAGGCGAGTTTCGTAACTTTAAAGTTTCTGGAGGCAAGGGTTGATATAACTACACCTTTGCAAACCCGACCTAATTGATCACCGTTATGGCAATACCATGGATGTTTTTTGTCAAGAGATAGCTTGGCGATAATTGCGGGTCTTCGGAAAGGGGGACGGACCTAGTTCCGAGTTTTCGAGCCGGCGGCTGCGGAGTTAGCCCTGGGAGGAATTTCGGGACTGAGCGGAACATCCTCGACCTGCTCCATACTGGAGCTTCGTGAAAACGCGCGCTCTACCATCCCTTCAAACATGGGGATTAACGAATCAGAAGGTACCGGAGTCTGAAGATCAGCCAAGCCCTGCTCCCATCGCTGGGTCTGGAGGTGATTGACCGCTGCCTCGCGTGCTTCTTTCCGCAACAGGGAGTAGCCAATCCAAATACAGACAGCCATCATGTAGGTCAGCATATTAATCAGGTTCAAATTGTTTTGTTTGACGAAACCCCCGGAGTTCAAGGCCATCAACAACAGTTCGACGCCGGCGAAGAGACCAAATCCCAGAGAAATGCCAAAGCTGACCTGTTTACGCGATACGCCGAGAAAACGTGAAAACAACAGAAGGAAAAGGATGAGCCCGAACTGGACGATGCGAACCGAACGCTGCAGTGTAGTCACGGCATGAACCATTGGGCTCTGATCGTAAGAATTGGAGAACGCCACGACCACGGAGACCAATAGCATTACCACTCCGGCCCATTTAAACAGGAGAGTGCCGAGGTCTTTAAGCGTGTGATAAGGGCGGAAGACGTCGATGAAAATCTCGTGAATGACCTTAAACCCGAGAATCGCGTTGACGGCCTCACCGAGCCAGAAAAAGCCGAAATACACACGGTAATTGGTGTCACTACTTAGCCAAAGCGGAAAGATGACTGCGAAATTTGCCACTTGCGCCAGTAAGAAGCAAAAAAACACAGGAAACTGCTTAATGAGCTTACGGCGCCATAAGATGACTGCCACCGCCGATTGTAGAATCGGTTGGGCGGCCCACAAGCAGAGCAGCGCGGTGTGGCTATGCAGATTCATGTGACGTCTGAGCAGCAGAGGCAAACAACGAAGAAGCCTTTACCCTCAACAGTATCCTGAGGCAGGATGCCCCAATAGGTCAACCTACCAAGGTAACCTTGGTAACCATTACCCTCAAGTTGCGGGTTTTTGACCGATCCGACGACCTGGGAGGCAGTCATAAGCTCCCGGAGGGCAGCAGAGGACTGGTCAGGCGCTGGTGTCGGCACCAAGGGAAATCACGTAGGATCGGGATGCCAAAGCGGCAGGAATCCCTGCGCTGCCGCGAGCACTGACGATCACGTTGTAGTCTTCGCTGGCGCGGAGACGCTCAAATACGGGGGTCGCGTCTTGCGGTTCGACCATTGCCAGATAGTGGAGGAACGCGAACACGTCTCCGGTGGGATCGAGTCCCGCCGCCACGAAGGAGACTTCGACATCCTCATGGTGAAAATGCCATCCCAAGGACGCCGCTAAACTGACGGCCCGCTCATACAAAGCAGGCGACAGAACTCCGGGGGCGGGATTGTCAAAAACGACGCGCAGCTTTCGTTCATCTTCACGACTGAACTCGCGAACTTTGAGCGCCCCAGTTCTGGCCGTGGCTTTCCAGTCCACGTGGCGGGCGGAATCGTCAGGCTGGTACTCGCGAATCAGATAAAGATCGTTGCCGCGTCCGCGCACAAATGTTTCGAATTCCCCAGTAACCATGGGAAGAACTTCGAGAAACTGATCGGTCGATTCCACCTTAGGATAAGCAATCACTTCGCGAGCTAGATTGATGCGCCGCGTCTTGGTGAGGAAGGCAAAAGGAAAGCGCGTAGCCACGCCAAAGTTCTTTTCACAATAGCGTCCGCGAGTGGGAAAGGTGATCTCCAGATCGGCTCGGAGTTCCTGCCCGGGATCAAGAAAAGGGAAATAAACCGATTCTTGCAGAATCGGCTTTTCCCCTTCCTCGTGAATGCGGCGCAGACGACGATCAGGCAGTCGTATCCACTGATTCTGTGGAGCGCGGTTGCGAGGCCAGCCGAAGGTCGACGATTCCCAGCCCCAGCTATCTTGCTTCTTGCGTTTGGCGGGAACCACTCTGACGGAAAATGAGGGCATCCACGAGCTTGCATTTCGCAGGAGCAAACGCGCCAGCATAGGCCGCTTGGCAAAAACATGTTCGGGTAAATGGACATCCAATTGAAGACTGCGCAGCACGAGCGCCGAGGCAATACCCGAGACGAGGATGGCCGAGAGGAGCGCGGCCACAACGACGTAGAGCAGGTTATTACCCGTGTTGATGG
>Ga0209006_10001252_pt1 | contig 23016 bp, 17 predicted proteins | sample JacPin_JW_Ref_O2_FD_188567 | JGI IMG/M metagenome (GOLD analysis project Ga0209006, IMG submission 188567) | Forest soil microbial communities from Algoma, Ontario, Canada - Jack Pine, Ontario site 1_JW_Ref_O2 (SPAdes) (version 2) | ecosystem: Environmental > Terrestrial > Soil > Boreal... | reverse complement strand
GGAGCGCGCAAGCGAGCTTCTTCGAGAAAATAGACCCAACAAAAGGCTACCAGAGGCAAAGCCTGGGCGGCAATGAATTTGATCTCAAGTGCGCGGCGAGGAATTCAATTGCGGAATTGCGGGGGTGGATGGGAGAAAGAACGCCGATGGCGACCGGCCCCAGCCCACCTCTTCGGCAAGCTCAGGGCAGGCTCTTTTCGCAGCGAACGCGAAAAGGGTAGGGCGCCCTCGGTAAGCCGACACGGTTATCTCATCAGCCCGGGGCACATCCGTGGAACTGCACCGTGGTGTAATGGCGGAGCTATTTCTGCGGCGGTGCCGAAACCTCTTTTTGGTACGCCGCTGAGAGAGTGCCTTTGCTTTTCGCGACGGGCAGCAGCGTGGGATAGAACTGGACGAACGTTGTGTCGACCGCTGCGTGATCGGCATGGCAGCTGTAACAAGTGGCGGACGTGGGGATCATCTTCGCCGGCTTGCCCTCGTCAAAAGCGAAGAAGGCCCACTTGCCGGGAAAATGCGCCTCGTCTTTGACGTGGACTTCGACTCCCATGGTTTCCGTGCCCTGATAGTTGCCTCTCTGATTGATCGAGCCTTTTCCTTCCGCGCCGCGGCCTTCGAGCACGAGCATGGTTTTGTCGGGCCAAGTGCCGGTTTCGACAAACACCTTGTAGGCTTCAGGGTTGACAAAAACATTGTCAAACATGTGGTGATCGGCCATTTGCATGGCTGGGTTGTAGCTCATGTCGAAACCGGTTGTCAGGTACACCCATTCGCGATAGTGCGCAGGGAACTTGAGTTGCGCATCGGCCGTGTATTCCGGGGCGGTGCTTGGCGGAATGGGGGAGGAGTGGAACGCGGCCGAGGTCAACAGAACCATCAGGCTGAGCAGCACGATCTTCGCTTTGGTGAGCATGAGGCAGTATCGCTCCGCAATGTGCGAAAGAGCCAGACCGTTCGCTGCATTCGCAGGGCGATTGGCTGCATTATTGGGCTTTCGGCGGAGCCGTAGAATACGATCTTGTTATGGAGTTGATCCACCCACAATCCGAGCCGCCACGATGGATGTGGATTGCCGCCATCTGGTCGTGCGTTGGGTTGTTCGATGCGACGCAGACGGTTTTCGTAATGCGCGCGGAAGGGATGCACCATTCCTGGGCGCGGCTATTTGTAACTTTGCTGGTGGCTTGGCTACCTTGGCCGCTGGCCACTCCTCTGGTGTTGCAGTTGGGTCGGCGATATCCCGCAGCGCGATGGAGACGAGCGTCGACATGGGGAACGCATTTCGCGGCATGCGCGACGATCGGGTTGGCTTCCTCCGGGATAACCACTTGGGTGGAAGTAATACTTAACCCGTGGGCTAAATCTGAGAGTCCTGAACCTTTTGCCGATATCTGGATGCCGCGATATTCTGCCGGGTGCATCGTTCGACGATTGTGAACCTGAATCGCGTGCGAGGGCTCAAGCTTGGCGAGGACGGCGAGTATGAAGTGTTGCTCGAGAGTGGGATGAGGCTACGGTTGAGCCGCCGATATCGAAGGCAATTGCAGGCACGGCTGGGAGTGCGCGTGGACGACGACGGCCACAGGGGCTGAAGCCCATTATCCATGGCGACGCACGCGGCGCTGAAGCGCCGCTCCTCCACGGCGGCAGACGCATTCAGGCAGTTCGCACGCATTCACTGCCTGGCGACATCGATTTCGTTGTCGTCGGCGTTGCGGTCGACGAGTTTGTTGTAGGGGTCGATGCCCGCGAGCGTAGGTTCCTGATCGACCGTGATCACGAAGGTTTTGTGTTCCTCCGTCATTTTTTCTTTCTTTAGATAGAGCGGTTTCTCCTCGTCTTTTTTCCCGCTGAAGACTCCGATCTCGATATAGTCCGCAAGCGGCATGGGAGTTTCCGCGCCGTTGCCATCGGCTTGCATCTTGCGTGCCTGGACTTCGAGCGTGACTTTGTACTTGCCGTCAGGCTGCTTCTGCGAAGTAGCGGAGATGGCTTTGTTGTCGTAGAGAACGATCCGATTGAAGCCATCGTCGACCAGGTATTGGAATTCGGGCGGAGTTTGGGCGCGGATGGCATCGACCAGCATTCGCGTATCGGGATAAGGGCCATCTGTGGCGCCTGCGGCGGTTGTAGTGTCGTGGGCATCGACCTGATTATTCGCGTTAGCGTAACGATACTGCATGAGGAAATTGTGCAGCGCGAGATTGATTTTGTCTTCGCCAATGTAGTCAGACAGGGTGTAGAGTGTTTGACCACCTTTCTGATACCAGACGTAGGCCTCGCGCTGGACGAGCGCCAGAGGCGGCTCGTGGCGGGTTTCGCCGGCGCGGCCACGCAAATAACCATCGAGTTCGTGGCGCAGAAAGCGATGCATGAGATTGCGGCCGTATTTAAGCTGCATCACCTGAAGCGCGGAATATTCGGCGAGGCTTTCGGCCATCATGTTGGAACCTTCGACATCGGCTCCGATGAGTTGATGCGCCCACCATTGATGACCAAGCTCGTGCGCGGTGACGAAGTAAGCAAAGTCGATGTCGGTAGGTTTGAGGACACGGGCGATGAAGCCGATGGCCTCGGAGAAGGGGATCGTGTTGGGGAACGACTGGGCAAAGGTGCGGTAGCGGGGGAATTCGAAGATGCGGTACTGGGAAAACTGGTAGGGCGTAAAAACGCGCTGATAGTAATCGAGGCCAGCGCGCGAACTGGCCAGCATGTCATCGATGTCGTAGGAGTGAGCGGGATCGTAATATACCTCGAGCGAAACATTGCCGCCAGGACCTTGGTAGGTTTGCTTGCGGGATTGGTAGCGGGCGGAGATGTAGGAGAAAAATTCCAGGATGTGCGTCGAACCCATGCTGTATTCGTAGTAGTTGCGGCCGTTGGACTGCCATTCGCGTTGCAGGTATCCGGGTGCAATCGCCATCTGATCCGGTGACGTACTGACCACGGTGTGATAGGTGATCCAGTCGGCCTCGCGCGGGAAGATGTTGTTTACGGAGTGGACTGGATCGCCGCGGTGGGCCATCTCTTCGAGAGGCGGAAGATGCTCTTCGTGGCGGCGGCGCGGGTCGTCGAGTTCCTGGTCGGTGCGGTAACCGATGTAGGGAGTGTAGTCGGAATCGAAGAAGGTGCCGTTGTAGGCGAACTCGGGGAGTTCGTTGTTGTCGCGGAAACCGCGGGTTTGGTGGCCGACATTGCAAGTGAGTGTGACTGTCTCGCCGGGGGCCAAAGGCTGTTCCAGTGCGTAGATGGAATAAATATCGCGCGGAGCGGAGCTGACGAGATGGAACGGCCGGTCGAATTTTAGGTCGGTGACCGAGCGCTTTATATCGGTGATGTGAATTTGGGAGACGGGCTGACTCGTTTTGTTTTGCAGAGTCATGCGCACGCTGCCGTCGAAGGAGCGGCGCTCCGGATAGATATTGATGGTCGCATCTACTGCCGTGACTTTGGGTTGAAGCAGGTTTTCATACTGCTTGAATTTGCGTTCGTAGTCGGCCTGGATGTCGCGGCGGGCCTGGGAGTCGAGATATTCGTTGAGGACGTGGGCGTTGTAGTAATACCAGGAGCCGGAGCCGACCGCGATTATGGCAAAGAGCAAAGTCACTGGGATGAGGCGCGGAGCGCGCTGAAGAGCCAGACGGGCGCGGGAGCGAAGGGAATCCTCAGCTCCGCGGCGGGCAAAGGCAACGGATGCGATGCCCAGAATCGCAGTGATCGACAGCCAATAGGTATTCGCCCAGAACAGCGCGGGCACGAAGTGGCCGTAGCCATTCATGTCGGAGTAGGTATAGGCGGGGACCTGGCCGATGAGATAAAGAGTGTTCTCCCAGCCGAAGCTGAAGAGGATCGGCATCAGCACGAAGATGCCAATCAGAATCCCGTGGCCGACAAATTTATTGGACACGAGGGTCTGGACGAAGAATGCGAGAAGGATGAAGGCGAAGACTTGCGGGAAAGTGACGAGATAGAGTTCTTTGAGGTACTGGAGCAGTTCGTAGTGGTAGTAGCCGGCGATGGTCTGCATGAGAATGCCGACCAACATGGCAACCGCGAGCAGGATGACTTCCACGACCACAACCGCGGTGAGGCGGCTGAGCCAGTCGATGGATTCGCGCATGGGCAAAGCGTCGTGAATGCCGTCGAAGTGCGTGTCGCGCTCGCGCCAGAGGAGTTCGGCGGCGTAGAGAGTGGCCACGATGTAGAGAAACAGGAGGGCGCTGCCCTCGACGGACTGAAGCATGAGATAAGTTACCGGCCACACGTTTCGTTCGGCGAGGTGTCCGGCGAAATGGCCGTTGTTGATGCCGAACGCGATGAGCAGAGCGATGATGCCCCAGAAAGGAATGTCACGGAGAATGTTGCGCAGGCGCAGGCGGGAGAGCGAGACATATTGGGCGAAGGTGGTGGAGGAAGTAAACGCATAGTGAACGAGAGGAATCTTTGCGGCGACGAGAGAGCGGACGGGAACTGCCTCAGCGAGGTCCTGTTCTTTGGCTTTGGCGGCGCGGCGGCCTTGTGAGACCGCAGTGAGCGCCTCGACGGACATGGGGAAGAACGCCCACACGGCGCCAAGCGCGAGGAACCCGACGCAGCTCCACAACAGGCGGTTGTATAGGAAGATTCCGTTGGCGAGAGTCGGCGACCAACTGATATAGAGCGTGTTCTTTTCGATGACCGTCCAGTAGCGGGTTATGTCATCCAGCAGAATGAAGCCGATGGGATCGAGGATGCCGGACCAGAAATGCTCCAGGGAGCGGGTCGCGGAGAAGACGGTGAGGCCAATGATATAGAGCATGAAGAGCGCGACGCCCTGGAGATAGACGACGAAGATTTTGCGGGTGAGGGCGGCGACCACGAAGAAGACCGACCCGACAAAAAATATTTGAACGGCGATGACCGAAAGAAATGGCTGGAGGTAGTTCCAGAGATGATTCGGCTCGATGCGCGTGTGATCGGCCCACGGGGCAAATGTTCCAAGGAAGGTGCCGAGCATCATGCCGGAGAAGGCGAAGAGGGTAGCCACGTAGGAGCCGGCCCAGCGCCCGCCGAGATAGCCGAATTTGGAGATAGGCTTGGTGAACAAAATCTGGTAGGTGTCGCGCTGGAAGTCGCGGAGGATGGAAGTGCCGAAGATGGCAGCGATGACGATGATGCCGAACAGCGCGGATCCGATATCGTTGTAGGCATTCGCGTAGGCCGAATTCAGAAGAATCTTGCCATTGCTGTTGCCGATGGGGCCGAAGTTTTCAGAGGCCACGCAGAGGAAAGAAAACGTGAACCAGAGCAGGAAGTAGACGTAGGTCGAGAGGCCCTTGAAGCGGAACCTGAGTTCGAAGGTGAAGAACTCCCAAAACAGCGCCATGATAAATCCTCCACGCGCGAGCGATTAATTAGGAAGCTGACCTTTTGCCTGCTGCGATAGATTGAGGAAATAAACGTCCTCGAGATCGGACTCGACCGCGGTGAACCCGCTGCCAGGGGAAGCGTGCGCGTAGACACGAAGCTCATGCTGGCCGCCCACCAGATGAGTGGAGATGACGTGAAGCTGAGTTTCCAGGGCGCGAAGTTCGTCGTTGGTGGCGACAACTTTCGACCATATCTTTCCCTGGAGCGCGGTCAGGGTTTCGTTGGGAGCGCCCTCGAGCAGCAGTTCGCCCGAGGCGATGATGGCCATGCGCGGGCAGAGTTGGCGAACATCATCGACGATGTGGGTGGAAAGGATGACGGTACGGTCGGTGCCCAGTGAAGAAAGAAGATTGAGGAAGCGATTGCGTTCGGCGGGGTCGAGGCCGGCGGTGGGTTCATCGACAATGATGAGGCGCGGATTGCCGAGCAGGGCTTGGGCGATGCCGAAGCGCTGCTTCATGCCGCCGGAAAAAGTGGCGAGCGCTTTCTTGCGAACGTCCCAGAGATTGGTCTGCTGCAAGAGCGCGTCCACGATTTCCTTGCGCTCGGAAGCCGAGTTCATGCCCTTCATCACGGCGAGGTGGTGCAGCATGTCGAGAGCGGAAATCTTGGGGTACACGCCGAACTCCTGGGGAAGGTAGCCGAGGATGCGGCGGACCTGATCCTTCTGGCGGAGGACGTCGATGCCGTCGAGGTCGATGCTGCCGGAGTCGGGGTCCTGGAGCGTGGCTACGGTGCGCATGAGCGAACTCTTGCCCGCGCCGTTGGGGCCGACCAGTCCGAACATGTGGTTTCCGATGGAGAGTGAAAGGTTCTTGAGTGCCTTTACTCCGTTGGGATATGTCTTCGAAAGAGCTGTGATGGTGAGTGCCAATGCTGCCTCCGCGTTCAAATGCGTTTATTGACGCAGTACTCCCGTGCTGCCCGTGATGGGCGCTTATTCTACTACTACGCAGAAGACTCGAAATAAGTTCTCGACACGAGAGAACTAGCCTTCGTTTGCGTATCCCATGCCCGCCAGGACGCCGCGCATGTAAGCAAAGCTGGCAATGACGCCGGGCATGGGATCGTCGGGATGAATTTCATATTCCAGATCGACGAAGCCTTTGTAGTCGATGGAGACGAGGGCTTCGAACATCTTGCGTACGGGCATCATTCCTTCGCCCACGGCGACCTGGCTTTCTTTGTCGTGGAAGTTTGCCAGGTCTTTCATGTGGAGATTAAACAGCCGGGGCCCGGCTTCGCGGATTGCCTGCACTACATCGGTTCCGGCGCGGACTGTGTGGCCAACGTCGATACAGCAGCCGATGCGCGGGTCCATACTTCCGACGGCCTTTAATACATCCAGCGGGGAGTGCCACAACTTGTCTTCGGGGCCGTGGTTGTGGATGGCGATGCGGATGTCGTACTGCTTCACGAATTTTTCGATGCGGGGGAGAGTTTCCGGCGAGGGGTCGCCGGCGACGATCACGCCGATGCCTGCGCGCTTGCAATATTCGAATTTGTCGCGGATGTCGGTATCTTCGTCTTTGGGAAAATAAATGGCTCCAGCGGCGTGCAGCTTGACGCCTGCCGCGGCGTAGTCGGCGAGGGCCGCGGCTTCCTGCTGCGGGTCGACTGGAAGGTGATCTTTGACGTCTTTGGCATTCAGCGCAAACATGTTGAGCTGTTTCATGAAGGCGATGAGTTGCGCGCGAGTAAAGTTGCGGAAGGTGTAGCTGGCTAGACCCAGGCGGATTGGCGATTTGTCGTCTGAAAGCGGCGATTGCCGTGCCCGTGCCATGGCAGCGTTGGGAACGGTGAGCGCCACGGTCGCGAGCGCGCTTGAGCGAACGAAACCGCGGCGCGAAAGTTCGGGGTGTTTAGACATGCGGCGCCCAGCCTTTCTCATATTCGCGACTCCACATCTTCATCGCGTCGGCGTCGTTCTGGATCCGGCCGTCTTTGGGGTCGAGATGCAACTCGCGATTCACTTCCCAGGCTATGTTGGAAAGCTGCAACATCGTGACGGCTACGTTGCCAATGGACACCGGAGCATTTAATTTCTCGCCTTTGCGGACGGCGGCAATGAAGTTGGCGAAGTGCGCGTCGGTCATGGAATCGCGGCCGGTGAGGTCCGAAGATGCGGTTGTCTTGCCGGTCTTGAATTCATTCGTCTTGCTGCCTTTGAGGTCGTAGATTTCGTAGCCGTCGCGATCGATGACCACCGTGCCCGTGGTTCCCATGATGGCCGATCCGCGGTCGCGCCCATAGAACTTCATTCCCTGGCAGCTCTTGCCTTCCCAGGAAATTACTTTGTCGTCGTATTCGAAGGTGGTCACCAGCGTGTCATAAAACTGCCAGTCATCTTTAAACTGGTATCGGCCACCGGAGGCGGTGACGCGGTTGGGATAGTCGACACCAAGCGCCCAGCGGCACACATCGACTTCGTGCGTGCCGTTGTTCAGCGTTTCGCCGGTGCCGTAGATTTTGAACCAGTGCCAGTTGTAGGGATGAACGTTGTCTTTGTAAGGACGCCGCGGCGCGGGGCCCTGCCACAAATCCCAATCCAGTTGCGGCGGCACCGGCGCTTCTTTGCCGACGCCGATGGATTTCCGCACGTTGCTGTACCAGGCTTTTGCGTAGTAAGGTCTGCCGATAATTCCGGAGTGAATTTTTTCGATAACGTCAGCCGTGTATTGCGAAGAGCGCTGCTGGGTGCCCATCTGCACCAGCTTGCCGTATTTCTTCTGCGCTTCTACCAGCATCACTCCTTCGGCCGGATTGTGGCTGCACGGCTTTTCGACATAGACATGCTTGCCCGCCTGCAATCCGGCGATGGCCATTGGAGTGTGCCAATGATCGGGAGTGGCAATCGTGATGGCATCGATGTCTTTCTGCGCGAGAATCTGGCGGAAGTCTTTGTCGGACGCCGGGGCCTCGTCCATTTCGCGCTGCGTGCTATCGGCGAACTTCTTGAGAATATCGCTGTCGACATCGCAGACGTGCGAAATGCGCGCGGCGCTCTTATTTACTTTGAGCGAGGAGAGATGAGCGTAGGCTCGCCCGTTCAGACCGATCACGGCGAAGTTGAGGCGATCGTTCGAACCGAGGATTTGGCTGTAGCTTTTCGCGGTAGTGCCCACCACCAGCCCGGCCGCGCCTACTGCAAGTGCATCGAGAAACTCACGTCGGGTGACTGTCATGCTTGTGACTCCTTGATTATTGCCTGGCTCGACTGCTGTTTCTCGCTCGCTGAAGATGAGTTCGTAATCAGCAGGATATTCCTGCTTTGGCCAGCGTCTTCTTGAGCCCGTCCATGCTGATGCGTGTGGAAGCTTCTGGCGAGCCTGCTCCGCGCCAGTGGGTTTCAAGGCTCACGGCGTAGTGGAAGCCGTCGTTTTGCAGTGCCCGGAATTGGCTCGCCCAATCGACGATGCCTGCACCTACCGGAGCCCAATCATATTTGTGATCCGGCTTGCGCACTACGTCTTTGCAGTGGCAATGGCCGATGCGACCTTTCGGCAACATCTTATAACCGTCGGGATACGGCGTGCTACCGAGGGCTGCGGCGTTACCGGGGTCCCAGTTCAGCATAAAGTTTTTGTTCGGGACCGCCTTAAGCACCTCGGCGGATTCCTCGCCGGTTGCGGTGTTGCAGGCCATTTCATTTTCGAGGAGAACAATTAGATTGTCTTTGGCGCAACGTTCCGCGGCGTGTCGCAGCTTGGCGTTAATCGCGGTTCGATACGGTTTTTGATCGTCAAGACGCCAGAAATCGAAGCAGCGAATGCGGTCGGTCTCGAAGGACTTGGCCAGCGAGATGCAGTGTTCGAGCAGCTTATCCTGTGCGCCAGCATCGAAGTCCGCATGGAACTGGTCGCGGCTCTCGCTCTTCGATGAGCGCGGAGCGCCCGGCCAGTCGGTTTTGAACAGAGGGCTGGCGATGTCCGTTACGCGAAGTTTGTGTTCCGCTAGAATCTTCCGCGCATCCTCCACTTCCTTGTCGTTCAGTTCGGTCACGTTTTTGTTCCACATGGACCGCAGTTCAATCCAGTGCAAGCCGAATTCTGCGGAGGCGATCTGGCATGCCTTCTCGAAGTCCTGGGTGATCTCGTCGTTGATCACGGCCAGACGGAAGGGGCATGCGCCCGATGCCGTATCCGCCGAGAATGAGGATGTCCCGGCGTTTCCGATTCGCGACGTCATCATCGCGCCCAGACCTGCCAATCCCAAACTCGCCAGCACACCGCGCCGTGTGAATTCCATGCCGATCCTCCACGCAACCTTTCAATCCTTCAAGCCTGCAACCCTTCGCGCAACTTTCCATCATCCGCCTTTTAGGGCTTCGCCGTCATCCCGTGGGTCAAAAAAAGTGATCGGAGCCGAGGATTGGAAGGCAGGGGTGTTCAATGAAATACTGCGTGGTAAATAGCTTCTGAAGCCTGAAGGCAAGTCTTTGTATCCTATCCGTGAGGGATTTAATCATGAAGATTGCGAACGATGTAACGGAGTTGATCGGGAACACGCCGCTGGTGCGGCTCAACAAAGTAACGGAAGGCTGCGCTGCGCAAGTGGTGGCGAAGCTGGAGAGTTCGAATCCGTGCGCCAGCGTGAAGGATCGCATCGGCGTCAGCATGATCGGCGAGGCGGAGCGGGCGGGAAAAATTCACCCCGGAAAAACCGTTCTGATCGAGCCGACCAGCGGGAACACCGGGATTGGCCTGGCTTTTGTGGCGGCGGTGAAAGGATACAAGCTCATTCTGACGATGCCGGAAACGATGAGCCTGGAGCGGCGCGTGTTGCTGCTTGCGTTTGGCGCCGAGATTGTACTCACTCCGGGCCCAAACGGAATGAAGGGAGCTGTCGCCAAGGCGGAGGAGATTCTGGCCAAGACGCCGAACGGTTTCATGTTGCAGCAGTTCGATAATCCGGATAACCCGAAGATTCACTTCGAGACTACCGGTCCCGAGATTTGGAACGATACGGATGGGCGCGTGGACATTTTAATCTCTGGCGTGGGCACGGGTGGAACTATCACTGGCGTCTGCAAATACATCAAGCCCAAGAAACCTTCTTTTAAGGCCGTGGCCGTTGAACCGGCGGACAGTCCGGTGCTTTCGGGTGGTAAGCCGTCGCCGCACAAGATTCAGGGTATTGGCGCGGGATTTGTGCCCAGTATTTTGCGGCGCGATTACATTGATGAAGTGGTGACGGTGACGAACGATGAGTCGGTCAATATGGCCCGGCGGTTGGCAAAGGAAGAGGGCTTGCTGGTGGGCATATCGTCGGGAGCCGCGGTGGTGGCGGCTTTGAAGGTGGCGAGCCGAAAAGAAAATGAGGGCAAACTGGTAGTGGTGGTTCTGCCGGATTTCGGCGAGCGCTATTTGACGAGTATTCTGTTTGACGCGCTACGAAACCAGGCATTGCAGATTCCAACCACGGCGCTGGCGTAATTCATGCCTCATCTTGCGGCCTTAATTCGCGAAGACGTAGACACGGTGCTGGAGCGCGACCCGGCGGCCAAGTCGCGTTTGGAAGTTTATTTGTGCTATGCGGGGCTGCACGCGGTGTGGTTCTACCGCATCAATCACTGGCTATGGAATCACGGATTCTTATTGCTGGGGCGATGGCTCTCGCAGGTGGTGCGATTTCTAACGGGAATTGAAATTCATCCGGGAGCGCAGATTGGCCGCCGATTGTTCATCGATCACGGGCTTGGGGTGGTCATTGGCGAGACCGCAATCGTTGGCGACGATGTGACGCTGTATCAAGGAGTGACGCTGGGCGGCACCGGCAAGGAAGACGGCAAGCGGCACCCGACGATCCAAGACAAGGTGGTGATCGGCGATGGAGCGAAGGTTCTCGGCAATATTATTGTGGGTGCGAATTGCCGGATTGGCGCGGGCTCGGTGGTGCTGCGAAGCGTGCCGGAGAATTCCACAGTCGTTGGCGTTCCCGGGCATATCATCTTTCGCAACGGCGAACGAGTGGTGATTACCGATCCCAAGCAGATCAACGACCCGCTTTCGGAGGCGCTAGCGGCGGTGGCGACGGAAGTCAGCCGGCTGCGTGAACGGGTGCAACAGCTGGAAGGCTCGGGACTGGCCGGCGAACCGCTCTCCGCATCACTGCAAAGAATCATGGAAGACATCGATTATCAGATTTAGATCTGCGCGTTGAAGTGAGCTAGCGTGCCGGGGTGGCCGACGCGTGCGCCGCGTTATCGCGCTGGAACCCGATGTTGTCCAACATTGGCTGGATCTCAGGGTTAGCCATGAACATTTTCCAGATCAGGCCAGTTCGATAATTCTCCACCATGACCACGATGGGAGCTTGATCGAGGCCCATGTAGACGGGCGAGAACCAATTCCGGGTCAGGTTAAAAGCATCGTGCGGGCCGTAGATTCCCCAAAGACGGTCGCCAAGGTCGCGATAAAAGAATTTCAACGCGGCCATGGAAGCTTCAGGCGTGTAGGGAAAAGATGAGAGCGCGCCGGTCGGAGTGATAGTACCGTCGTCGGTTGCGCGGTCGGGAGCGTGACCCAGATAGCCTAATTGATCGTCGCTTGCGGTCAGTCCCCAGTCGTCAGGGCCATACCCTTGAAAGTGGCCGATATTGGCTTCGCAGTACGCGAGATCGATGAGGGCAATGTTGCGGTTGTTCTCAAAATAGTCGGTGTAGCGGTCGCGAAGGCCGCGGGGATCGAAACCCATGAACGAATATTGAGTGAAGAACAGCGGACCGCCGGTGCCGACGCCCACGTCGAGTTTGATGCCGTAATATGTGTGACCATTAAGATAGTGATCGCCCTCAGTTGACCCCGACCAGCCGCTGCGATAGGCAATTGCGGCCTGCGACTGGCCCGCCCAGCCGGTGTAATAAAGCGAGGCAGGGATGGGATGGGTGGGGGATGCGATCGCGAGCAGGTACGTTATCATGGTTTCGTTGAATCCAGTGAGCCGGTGATCGATGAACCAGGACCACTGCGGAGACCAATGCCACAATAACGCGTCGTTTTGGGGGGAGCGGCGATACCAATCCCACTCCACAGTCTCCCAGAGATGAGTGATTCTCCGATAAAGACTTTCCTCGGCTTCACCCGGTCCCTTGAAGTATTGGCGAGCAGCCAACAATCCTTCCATCAGAAAGGATGTTTCGACCAGATCGCCGCCATTGTCGTACATGCCGAAAACAAACATGCTTTGAGCAGTGTCACCATTTAGAAAATGCGACCATGCGCCGTGATAGCGAGGAACCTTTTCGAGAAAGTCCAGGATTTGCGTGAGCCGCTGAATGCCCTGCTCGCGAGTAATAAATCCGCGGTCAACTCCGACGATAAGCGCCATAATGCCGAAACCAGTGGCGCCGGTGGGGATGATGCGTTCGTCGCCAGGGACGTTTTCCAGCGTCGCGCCAGCTATGGGATGTGCTCCCTCCCAGTAATAACGGAAGCAAGCTTCCTGCAACATGGTAAGTAAGTCGTCGTCGGAAAGTTCTTTCGTCGAAGCATTTGCTGTTTCAGAGAAAGCGGATTGGCGGTAGGCGCGGTCTACGGCTTTGACGCGGTAGGAAGCCTTCACCCCCGAGCGGCCCACAAAATCCGTGTAGCGATTGATACCGGCGATCTGAATGCCGACGGGCTGGAATTTATGCCCGCCCAGCGAGCGATAGATGGCATAACTTTGCAGCTCGTCATCTGCGACCGGGTCCCAGGTGATGTCGATGTGCCGGTCATAGCCTTTCGCGCGCAAGTTTTGCGGGGAGCGTGGGGCACTCCTGACTTCAGTCGCAACGGGAGAAGCCGCATTCTTGTCGTCGATTTTAATTTCGTCGATGATCAGGGTCCGCGGTGTGTCATCGGCTTCGCTCTGGCCGAAGTGAACGCTATGGAGTTCGCGTGCCTGAAAAGGATGAATAGATGCTGTGGCAAACTCGCTAAGCGGGAGCCGCACCTGGACCCAGCGTTTTGCCGGCAGGTCTCCGCCGGTGTTCAGCCTCACGGGCGCGGTGAAGTCGTGCTCTTCATCTTCCACTTGAATGAAAGGCAAATCGGCGGCGGGGATTGTTTCGGGCGAATAACACCACATGTAGAGGGTGTCGCCGCGAAAGTCCATGGCCCGGTTGCGCATACTAACCACGCGCACTTCGGTTTCCCAACTGCCGCCGGAGACCGAGTGCCATTGCAGGCGGAGGGCGTTGGGGGCTGTAAAGAAATTCTTTTTTTCGACGGGCAGCGCGCCCGAAAGCAACTCAACCGTGCTGGGAAATACCGATCTGCCGCTGCTGTAATAGTAGTAGTCCGACGTCATGCTGTTGTCGAAGACTACGTGGTTGTAATAATCGGCGGAGTTGGCGGCGAAGGCGTGAATCGAAATCAGAATTAAATAGCAGAAAAGATGTAGCGGCAAGAGCGCCGCATCGTGCATGCGAGGACGGAGAGAAAGAGATTTGGATTCGACCTTATGGCGCGCCATGCTCAGAACGAAACTTCAGACTTCCGCTACCCCTTGGCCACCGTGAAATCGCTCAATGAAGGCTATATATACGACAAACCGAATCGGCGCAATAGGGCAAGCTGCCCAGTAGCGATTTGGTTATCGGTGCGTAAACGAAGCCGATGCGCAAGCAAGTCAAATCGCAGTTACCGCAAAACTAAGGGCACGAATGCGAAGAAGCATATTGTTATTCCGTCCCGACGCAGGGTATCACAGGAGGGACTTCAGCCAGGGATATAACGCGCCGTGACGCGAAGCCGCAGCGGCGCATGGATTGGAAATGGAAATCGCGCACTGACAGACAAAATCAAGTAGCTCTATTTTGGCTTTAGGGTTTTAACGTGCGCCAAGCTCGCCTCCAAGTACTTCTCCAGTTCCTTCGTATTCTTCGGCAACGCATCCGGCACAGTCACCCAGTCCTTCTTGACCACGCCGTAGCTCTCAAACATGGTCGTCTTGTATTTCTTCAGAAAAGCTTCGACTTGATCCGGCGCCAGGCGGATGCCCAGTGTGCCGGTCTGGTCGAGGTAAGTGAACATGTGTCCGTTGAGCGAAGTGTAGGGATGCACCGCGCCTTTGCGTTCGATGGCGGGGATGGTGGCGATTAGCTTTTCGTACAACTCCAGTTTCGCGGGAGGGATTTTGCTTTTTTTCGCGGCGGGCATAGTCCTCGTGGTTCTGATACTAATGTCCTGGAAATCCCTGGCAGGAGGCTGTCGTGGTTCCCACCCTTGTCGCAACAAACGCGACAAGAGTGGGGCACCCTCGCATTATTTTCGCCCACGATTTCCTAGCCCTTGACGATCTTCTTCGCGCCGCCATCCCATACGGCGATGGTCTTGTTGAAGTAGGCGTAGTTGGCCAGGTGGCAGCCAATCACGGCGTGGTTGCCGAACACTTCGTTTTCTACGACGGGCTTGCGCGTGCGCACTGCGTTGAAGAAGTTGGCCTGGTGGTCAACTACATCGCTGTAGGTTGGAGGCAGCGCGTAGCGTTCGATTTCCTCATCCAACTGCGAGGTGAGCGGCTTGGGTTCGGGATGTTCTTCGTTCCACTGCTTTAAATATTGATCGCGCAGCGCCTTGGGCCAGCCCTTCGTGGAGTAGCCCTCGGGATGCGGGCGCGTGTCCTGCGGCGTGTACGTAATGGTTGCATCCTGAATGACCATGGTGCCTTTAGTGCCGTAGAAGCCGATGAACTCTCCGCTTTCGTTGTTAAGGTTGCAGCGCACATAGACGCGGAAGTTGGGATAGTCGTAACAGGTCTGGATCATGTCAGGAAAGTCGCGGCCATCTTTGAAGTGAAACAAACCGCCGGAAGATTGTGCGCGCAGCGGCGGCGCGTTGGTGCTGGTGACGAAGTGAATGCCGGAAATCAGATGGACGAAGAGGTCGCCCGCCAAGCCTTCGCCGTAGTCGGAGAAGCAGCGCCAGCGGAAGAAGCGCACCGGATCGAAGGCGCGCTTGGGAGCGTTGCCGAGGAATGTGTTCCAGTCGATGGTTTGCTCGTTGGCATCGGGCGGAATGGGATAGACCCACGCGCCGCTGGGCGAGTTGCGATCCCAGTGCGCTTCGATGGTAGTAACCTCGCCGAGCTTGCCGGAGTCCCATATTTCTTTGGCCTTGGCATAGAGGATGGAGCTGACGCGCTGGCTGCCCACCTGCATCATGCGATTGTTTTTGTGCGCGGCCTCGACCATGGCGAAGCCATCTTCCACGGTGTGCGACATGGGCTTTTCACAATAAACATCTTTACCCGCGGCGCACGCGGCTTCTACGAGAGTCCGGTGGTTGTGGTCAGGCACGGCGATGATGACGGCGTCGACATCTTTGCGGTCAAGAATCTGGCGATACTCGCGAGTAACGGGAAGGTCGGGAATCTCGATGGCTTCGCGGCCGGCGATGTGGCGTCCATCGTAGAGATCGCAGATGGCGACGCACTGCGTTCCCGGGACGGAGAGCGTGGCTTGCAGCAACTCGCATCCGCGAACCCCGGTGCCGATGGAGGCGAAGCGGACCGTGTCGCTGGGCGGAACTGCGGCGGCGGAGAGCAAATGAGGCTGGAGCAACGTTGCTTTCGCAGAGGCACTCTTGGCGGCGGCGTTCACCGCGACCCCGGCGGCCAGCGCGCTGCCGCCCATGTGGATGAACTGACGACGAGTGAACGAACTCTTGCTCATAACCCTCCACCTCTCTCTTTTTTATTTGATCTTCAGTTTTTTAGATCTCTTTTAGAAATTCGATTTTGCTGGCGCTCGCGCGGCAGCGGATTAGCTCTCGGCTGAGGATTATTACACAAGAAGAAACTTCACGGGCAGGAATTGAATTTGAAAGCGATGACCCGCGTCGACCAGAGCGCGGTGTTGGTGTTGGCGGCGGCGTAGTACTCATTGCTGTACCAGAAGGTGCAGTCGTCGGAGGGATCGACGGCCATGATGGAATGGTCGCCCCATTCGAGGTCGGAGGGAGACTGGTAACCGATGCCGGCAATCACGGGTTCGATGGCTTCCATGGTGTTGGCAGGATCGGTATAGAGGCGTCCGGTGAATAAGATTCCGGGATCGATTTTTGTGCCGGAGTTGCTGAAGCCGAGGGCGATGTTGCCGTCCTGATCCATGTTCAGCGATCCCATCCAGAAACTGTCGTGAGTGTCGGGGACGAGGGTACCTTGCTGGGCGACCGTGGGAGTGGTGTAAGGGTTCGTAATGTCGAACCACTGCTCAGTCGTCGCAGAGCCGCTGACGATTGCATCGTCCACCAGCAGATGTTCGGTGCCGTCTGCGGTGCGGCGCCAGGCGAGCGGAACCATGAGTCGATCGCTGCGCGAGTTGAGCAGACCTTTATCCGGTTCGGCAACATAGCCGGAACCTTCGTTAAAGCTATTAACAGCGAGCTCGGTTGGACCGGCGAAAGTGGAATTCTGTGCGTTCGTGAAATCCACATGGAACTGCCAGAGATTCAGTTGGCCGTGTTTGCCAGTCGATGAGTGAGCAATGTCGAGAAAGAACGCGGGCTCTCCAGAGGATGGTGCGGGGCCGCCGGCGACATCGGAAGGCAGCATGAAAGAATCCGTTGTACCGCTCCTGGCAAAGCATTGCATGGGTGCGGGCACGAGACCTTGCAGCATGGAAGTGCGGTCGAGCGCGCAGGCCTGGGGACCGAGATACGCAGGTTTGGGACTGATCAGATTGAAGCCTACGTAATAAGCGTCGGACCAAACGCCAAGCTTCGGATAGTCCCAGATGGGATGTGTGGGACCGGTTTCGAGGATCGAGTATCGATAATAACTTCCTGTGGGATCGGACGAAGTGGAGACGGCGAGACACAGCCAGTATTTTCCTTGCGAATCGCCGAAGATGGGCAGCGCCGCGACCCAACGAGCGGCGGCCTTGTCGTAGCGAATGATGAAGTCGTCGCCGGAACCGGCGGTCAGACAGGATTTATTGTGGAATCCGTTCCAGAAAGTCGTGAGCAAATCGGGGCCTTCGACGACGCTGCCGTCGGCTTTGTTAAAGATGGTGAAAACGTTGTCGACAGTCTGAACGTAGTATTGGTCGCCGACGGCGAGGTCGGTGTCGGGAACCGGTTCGTAGGAGGAGGAGCCGTCGCTGTCGTTGCCGTCGCAGTTTAGCGTGATTGTGAAATTGCCGATTGTGCTGCCGGGCTGGCAGGGCGTTGCGGGCCCGACAGCGAAGTAAGTTGATTTCGACATGACTCGCAGCGGTAACGATTCGCTTCCGCCCGTCATTGGATAGAGTGTTGGATTGTTATTTCGTGCGGCGGCGGGGATGGTGCACAGAAAACAAACGATTGCGACTGCTAACCGATTCACAACCACTCCTTATTTGACAGTCAATGCTGCGAGCCTAACGATACGCCTGCGCCGGGAGGCCTGTGATGCGAATTCCGGCGTGGCCTTTGTGGCGGATATTGAGGCCGATGAGCAGGGCGGTGATCTGCTCGACAATGCGAGAATTTTCCAGTTTGCCGCCGTCGACGGCGCGGACGCCGGGAATTTTTGCGGCGAGATTGCGGGTGAGTTGAGCGGCGTCGGGATCGTCGCTACAGACAATGACGTCGCAGTCGAGAGGATCGTCTCCGTTGAGCAATTCGGCGGAGACGTTGTGAAATGCGGCGACCACGCTCACACCTTTGGGGACAAGTTCGGCGGCTTGTTGCGCCGCGGAACCTTGCCAGACGCCGAGAGTGCGCGAGGCGCGTCCGCCGACACCCGCGGCGAGCGGCACGGTGGCGTCGATCAGAACGCTGCCTGCGGTAATGGCAGGTTTGAGTTGCTTGAGCAGCGTTGCCTGGCCTTCGAAGGGAACAGTGAGCATCAGCAGATCGGCGGCGGCGCACGCGGCGGAATTTTCCATGCCGGAGATGTTGGCCTGAGTGCCGGCTCTTTCTTTGAGGTTTGCGGCGACTTGGTGGGCGCGCTGCGCGTCGCGCGAACCGATGATGATGGTCTCTCCGGCCCGCGCCCAGCGCAAAGCGAGGCCGGTGCCGGCGGGGCCGGTGCCGCCGAGGATGGCAATGGTTCGGGAAGGTCCGATGGTCATGCAGCCTTCCGGAAACAATCGGAGAAGAGTTTATTTGCAAGAAAAAAGACGGGCTGCTGCGGCCATTGCGAGAATACATAGTTCGCAAACGAAAAATGACCACGGGGGCTAAGGCCCGCGCCGATTTCGGAGGGCTTACGCGGCCCTAAAGGGTAGCTCTTCCACGGTGCTCCGCGCATTTGTGAGTTTTTCCGAAGCGGCTGAAGCCGCGGCAGATTGGCTGCTTTTGCGGCACGACTGAAAGTCGCGCCCTTCCCGATAGCATTCCCTATCTCAATCGTGTCTGGCGTAATCATGCGAATTCGGGCTCCAGCATTTCTTCGGAGGTGAACTCTTGCATTGGCATTTTTATTTTCAAGCGAGTGTAGGTTGTGTTGCGCTCGGCGGGGATGCGTCCGATTTCGAGAATCAGGGATTGGAAATCCTCGGGGCTGGTGTATTGGCCGGCGGTGGCCCCGGCTTCGCGAGAAATGTTTTCTTCCATCAACGTACCGCCGTAATCATTCGCGCCGGCGTGCAGGCAGAGCTGCGAAAGGCGGCGGTTGAGTTTGACCCATGACACCTGGATGTTGTTGATCGATCCCGCGAGTAGCACTCGCGCCAGCGCATGGACCTTCAGATGTTCGGCCAGAGTTGGGCCGCTGCGCGCCAGGCCTTGATGAAAGAGCAACGTGTTTTGGTGAACGAAGCCGAGAGGTACGAATTCGGTGAAGCCTCCGGTTTCGTTTTGGATGTCGCGCAGCAGGCGCATCTGGTTGACCCAGTGCGCGGGAGTCTCCATGTGCCCATACATCATGGTCGAAGTGGAGCGAATGCCACAGCGGTGCGCGGTTTTGATGACTTCGATCCATTGCTCGGTCGAAAGTTTGTTGGCGGAGAGGACGTGGCGCACTTCGTCGTCGAGAATTTCGGCGGCGGTGCCGGGCAGCGTGTCGAGGCCGTTGTCGCGCAGCATCCTCAGGTAGTCGGCCAGCGGCATGCCGGTGAGTTCGATGCCGTAGACGATTTCCATCGGCGAGAAAGCGTGGATGTGCATGCGCGGCGTTGCGCTTTTAATCGCGCGCAGAATATCGCGGTAATAAAAAGGAGGCAAGCCGTGAGGCAGGCCGCCCTGGATGCAGACTTCGCGTGCGCCGAGTTGCCAGGCCTCGGCGGCTTTCTCCGCCATTTGTTCGGGAGTGTAGAAGTACGCGTCAGACTCGCGCGGGCCGCGGCTGAAGGCGCAGAACTTGCATCCGACGAAACAGATGTTGGTGAAGTTGAGATTGCGGTTGACGACGTAGGTGACTAGATTGCCGGCGAGTTCGGAGCGCAGGAGATTTGCTGCTGCGAGGAGACCGAGCAGGTCATCGCCGACGCATTCGGCGAGGGCTATCGATTCTTCGAGCGAGAGAGTTGCTCCATCTTGTGTTTCAAGAACCCTGTCGAGCGAATGTCGAATCGCATGCGAGAGGAGCGGCGCAATTTCGGACCACTCGATGGCGGGGAAGCTTTCAAGTTCTGCGAGTGAGAGTTCGCGGGGCATAAGTCCTCATTGCAAGCAGTTGTAGCGATACGCGCAAGATCCCTCGCTCCGCCTGAAGAACGGCTCCGCTCGGGATGACGCCATCGTAAATACTTAACGACCGACTTGCAGACACACCTTCTTTCCTCAGTGTAGCGGAAGTTTTCTGAAGATGTTTAGCGGAATAAATCGGTGGCGGCGGGACGAAACAGGTCCCGGGTGCGTCCGCGGGCGGATTCGTAACGGAAGCCGCGAATGATGCAGGCTGGAGTGCGGTTTAGCTTTCCACAAACTAATCCGGCAGCGGCGGCGAGTTCGTCGGCGACGGCTTCCACGCTGGCGTGCAGCTTGTAGCCGTAAGGATCTTTTTGGCCGCGATCATCGCGGAGCGGTTTCATTCCTGCGATGCCGATGCAGAAATCTACGAGGCCTTCGCGCCAGGGACGGCCGAAGCTGTCGGTGATGATTACGGGGATGGAGAGACCGATGCGCTTCTTGATTGCGTTGCGGATTTTTGCGGCAGAGCGATCCGGGTCTTCGGGAAGCAACACGGCGTGCGAACCGCCGTCTACGTTGGATACGTCGATGCCGCTGTTGGCGCAGAGGAAACCGTGGCGAGTTTCGGTGATGAGGACGCCGTTTTTCTGGCGGATCACAGATCGAGCTTCGAGAGTTGCGAGTTCGATGACGCGCGGATCGAGGCCGTATTGCGTGGCCCATGCAATTGACGCGGGTGAGGGGCGGATGGTTTTCAGTTCGACGACGCGGCCTTCTGCTTTGGAGACGATTTTGTGTTTGACGATAAGTATGTCGCCGGGTTGGAAGGCGATCCGAGTGCCGCTCATGGCTGCGAATAATATATCGACGAGGAAATCTCCCGGCCGTATCTCGGCCTGCAAGGTGACGGGGATGATGTGGATCTCACCGGGAATTAAGCGCACCGGACGCTTGACCTTCTCGTTCTTTGGCGGATGGGGCTTGGTCATTTCCGACCGCCGGGGCGGGCTTCGTCCGCGGACAGGCGAGGGCGGCTGTCCCCACGTGAGTTGCTTGCAGGCGAGATGCCGCCGCGGGACTGATCGTCCACAGGCTGATCGCGTACTCCGACGATGTTCCAGGTGCGCGCAAGGCGTTGCGAGCGAGTGTCGCCGGGCATCGCCAGCAGGCGTTGCAGATCGGCGGGATTGTCTACGTCAGCCGCGATGCCCGGCGATTGCATCACGACACAGGGCTGGCCTGTGGCCTGGGCGGCGGAGAGATGCGGTCTGAAACTGTCGTTGCCGAAGCGTAGTGGGAAAAGGCCGGCGGGGCGGCGGAAGGCGGCATTAGTGCCGCGTCCGTCGGCGGCGGGAACAAGCACACTGCCTTCGGCGGGAGCTTGCTTCAGAATTTCTTCGAACTCCCAGGCTTCGATCAGAGGGATGTCGGCGGGAATCACGAGCGAGAACTTAATGCCGCGTTCTTCGCAGACGCGAGTGGCCATTTCGATGGCTCCGGTTTCGCCGGGATTTGTGGGATCGGGGATGACTTCGAATTGATATTGGGCAGCCAAGGTTATCGCAAAGGGATCGCTGGTGACAAGGGCCACTGCGGGACGGTCGCGCCATTCCGATAGTGCGGAAACGACATCGTGCAACATGGCCTGAGCCAGTTGCGTGCGCGCGGGTTGATCGAGGACTGATGCAAGGCGCTGTTTGGCGGAAGACGAGTTTTTGACGGGGATGAGGATCACGGGCGCTTATTCGTTGAGAATCCTTGCCAGCGAAATCCGGGACAAGATGGAAAGAATGCCGCAGGAAATCTAACCTCAGGCGCTGAAGCGCGGATATCTTGGGTCATTTAGCGGCACGAGTAAACTCGTGCCCTTCCCTTTCTTGTTTTCGTTTCTCCCTCTCTTGTGGTCCTCGCGTCTCGTTTTCGTCGTGGCGGACAAGGTTCTCCGCCACTGAAGAGAGCACGGTGCGCGCAAGTTCGGCTTTGTCTTCGGCGGTGCGCATGATCGTTTGGGTGCAATGAACACGCAGGCCTTGCCGGCGCAAAATTTCGGCGGCGGCAGCGTCTTTGTTATCGCAGACTAAGATATCTAGAAAGTCAACATAGGCCCGGGCAACGCCCGCGATGGAGCAGGGCAATCCGTGGGCGGCCATCAGGATGCCTGCGGGACCGGCTACTGCCGCGCCGCCGACGATGGGACTGACGGCGGCGATTTTTCCGCGGGCGTGGCCGAGCGCGGCGCGAATGCCGGGCACGGCGAGAACCGGACCGATGCTGGTGATGGGATTGCTGGGAGCGATCAGCACGGCGTCGGCAGAAACGATTGCATCGACGACGCCGGGGGCGGGTTCGGCATCGCTGGCGCCGGCGAAGCGGACGGAGTTCACGGGGTCCTGATACCAGCGCTGTACGAAATATTCTTCGAAGCTGAGTTCGCCGGAGGGAGTGTCAACGCGGGTTTCCACGCGCGAGTCAGACATGGGAAGGACGCGGGATTTGATGCCGAGTCTTTCGCAGATGGTAGAGGTCGCTTGGGAAAGAGTCTTGCCTTCTGTGAGGAGGCGAGAACGGAAAAGATGAGTGGCGAGATCGCGGTCTCCGGTGTGGAACCATATGGGCTCGCCGAGCTGTGCCATCGATTGCAGGCAGTGAAAAGTGTCGCTTTGCACGCCCCATCCGCGCTCGCGGCTGAGGAGATCGGAGAGCACGTAGGTGATGGAATCGATGTCGGGAGAAACGTAGAGGCCCCACCAGAGAAGGTCGTCGCCGGTGTTGACGACGAGCGTGATTTCTTCTGCGGGCATGACCTGGCGCAGGCCATCGACGAATTTTGCGCCGCCAGTGCCGCCGGTGAGGACGCAGATCATGCGGCGCTCCGGGCCAGGCCTTGGGAGTCAGCGGTGGATTGCAGACGCTGTGAAAGCAATCCGGGACTGGATGGAAGCGATGGAATGAATTCTGGATAAACGGGGAGGCGCTGACGCAGTTTGAATCCCTTGGCTTGGGTGCGCTGGCGGAGTTGATCGAGGTGCGGCCAGGGTTTTTCGGGATTGATGAAGTCGGGGGTCAG
>Ga0209006_10001250_pt1 | contig 23054 bp, 12 predicted proteins | sample JacPin_JW_Ref_O2_FD_188567 | JGI IMG/M metagenome (GOLD analysis project Ga0209006, IMG submission 188567) | Forest soil microbial communities from Algoma, Ontario, Canada - Jack Pine, Ontario site 1_JW_Ref_O2 (SPAdes) (version 2) | ecosystem: Environmental > Terrestrial > Soil > Boreal... | reverse complement strand
GGATGACAATAGAAGTGCGGCAGGCGGGTGGAACGCGCGTCACAATTCTGTTGCCACGCGAGAGCGGAGCCGCGGCCTGATGCGGAGTCTGGTCATTGACGATGAGGCGGATGCTCGCGCGCGGCTGATCCGGTTGCTCGGCGCTCATCCCGAAGTTGCTGTGATCGGCGAGGCTCAGGATGGCCTCGACGCGATTGAGAAAATCGAAGAGCTCCGGCCTGACCTTTTGTTTCTCGACATAGAAATGCCCGGGCTCAAGGGCTTCGAGGCGATTCCGTCCGCCATCGAGATCCCGCTCGTCATCTTCACCACGGGGTACGACCAGCACGCCCTCGCGGCCTTTGGAGGCCAACGCGCTCGCCTATCTCCTCAAGCCCATCGAACCGGAGCGGTTGTCGGTTGCTGTAGAACGCTCGAGCAAACTTTGCTCTCTTTCCGCGGAAAAAGAAAGGGAGCGCGAGAACATTCTGCGCGCGACAGGCGAGGCACCGAAGACGCTCCGCAAAATCGTCTGCCGGAAAAACGGACGCGCCCTGCTCGTGCCTTCGGAACAAATCCTCTGGTTCCAGGTGCAGGATGGCATCGTGCATGCGAGGACAGCGAAAGACTCGTTCTGGGTGAACTACCAGCTTGCCGAACTTGAAGCCGCCTTGCCGCCGCATGAGTTCTTCCGTGCGCGCCGCGAGGTGCTGGTCAACATGTCGCAGATCAAAGAGATCAAGCCTTACTTCAAGAGCAGCTTTCTGCTTATCATGTCCGACGCTGCGTCCACTGAGATCGCCGTGAGCGAACGGCAGGCCCGGCCGCTGCGCCAGCGCCTGCCGGGTCTCTAGAGCGCTTTGGGAAATACTGTGAGGTCCGAACTGTTCCCTTGACAACTGCTCCGGCAGCGCGCATTGTCCTAGTGTATTTAGCGACATACCTCACCAGAGTCTTTCGTAGAAAGCCGATTCTGTCCTGAGCGGGGCCCTTCCTGTTCTTCGGCGCAGTCCACGACTCACGCTCGTTCCCAATCCTCGTGGACTTAGAAGGAGATCTCCATGCGGAGTTCACTCAAAATTGAAAGCTCTAACCATCTCAGAGGTATCTTTCAGTTTTTCGGAGTCCTCACCGTTTTGCTGAGCCTCGCTGCTCTGGCGCAAATTAGGGGAGCAGGGCCGGCTTATGCGAAAGCGCAGGCGGCGTCCGCGCTGCCGGGTGCCGATAACGGCGGACATGTTTCTGGAATCGGCGCGCAGCCTGTTGCTTCGGTCACTCACCCCGACACGCCTGTTCAAAGAGCGGGTATGGTGGAAAGCTATGGAAGGGTCCCACTCGCCTTTGAAGCCAACCAGGGCCAAACCGACCCACAGGTCAAGTTCGTCTCGCGGGGTCCGGGGTACGGCCTGTTTCTAACGACTAGCGAGGCGGTTCTGACTCTGCGCAGTGCTTCCAGGCACGAACCTAACTCACCCAGAGCGAAAGCTTCGCGGCAAGAAGAAAAATCTGCCGTGCTGCGCATGAAGCTGGTGGGCGCCAATGCCACCGCAACCGAAGTCTCTGGGAAAGATGAGTTATCCAGCAAGAGCAACTACTTCATCGGTAATGATCCCAAGAAATGGTGCGCCAACATTCGGCAATACGCCAGAGTGCGTTACGCAAACCTCTACCCCGGAGTGAATCTTGTGTACTACGGCAATCAGCGAGAACTGGAGTACGACTTCGTGCTTCAACCTGGGGCGGATCCCGACGCGATTCGACTGGGCATCGAAGGCGCGAGCAAACTTCGGCTTGATTCCGGCGACTTGGTGCTGAGCAGCCCGGGAGGCGATGTTCGCCTGCGCCGCCCCTTTACCTACCAGGAGGTGAATGGGACGAAGAGGGAGATTCGCAGTCACTACGTAATGAAGGGCAGGAACGAGGTAGGATTCCGCATCGCTTCTTACGATCGCGGCAGGCCGCTGATCATCGATCCCGTACTGGCCTACTCCACCTATCTGGGCGGGAGCACAGACGACGCTGTTTTGGACATTACAGTGGATTCGGCGGGCAACGCTTATGTGACCGGATTCACGACCTCCATTGACTTTCCTACCGCAAATGCCTCCCAGCCCGCTTACGGCGGTGGCAACGCTGATGCGTTTGTAACCAAGATCAATGCCGCCGGTAGCGCGCTCGTCTACTCGACCTACCTGGGAGGGAGTTCAGACGAAGTCGGCCAGAGCATTGCCGTGGATTCGGCTGGGAGCGTCTACGTGACTGGGTATACAGGCTCGCCCGACTTTCCCACCGTCAATCCCATCCAGGCAACGAACCACGGGATCCACGACGCTTTTGTGACCAAGATCAGTCCCGACGGCAGCGCGCTTATTTACTCCACTTACCTGGGTGGAAGCAGCGATGACTACGGCTGGGGCATCGCGGTGGACTCTGCGGGCAACGCCCATGTAACCGGAGACACGCCGTCGCGTGATTTTCCTGTCTTTAAAGCCCTTCAACCGACGTTTCACGAAGGGGCTAATTTTAATTCGTTTGTGAGCGAGATCAATGCCGACGGCAGCGCGCTCATCTACTCTACTTACTGGGGCGGGAGCGGGGGCGAAGGCGGTTCGCGTGTGGCGGTAGACCCCGCGGGCAACAGCTACATAGGCGGGTACACGTTTTCACCGGATTTCCCCACCGTGAATGCCATCCAGCCCACCTATGCAGGAAACGTGGACGCCTATCTTACGAAGCTCAGTGCGGACGGCCAGAAAGTCTTCTATTCAACTTTCCTGGGAGGAAGCGGTTTCGAATACGGTTGGGACGTCGCGGTGGACTCGTCGGGCAATGTCTACATGACCGGGTTCACGCACTCAACGAACTTTCCTACGGCACATGCTCTCCAGCCAACGAATCACGGCGGTGCTGATGCGTTTGTGGCCAAGATCAACGCCAGCGGCAATGCATTCGTCTTCTCCACTTATCTGGGCGGAGGTGACGCAGACTTGGGCACCTCCATAGCAGCGGACTCCAGTGGTAACGCTTACGTGGGAGGGTACACAAAATCAAAAAACTTTCCCACAGTCAGAGCCATCCAGCCAACGAATCATGGTGGTTTCGATGCGTTTGTGGCCAAGATCAGTGGCGACGGTAGCGCACTACTCTACTCCACTTACCTCGGTGGGACAGCGAATGAGAGCGAATTCGATGCCGGATATAGGGATCTGGGCATCGCTGTGGATTCAGCGGGCAGTGCCTATGTGGCAGGGACCACAAAATCGGTGGACTTCCCGATCACTCCACGGGCGTTTCAGAAGTCGTTGAAAGGAGGTGCGGATGCGTTTGTGGCCAAGATTGCTCCTGCCCCGGGCTCGCGGACGACGCTGACGTCCAGCCTGAACCCTTCCATCTACGGGCAGAAAGTAACCTTCACTGCCACCGTGGCGCCTTCTGCTTCGATCACGCCAACCGGAAGAGTTACATTCACCTGGAGTATCTACAACCTCGGTTCGGCCACGCTTAACACTAACGGCGTGGCGACTCTTACCAAATCAAACCTCAATGCCGACCTCTATCCGCTGACAGCGGCATACGGCGGTGATGCTAACAATCCACCCAGCACTTCTGCGGTGCTGAACCAGGTGGTGCTGGAGACCACGAGCGCGGCCACGCTCACGTCGTCGCCGAATCCGTCCACGCAAGGTCAGGCGGTGACTTTCACGGCGACGGTTTCGTCGCCGACCGTCATACCGACGGGGCCGGTGACTTTCACGTCCGGAAAGACTGTGCTCGGGACAGCGCAACTCAGCGGCGGAAAGGCAAAACTGGTGATCTCGTCACTGCCCGTCGGCTCGACCGAGGTCACGGTGACGTACTACGGAGACTCAAACATAGCGAAAAGTTCAGCTTCGGTCACGCAGACAGTGCGGTAAAGACGCCGGTCAGGTTATTGTCCAGGTGTTCCCTCAGCTGGAAATGGAAAAAGCGTTCTTTCGTTAATGGCGCCGCAAAAGTACTTGTTGTCCAAGGCTCCGTGCGGGCGGTGCGCGGGCCCGATACAAAACCGGAGGTAGAACTTGGCGGAATGCCAGCCGGACCTACCGTAGGAACATTCGCGATCGAGAGTGCCAAAACGGATGATGGAATCGGTCAGGTTTGACTTGAGCTGTAACATCTTCTAGTTCTAGTCGGTTGGAAGACATGCTGCCGAATGCGGTCCATTTTTCTTCGAGAGGAGCCAGCTACGACAAATTTCAGGCTGGTGCCTCTCCGGGGCTTGGTTCGGGATTGTCATTTGAAGTTTCCCCGAGGTTTGTGTAATTCTGCATCGCCAGTTTCCCCAAAGACTTAAGCTTTATAAATTCGCTGCGTCGGCCAATGCGCCAACATCATCTTTAATTACTTGTACTTAAGATGGACAATCATTCGCTTTTAGCTTCTACCAGCGAACAGAAGACTCGACAAAGCAAACCGGGTATTACCGGCAAAGCCTGCCACAAAAGATTAGGTCGCGGTCCCAAGCGCCCTCCCCACGGATGGTTTGACCCGCGGAAACTACTGTGCCACACTGCTCACTGCTTATTTATAAGCGGCAGGTGTGCCACTGTGACGTCCCTCTCCGCCCGGCTTTTCTGTGCCCCTGTCTTTCTCGTTTGCTTATTGGGTGCGACCGGCGTCGCTCAGCGCGGCGGCCTCAATGATCCGCAGCCTGTCAACCCGGTTTCCGTTTCGTATAACACTGCCCCCGGGACAGGGGTGCTCATTTTTACGGTGTCCGCCGAGCGAGGTAATGTCCATCTCGATCGCCAAGCTCTGCTGAAGCTTGTGAGCCTCCCGAGTCAATCAGCCACCTGGCAGACCAGTGAAGATAATTCGCAAGCGGTCTTCACCAACGTGCCCTACGGAACTTATGACGTAGAGGTAAGTGCAGTAGGTTATCTTACGGCCCACAAACAGATGCAAGTAATGGTTTCTTTGCGCCCGCTGGAAACGGTAATCGTACTTCACCGTGATCCCGAAGCTGTCAATCTGGATGTGGGCGATTCTGTTTTGCCGCCGAAGGTGCGCAAGGCAACCAAACGCGCCGTTTCCGCTCTGAAGTCTCGGAATTTCAATGGGGCGCAAAAGGAATTAGACGAGGCCTACAAGTCATCCCCATCCAGCCCGGACTTGAACTTCCTTCTCGGGTATTTGTATTTTCAGAAAAAAGATTTTGGGCAGGCCGAGAGCTATCTGGAAAAGGCCGCGAATCTTAACCCTCACCACGCTCAGGCCTTGACTCTTCTCGGCAGGACTGGTTTGGAGCGCCAGGATTACCCGGCGGCCCGGTCGGCGCTGGAACAAGCGGTGCTGGCCGATGCCGAAAACTGGCTGCCTCATGACTTGCTCGCAGACGCCTATCTTCGCCAACAAGATTACGACAGGGCTCGCGACGAGGCGCAGATCGCGATCGCCAAGGGCAAAGGCACTGCCAGCGCCGCACAGCTTGTTCTTGGCCAGGCGCTCGTGAGCATGGGCCGCGACGAAGAGGCAATTCAGGCATTGAATCTTTTTCTAGAGGAATCGCCCAAACATGCCATGGCGGGAGAGGTTCGCACTTTAATCGGCGAGATCCACCAGCGCCAGTCGGGTCCTCGACTCTCCGGGGACACGCCGAAAGACGAAGCTCACTTGTCCGCCGTCGATCCTCTGGCTGCTCTTCTCTCGCCCGGGCTCTCGATGAAATCGTGGATGCCGCCAAGCATAGATGACGTGAAGCCGGCTCTCGCGGCGGCCGTCGTGTGCCCCTCCGCAAAGGTTCTGGAAGAATCAGGTAAACGCGTGCAGGAACTAGTAGAGGACGTGGCTCGCTTCGCCGCCGTCGAAGATTTATTCCATCAGTCGCTAGACCCATTCGGCATTCCCCTTCGCACCGAGACCCGGAAATACAATTACGTCGCTTCGATCTCCGAACCTCAGCCAGGATTTCTCTCGGTGGATGAATATCGCGCTGACAAGATGACTTTGAGCGGATATCCGGACCAGATTGCCAGCACGGGGTTTGCCGCTCTCGCGCTAGTCTTCCACCCGCACATGCGTGACAACTTCGACATGTTATGCGAGGGGCTTGGTGACTGGCACGGCCAGGCAACCTGGCTCGTACACTTCCGCCAGCGCGAGGATCGTCCCAACCGCATGCATGGTTATAAAGTTGGAAATCAACAGCGCTCGGTTGCTCTGAAAGGACGGGCATGGATCACTGCCGACCAGTTCCGAATCGTCCGCATGGAAGCAGAAATGGTGAGCCCGCTGCCGGAAATCCAGCTCCTCGGTGAACACCAGACCGTGGAATATGGGCCGGTTCCGTTCCCAAAGAAGAATACGTCTTTGTGGTTGCCGAAAAGCGCGGAGATTTATTTCGATTTCCGCAAACACCGCTATTATCGCCGCCACAGTTTCGATCATTACATGCTGTACGCGGTCGATACCGAGGAAAAACGCAAAGAGCCCGTGAGCCCACCCAGCCTGCCGGAAAGTCGTTTGTAGAAATTCAGATCACTCCGCTCCGTGATGCCACGAATCCGCACTCGTTCGGTTGAAGTAACTTTACATTCCAGTTCTCTAACAAGTTCACTCCCGGCTGTATAATCCCCGGTTGATTCCAGCTCAGGAGCGCATCATGAAGAGGTATCTGCCACTCGTCTGTTCTCTCGTCGTACTCGTACTGTCGGTTCAATCGCTCTGGTCCCAGGAAAAAGTTGATCTCGAAACCATATCCCGAATTCGTTATGAGGGATTCCGCGATTCCAAGGTTATGGAACTGGCCTCCGGCCTGATGGATTCGATCGGCGAGCGCCTGACCGGATCTCCAAACATGAAGCGGGCCAACGAGTGGACGCGCGACCAGTTGACCGCAATGGGCCTGAGCAACGCGCATCTTGAACCGTGGGGTCCATTCGGCCGCGGGTGGGCCAATCAATATGTGAACGCGCGGATGACTGCGCCCGACGTCGTTCCTCTGGTTGTTTACGCCAAGGCCTGGACACCCGGCACGAATGGCGTCGTCACCGGGAAGTGCATCCGCGTCAACCTGGAAGACAAGAAAGATTTCGAGAAGTATCGCGGCAAGCTGGCCGGAATGATCGTGATCATGGGGCCTGAGCCTGAGGTGAAGCCTATTGTGGAGGCCCCCTACAAACGCCTCAGTGACGATGATCTGGCCAAGATCAGCGACTATGAGATTCCGGGTGAGCGTCCGGCGTTTCGCATGGCCGAGATCGCAAAGCGCCGGCAGTTTACCAAAGACCTGAACCAGTTTTTCGCCGACGAAAAAGTCCTGGCTGTAATTGACCACAGCCGTGGCACTGCAGGCGGAGGCACTGTCTTTGTTCAATCCGGCGGTTCCTTTAAGCCGGGCGAGACCACAACGATTCCTCAACTCACCATGGCTTCCGAGCACTGGTCCCGCATCTCCCGTCTGCTGCAGCAAAAAAAGGAAGTCACGCTCGAACTGAACGTCACCAACACGTTTTACGACGACGATCCGATGCAATATGACACCATCGGGGAGATCCCAGGCACCGACAAGAAGGATGAAGTGGTTATGCTCGGCGCCCATCTTGATTCATGGCACGCCGGTACCGGTGCGACCGACAACGGCGCAGGCACGATCGTAATGATGGAGGCCGTTCGCATCTTGAAAGCGCTCGACATCAAGCCGCGTCGCACCATCCGCATCGGGCTGTGGAGCGGCGAAGAAGAGGGACTGCTTGGGTCGCAGGGTTATGTCGAGCGGCATTTTGGCTCGCGTCCGCCCATGGACGACCCCAACATGAAAGGAATGCCTACGCTATTGCGGCGAGAAGCCGGACCGGTCACGGTAAAACCCGAACAGGCAAAAATCTCTGCCTACTTTAACGTGGATAATGGCACCGGCAAAATTCGCGGCATCTATCTCCAGGAAAATGCAGCTGTGGCGCCGGTTTTCGAGGCCTGGATGCGGCCCTTCAAAGACCTGGGGATGACCACGCTCACCATGCGCAACACCGGTGGCACCGATCATCTATCTTTCGACGCGGTCGGCATACCCGGATTTCAGTTCATTCAGGATCCGATCGAATACGAAACGCGCACGCACCACTCCAACATGGACGTTTACGACCGTCTGCAGCCTGAAGATCTGAAACAAATCTCGGTGATCGTCGCCAGCTTCGTCTACGACGCAGCCATGCGCGATCAAATGCTGCCTCGCAAGCCTATCGAGAAGCCGCTGCCGAAGGAACCGGAGAAAAAAGAAGAGTAGCCGCCACCACCGACTGCAGCTCTGAAGGACGAACTGACAATATGTTTTCGCCGAAGCCGATTGGCTATGTGAAGAGTCCGTACCAGAACACTCCAGAGATCCCCAAGGGATTTGGCGCCACGCATGACGCAGAGGGCACTCTCGAGATTCTTCCTCAATTCGAAGCCGGCCTCAGAGACATTGAAGGCTTTTCTCACCTGTTCGTGGTGTGGGTCTTTGATCGATCCGAAGGATTCGAGTTGCTCGGCACGCCCCCCATCGACGACCGGCCACATGGAGTGTTTGCGACCCGGTCGCCGAGACGCCCCAACCCGATTGGGCTCACGGTCGTCGAACTTCTCGATCGAGAGGGTAGCTCCTTGCATGTGCGTGGTCTTGACATGCTCGACGGAACGCCGATTCTGGATATCAAACCTTACTTGTCGAGCATCCCGGCAGACAAGTTACGGCGCGGCTGGATGGTCGAAGCGGAAACTCGACGTGCAAAATAATCGCGAAGACAATCACCGGAACACACGCACCGGAACATACCGATCGAAAGAGAGCAGCAAATGAGAACCCAGCTGGCCATCGTTCTTTTCTGCGTTTGGCCCGTAGCGAGTGCCGCCGCACAGGCTACGAAGAGCGGATTTTTCAAGACTTCCGACGGCATTCGGATTCACTATCTCGAAGCGGGTAGCGGACGGCCGATTGTCTTCATTCCTGGCTGGACGATGCCCGCCTGGATTTGGCAGAAGCAGATGGATGAGTTCGCGAAAAAGTATCACGTCATCGCGGTCGATCCGCGTTCCCAGGGCGAGAGCGACAAGCCGACTTACGGCCATCTTCCTGAGACCCGCGCGCGCGACTACAAAGAACTCGTGGATCGACTCGGGCTAAAGCAGCCGGTTTTGGTTGGCTGGTCGATGGCGTGCGGTGAGCTCATTAAATACGCCGAGCAGTTTGGCAGCGATAACGTCAGCAGCTACGTGCTGGTCGATGGTTTGCTCTCGGCCAAGCTTAGCCCCGAAGTGTTCGCCATGATGTCGGGATGGATGAATGACCTGCAGCAAGATCGACGGAAGCAAGCCGACGGTTTTGTTAGAAGCATGTTCAAGAAACCACAGTCCGAAGACTATTTGAAGAGTCTCGTCGACGCGTCGGTCGAAGTTCCAGCCGATACGGCAGCCCTGCTCATTTACGACATGATTGCAGTTAAAGATTTTTCAGCGGGGCTCACCCGGGCAAATCGCCCCATGCTTTTTGTCTACCCGTCCGGTTCGCAGCAAAGCGCCGATTTCGTGAAATCGAAGCTAGGCGACAAGGTTCGCTTAGAGCGATTCGAGGGCGACGGTCATGCGCTGTTCGTCGATGACCCGGAGAAGTTCAACCGGGTAGTCGAAGAATTCGTGCAAAGCATCTCGAAGTAACCACACTGCGCAGCTGCGTTGGAGGACCCTGTCGCCTCACTTCCCTGCTTCCGGCTGGGTGAGCATGACCGCCGGAACATCCTGCTGTTTGACCAGGCTGTTGTAGGCCGCTACGTCGGTTGAGACAATCGCCTTCCACTTTGCTAACTGCTCATCAACCTGTTGGGTGAGCATGTCAAACACTTCATAGGACTGCTTGGTCGGAGCCGAATCGGCGCTTCCCACCACTCCGCCGAGGGCTACCAGATGATTGTTCAGGCGCACCGGGAAGTTAAGGACATCCTGACCGCTCTTGGCTTTGGTCTGGATAAGCTCTTCTTCGACTGCGGTCATTTTCTTGTCCAGAGTTTTGCCCGCGTCCGCAACCGTCTTCTCCCTTGCATCGTCCTTCAGCCGCTTGTTCACCGCGTTGATTTGGTCGCGCACATCGCGAATCTGGATGATGGCGTCGTCGGTTTCCGTGACCTTGTCTCGGATCTTGAGCATCAGCTCAAATTGTTTGGCGAGATCCTCTTGCGAAATCTTGAGACGCGGATCGGCCTTGATCTCCAGAGGAGCGCTGTAGGTCTTGCCCAGCACTGTGAGTCGTATCTGATAAGTGCCCGGCAACCCCACCGGACCTTCCGTGCTGCCGCCCCAGAGTGGGGCGTGCGGAACTTTCGTGGCGCCTTCATAACGCAAATCCCAGACAAAGCGGTTCAGTCCAGCCTCGGCAGGAAGGTTCGCGGCGTCGCTGTCGCGTGCGAAAAAGCTTTCCTCGTCGCCGGCGGGCTCTTCTTTCTTGGGAAATTTGCGGATAACTTTTCCGGAAGAATCGAGAATTTCGAGCGTAATCTTCGGAGCCTCATCTTTTTTCTTTTCTTCGTCGCTTTTGTTTGCGTCTTCGGTCTTCGGCTTCGAGTCGGCGGCGGTCGAGGCCCCGGATTCTTTCTTTTCTGGTTTCTTGAGCGCAGTCTTCAACCAGTAATCGATCACCACTCCCGCCGGGGGATTCTTCCCTACATTTCCCTGGGCGCGAAATCCGCCGCCGCCAAATACGGTGTGGCTGGCGGGGGCCGGCGTGAATAAATGCGCCTCCTCTTGCAGCACCGACTCCTGGTATTGCTCCAAGGGAGTGATGTCGTCGAGCACCCAGAAACTGCGGCCATGGCTCGCAACGATCAGGTCGTTTCCATTGTCGGTTTTCTTGACCAGCAGATCGTTCACCGGGGACCTCGGCAGATTGATCTGCATCGCCTGCCAGTGCGCGCCATCGTCGAACGAAACGTAGAGACCTTGCTCGGTTCCGGCAAACAGCAAGCCCGGGCGGCTCGGATCGACCCGCACGGCGTGAACGTAATCGTTCGCCGGAATTCCAGTCGTCAGCTTGGTCCAGCTCTTGCCGAAATCGGTGGTCTTGAAAACGTAAGGAGCGAAGTCATCCATCTTGTGGCGTTCGACGGCGAGATAGGCCGTTCCCGCCTCGCCCGGGGAGGCTTCAATCATGCTGACCGTGCCCCATTCCGGCATCGCTTTGGGCGTGACGTTGTCCCACTTCTCGCCGCCGTCGCGCGTCAGCTGAACCAGGCCGTCGTCGGTTCCGGCCCAGATCAAATCTTTTTGCACCGGAGACTCGACCACGGAGAAAATCGTGTCGTAGACTTCCACGCCGGTGTTGTCTTTGGTGATCGGGCCGCCGGAAGCTGCTTGCTTCGATTTGTCGTTGCGCGTCAGGTCGGGACTGATGATCGTCCAACTCATTCCGGCATCGGTTGTTTTGAACAACACTTCGCCGGCGAAGTACAACGTTTTGGGATCGTGGGGAGAAAAAACAATGGGCTCGGTCCACTGGAAGCGATGTTTGACGTCAGCCGCTGACCAGCCGATGGGATTGACCGGCCAAGGATTAATGGCCTTTTCCTGATGCGTGTGTTGATCGTGGCGCGTAATCTCGCCGCCATAGGATCCGGCGTAGACGATCAGCGGATCTGTGGGATCGGGAGCGATGTATCCGCTTTCGCCGCCACCGACGTCGTACCAATCGGGACGATCGATTCCGCCCTCGGCGCTCGCATTCGCAATTCCTACCGTTGAGTTGTCTTGCTGCGCGCCGTACATGTAAAACGGGAAGCGGTTGTCGGTGGTGACGTGATAAAACTGCGCCGTCGGCTGGTTGTATTGGCTGCTCCAACTTTCGCCGGCATTGGTCGAGACCGTCGCGCCCCCGTCGTTTCCGTTGATGAGACGCTTCGGATTCGTGGGATCGATCCACAGGGCGTGGTTGTCGCCGTGCGGCGCCCGAATCTGGTTGAACGTCTTACCGCCATCGCTGGAGCGGTAGACGCCGGTGTTCAGGATGTAAACCGTTTCTCCCGACTTGGGATCAGCGAAAATGTGTGAATAGTACCAGGCACGCTGCCGAAATCGATGGTCGTCGGTCATGAGCTTCCACGAATCGCCGGCGTCGTCGGAGCGATAGATTCCGCCCTTTTCGGCTTCTATCACGGCCCACACCCGATTTGGATTTGCTCCGGAGACGGTGACGCCGATGCGGCCCAGAATTCCTTCGGGCAGACCGTGCGCTTTTAGTTCTTTCCATGTAGTCCCGCCGTCGATCGAGCGATAAAGACCGCTCCCCGGGCCGCCGCTATCCATGCTCCACGGCGTTCGCTTGGCCTGCCAGAGTGCGGCGAAAAGGATATTGGGATTGCTGGGATCGAAGGTGACGTCGATGCCTCCGCTCTTGGCATCTCGGTAGAGAACCTTATCCCAAGTCTTGCCGCCGTCACGAGTGCGGAAAATTCCGCGCTCCTCGTTGTCGGCGAAAGGATGTCCCAGCGCGGCTACGAAAGCCACGTCAGGATTTTTGGGGTGAACAATCAGACGACCGATGGCGTGCGTATCTTCCAAGCCGGAGAACTTCCAGGTCTTGCCGGCATCGATCGATTTCCAGACGCCGTTTCCGCCAACGATGTTGCCCCGGATGCACGCTTCCCCGGTGCCGACGTAAATCACATTCGGATCCGACTCGGAAACCGCAATGGCACCGATAGCGGGCGACGCATCTTTCGTCTTATCGAAAGTTGGTTTCCAGTTGAGACCGCCGTCCGTGGTCTTCCACACGCCTCCGGCGACTGCGCCGAAATAGTAGACGTCGTCCTGCCCCACCACGCCCGAAACTGCAACCACGCGGCCGCCACGAAATGGTCCGACCAGCCGGTACTGCATGCCCTTCCACGGGCCCTCGGCTTCGTGATCGTCCTGATCAGCGTCCGGCGCCGGTGTGCCTGCTGCAGTCGCTTGTTTGGGCGCTTGCGACTGCTTTTGCCCCGGCTCGGTACCTGGTTTCGGTTGAAGTTTCTGCGCGGATGCTGCGATCCCACAACATGAAATGACAAAAACGAGAGCGATTGTTCGCAAGGTCCCTGTTCCTCCGGAGACGTACACAATAAGCCCGACGGGGCGAAATTCTCAACAGAAACCTTTGTCTCCGGACGAATTTGTTGCAAGGCTATAATGCCAACTCGCAGACGTTTTGGGGAAGCTTGGGGCATCAATCGCAATACGCCAGGAGGCCGCTTGAAACTGATCCGCTCGCTCATTTTCTGCTGTACCGTTCTCTTCCTCGCACCACTGATCGGCGCGCAAAACCCAGCGGCGAAACCCTCAGCCTCTTCCCAGCTCTCAGGGTACACAGTCGAATCTTCGGCTCCCGAGCACGAGTGGGAGAAGAAATTTCAGGATGGCATTGTTCCCGACAACCTTCGCGAGAACATGCGGCGGATGAGCGCTCGTCCTCATCACGTGGGTTCCCCCTACGACCGAGACAATGCGGAATGGATCCTTTCGAAATTCAAAGAATGGGGATTTGACGCGCACATCGAAACCTTCCAGGTCCTGTTTCCCACGCCTAAAGAGCGCGTCGTGGAACTGCTCGAGCCAACGCAGTTTCGGGCCAAATTGCAAGAGCCGGCCGTTCCCGGCGATCCCACCTCAAGCCAGGCGTCGGAGCAGTTGCCAACCTACAACGCGTACTCGATTGATGGCGACGTCACCGCTCCACTGGTCTATGTGAACTACGGCAGCCGCGACGACTACGAACAACTGGATCGCCTCGGAATTTCGGTCAAAGGAGCCATTGTCATCGCGCGCTACGGAGAAGCATGGCGTGGCATCAAACCCAAGGTTGCGGCGGAGCATGGCGCGATTGGATGCATCATCTACTCGGACCCAAAAGATGACGGATTTTTTCAGGGCGACGATTACCCCAAGGGCGGCTGGCGTCCCAAAGGCGGCGTCCAGCGCGGCAGCGTCATGGACACGGACTATCCGGGCGATCCTCTCACTCCCGGAGTCGGCGCGACTGCCGATGCCAAGCGCCTCCCTGTCAAAGAGGCCAAGACCATTACCCGAATACCGGTACTTCCCATTTCATGGGGAGACGCGCTGCCCCTGCTCTCCGCCCTGGAAGGCCCGGTTGCGCCGGAAAAATGGCGCGGCGCCCTGGCCATTACCTATCACATTGGTCCCGGCCCCGCCAAAGTCCACCTGAAAGTTTCCTCGAACTGGGACTTGAAGCCGGTGAACGACGTGATCGCGACGCTGCGGGGATCTGAAGACCCCGACCAATGGGTGATTCGCGGCAATCATTTTGACGGATGGGTCAATGGCGCGGACGACCCACTTTCAGGCATGGCCGCCGTACTCGAAGAGGCGCGCCGGCTGGGCGAACTCCACAAGCAAGGATGGAACCCGAGGCGCACGATCATCTACTGCGCATGGGATGGCGAGGAACCCGGCTTGCTGGGTTCGACCGAGTGGGTTGAAACCCACGGCGATGAACTACAGAAGCATGCCGTGGCCTACATCAATTCCGACAGCAACGGGCGTGGATTTTTTCATGCCTCAGGCTCGCACGACCTGGAGAAGCTGATCAATGATGTAGTTCGCGGAATTCAGGATCCCGAAAAAAATATTCCTGTTTGGCAAAGGGCTCGTCTGTCGCGCATCGCAAATGCCAAAAACCAGGAAGAGCGCTCGGAAATTCGCAAACGCGCCGAACTCGCCATCGGAGCACTGGGGGATGGTTCCGACTATGCTTCCTTCCTCGACCATGCCGGCATCTCAGCGCTGAACATCGGTTATGGCGGCGAAAACGACGCCAATGCGTACCACTCCATCTACGACGATTTCTCGTGGTACACGAAATTCATCGACAGCGATTTCTCCTACGGGCGCGCTCTGGCTCAAACCGGCGGCACGACGGTTATGCGTCTCGCCGACGCCGATGTGATTCCCTACGAATTCACGGGCATGGCTGAAACCATCGCCAAGTATGTGACTGAACTCGAGAAGCAACTCAAAGATAAGCAGGAGGAGATCGGCGAGCACAACCTGGAACTGAAAGAGGGGGTCTTCAACGCCATCGCCGATCCGCGCAAGACCTCGGTACCTCCGCCACAGGAAACCACGCCGCCGTATATGAACTTCGCACCGCTGAAGAATGGAGTGGAAGCCGTTAAGCATAGCGCGGAGCACTACCAGGCTGCAGTGGCAAAAGCGCAGTCCGCAGGTACCCTCTCCCCGCAAGCTCTGGATTCCTTGAACCTCGATCTCCTGAAAATCCAGCGCACTTTCCTCACCGAGAGGGGGCTGCCTGAGCGTCCCTGGTTCAAACATCAGGTTTACGCGCCGGGAGCTTATACCGGGTATGGCGCGAAACCCATTGCCGCCGTGCGTGAGTACATGGATGAGAAGAAATGGGCAGAGGCTGAAGCTCAGGTCCCAACTGTGGCGAAGGTGCTACAAGATGTTGCAGCAGCAATCGACAAAGCGGCTGCTGACTTGGGACCCGCAGATTCATCGGCACACTGAAAGCACCGTGATTCGACCGGAATCACCCCCACTCAACTACTCAGCTTCCCAGAACGCGCGACTTCTGGACAGCGAGTAATTACCGAGTAGCCAGGCGGCCTTGCGGCCGCCCAGCCCTCTCAGAACTGGGCGTGAAAGTTTCCAATCACACAGCTCAGGCTTTGCGAACACAATTAGCGAGCGCGGGGGAGCTCTCTTTACGCCGGCAGCGTTGTTTGCCCATGACGGAGGAGCATGGAGCCTACCGTACCCGCTCAAAGGAGCGTCAAGCATCTTCCGCTCCCCTGTAATGACGACGCTTAAGAGATTTTGCATATGCTCACCCCACTATTCACCCTTGCCCTTTGTGTCAGACAGTCATTCCAACAGCTTTCAGGTCGCAGTCCGATTCGCCCGTCAACCGCTCCCTATTTGTATCCTAGGCGGTACAATCGTTCGACCTTATGCCCTTGGCTCCCGCAACCCGGTTAGGGCCATACGAGATCCTCGCGCTCCTTGGCGCTGGTGGGATGGGCGAAGTCTACAAAGCTAGCGATGCGCGGCTGGGTCGCGTGGTCGCGATCAAGATTTCTAACCAACAGTTCTCCGAACGATTCGAGCGCGAAGCGCACGCAATAGCCTCCCTGAATCACCCCCACGTTTGCACGTTGCATGATATCGGGCCGAACTACCTGGTCATGGAGTACGTCGAAGGCACTGTACTCCGGGGTCCTTTGCCTGTCGCTCAAGCTCTTAAGTACGCGGCGCAGATTTGCGATGCACTCGACGCTGCCCACAAGAAGGGCATCGTGCATCGCGACCTCAAGCCCGCGAATATTCTCGTCACCAAGAGCGGCGTCAAGCTGCTGGACTTCGGGCTTGCCAAGATCGCCCTAACAAAGTCCAGTCCGGCAAAGACCGGGCAATGCGCCGATCCCCCCGTCGCCGCCACGCTCACGATGGCCCTCACCGGAAAAAACGAAATCGTGGGCACGCTCTATTACATGTCGCCGGAGCAATTGCAGGCACAGGGCACCAGCCAGGAAGTTGATGCCCGCAGCGACATCTTCTCCTTCGGCCTGGTGCTCTATGAAATGCTCACGGGAAAGCGCGCCTTCGATGGCGCATCTCCCGCCACCGTGATCGCTGCCATCATGGAGCGTCCGGCGCCGTCCATTGCGGACGTCGCGCCTGCGGCATTGGAGCGGGTGCTCAAGCGTTGTTTGGAGAAGGATCCCGAGAACCGCTGGCAAAGCGCGCGCGACCTCAAAGCCGAGTTGGAGTGGATTGCACAAGCACCGAGCGACGGAAGCACAGCGGCTGCTCCAACCCCGCGTCCGACTTGGCTGCCCTGGGTTGCGGCGGGAGTGCTCGCCCTGGTCGCGGCGGCCGCGTCCTGGGTCGCCTACCGGTCCACTCGTCCCGCGGAACTCAAACCCTTGGTGCGCCTGGATGTGGATTTAGGTCGCGACGTGTATTTGACCGCGGTCGGCGGGTCCGATGTAATCATCTCTCCCGATGGCGCGCGCATCGCCTACCTCTCTCGCGGCCGTATCTTCACGCGCCGACTGGATCAAGCAAGCGCCACCGCGCTCCCCATCACTCCAGGCGCGACCAGCCCCTTTTTCTCTCCAGACGGCCAGTGGATCGGCTTTACGGCGAATGGAAAGATGAGAAAAGTCTCGGTCGAGGGCGGCTCCGAGGTTGTCTTGTGCGACGTGGGTGCCTCGTACACCGGCGGCGATTGGGGTGAGGACGGCAATATCGTCCTCAGTCTTGGCGCCCGCGCCGGACTATCAAGAGTTTCCTCCGCCGGCGGTAGCCCTGTCCCCCTCACGGCGCTTCAGGGAGAGGAACGCTCGCATCGCTATCCGCAGATTCTGCCCGGCGGCAAGGCGGTCCTGTTCACCGTCCAAAAAGCCACCGCAAGTGTAGATGACTCCGACATCGAGATCATCACGCTGACGGATCACCGCCGCAAAACTCTGCAGCACGGCGGGACTTTTGGGCAGTATCTGGGAAGCTCTGGCAGCAAGGGCTACCTCACATACGTGAACCGGGGAACCCTCTTTGCGGTTGCTTTCGATCTCGTGAAGCTGGAGACGAGTGGCGCGCCTGTGCCTGTCTTACAGCAGGTTTCTTATTCTCCACAGTTTGGCTCGGCGAAGTTAAGTTTCACGCGCAATGGGACTCTGGTGTACCGCAGCAGCGAGAGCGATGCCACGCGGCTGGCAATCCAATGGCTGGCGCCCGATGGCAAGACGCAGCCCTTGATGGAGAAGCCCGGGCTCTTTCAGACTCCGCGCCTCTCACCCGACGGACAGCGCCTGGCTGTGGGCGGGGGTGATTTGACCAATCGCGGCATCTGGATCTATGACCTTCAACGCGACACGCTAACACGTCTGACGAGCGAACACGATTTTAGGCCGGTGTGGACACCCGATGGCAAGTACGTGGTCTATGACGGTGACCAAGGGATGTCCTGGATGCGAACGGACGGCGGTGGTAAGCCCCACCCTCTGACGCAGAGCAAAGACAATCAATACCCCACGTCTTTCTCGCCCGATGGCAAACGCCTGGCCTTCCATCAAGATGGGCCACAAGGCTTCGATCTTTGGATCGTATCGATAGAACGTGAAGTAGACGGGCTGAAAGCGGGGACGCCTGAGTTGTTCCTGCAAACGCCATTTGCAGAGCGCGACGCGAGCTTCTCTTCTGACGGTCGCTGGCTCGTCTACGACTCTAACGAGTCGGGAAATCCCCAGATTTATGTACGCACCTTTCCCGACAAAGGCGGCCGCTGGCAAATCTCCAGCACCGGCGGAACCGCACCCATCTTCTGTCGCAATGGACGAGAGCTGTTTTTCTATAACCTCTCTGACGACCGGATCATGGTGGCGAGTTACTCGGTAAAGGGCGGCTCGTTCGTGGCGCAAAAGCCGCGAGCCTGGTCAGACGTTGGTTTAGCAGCGCTGTCCGCCTCCGCCGGGGCTACTCAGTACGACGTTGCCCCAGACGGAAAGCGCCTTGTTGCGGCCACCTACGCCGGGGGCGCAACCCAGCAGAACTCTGGCCACGTCATCTTCCTCGAAAACTTCGTCGACGAACTGCAACGCAAGCAGCCACTCAGCGAGAAGTAGTCATCGAACCCCGAACGGACTCATTCCGGCGGAAATCCCCACCCGACGTTGCACCCGATTCCCTCCGACCTCGCCCTGCGATTGGTTCTAGATCTAAATTTAGATAGGCGGCAACTCATCCACAATCCGGCTGGGTTCAGAGTAGCCCGTAACCCACCGGGAATCGGCTGGCAGCCAGTTTAGAGCGGCAATTCCGCTTCGCCCGGGATGACCGATTTGGACTCGATGTCACTGCTAGAACACGACTGGCCCGGCGACGGAGAATCATCGATCCGCTACCGGGCCAGCTCGTTTCTTTCAGTTGCCGAAAACTAGTTCCGAACCATTTTAGGAAGCCGAGAACTATTACTAGTTCAGCTTCGGTTTGATACGCAAGCTATCGGCCGCGAGGCCAGCTCCCCGTGCCTGGCTCGGGGAACAGAACTGTCCCGTGTCGCGCAGGCACTGGAAGGTCTGGGTGAAGCGCGGATCGATGGGCGTGCCATCGGGACGCCGCACTGTGTCGATGAACGCATCCTGAGCGATTCCGCCTTGCGTGGGATCGGGGATCGTCGGACAGACGAGCCACACGGCTCCGCCATCCCCGCCAGCTGGGTCTTCCTTGCCCTCAGCAGCGCAGGGAGCGCTGAGCGGCGGCTGATCGGCTGCCGTAAGACCGAACTGCGGCGGAAGTCCCGGCTGTCCCTCCAGGAAGTTGAGCTCGTTGCCGGAACGGATGATGGGGGTCCCGTCCAAACTCAAACCGTTCTGTCTCGCCGCGGCGGCCAGTACTTTCTGGCAGTTCGCCGTCGGGACCATCTGGCCGGGGCGTCCACCAATGGCGAACTGCGTGTACCAATGATAGGTGATCACCCACATGCCGAGAAGGTTGTCGCTGAAGTAAGCAAACGATGCAGAATTGTCGATGCGGTTACGGTTGGAAGAGACTCTCCAATCCTGGCGCAAGTGCGGGGTCTCTACGCTGGTCACCGGAAAACAGGGCTTGAGACCATCGCCCATGGAGCCGCAGGGTTGGGGAGCAAGCCCGCCGTTGACCCTCTGTGTCAAACCCGCGTAGGCCTCGAAGGCGCTCTGGCACCCAGTCGTCGGGTTGGGATTAAACGGCGCTCCCTGGTTGCATCCGGGTAGATTGCTGTTGGGGATGCCGATGATCTGCTCCATGCTGATGCCGCGAGCATTGTTTGGAGTGCCCGAGACGAGGTTATCGGGATCGGTCGGCGTGCCAGGAACGCTGCCCGCCGGAGGTTCAATGTTGCCGAAGAACTTATCGCTTCTGGCAAAGGCGATGATGCTGAAGAACACATCCGGAAGGCCAGTGTCATCGCGATAGGCTCCGGTCGTGGCCAGGATGCGAACGTTGCTGTGGACGGGCGAAGTATCGGAGTTGTCGATGATCCAGTTCAATTGTCCCACCGCTGCCGGAGGACCGGTTTGCCGGAAGCGGCCAAAGCGCCCGGACTCGGGCGCATCCAGCACAGAAAGGTTGACGCCATTCTCCTCATAGAAGAAATCGGCAAAGTCGAATGGCGGAGGGTTGATCTGCTGCTCGTTTCCGCTGCTGCCGCCGGCGAACACGCGTGCCGAGGGCGCAGCCATAAGCATTACCAACAAAGCCGTCAATGCAAGGAGGGAGAAAACGCTGATTCTTTTCATGTCCTTATCCTTTCCGGACCATCCACAAGATGGACTTGGCGATGAATTCTGGGCGCGCCATGCCTGGGCACGCTGCCCAGAGCATGAGCGGCTCGTTGCCCATGCGAACGTTGCCGATGTGCTGCGACGTATCCTTGTCCAACCTGGGATCGAGGTTGGTAAAGCCAAGGCTGCGCCGAAGGTGCTCGACGTCGTCCGGTTTGCCGCTTAAGAACGACCAGCCCGGCCGGGCCTTGAACATGTCCGCGTACTCTTTGAGCACCGCGCGAGTGTCGTGTTCCGGCTTCAGGCTGATCGAGGTCATGAAGATGTCCTTGCCCACGCGATCGCCGAGAATCTTCTGCGCTTTGGCGAGATTGGCTGTGACCGTCGGACAAATGCCCTCGCACTTGGCGTAGAAGAAGTTGATGGTGACGATTTTGTCCTTAATCAGGTCGTCGTAAAAGCGGACTTCCTGACCATCCTGGTTTTGCAGCTTGACGTTGGGGAAATTCCGGCGCTGGAGCAGACCTCGCGCCGAAGTTTGGGTCTCCGCAGCCAGCGCCGGATTGGCGAGAAGATGCTCCGCCAACGGAACGGCCGGCGCCAGCCTGAGGAGTCCCAGAAGGTTTCTTCGTGTCAGGTTTTGCATGGCTTCACCTTTCATAGTGTTGTGGCCTCTCGCGAGGCGATCCTCAGTTAGGGCAGCACTTTGTTGTCGCCGGTCGGTTCAATTTCCCACCGCCCCATCATGGCGTGATCTTCGTGAACCATGTTGTGGCAATGCAGCGGATAGCGGCCGTGGAAGTCACGGAAGCGGAAGAACAGCTGCACCCGCTCGGCCGGCTGCAGCCGGGTCACGTCTTTGCGGGAATGCTCGACCTTCAACGCCGGAGGGGCAAAGTTGCGGGAGATGATCTGGTGCTCCTCGAAGTGGATGTGAATGGGGTGCGTCCAGTCGCCGGTCACGTTCTCCAGGATCCAGTTCTCGGCGCTGTTCTGCTCGACGGCGAAACGGATCGTGTCGCAATCGATGAACTGGCCGTTGATCGACCACTGGCCGTTCAAGCGGTCGAAGCGCAGAGTGCGGGTGACGCGCGGCTCGACAATCTCCGGCAAGTCGTAAAAGCGCATGTTCTGCGGTTCGCCGCTTTCATCCTTGACCGGATGGCTGTCCACGTCGAAGCGCAACACCTGGTGCCCCCGACCGGCAGGCAGAATTTCCGGCAGGCTGCACTCCGCCCCTACGACCGGGCCCTGGCCGTTGACCTGGTTCAGACGGTTTTCCAACATGATCGACTTGCCCGCGAACTTGCTGAAGTCGATGATCACCTCCGTGCGCTCGGCGACGCCGATGCGCATGCTCTCCACCTGCACTGGCGTCGGCAGCAGATTGCCGTCATTAGCAATGACGAAGAACGGATTATTCGCGCTCAGGTTCCTGGGATCGGTCAGGAAGAACTCATAAAAGCGCGATGGCCCGGTGTTCACCCAGCGAAAGCGATACCGGCGAGGTTTCACTTTGAAGAACGGTTGAATCTTGCCGTTCACCAGGAATTTGTCGCCGAGCACTCCGTCCAGGCTGAACAGATCGAAAGCCAGCAATCCCGCCGGGCTGCTCTCGGGATCGAACAACTTGTCAGCAAACATCATCGGGACATCGAACTCGGGGAAGCTGGGAAGGCGGAATCCGGTGGTTTCATCGCCGGTGTCGAGGTGGTTGAAGAGAAGGTATGTCCCGACCAGACCCTTGTAGGAATTTTGCGCGGTATGGTCGAGGCGGTGGTCGTGATAGAAGAGCGTGCCGAGAGATTCATTGATGTCGCCGGTGCCGGGATGAGTGGAGAGAATTCCGGCGAGCACGTTCGGATAGTGCTGGTCGTAGAAATGTCCTCTTTCGAAGAAGTCGCACGGGAAGCCATCGCTCTCAGACGGCGTGTGCCCGTTGTGCAGGTGGGTGGAGACGGATGGCAGGCCAAACCCGGTCTTATTGTTCGCCTCTGAAGGCAACTGATTGATGTTCCGTACCAGGTTCGCCTCGCCGTAGCGGGAAACGTAGGTAGGACCCGGAAAGGATGGGCCGGTCCCGTCGTCGAACGCCCACATAGTCTGCAAAGGAAGTTCGGGATGCAAGCTGAGCTGCGTGGCCCTCTGCGAAACCTGATAGAGCTTTTTGGGTGGAAAGAGTTTCAGCGCCTGGTGCGGCCGCGTGCGCTGCTCTCCGGCGGCGGTGTTCGGATCGACGGTCGGTGCGGGACTAAGACTGGCGACCGGTTGCGCGATCGGCATGATCGGCATCGGCTCGAGGAACGGTCTGGTGGGAGGGCTGGCGGGTTCGAAGGAGGTTACGCACACCGAGTTCGATCCCGGCGATCTGCGGGCGCTTAATCCCTTGATGGGCAGCAGCGCACCGGCGGCGGTCAGCAGCCCCATCTTCATCAGGTCACGTCTGCCCAAGCCGGCGGCGATCAGTTCCCGCCGATTTTTCGCCGCATTCTGCATCTCTCGAAAGCGGCTCTTGGATACTTTTTCTCCCAGCACATTGCGATACATAGAGTGCTCTCCTTCACTGTGGGTTGGATCGTTGTGGTCAAAACCGAGGCAGGGACTTCGATTCGTGGCTCTGCGGAAAACAGTGAAGAATATAAGCGGGCGCGTCCGCTCATGTCACCAGATCGTCAGTAAGTTGCAAAAGGCTGGTCACGGACCAACGATTGTTTTCTTGAGTACGGAGGAGGAGTCGTGCGGCCGCATGGAGAGGGACTCACAGCGTCACACATCTGACCGGAGGACGCCGCG
>Ga0209006_10001249_pt1 | contig 23061 bp, 24 predicted proteins | sample JacPin_JW_Ref_O2_FD_188567 | JGI IMG/M metagenome (GOLD analysis project Ga0209006, IMG submission 188567) | Forest soil microbial communities from Algoma, Ontario, Canada - Jack Pine, Ontario site 1_JW_Ref_O2 (SPAdes) (version 2) | ecosystem: Environmental > Terrestrial > Soil > Boreal... | reverse complement strand
AATTCAACGTGTGGTAATTGCCGCACGCGACGGCCGACGATCTCGTGTCGCGCGGTATCGGAATGCAGGGCTGATCCGCGCGGCCGAACGACTCCGAAACGGGATGCTCTCAGGCGGACCGAAGACGAGATCCTGCGCGAAGCCATCATCCGCCGTGCGTACTAAATGCGTGAATGCATTGCCTGGGCTGAAAATTGTCGCCCGCCTCCATCCCAAAGTTCGCCTCGATACGGAGCGGCTCCTTGCCCGCTCCGGAACGCGCAAAGCGCTCGAAGTTGACGCGCAGGCGACCGAACATAAGAGCAATTCTAATTAAAATGTGCGGAAAAACATTGCTAGTCGGCGCGCTCGATGTGTAAGCAGACGCGATGCTGATCTGTGTGCCGGATGTGCTGAGCAAGGCGGAAGTCGCGGACTTTCGCGCGGTTATGGATGCCGCCGATTGGGAAGACGGGCGTTCGACTGCCGGCGCGCAGTCCGCTATGGTTAAGAAGAACGAGCAACTGCCGCCGAATGGCGACGTGGCGCGGCGGCTCGGCCAAACCGTCATCAAGGCGCTGGTGGCCAATCCGCTTTTCGTTTCCGCCGCCATTCCCAAGCAGATTTTTCCGCCATTGTTCAATCGCTATGGCGAAGGACATCATTTCGGCGTCCACGTCGATAATGCGGTGCGCGGCGACCCTCACAGCGGTGCGCGCATCCGTACCGATCTTTCGGTGACGCTCTTTCTCTCCGAGCCGGAGGAATATGACGGCGGCGAACTGATCGTCGAAGACTATTACGGCTCGCATCAAGTCAAACTGCCGGCCGGGCACCTCGTGCTCTATCCGGCGACCAGCTTGCATGCCGTCACTGCGGTGACGCGGGGCACGCGGGTGGCTTCATTCTTCTGGCTGCAAAGCATGATCCGTGACGGCCATGCGCGCAGCCTGATCTTCGATCTGGACACTGCAATTCAGGGACTTGTGGGACGGGTGGGGCGTGACGACCCCGAACTGGTCAAGCTCGCGGGCATCTATCACAACCTCATCCGTTGCTGGGCTGAAGTATGAAATCCTGGCACCGGTGCGTGGCGGGGACCATTCTCTCCGCATTGCTTTTGTTGCCGGCGGCGCAATCGCCGGCGCAAACGTCGCCGGCAACGCCGGCGCCGCCAATCGTGAGTGCGCCCGAAACCGTGCCGAGCCGATCGGCTCCGACGGAACCGGCGCCGCCCGCGCCGGAGGCGCCCGCCGTGCGTCCGCTCGGCGAAAGCACTCTGGCGGCGCCAAGCGTCCGGCAACCGCACGACCTGTCGCCGTGGTCGATGTTTCTCGCCGCCGATATCGTGGTCAAGGTCGTGATGGTGAGCCTGGCGTTCGCCTCGCTCGTGACCTGGACCATCTTTTTCGCCAAGACCTTGCAGCTTTCACATGCGCAGACGCGGCTTCGCCGCGCGCTCGCGCGCATCGCCGAGGCGCGAACGCTGGCGGAGGCGCAAAAGGCGCTCCAGGGCAGGCCCACCGCGCTGACGGCGTTGGTGCGCGCGGCGCTGCACGAAATCCGCCTTTCCGGCGAGGGCGCAAGTAACGCCGGCATCAAGGAGCGGAGCGCTTCGCGCTTTACGGAGATCTCCCGCGCCGAGGCGCGTTCCATGCGCTCCGGCATGGCGATCCTCGCCACCATCGGGGCGACCTCGCCCTTCGTCGGGCTATTCGGCACCGTTTGGGGCATCATGAACAGCTTCATCGGCATTTCCAAAGCGCAGACCACCAATCTCGCGGTGGTCGCGCCGGGCATTGCAGAGGCGCTGCTGGCGACGGCGATTGGACTCGTCGCCGCCATTCCGGCGGTGATCATCTACAACCACTTTTCGCGCGCGACCAAAGCCTACTTGGAATATGTCGGCCGCGGCTCCGGCGCGGTGGGCCGGCTGTTGTCGCGCGATCTTGACCGGTCACGCGAGCGGCCGGTGTCGCGCGCGGCGGCGGAGTAAGGACGATGGCGGCAGCTGTACTCGGCGATCTCGAAGGCGACGACGACGACGAATTCGGCGAGGCGCACGACATCAACGTCACGCCCTTCATCGACGTGATGCTGGTGCTGCTGATCATTTTCATGATCGCGGCGCCGCTGTCGACGGTCGATCTGCCGGTCGATCTGCCGACCTCCACGGCGGTGCCGCAGAAAAAGCCCGACAAGCCCACCTACGTCACCATCAAGCCCGACCTGGCCGTCGCCATCGGCGAAACCCCGGTCAAGCGCGTCGATCTGGTGGGGGCACTTGATCGGATACCGGGCGAGGGCAAGGAGCGGCGCATCTTTCTGCGCGCCGACCGCGGCGTGCCCTATGGCGAACTGATGGACGTGCTCGAGCGCCTGCGCGCCGGCGGCTATGGCCGCATCGCCTTGGTAGCGCTCGAAGGCGTGCCCGACGCAGCTGCGCCGGCCGGCGGCGCTTCTCCCTGATCAGGTGCACCATGTCGGAGCTTTATCATCCTCGGCATTTATCTCCGGCGCTGTGGACCGTCGCCGGGATCATCGCCGTCGCGCTGCATGCCGGCGGCGTCAGCCTCGCCTTCGTCTCGCGCCAGGCGGACCCGGAGCCAGCTCTCGGAGCGCCCGCCATTGAGATCGGCGTCGAGCTTGCGGCACCGCGGGTCGAGCAGACCGACCTGCCGGTCGGCCCGGACACCGACGCCGCAGCGCCGTCCCCGGCACAGGTCGAGCAAAAGGCGGTGGTCGAGCAGACCGACCTGCCGAAGGCTCCGGCGACCGAGACCGACGACCCGGATCGCGTAGTTTCGCCAAACGACAGCCAAAAACCGAAGGAAGACGAACCGAAAGTGCCGACGGTGCAGACGCAAGCGTCAAGCCCGTCGGTCGCCGCCGAGGCGACCGCCCCGCCGACACTGCAAGAGGCGCCGGAAGCGACCCAATCGATCGCGCCGTCGCCCGGAAACGCCGAGAGTGCGCGGCGCGAACGGGCGACCTGGCAAAAGGAACTGGCCGCGCATTTCAACAAATTCAAGCGCTATCCCGGCGACCGCAAGACGCCGCATGCGGAAGTCGTGGTCAGCTTCGAGCTCGACCGATTGGGTCACGTCGTGTCGAAGCACATCGTCAAGGGATCCGGCGATGCAGCCTTCGATGCGGCGGCACTCGATATGCTCAAGCGCGCCGATCCGGTGCCGGCGCCGCCGCCGCTCGTTGCCGACGAAGGGTTGTTGTTCAGCCAGCCGGTCGTTTTTCAGGCCGGCGCGCACGCCTCGCGGTAGCGTTTCTCGTTACTGGCCGTTTGACAACGCCTCGTCGCCGCCGCGGCTTGACCCGGCGGTCTATGCTGAGCCGTCGACTCATTAGGCGCAAAAGCTGGCAAAAACAACGTTATCCGGCCGATCATCCAATCAGGGTTGCGCAGCTCTCGTTTGGAAACCCAAAAAGTCTTCTCACGCGGGCAGTCAACATGGATCACCGGGTCAAAGCCGGCAATGACGATATTTCTTTTTGCACGAGGTAACCGCGAACCTCGCCTTCGCAGTCGCGCGATCAGCCCTTCCGCTCGGCCTTGATCTCTTCGAACCGTGCGAGGGCGTGTTCGAATTTGTCGTTGAAGAGCCACATTGCGTCGAGGATTTCGCGGAACGTTGCGGATGTCCTGGCTCTGTCGGCGCGTCCGAACGTAAAAATGCTGTTGTTGCGCAAATATCCCATGATGGTCGGATCGGAGACCAGGTAGGCGGCGAGAGCGCCTGAGCGCAAGGCCGCTTTGGTCGGGGCGGGGATGATCTGGATCAGCTCGAAAAACTTCATCTGGTCGATCGGATCGGGCAATGTTTGCACGATCGCTGGTATTTGCGGAAACAGGCTGGCGTGCGCATTCATCAGCCCATCGCGCACGGCGGTCCAGTGATTGAAGCGGTGGTCGATCTTGCGGGCGCGCGCTTCCTCAGCTTCATCGCGGGCAATCAATGCCGGATCGAACGCGGCGACCGCGCTTTTGATCGCCGCCCATTTCTTTTGCCCGTTTTGGTCCTCGGCCACGCCGGTTTGGAAACTACCCTTGTATTTGTTCGAGCGGGCGTTGCCGATGTTCTGATTGCCGTTGGTTTCGGCGAAGAAGATGCCGAGCCCAATGCGGCCGGCGATCTCGGCGTTGGCGGCGTCGAGGCCCTTGGCGCGGGCGATGGCGGTGGAAATGTCGGCGACGTCGTGAAACGGCGTGGCGGAGTTTTGCGCCCCCGCAGGCGGCGCCTGCATGATGGCGAAGAGGTTCACATATTCGTCGATCAAGCGCTCGTTGTCGGCATCGAAATATTGCGGGGGAATGCCAAATTTGTTGGCCCGGCCGATTTTCGCGGGCAACACGTCGGTGAGGTCTTTGTACGCGCTCATCATGGCAATGCGCGCCAGATAGAGCGCCTGCCCGGGCAGATTCGGCAGCGGCTGGTTGGCTTCGATCTGCGCGCGGCGCTCTTTCAAAACGGATTTAAATTGGGCGACCGCGTTGTTGTAGGCGTCGAGCGCATCGGCCTGCGGCTTGGTGAGCGTGGCCGATGCGGCCTTGGCTGACGACATGAGGCACGAACCGATCATGCGCGCGGCGAGAAGCGCAGAGAGGGCGCCGCCCGGTAACGCAAGTACAAGCCCGAGAGCAGCGTGCGCTACAAAGCGCCGCCCTGGAGTCCTCCGTGGCTTTGCCGATCTTGCGCTGCTCACAATCCCAGATAAAATTTCTTGATCAGGTCGTTGTTGTTCAGGGCATCGGCCGAGTTGCCCTCGAAGGCGATCTTGCCGTGCACGATCACGTAGCCGCGGTCGGCGATGCGGATCGCCTGGGTGAAGTTCTGCTCGGCCATCAGCACCGTAAGGCTGTAACGCTGTTTCATCTCGGCAATGGCATCGATCATGCGGCTGACGAGGATCGGCGCGAGCCCCACGGAGGGTTCGTCCACCAACATGATCTTCGGAGACAGCATCATGGCGCGGCCGAGCGCGAGCATTTGTTGCTCGCCGCCGCTCATCGAGCCGGCGAGCTGACCGCGGCGCTCGGCGAGCCGGGGAAAGGTCTCGAAGCAGACCGCGAGATTGCGCGTCAGCTCGCGGCGCGCGGTGGGGCGGAAGGCGCCGAGCAGCAGATTTTCCTCGACCGTGAGCTTGGGAAACAATCGCCGGCCTTCCGGCACCAGCGCGATGCCGAGGTCGACAATTTCCTCGGTGGTACGGCCGACCAGATCATGATGCACGCCGTCGATCTCGGCGACGATCGAGCCTTCGCTGGGGCGCACTATGCCCATGATGCATTTCATCAACGTCGACTTGCCGTTGCCGTTGGTGCCGAGCAGCACCACGGTTTCGCCGCCGCAGATGGTGAGCGACACGTCCTCGATCACCCGCACGGCGCCATAGGCGGCGTGGATATTTCCGATGGTCAAGCTACTGGCCAATATACGCTCTCTCTACTTCCGGATCGCGCATCACCGCATTCGGCTCGCCGTCGGCCATCTTGCGCCCGGAGACCAGCACGACAAGCCGCTGCGAGAAGCTCATCACCGCGCTCATGATGTGCTCGATCAGAATGATGGTGACGCCCTGGGCGTTGAGCCGCATCAACAGCGCCAAAATCTCTTCGACTTCCGAATGAGTGAGGCCGGCCATGGACTCGTCGGCGATCAAAAGCTTCGGCTCGGACGCCATGGTGCGCGCAAGCTCGAGCTTGCGCATTTCCACCTGGGTGAGTTCCCGCGGCAGCCGGTGGGCTTTGTCCTCAAGCCCGACTTCGCGCAGAAGCTCGAGGCAGCGCGCCTCGATGGCGCCGGCGCCGTGAACCGTGCCGCGTGACGCCACCGTATAGAGCAGCGGCACGCGCATATTGTCGGCGAGCGTCAAGCTGGCGAACGGGCGCGGCAATTGGAACGTGCGTGACAGGCCGCGACGCGTGCGCTGGTGCCCGGTCATGCCGTTGAGCCGCTCACCCGCGAAGGTAACCGAACCGACTTCGTTCTGCAGCGCCCCGCAGATGCAATTGACCAGCGTGCTCTTGCCGGAGCCGTTGGGGCCGATCAGCCCGAGGCGCTCGCCTGATTTCACCGACAACGAAATGCCGTCGAGCGCGACGAAGCCGCCGAAGCGCTTGCCGAGATTGTCGATGCTCAAGAGCACGTTCCCGGCGGCATCGGGGGCAACAGGGTTGGCGGCGGTGGTCATCGAGCTCATGGAACGTGTCCGCTGGCGTCGGCTTCGATCTTATGGCGGCCGACTTGGGCGACCGGGCGATGCCGGATGAATTTCTGCACGAGCCCGATGATGCCATTCGGCGCGACGATCACAAAGCCCACCAGCAGCAAGCCGACGATCAACAGATTGACCGCTGACGAAATCGTCACCGTGGCCACCTGCTGAAGGGTGCCGAGCAGGATGGCGCCAACGAGCGGCCCGACCCAGCTTGTGGTGCCGCCGATCAGCGGCATAGCGATGGAATTGACGGCATAATCGAGCCCGAACGCCGACGAAGGTTGCAGGTAGCCGATATAATAGGGAAACGGCGCGCCGGCCATACCCATGAGGGCACCCGAAATCGTGGTGGCGATCAGTTTCAGCCGCAGCGTCGGCACGCCGGAAGCTTCGGCGGCGACTTCGTCGTCGCGAATGGTAGCGAAGCCATAGCCGAGCCGCGAGCGCTCGATGAGCCGCGCCACCACGATGGCGCCGATGGCGAGCAGCATCATGATCAGGAACAGATATTTGATGTAGCTGCCGAATGGCGCGATCGCCTCGGGCCGCACGATATAGGCGCCGCGCGATCCGCCGACGAAGTCCCAGTTCACGATCAGCGTCTGCAGCACGACCGCGAGCGCCAGCGTGGCGATGGCGAAGAAGGCGCCGCGCAGGCGCAGCGTCAGATAGCCCATGCCCAGCCCGACGACGCCTGACACGATCCCCCCGGCGACGACCAAAAGCGGCAACGGCAGCGGGTAGAGCTTGTGGATGGCGACGGTCGAATAGGCGCCGAGAGCGAAAAACGCCGCCGAGCCGAAATTCACATAGCCGCAGTAGCCGCCGAGAATGTTCCAGGCGGTGGCGAGGACCACATATTGCAGCACCACGTAACCGGCGAAAAAGTAATAGTCGTTGTTGAGCACGAGCGCGGCGGCAAAAATCGCCGCGCCGACGACCAAACAGATGACCAGGAAAAGACTGGAGCGCACGGTCAACGTCCTAGCAGGCCGGCCGGCCGCACCGCCAGCGTCAGCAGCAGAAATCCGAACGAAACCGCGGGCGCCCAGGAGGGGCCGTAAAAGGTCGAGGTCAGGCTTTCGACGATGCCGACCAGCATGGCGGCGATGACGGTGCCGGGCAGGCTGCCCATGCCGCCCAGCACGCAGATGGCGAACACGCGGCCGATATATTCGCGCCCGACCGAGGGCTCGACCGGCTGAATGACGATGAGGAACGCGCCGGCCAACGAAGCGGTGGCGATCGAAATGCCAAACGCGATGCGCTTGATGCGGATCGGATCGACCGCCATCAGCTTGAGCGCGAACTGATCCTGCGCCACCGCCATGATGGCACGGCCGATGAAGGTGCGGGTGAGCGCGAGCTGCAGGACCGCGATCATGATCAGCGAGACGATGCTCGGCACCAGGATGCGCAGCGGAATGTCGACAAAGCCGAGATGCCAGCTTGGGCCGATATAGCGCGCCTCGACGTAGCGGTAGTCGACGCCGAAATAGAGAACGAGCACCACTTCGGTGATGAACAGGAGGCCGAAAAAGAAGGCGAGCCCGCGCAGCGATTCCTGGCCGCGCTTCTCAAACGACAAGTAGTAGATCTGATAAATGCCGGCTCCGAGCAAATAGAAGAAAGGCGTCGCCAGAACACTGACCAGGATCGGATCCAATCCGAGGCTGGCGTTGACGATATAGGCGATGTAGGAGCCGAGAATGATGAAGGACGGATGAGCGATGTTGACGATGTCGAGAATACCGAACGACAGCGATACGCCAGCTGTCACCGCCGCGTAGAACGCACCGATCAGTATTCCGGATATGATGGCATTAACCAGAAGATCGAATGAGAAGATCATCCCCAGCCCTGCGCGCCCCCGGAGCCAGTTTTTGTTTCGGGAGAGCCTCGCGAGCCCGCCCGGAAGATGTATGCAGGAGAAAAAGCAGATTTGCTAGGCCGCAGGTCTGACCTGCGCGGGAAGCATCATGGGCTTGTTGGCGCTGTCGAGAAACTCGACGGTCATGAAGATCATCTCTTTATCGCCGATGTTTTCCAAATCGTGAACCTTGAACTCGCCGGCCGCATAGCGCTCATGGCGGGTTTCACCCGGCGCATAGCTGTATTCGACCGTTTTGCCGTCGCCGACATGCTGCCGGCCGCGGCCGCCGGTCACGCAGGTCCAGAAATAGTCGAGCACGTGGCGATGAAAGCCGACCCGTCCGCCCGGCTGGAGGCGGATGATCCACACCCGTGCGCGCTCGCTCTCGGACAAGAGCTCCGTACCGACATACGGATTGGGTTGCGCGCGTTCGCGCTCAAATTCCGCCGCTATGGCGGGCGGCCAGGCGGACATATCGGCACAATCGCTCGTCTTGTCCAACATCGTCAAGGCCATAGCTTTCCTCCCGCGACTTTCGGCAGAATACAGAAGGCTTCTGGCCATTGGCAAATCGTACGGTCAAATTAACAAGGTGTCGGCATGGCGCAAAGGCGCGCGCTCGTCATCGGCGGTTCGATGAGCGGACTTTTGGCCGCACTGATGCTGCGGCGCTGCGGTTGGGAGACGGACATTTATGAGCGGGTCGCCGGCGAGCTTGCCGGCCGCGGCGCCGGCATCGTGGTGCAGCCGTCGCTGATCGCGCACCTGCACGCGCTTGGACTGCCTACCGGGGATCTCGGCGTGCCCGTTTTGCGCCGGCAAATGCTCGATCGCGAAGGCCGCGTGGCGCTGACAGGCCATTGCCCGCAAATCATGGCGGCCTGGGAGCGCGTCTACCGCTTGCTGCGCGACGCGTTTCCGTTCGCGCATTATCACCGCGGCCGCGAGCTTGCCGCGTTCGAGCAGACCGCTGACGGTGTCATTGCCCGCTTCACCGACGGCACGACCGCGCAAGGTGAGGTGTTGGTCGCAGCGGACGGGCTGCGTTCCTCGGTCCGGCAGCCATGCTTGCCGGCGGTGGTGCCGCTCTACGCCGGCTATATCGCCTGGCGCGCCATATTGACCGAGGACTCGCTGCCACCGCCGATCCATCGGGATCTTGGAGACGCGATGACATTCTGTTTGCCGCCCGGAGAGCAATTTCTCGGCTATCCGGTGACCGGTCCCGACAACGATCTGCGGCCCGGGCGGCGCCGGTATAATGTTATCTGGTACCGGCCCGCCGACGCGGCGACGGAACTGCCCCGGCTTCTCACCGATACGAACGGCGTATTGCACGCGATCTCGATTCCGCCGCCGCTGATCCGCCGCGAAGCGATCGCCGCCATGCGTGCCGCCGCCGAGGAGCTTCTGGCGCCGCAATGCCGTGCGCTGGTGGGGCTCATTGAAGAGCCGCTGCTGCAGCCGATCTATGATCTGGCAAGCCCGCGGCTCAGCTTTGGCCGCGCGGCGCTGATCGGCGACGCCGCCTTTGTCGCCCGTCCGCACGTTGCGGCCGGCGTGTCGAAGGCTGCCGATGACGCGGCGGCACTGGCGCGGGCCCTTGGCGATGCGGGCGACGATATTGAAGCTGCACTGCACCGCTACGAAAATGAACGCCTGCCGGAGAATAACCGCATCATTGAGCGCGCGCGTCACCTCGGCGCTTATCTGCAAGCGAGCCAGAGCGGCGAGGAACGCAAGCGTTCGGCCCAACATGGCATTCCGCAAGCGGTACTCGAGGAGACCGCGACGGTGGATTTTTTGAGCGCATGAACCGCGCCGGAAATTTCAACGCGATTATCGCGTGGGCCAGGTCCAGGACGGACGCTCGTCCGGTTGGACGAGCGTTTCGCCCAAATGCTTCTCGAGCCCGATGCGCCGCGCTTGCGGAGTTTTCTCCAGGTCGGATACCAGCGGTGCGGCATGTGAGACGACGACGATCTGCGTGCGTTGCGCCGCTTGCGCGATCAGCCGCGCGAGCGGCGGCAACAGGTCCGGATGCAGGCTCGTCTCCGGTTCGTTGAGAATCATCAAGTCCGGCGGCCGCGGCGACAAGAGTGCCGCAACCAGTAGCAGATAGCGCAGCGTGCCGTCGGAAAGCTCGGCGGCTTTCAAAGGCCGCAACAGTCCGTGCTGCCGCATATGCAATTCAAAATAATCGTCGCTGCCGCCAACTTCGATCGCGCCACCGGGAAAAGCGTCGCTGATCGCCGCCGTCAGCTCCCGCGGATTACCGATGCCGCGAATGGTTTCCAGAGCGGCCGGAAGGTCGGCTCCGTCGGCGCCGAGCACGGGCGTGTAGGTTCCGATCTGCGGCCGCCGAGCCGGCGCGTCGCGATCGGTGCGGAAATGATCGTAGAAGCGCCAGTCGCGCATGCGTTCGCGCAGCAGCAGCAACTCAGGCGCCTCACGAGGGTCGCTGCAATGGGTCATCATGCTGTCGAACGGAGCAAGCTGCGTCAGCACCTGCCGCCAAGCGCCGGCGTCGTCCCGTATGCGGACGCTCGGGCCGTTGCGAACGGCAAACGCATTGGAACGGGTAAGCGTTTCGCCGGTCCATTGGCTCTCGGTTTTAATCACCGGATCGCGCGCGAAGAGCGATGTGGTGCTAAGGCCGAGATCGATTGCGTAGCCATAGTCCGTACCAGCGAAGCCGAGCTTTAAGCTCACCGGCTCATTGCGGACAGTGCCCTGTACTGGCTGCTCGCCTTTCTTCATAGCGCGTGAGAACGCTTCCGGGCCGGCCCAGAGCGTCGAATGCAGGCCACCTTCTGTCGCCAACGATTGGATGATGCGGCCCTGCGCGATGTCCGCCAACAGCCGCACAGCGCGATAAAGGCTCGACTTGCCGCTGCCATTGGCGCCGGTCACGACGTTGAGCGGGCCGAGGCTGAGCCTGACGTCGCGCAGCGACCGATAGCCGGCGATAGCGAGTTTGGTGATCATGACGGTCGGCGTGCGTGCCGCGCCGGGCGGTGGGTCTCAGGTGGTGACTTCGTCGCGGAAGCTTGTGGCCGACGCGCTCGCGGCCACGAGCTTCGGATAGAAGGCTTTGAAATCCGCGACGATCGTGGCGAAAGGAACGTCGGCGAAGGCGCCGCGGTCTTTGAGGTATTCCATGTGCCGGCGGCCGACCTGATCGAACGGATGAAACAGGCTGTCGTTGACGCCGTCGAAATCGAGCGGCGCGATCCCGGCGCGCTCACACAGAACCTTGTCGAAGGCCGGCGTGCACTTGACCCATTGTCCGTCGATCTCGAGCTCGGTGTAGGAATGCCAGATGAAAATATCGCCGACCTGCTCCTTGAGCCGCTTCGAGGTGAGATGATTGCGCACGTCGGCGTAGCCGGGGCGCGCCGGGATGCCGGCGACCCGCGCCGCGGCGGCGAGGAGCGCCGATTTGCCGACGCAAAAGCCCTTGCCGGCGCGCAACACCTCACTGGCACGGAATTCGGCCGGATCAAAAAAATCGATGTAGGGATCGTACTGGATTTGGTCGCGCACGGCGCCGTAGAGCGCCAGCGCCTTTTCCTTGATCGTTGCGGCATGGCCCAGCGCATCGTGGGCGAATGCGACGATCTCCGGATTGTCGCTGTCGATGAAGGGTGTGGCGGAGAGATAGTCGCGCTCTTGCGTACTCATGAGTTGTTGATGCCTCACACGTGCTGGCCGCCGTTGATGTGGATTTCGGCGCCGTTCACATAGGACGATGTCTCCGTGCACAGAACGTAGATGATCTTTGCCACTTCGTCGGGCGTGCCAAGCCGGCGCATCGGGATCATTTCCACGATCTTTTCGGTGCCGGGCGACAGCATCGCGGTGTCGATCTCGCCAGGCGCGATAGCATTGACCCGTACGCCGACCGCGCCGAAGTCGTGCGCCATCTCGCGGGTGAGCGCGGCAAGCGCCGCCTTCGAAGTCGAGTAGGCCGCGCCGGCAAACGGATGCACGCGCGATCCCGCGATCGAGGTGACGTTGACCACTGAACCTTTGGTGGCTTTGAGCTCCTGCAGCAGACCGCGCGCCAGCATGATCGGCGCAAAGAAATTCACCTGAAAAACGCGATGCCAATCGTCCTGCGAGGTCGCAATCGAGTCGAGCCGCCTGCCGCCGGAAGCTTTCGGTGAAATGGCCGCGTTGTTGACCAGCGCATGCAGTTCGCCGTTCAGCCGCCGCTTGATCTCGTCAATCGCCGCACCCGTATTGGCGGTGTCGGCGAGATCGACTTGAATATGATCCTCGGGTCCGGCTTCCCACGGGCAATTTTCCGGGAAAGCGTGCCGCGAGCAGGTGAGCACCCGCCAGCCGGCGGCGGAGAAACGCTTGACAGTGGCATGACCGATGCCGCGGCTGGCGCCGGTGAGAAGAAGCGTGCGGCCCGTACGGTTGCTCGATGGCATTTCAATTTTTCCATTCCAGCGCGCGTGTCGCCCTATAGCTTCACTACGCGGATTGCTTGCCAGCTTCGGCGCATCCTTTAGCAACGAAAGCGGCCATCGCGCCGCTCACGGATAGAGCCGTGTCTTGCTCCAGGGCGCTTGTGTGCGCTCGCGCCGGAACCGGATACGGTCATGCAGGCGAAACGGCCGCTCCTGCCAGAACTCGATCTCGAAGGGGACCACGCGGTAGCCGGACCAGTGCGGCGGCCGCGGCACGGCGCCGACGCCGAACTTGGCGGTCTCGACCGCAACGGCCTTTTCGAAGGCAAAGCGGCTTTCGAGGGCGGCGGATTGTTTACTTGCCCAGGCACCGATCTGCGATAGACGCGAACGTGTGGCGAAATACGCATCGGCCTCGGCGGCGGAAACCGGCTCGATGTCTCCGCGCACGCGCACCTGCCGCTGCAGCGATTTCCAGTAAAGCGTGAGCGCCGCACGCGGCTGTTCCGCAAGCTCGCGGCCCTTGATGCTGCCGACGTTCGTGTAGAACACGAAACCGCGCTCGTCGAAGCCTTTCAGCAGAACCATGCGTGCATTGGGAAAACCGTCGGCGCCGACGGTGGCGAGCGTCATCGCGTCGGGATTGTTGGGCTCGCTCTTCTTGGCCTCGGCGAACCAGGCTGCAAACAGCCGAAACGGTTCGTCGGCTTCGGTGAAGTCATCCCCTGTTAACGAACCCGGGTGTTCTATGGGCGCTGTATCAGTCATTTGGTCGGAGTGCTCACGGTGCTCGCGTGCGGCGTTCGGGAGGTTGCCTGTCGGCCTGCGTCCCGGCTGCCTCTATATAGGGGAACCAGGTCTTCGCGCCTACGCTGGCGTCCGCATCGCTTCGCCACCTGTGCGGCATTGCTGGCAGCTCTATCGACGGCCGGCTGTGCCTACCAGCTCGACGCCGGCTTCACCAAACCCGACGCCGACACGGAACCGACCGGCTCGATCGGCGGTGCCGGTCGGCAAGCTGTCGCTGTGAAGGGCGCCGCGCTCTCCGAAGCTGACCTTGCCTATGCCCGGGCGGTCGCCGCCGACGTCGTCGGCCATGGTGCCAAGGATGCCAGTATCCCGTGGGAGAATCCCAACACCGGGGCCGGCGGCAACATCACGCCGCTTGCCGCCTCCTATATCGACGGTGCCTACACCTGCCGCGATTTTCTGGCGAGTTACGTGCACGGGCCGGCGCAGGCCTGGATGCAGGGCGAAGCCTGCCGCATGGCGCACGGCAAATGGGAAGTCAGGAGTCTGCGGCCGTTCAAACAGAGCTGAAACGGTCTTCATTCCTTGCATCATTCCTTGCGTCGCCGTCGTTGGAGCGCATTGCGCCGCGGTTCCTTAAGTCCCACATTAACGAATCGAATAGCATCGGGCGGCGGGGCCGGCCCTAAAAAACCGAACGGAGTCCATGGGGGATGCGTGATCCCTATGAGGTGTTGGGTGTTGATCGCAAGGCGAGCGCCGGCGACATCAAAAGCGCTTTTCGCAAACTGGCGAAAAAGCTGCACCCCGACGCCAACAAGAACGATCCAAAAGCTGCGGGACGCTTTGCCGAGCTCAACGCCGCCTATGAGATTTTAGGTGAAGACGACAAGCGTAAGGCCTTCGACCGCGGCGAAATCGACGCCGAGGGCAAACCGCGCTTCCGTGGCTTTGAGGGCTTTGGCGGCAATGCCGGCGCGCGCCCGGGTGGCGGCTTCGGCGCCGGCGGCCCCGACGCTGAATTCGAGACATTCACTTTCGGTCCCGAAGGCTTCACTCGCGGGGCGCGGCGCGGGCGTGCCGGGGCTGGCGCGGGCGGCGGTGGTTTCGGCGGCTTCGAGGATATTCTCCGCGACGCTTTCGCCGGCGCGGGTGCGCGTCGCGGTGGCGGCGCGGGTTTCGAAGCCGAGGATTTGGGCGGCGGCACCGGAGCCAATGTCACGGCCACGTTGACCGTGTCGTTGCTTGACGCGGCGCAGGGCGCCACGCAGCGCGTGCGGTTGCCGAACGGCAAGGACGTCGAGGTCAAGATCCCCGCCGGGATCGCCAATGGCCAGCAGATTCGACTGCGTGGGCAAGGGGCTGCCGGCGCCAGCGCGCCAGGCGACCTTTTGATCACGGTATCGATTGCGCCGCACCCGACCTTCACGCTCGATGGCGCCGATATCCGGCTCGATTTGCCGGTGACGCTCTACGAAGCCGCACTCGGCGCCAAGGTGCGGGTGCCGACGCTCGACCGCCCAGTCGAGCTCACTATTCCGGCCGGCACCAATGGCGGCCGGACCTTCAGGCTCAAGGGCAAGGGCTATCCGGCCAAGGAAGGCCGCGGCGACCTGTTCGCCACGGTCCGCCTCATGCTGCCGGAGCAGACCGACGCCGAATTCGAGGCGCTGATGAAGAAGTGGCGCAGCGATAAGCCTTACGATCCGCGCAAGGATATGTAGGACGCGCCTATCACGGTCGGTGGCAACGTCCGTTTGCGGAAAAGGAAGGCGAGATCAAAACTGCCGGGCTGCGCGCTCCGCCCGATTTGGATTAGTTCTACGGTTCACCCTGGGGGTTGCGCGTAAACGGCTACCGTCGTACCCCCTCCTCGGTTGAGGGGAAAAGGTGGCGGCTCTCCAGGCGATTCTGCGGCCAAGGCGACGGGAGCGGTATGCCGCCGCCACAATCGCGGTCCTCATTCTGGCGTTTCTTCCGATCGTCGTGCGCAAGTCGGTCTGGCTTGGGCAAGGCGACGTACAGGTCTTTTTCCGCGCCGGCTGGGCCATTTGGACCGGTTTCCCGTTGTATCAGGTCGCCGATCACCACGGCTGGACCTATCATTATCCGCCGACCTTCGCCCTCTTTATGGGGTTTTTTGCTAACCCGCTGCCGTCTTACCCGCAGCCCTGGTGGGCGCTGCCCTATCCGGTCGCGGTCGCGGTCTGGTACCTGATCAACGTGGCATGCCTGTTTGCGGCCCTGCATATTTGGGCGAAGGCGGTCGAACGGGCGCAGCCGATTGAAGTCAAGGCCGGGTATTTGCAGCGCTCGTGGGCCCTGGTGATTGGGCCGTTGCTGGCGCTGTTGCCTTTCATCGGCGATGGGCTCGCGCGCGGACAGCCGGCGCCGGTGCTGTTGCTGCTGATCGTCTTGTTTCTCTCCGACTATGTCGAGAAACGCGTGGCCGCCGCAGCCTTTGCGTTTTCGCTCGCCGTCACCATCAAGATCTTTCCCCTCGTGCTCGCCATCATCCCGTTGGTCCGGCGCGATTGGACATTCATGCTCTGGGCCGTGGTCTGGAGCGCTATGCTGCTGATCGCGCTGCCGGTCGTCTGCGTCGGATGGACGGAAACGGTCGAGCTCTATCGCGCCATGTTCACGGAGCATCTTCTTGGCATTGTCAGCGGCGCCATGTCGCATGACATCGCGAGCCAGGTGTCGCCCGGGGCGTTCTCGAATATCGGCATCGGGGCGCTCGTCGCCCGCATCGCGGCCGGCGACGCCTTCTACTCGACGCCGCTGCCGCAATGGGCTTCGGTCGTTCAGTTTGCCTTCAATGCCACAGCCGTCGCTGCGATTGTGTTTGTCGGCCGCGGCGGATTTTGGAATGTGCGCTCCCCGCAGCCGACGGACCGCTACCCTGTCCTTGTCGCCGGTGCCATCTTGTCGGCGGCGCTGCCGTTGATGATCCCATCCGCAGGTCCGCAATACGTAACGGTTGCCGTACCGCTGATGACCGTGTTGCTCGCCGAGACGTGGCGCCGCAACGGTGCCGAGATCGTCACGCCGATCATGATCGTCTGGTCAGTCGCCGCGTGGCTGTCGATGATCGCGCAAGAAGTTCCCTGGACATGGCTGAAACTCGTCGGACCGATGAGTTGGGTGTTGCTGGCGCTTGCTCCACCGAGCTTTGCCGTGCTGCGGGACGTTTCTCGGCGGTCGCGCGCAGCGCAGGTCGCCGTCGGGCCAGAATCCCGCTGAAAACGCGGCATTTGCGGTTCCCCAGCAGGCGTGCTTGAGGCTCCCACGGCCCTATGCCATAGGAAGCCCGGCAGTGGGAAAGGTCGAGCGGGGTCGGAGAAAATGTCGGAAATCTCGGGCCTCATGCGCGGCAAGCGCGGCCTGATCATCGGGGTTGCCAACCAGCGCTCGCTGGCATGGGGTATTGCAAAAGCCTGTCATGGCTACGGCGCCGAACTCGCATTCACGTATCAGGGCGACTCGCTCAAGAAACGCGTCGAGCCGCTGGCCCAGGAACTCGGCGGTATCGTGGTCGGGCATTGCGACGTTACCGACCCTGCCACGATTGATGCCGTCTTCGCGAAGCTGCAAGCCGTCTGGGGCACCATCGACTTCCTGGTCCACGCGGTCGCCTTTTCGGACAAGGATCAGCTCGACGGACGCTACGTCGACACCACGGCCGACAATTTCACCAATACGATGTTGATCAGTTGCTATTCGCTGACCGCGATTGCGCAACGCGCCGAGAAGCTGATGCCCAATGGCGGTTCGCTCCTCACGCTCACCTATTACGGAGCGGAGAAGTGGATGCCGCATTACAACGTCATGGGCGTCGCCAAGGCGGCCCTCGAAGCCTCGGTCTGGTATCTGGCCGCCGATCTCGGGGTCAAAAATATTCGGGTCAACGCCATCTCGTCCGGCCCGATCAAGACGCTGGCGGCCGCCGGCATCCGCGACCTGCGCTACATCTTCCGCTGGAACGAATACAACGCGCCGCTGCGGCGCAATGTGACCATCGAGGATGTCGGCGCGGCGGCTGTTTATCTGCTGTCCGACATGTCGCGCAGCGTGACCGGCGAGATCCATCATGTCGATGCCGGTTATCACATCGTCGGCATGAAGCATCCCGACGCTCCCGACATCGCGGTGGGCAAGGATTAGATTTATTTGTTATCGCATGTCCTTTTCGGAAAACCGGCTTCCACCCATCGGGTCAGGCCCGAGGGCATGCTTTTCCGGGACATGCTCTTAGAGCGCGATCATTTGAAGTTGAATCGACATCGCGCTCTAGATCTTTGGTGGAGCATGATCTTTTCGGAAAACCGGTATCCACTTTTCCGGATCATGCTCTAGCCGCAGCGCTCAGCTTTCGTCCGAGGCGGCGTAGGGCCGCGGCAGCGGCTCGATCGGCAAATCCGGATGCGGTCGCCCGAAATCCGGGGCAGGCGAGTCCTGCCCGATTTGCACGATGCCGCGCCGGATCGCGCGCGTGCGGGTGAAATGCTCGAACAGTGCATCGCCGTCGCCGCGGCGAATGGCGCGCGTGAGCTGCGAAAGATCCTCGCTGAAGGTGCCGAGCATCTCCAAAACCGCGTCCTTGTTGGCGAGGAACACGTCGCGCCACATGGTGGGATCGGACGCGGCGATGCGGGTGAAATCGCGAAAGCCGCCGGCGGAGAATTTCAGCACTTCCGAGCGCGTCACCTCGGCAAGCTCGTCGGCGGTGCCGACGATCGTATAGGCGATGAGGTGCGGCAGGTGGCTGGTGATCGCCAGAACGAGATCATGATGTGCCGCCGGCATGCTTTCGACATTGGCGCCCAGCGCGCGCCAGAACGCCGCCAGCTTTTCGGCGGCGGCCGCATCGGCGCCTTCTGGCGGGGTGAGAATGCACCAGCGTCCGACGAATAATGTCGCGAAGCCCGCATCGGGGCCGGAATTCTCGGTGCCGGCCACCGGGTGCGCCGGAACGAAGTGAATGCCTTTCGGCAAATGCGGCGCCATGTCCCGCACGACCGAGCCCTTGACCGAGCCGACATCTGAAACTGTCGCGCCTGGCATGAGATGAGGACCGATCTCGGCGGCGACCTCACCGCAGACGCCAACCGGCACGCAGACGATGACAAGATCGGCGCCGGCGACGGCGGCGGCGCTGGTCTCCACCACCTGATCGGCAATTCCAAGCTCGGCGACGCGCCGGCGTGTGCCGACGGAGCGAGCGGTCGCCACGATCTCGCGGACTGTACCCTGCGCGCGGGCCGCGCGTGCGATCGACGAGCCAATCAGGCCGACGCCGATCAACGCGAGCCGATTGTACAGTGGCGCTTGCGAGTTCACGTTGAAATCTCTTCCGATACGGTGTCGCAGACCATCAAGGCTTTCCCAAAAACTCTTTGAGCGCGGCGACGACGAGCCGGTTGGCTTCTTCGCTGCCGACGGTCATGCGCAGTGCGTTCGGCAACTTGTAAGAGCCGACTTGACGCAGAATGAGCCCGCGCGCGGTGAGGAACGCATCCGCGTCCTTGGCGGCGTGCCCCTTGGTTTCGGGAAAGTGGATGAGCAGGAAATTGGCGACACTCGGCGTGACCGTGAGCCCCAGCTTTTCTATCTCCTGCGTCAGCCAGGTGAGCCAGCGATCGTTGTGCTCGCGCGCGCGCTCCTGGTGGGCATGATCTTCGATCGCCGCAATGCCGGCCAGGATCGCTGGTCCATTGACGTTGAACGGGCCGCGAATGCGGTTGACCGCATCGACGATAGGTGCCGGGCCGAACATCCAGCCAAGCCGCAAGGCGGCGAGGCCGTGGATTTTGGAAAAGGTGCGGGTCATCACGACATTATTGCTCGTGGCGACGAGCTCGATGCCGGATTCGTAGTCGTTGCGCCGCACATACTCGGCGTAAGCCGCGTCCAGCACGAGCACCACTTGCGGCGGCAGGTCACGATGCAGCCGCTTGATCTCATCGAAGGAGACGTAAGTGCCGGTCGGATTGTTTGGATTGGCGAGAAAGACCATCCTGGTCTTCTTCGTCACCGCAGCCAAAATCGCATCGACGCTCGCCGTGTATTTCGTCTCCGACGCGACGACCGGCTTCGCGCCGGTGCCGCGCGTCGCGATCGGATAGACCAGGAAGCCGTGTGTGGTGTGGATCGCCTCGTCGCCGTCGGCCAGATAGGCCCGCGCCAGGAGATTCAACAAATCGTCGGAACCGGCGCCGCAAACAATACGAGCCGGATCGAGTCCAAAGGTGCGGCCGATGGCTTCGCGCAATGCCGATGCCGCGCCGTCCGGATAATCCTCAAGATGCGCCACGGCCTTTTTGTAAGCCTCGATGGCATGGACGCTCGGTCCAAGCGGCGTCTCGTTGGACGACAACTTGAAGACCTTCGCTACGCCGGGGGCGCTGCTCTTGCCCGGAACATAAGGGTCGATATCGAGCACACCGGCACGCGGTCGAGGACATACGCTCATCAGTCGTCTCTCATCGCTCCCGAAGTCCGGAGCTCTTATTATTTGGGAGGCACCGTATAGCGGCTCGCATGGCTGCCGACGAGGGCCTTCGCGCGAATTGAGGCGCCGGTGCCGCGCAAGGCCTCGGCGACCGCGTCGATGCCCCCACGGGGGACCGAAATCAACAATGCCGCCCCGTCGAAGGCACGGTCGGGGACCGCAATGGCGTCCGCAAGCCCTGCCAAGCTATCGACCGAGGTCGCCCGCCAGCCGGAGACGCGCATGCTCCAGACCTCGGTTTCGGTAACCATGGCGTCGGCGGCAACCCGCGAGATCACAAAGACCGGCAGTCCCGCCGGATGGTCGGCGCGTTCGACAAAGGGCAGCCGGGCAATGATCTTTGGCGCGGCGTCGAACTCCAACGCGGTCCACCAGGGGCCGCCGCCGGCGATGGCGAAGGCCGGCACCAAGCCGAGATCGCCGGTCGATTCCGTCACCGCGCCGACCACGCTCGCGGCGCCCACGTGCGGGACCAACGGCACCGTGAAGCCGAAGTGAAAGCGCGCGGTATCGCGCATCAACGCGTCGCCGGCGGAAAGGTCGGCATGCGCGGAGAACGGCGCCTGCACATAGGTGAAGGTCGCGATGATCACGCGCCAAATGCTCTCGACCGTATCGAGCGGCAGATTGCCATGATGGCGCTGCACGATGCGGCGCATCATGTTGGCTTCGCGCGCCGGTCGGAAAGCCGACCCGGATTCTTGCGTCTTCTTGACTGCGATTAACCGATCGATAATTTCACCGCGCTCGATCAGAAGCGCATGCATAGCCGCGTCGATACGATCGATATCGCGGCGCAGGTCGGCGAGAGAAAAATCTTGCTGGCGCGGCTCTTTTGGCATTGGCTCAGTCCCGGCGGACGCCCGATTGATAGGTGCCGCCGGGCGGGAAATCAAAGAAAACATTGACTCCGACGGGCCGGGGCCTATTTACGACGTTTTGACTGGCCTTTGAGCAACTGCCAGAGTCCGGGAAAGAGTATGGCAGAGCTGGGTGCGACTCTCGATTTGGCCGACCGCAAGCGCGAAGCTGACCATCCGCATTCGTTGATCGTGCGGTTTTCAGCTGGCAGCCCTTTGCGGCTCGATGCCGGTATCGACTTCGGCCCATTTCAGATCGCCTATCAGACCTACGGTAGGCTGAACGCGGAGCGCAGCAATGCCGTGCTGGTCTGCCATGCACTGACCGGCGATCAGCACGCGGTCAACGACCATCCGCTCACCGGCAAGCCGGGCTGGTGGGAGACCCTGGTGGGTCCCGGCCGGCCGATCGATACCGATCGCTATTTCGTCATTTGTCCGAATGTGGTCGGCGGCTGCATGGGTTCGTCCGGACCGGCCTCGACCAACCCGGTGACCGGGATGCCGTATGGGCTCGATTTCCCGGTCATCACCGTCCGCGACATGGTCCGTGCGCAGGCGATGCTGCTCGATTATCTGGGCATCGACTCGTTGTTTGCCGTCGCCGGCGGATCGATGGGCGGCATGCAGGTCCTGCAGTGGGCCGCGAGCTATCCGCAGCGGGTTTTTGCGGCATTGCCCATTGCGGCCGCGACTCGGCACTCGGCCCAGAACATCGCTTTCCACGAAGTCGGCCGGCAGGCGGTCATGGCGGATCCGGATTGGCGCGGCGGCCGCTATTTCGCCGAGGGGACCAATCCGCGGCGCGGGCTCGCGGTCGCCCGCATGGGCGCGCACATTACATATTTGTCGGACGCGGCGCTGCATCGGAAGTTCGGGCGCCGTTTTCAGGACCGCGACAATCCGACATTCTCATTCGATGCCGACTTTCAGGTCGAGTCGTACTTGCGGCATCAGGGCATCACCTTCGTCGAGCGCTTCGACGCCAATTCGTATCTCTATCTGACGCGGGCTATGGATTATTTCGATCTCGCCGCCGACTATGACGGCGCGGTCGCCAACGCGTTCCGTGGCACGCCGACTCGCTTCTGCGTGATCTCGTTCACCAGCGACTGGCTGTTCCCGACGCCGGAATCGCGCGCCGTCGTGCATGCGCTTAATGCCGCCGGTGCCCGCGTCTCCTTTGCGGAAATCACCACCGACAAGGGACACGACGCCTTCCTGCTCGACGAGCCCGAATTGTTCGCGATCGTGCGTGGCTTCCTGGAAGGGGCGGCGAGGTCGCGTGGCCTGCCGCCGGCGCGCCGATGATAAAATGCATGCTCAGTCGCATGGTGCCGGAGTAAATTGATGCTCATGCGGGTGAAGCACGACCTCACCATGGCAGAAGCTGCGCGGGGCGCCGGCGGCTCGCGCGTTGACCTGATTGTCGTCGCCGACATGGTGGAGCCGGGCGCGCGCGTGCTCGATGTCGGCTGCGGCGACGGCGAATTACTGCGACTTTTGGAAACGCGGGGCGTCGACGGCCGCGGCATCGAGCTGTCGCGCGAAGGCGTCAATGAGTGCGTCGCCAAGGGGCTTGCCGTGGTCCAGGGCGACGCCGATACCGATCTGGGAGACTATCCGGACGACGCATTCGATTTCGTCATTCTCTCGCAGACCTTGCAGGCGACGCGGCAGCCACGTGTCGTGCTCGAACATATGCTGCGGATCGGGCAGCACGCGATCGTGTCGTTTCCGAATTTCGGACATTGGCGCATCCGCCGCCAGATCGCTTTCGGCGGCCACATGCCGCGCACCGAAAATCTGCCCTATGCGTGGTACGAAACGCCGAACATCCACTTTTGCAGTATCAAGGATTTTCGCCTGCTCTGTCAGGTTTCGGGGGCCAAAATCGAAGAAGCGGTGGCGCTCAATGCCTGGGGCGGCCGCATGCGATTGAAGATGCCGTGGTGGTTTTGGAATCTGTTCGGCGAACAGGCCGTTTTTCTGCTGAGCCGCGGCCGTTGATGCGGCGTCGTCGAAGATTGCGAGGTTCTGGATAACCGGCCGGTTGGGGCAATGCGGGGGACCGGATCGTGTGCCAGTGCATTTGCCGATTATCCAGTTTCCCACGAACGCAAATCGCGGCATAAAGATGCCGGCGCTGGTCGCCGCCAAAATATCGCCCGCCGGTACGCAGGCGCGGGCCCGTAGCTCAATGGTTAGAGCTAGCGGCTCATAACCGCTTGGTTGGAGGTTCGAGTCCTCCCGGGCCCACCATATAATTAAATCAATGAGTTACATGGCATATTGGCGACAATGACAACATGCATTGGCGGCATCCGTGCGACTGGTCAGGACGGCGAATCGGGGGGCCAGGTGCGAGTGCCCAATATTCTTTGGGATTGATAGTTTGAATTCGAAAAACGACTAGCCAGCTAATCCAGA
>Ga0209006_10001248_pt1 | contig 23073 bp, 14 predicted proteins | sample JacPin_JW_Ref_O2_FD_188567 | JGI IMG/M metagenome (GOLD analysis project Ga0209006, IMG submission 188567) | Forest soil microbial communities from Algoma, Ontario, Canada - Jack Pine, Ontario site 1_JW_Ref_O2 (SPAdes) (version 2) | ecosystem: Environmental > Terrestrial > Soil > Boreal... | reverse complement strand
TTGGCCGTACTCGGTAAAAACCTAGCCAGGGTAGCGTTCCGGCTGATCTAACCCTAACGAGCGATTTAGCCTTTGTTTTCAATGCAAGTCGGGTTCGGCCTGAGTGTTGCGTCGACCCATTGAGACCACCGCATTTATCGGAGGCTGACCCACTGCCGCGGGCGCCGTCGACTGGTCGGCATCCGCGCAAAAAACGCGCTTGGCCGTCTGCGCGGAAGCCACTCGTCTTAGGGTCGGAGCTTTAGTTGATCCTTAGAGCCTGCCTGCGGCAGGGTCGAAGGGCTCCGACAATCATCGCTTCGTTTGCAACGGGCCTCAGCCCCTGAGGAGAAGGTTTAAAACATTCGTTCTGCGACTAGCTAAGAGCTCGAATCGGTCGCATTTGAATTCTGACGGTATTCCGTCGCTGCGAACTTCCCGCTGTCTATGCTAGGATGATGCGCCAGATGCGCGTCGTAGAGAAAAGACAGCTCCTCTCCGCGGAAGAAATCAGCCGCACGCTTCAGCGTTTGGCCCATGAAATTGTCGAAAAAAGCGGCGGCACCAAAGACCTCGCGCTGATCGGTGTGCGCCGCCGCGGCGTTCCTCTATCCGAGCGCCTCGCGAAAACCGTCAAAGATTTCTCCGGCGTCGAGATCCCTGTCGGCACGATCGACATTACTCTGTATCGCGACGATCTTTCCACTGTCGGCCCGCAACCTGTTGTGCACTCCAACGAAATCAGTTTCAGCGTGGATGATCGCGACCTGGTGATCGTAGACGACGTGCTCTACACCGGTCGCACCATTCGCGCCGCCATGAACGGTTTATTCGATCTGGGCCGCCCCAAGCGTATCCGTCTGTGCGTTCTGATTGACCGCGGCCATCGCGAAATGCCCATCGAAGCAACGTTCATCGGCAATTCCGTGCAAACCAGCGACACCGAAATCGTGGAAGTTCACTTGAAGGAAATTGATGGCGATGAACGCGTCGTGCTCGTGGATCGCGTTCCCTGAAACCTGGCAATCCTCGCGGAGGCCTGGAAACAACCGTATCTAAAGGGAAAAAGTGCTGCAGCGCCTGGAACACCTGCTCGGAATTGAAGACCTCACCCGCGAGCAAATTTCTTTTATTCTCGACCAGGCCAAACCCTTTCAGGAATTTCAGCGTCATCCTCTAAAAAAATTAGCCACCCTGCGCGGCAAAACCGTCGCGCTGGCGTTCTTCGAAAATTCCACGCGCACGCGCATCAGCTTCGCCACCGCCGCCGCACGCCTCGGCGCGGACACCATGAACCTGCAGGCCGAAGCGTCCAGCCTGAAGAAGGGCGAATCCCTGCTGGACACCGTGCGCACGCTCGAAGCCATGCGTCCCGACGGCCTCGTCATCCGCCACAGTTCGTCCGGCGCCCCGGAATTTGTCGCCGAGCACCTCGGCGTCCCCGTTATCAATGCCGGAGACGGCACGCACGAACATCCCACGCAAGCACTGCTCGACGCGCTCACTATTCGCGACCGCAAGGGCCAGCTGGAAGGCTGGAATCTCACCATCCTCGGCGACGTGCTGCACAGCCGCGTGGCCCGCTCTAATATTCACTTGCTCAGCAAATTCGGCGTGCGCATCACGCTCTGCGGTCCCGCGATGTGGGTGCCGCGCGAACTGGAAACTCTCGCGCCGAACGTGCGTCGCGTCACGCGCATCGAAGAGGCCCTCGACGGCGCGGACGTGATCATCGCCCTGCGAGTGCAGACCGAACGCCTGCACGAACCCGCGCTCGCCGCCGAGGAATATATTCTGCGCTATCAACTCACGCCGCAGCGCCTGCGGCTCGCGCGGCCCGGCGCGCTGGTGCTGCATCCCGGGCCGATGATTCGCGGCCTGGAAATTGACGATGCCGTCGCCGACGGTCCGCAATCCTGCGTGCTCGAACAGGTCACCAACGGCCTCGCCATTCGCATGGCTCTGCTCTACCATCTCGTCGGCGGCGCCGCCGTGGAACCACCGCCTCCGGCCAAGGTCTGATGAGGCACCAGAAGTCCCAGGAAGGAATGACCGAATGCTGCTAATCAAAAATGGCCGCGTGCTGGATCCCGCGACGAAAACCGACGCCACAAACGACGTACTGCTCGATGGCGCGCGCATCGCCAAAATCGGCGCCAATTTATCCGCGCCGGATGCCCAAATATTCGATGCCACCGGCCTGATCGTCGCGCCGGGCTTCATTGATCTGCACTGCCACCTGCGCGAGCCCGGCCAGGAATTGTCGGAGACCATCGAAACCGGCACCCGCTCAGCCGCTCGCGGCGGCTTCACGGCCGTCTGCTGCATGCCGAATACTCAGCCGGTAAACGACAACGCCTCGCTCACCCGTTCCATCGTTGACCGCGCCGCAGCTGCCGGAACCGTGCGCGTCTGGCCGATTGGCGCCGCATCCGTCGGCAGCAAAGGCGAAGCCCTCGCCGAAATCGCCGCCATGAAAGATGCCGGAATCGTCGCCGTGAGCGACGACGGCAAGCCCGTAGCCACCGCGCGCCTGATGCGTCAGGTGATGGACTTCTGCAACTCGCTCGATCTTCCCGTAATTGACCACTGCGAAGATCCGTCGCTCTTCGCCGGCGGCGTGATGCGCGAAGGCCCGCGCTCCATTCGCCTCGGCCTGAAAGGCATCCCCGCGGAATCTGAATCCATCTGCGCCGGACGCGACGTCGAACTCGCCATTCTCACGCGCGCGCGCCTGCACATCGCGCACATGTCCACCACTGGCGCACTCGAATACGTTCGCCACGCCAAAAAACTCGGCACGCGCGTCACCTGCGAAGTCACGCCGCACCATTTCACGCTCAGCGATGAAGACGTCCGCTACGACACCAATTACAAAATGAATCCGCCGCTCGCCTCGCGCACAGACCGCGCCGCGCTCATCGCCGGCCTAGCCGATGGCACCGTGGACGCCATCGCTACCGACCACGCCCCGCATCATCCCGCCAGCAAAGATGTGGAATTCGATCGCGCACCCTTCGGCATCATCGGCTTCGAAACCGCGCTCGCGCTCACGCTCAGCGAACTCGTGCACACCGGGAAAATTTCACTCCCGCGCCTGGTGGAACTTTTCACCACCGGCCCCGCGCGCGTCCTCGGCATCGCAAGAAAAATCGCCGTGGGCGGCCCCGCCGATCTCACGATTTTTTCAACCGATCTCGCCTGGACCTACCGCGCATCCGAATCCCCCAGCAAATCCCGCAACACGCCATTCGACGGCCGCACCTTCCGTGGCGCCCCAGTAGCCACAATTGTAGGCGGCCAAATCGTCTATCGCCGCGAACTTGGCGCCTCCGCCTAAAATTTCGCGCTAACGAGCCAAAGCGCTGCGTCGTTATCTCTGAAATTGAACGGTGAGGACCATGTGCGTAGCGGTGGGTTTCCCGTCCGTGCGTGCCGGTTCAAATATCCACAGCGCCACGGCTCGTTCAGCCGCATGCTGCAGCAAGCGCGGACCCGACAGTGCTTTCGTTTCCCGCAAGTTTCCCTTTTCATCAATCAAGACGTCGAGCTTCACCACGCCATCCGTATCCATCCCCTTTGCCCAGAGCGGAATGGCTGCCGGAGATTGCGACACGATTCTTGCCGGAAACGTCGCCCCGTGGTTCGGCGCGTTACCGTGGCGAAGTGTCGTCTGCCCCGGCGGTTCCTGTTTGACGCGAGGCCCGCTTTCACGCGCTTCCAACTTTGGAGTGGCGGAGGGTACGATCGAAGCCGCAACCGACGGAACACTGGGCGCGCCCGTCTGTTGCCGAATCTTCTGAGCCGCCTGCGCCGGCGTCACTCTGGAAATGTTTCCATCTGCTCGCGTTTCGACCTCCGCGCCGGACTTGCCCGCTGCGCCTGGCGTTGACTGCACCGTCGCGGTCTGCGCGTTTTGTTTCGCCTGAGCGACAGCCGCGGACGCTCGATTTTTGCTGCGAATCGCAGAGCGGTGCGCGTGCCACCCAAATCCCAGCGCGACCATCAGTAAGACCGACGCAGCGATGCCCACGCCCATCGCGCCCTTCCCGTACGTCAATCGGTGCAGCCGGTGCACCCACGGCGTCAGCTTCGCAATCAGTGCTGCCCTGCGTCCATCCGAAGCCTCACCCTGAGCCTCGCGTTGGTCGTTGGCGTGGCCGCTCGTCTCGCCGTGCTCCGGCGCATTCTCGGCCGTCGCGTCTCCGGCGGTTACTTTCGCTTCCGCAGCGGCGGATTCGCGCTTGGGCTTCCGTTTGGAGTCGGCCGCAATCAGCTTCGCCAGCAGTTCCGCGTCCTTCGTGTCGTTGAGTTCGGCATCGTCTTCGGTATCGTCGTCAGATTCAGCCAAGGCCTCTTCCGCTTCTTCCAGTTCCTCCGCGGTGTGATGTACAGGAGCTTCGATCGCCGCAGCCGCAGCATGAATTTCTGCACTCGTCCGCGCGCTTGCCTCCGTTTTCGCCGCGACAACCGGATTCGGCGCGGATGCAGGAAGCAAGTCCAGCGCCTCGGCACTCCTCGGCGCGACAACCGCCACAGGAGCAGCTGCGGGAACAGCCACAGCCGCTGGCACCGGGGCATCCCAGAATTTCGGGTCGCGCGTGGTAAATTCCAAATCCGCGTAACCGGACTCCGCCACTTGCCGCCACTCCAACACCTTGCACAGGATTTCTCGTCCAGACAGTTCGTTGCGCAGAAAAACGCATTGCCCCTGCGCCAATTTCGCACTCAGATTCACCACCGCGCCATTGTCGAAGACGATTGTCGTCTTGGTCGCTTCCGCAAAAATCTGGCGCTGCTCCGATCCCTGGACGTGCTTCGCCCCTTGAATCGTTACCGGGACTTCACGCACGTCCGCCTGATCGTGTCCCGCGGGATCAGCCATCACTCTTCACATTATTGAATGGAAATTGTTGCATTACTGCTGTGCCCCCCCGGCGTTGGATTGCAGACTTTGCCGCACGGATCTTGGCGCGCCGGTCCCATGTCCGGCGGACCCGCTTCGGCCCGGCTATGTCACTATCCTGCCGTCCCCAGCCGTCCACCGCAATAGCCGGGAAGTACCAATTTCCCCATTACTACAGCCGCATCCGCCAGTTACGGCCTTCTTGGCTCCATAGGGGCATTAGAACATGTATCAATTCGACGCCGCCGCAGCGCGCCGCAGCAATGCTATTGCTCCGATGGACATCCAGTTAGTCAACAGCTCGTCGCTGTCGGCCCGTGGTTCAGGGTGTACACGGTCATAATCGGTTTGGACGTGAAACCCATTAGCAGCAAAGGGCCTACAACCATGCGTCGCGGGCTACTTCGCTCTCAAGCAAACGGCCTGTGTTACATTCTTAGCCATCAGAAACTTAATCTGAGGACCTGCAAAAAATGGAAAAGCGTCGGTCTCTCGTTATCGGCACACATCTTTTCGCAATCCTAATTCTCCTGCAGCTCGTTCCGATTTCCGCGATCGCGCAGAAACCCGCGGCCACTTCGCCGTCCACAATATCCGCGTCCGAAACTCGCACCGCACACGCCCTCGATCTCGCCCGCACCGATCCGCTCAACCTCTACGCATTCCTGGCGCGCATGCCCAAGGGCGCGGACCTGCACAACCACCTCACCGGCGCGGTCTATGCCGAATCCTGGATTCGCGCCGCCGCCGACGACAATCTCTGCGTGGATCTCGCCACCCACTCCTTTTTCCCGTCGCGCACCATGACGGACAGCGTCCCGCCGCAGCCCGTTTGCGGCGACGGCAATCTCCCCGCCGCTCGCGCCAAACAAGATCAGCATCTCAATGACGCTCTGATTGATGCGTTCTCCATGCGCAATTTCGTGCCCTCCACCGGCGTAAGCGGCCACGATCACTTCTTCGACGCCTTCGCCAAATTCCACGGCGTTTCGCACGTCCACACCGGCGAATTCCTCGACGAAGTCGCCACGCGCGCCGCCGCGCAGAACGAACAGTACATGGAACTGATGCTGACACCTCCCTTCGACCACACCGCAACGATCGCCAAAGAACTCGGCTGGCACGCCAATCGTAGTTTCGCTGAATTTCGCGATCAGCTTTTCGCAAAAGGACTGCGCGACGACGTTGCTATAGTCCGTTCGAATCTCGATGAAGCCGAATCCATCCGCCGCCAGGCCGAACGCTGCGGCGCACCGAATCCGGCATCCGCCTGCGCCGTGCAACTTCGCTACCTCTATCAGGTTCTCCGCGGATTTCCGCCCGAACAGGTTTTCGCGCAGACTCTGCTCGGTTTCGAAGCAGCCTCCGCGGACCCCCGCGTCGTGGGAATAAATCTGGTGATGCCTGAGGACGGCTACGTCTCCATGTCCGACTACGCTTTACAAATGCGCATGGTCGGCTTTTTGCATGGCGTGTACCCCAAAGTTCACATCACCTTGCACGCCGGTGAACTCGCCCCAGGCCTTGTCACCTTCGAAGGGCTCTGTTGCCACATTCGCCAGGCGGTCGAAGATGCTCACGCCGAGCGCATCGGCCACGGTGTGGACGTCATATATGAAGAACGGCCCTACGATCTGCTGAAGGAAATGACTGCGAAGCACGTAATGGTCGAAATCAATCTCAGCAGCAACGACATGATTCTCGGCATCAGCGGTAAGAATCACCCATTCCCCATCTACCGCAAATTCGGCGTACCCGTCGCGCTTTCCACCGACGACGAAGGCGTTTCGCGCATTGACCTAACGCATGAATATGTCCGCGCCGTAGAAACTTACGCTCTCACCTACGCGGACCTGAAACAAATGGTCCGCACCGGCCTCGAACACAATTTCCTACCGGGGCCCAGCCTCTGGCGCGAGCAAGATGTTTTCACGCGCCCCGTCGCCGCCTGCTCCACAGAATTCCTCGGCGCCGAAAAACCCACGGCCGCATGCGCCGCCTTCCTCAAATCCAGCGAAAAAGCCCAGCAACAATGGGAACTGGAGCGCCGCCTCCGCGCCTTCGAATCCACCAACTGACGCCCGCCGCTAGCATAGGCAATCTTGCCTGTGCCCTTAGGTTTTGGAAGAAACTAAAGCGAGAGATTGAGCTTGTGCAGTAAAGCGGCCCAACGCGAGTCGGACTTCAGCGAGTCAAATGCGGGGAAACGGATGACGGCGGTTACCTCGTCGTCGCGGTCCGCGCAGGCTTTTTCGAGATATTCGAACGCCCTGTCGCGATTTCCTGCCAGAGCGTAGGCGACGGCTGCGTCCGCGGGCAGCTTGCCGTTGTCGCTCGCATCCATGTATTCGGCGAAACCTTTCGCATCCGGGCTCCACGAACGCCCGGACGTCGCCTCGTCCCGATCCCCTTTCCGCAAGGTACTCACGGCCTCGGCCCAGTGGCCCTGCGTGGCCTCCATCTGAGATAGGTAGAAGAGTCCCGGCCCGAAACGGGGATCACGCTCGAGGATCTGATCGAACTGCTCTTGAGCTTCGGGATACTTGTGAGCGTCCATCAGTGTGAGCGCGTAATTGGTCCTTATGATCCCCGCGAGCGGATCGAGCGCCAGCGCCAGGCGGAACTGCTCCAGCGCTTCGTCGAGGTGATTGTTGGGCATTAGATAATTGAACGCGTAAAAATAGTAGGCGTTGGCGTTGTTTGAATTCAGTTCGATCGCGCGGCGAAACTCCGGCTCCGCAGCGCTCCATTTCCAAGCCGTGGCGAGCGCGTTGGCGCGCGCCACGTGCGCGTCGGAGCTGGTAGCGTCCAGCTCCACGGCTTTTTGGGAGGCCTGATCCGCCAGCGGTAAGGATTGGTCCGGCGGGATCAAGCGCCCGTAACCCGCGGCGACGACGTAGCTATTCGCAAGCCCTGCCCACGCGATCGCGTAATTCGGATCGGCGGCCACCGCCTGGCGGAACAACTCCACACTCTTCAGGATTCCCGGTTTCGTGCGGCCGTACAACTGCTGCTGTGCTTCAAGGTAGAAGCGATAGGCGTCGGGGTTCGTGGTGCCGGCGCTGCCCATTTTTTCCCGCTCGTCGCCGCTCACCCGAATGTGCAGCTTCGTGGCGATGTCGCGCGTGATGTCGCTTTGCACCTCCGTCACGTCGGCCATCTTGCGTTCGTAGTGCTTGCCCCACATTTCAGACCCGTCCGCCGTGTTCACCAGATCCGCTTGCACGGCCACAGTGTCGCCATGCTCCGTCACCCGGCCCATCAGCACCGAGCTCACGTTCAGGTCTTTGCCGATTTTTTGTGGATCGTCTTCGTTGTTCTTGAAGCGAAAGACGGTGCTGCGCGCCATCACTTTCACGTCGGGCAGTTGCGAAAGCGTGCCGATCAGGCTTTCGGTAAGCCCGTCGCTCAGATATTCGTTGTTCGGGTCCGAAGTCGCGTTGACGAACGGCAGCACCGCGATGGATGTGATTTGTTCGCCGCTCGAACGCCCGTGCAGGAAGTAATAGCCGCCGCCGATGGCGAGTACGAGCGCTGCAGCGACGGCCCCGCCGATCCAAAGTTTGCGCGAAGCGCCGGCACGCGCGGCGGGTATCGTCGCGGAACCGGAAGAAGTTTGCGCTTGCGCTGCGCCGCTTGTCGCGCTTGCTCCATCGGCCGCTGCGGATACACTACCCGATAAGTTGGCGGACGCGTCGCTGACGCGCGTCGAGCGTCCAGAATCCTGTTCGCGCTTCAGCCGCGCCAGGTCTGCGCGAATGTCGGCGGCGGTCTGGTAGCGCAGAGTACGGTCCTTCTCCAGCGCCTTGTTGATGATGCGCTCCAGCTCCGCCGGCGTTTCAGGATTCAGCCGTAACGGAGCCGCCACCACTCCATCCAGAATCGCTTTGAAAATCACCCCGGAAGTTTCGCCGCGGAAAGGCAGCGTCCCAGTCGTCATTTCGTAGAGCACCGCGCCGAACGAGAAAAGATCGGAGCGGCTATCGAGGTCCTTGCCCCGCACTTGCTCCGGCGACATGTACGCAACGGTGCCCATCGTGCTGCCGGGGCTGGTGAGATGTTCGGCGGAGACGCCCAGCGTGGCGCCCTCGGTCGTGTCCACAGGGATTTTGGAGGCGGAAGAGCCCGCGCCGGAGAACGTCACTTTCGCCAGTCCGAAGTCAAGAATTTTGGCGTGGCCGCGTTTGGTTACGAAAATATTCGCGGGCTTGATGTCGCGGTGCACGATGTGTTCGGCGTGCGCGGCATCCAGCGCGTCGGCGATCTCGATGGCGAGCGTGAGCAGGTCTTCGATATCCACGGGGCGGCCGTCGATGCGGTGCTTCAGCGTCTGCCCATCCAGGAATTCCATGGCGATGAACGCCTGGCCATCCTGCTCGCCGATGTCGTAAATCGTGCAGATGTTGGGATGGTTCAGGGCGGAGGCCGCTTGCGCTTCACGCTGGAATCGCGCCAGAGCCTGCGGATCGCCTGCGACATCCTGCGGCAAAAATTTCAGCGCCACGAAGCGCTTCAGGCGCGAATCTTCGGCCTTGTAAACGACACCCATGCCTCCGCCGCCGAGCTTTTCGATGATGCGGTAGTGGGAGAACGTCTGGCCTATTGCAGCTGGCGTGTCCGGCATGTCCGCACATCTTAGGTGGGAGCAGAAGCCAAGTCAACGAACGCGAGCCGCGCACGCGCCAATTTCCGCACAGAATTTTCGATTACTCGCCTTCTCACGAATGCCCAGCCGGGAACGGCGGGGCTTCAGAGTGTGCGAGAACTCGAGAGTCTTTGTAGGTCGTGGCTTTAGCCACGAAATAAATGCAGCCAAGTCAGAGCGGCTTCAGCCGCTGGAGTACCGAATTTGCAGTTCCCACACGGACTTTTCAGCACCGCAGTCGCGCCGCCCTCTTCCTGTGGCCCAGCCCTGCCTGCGGTAGGCAGGCACTCCTGGCGAGGCGAATCGTGCCAAGAGTTTTCTCTGCGCTCTGTGCGCTCTTACCTCTGCAAACTCGGCGGTGAATCGGGCGGCGGCCAATTCGCGGCGAGTTCTGCTGCACTGGGCATACCTCGATGCGCAGACCTCACTCTGTTCGCCAAGGCGAGCGCTCCGGCCAACGCCGCAAGGACTCCGTCGCCCAAGCGGTGGTCTTATCCACGTGGCACGTGGTGCAAGGGTTCGGAATTTTATACTCGTCGGTCATGGCGGGCGTGATGAATGCAAACGTGTGGGCGCTCACCTTCACGTCCGCAATGGTCGTCTCGATTTTCGGCATATGGCAAGCGACGCAACTGCTTCCAGCAGATCCTTTTTTGTGATGCGTGTGCTCTTCCAGTGTTCCAGTGCGCGGGCCGTTCAGCGAAAGCGGACCATGGCAATCCAGACAAAGCTCGTCCGCGGGTTTTCTCAATTGCGCGTAGTTGTCGGTGCCGTGCGTATCGTGGCAGCTGAAGCATGTCACCCCGCGCCGGTACATCACGCTCTGCACGAAATCGTTGCCTTGCATGCGGTTCTTGTGTGCGGTGCCGTCGGGGTAGTGCGTGAACGTCGTCTCGCCCAGTTTGTGTTCCTCCAGCTGCCAGAAATCTTGCAGATTTAAACCCAAGCGAAACCCAACGGGCCAGTCGTAGTATTTGCCTTCAATCGGACTGGTCAGCGGCCGTCCTTGCGAATGGCACTGGATGCAGCTGTCGCTCGCCTGCACATAATCGAAGCGCGCAGGATTCAGGATGTTTCCGCGCGAGGGATGCTCCACATGCTCGCTTCCAGGCCCGTGGCACTTCTCGCATCCCACGTTCCACTCCGCCACCTGTTTCGTGTGGACGTTGTAGTCCACCGAATGGCATCCATCGCACGTCGGACCGGTAGGCCGCTGCATGTTGTCCGGCGGATAAAACGGCTCCCACCAGTCTGTGCCCTTGGCCACGAAATAAGGCCGCCACAAGCGATGCGTCACATCCCATTGCGCCGGCTCCGGATAGTAATCGTCCCCCTTCTTCGTAAAGTAACGCTGCTTCCAAACGCTTCCGTAAACCAGGGCGACATCGTCCTTCGTAAATTTGGCAATGGTATTCGTCGCCAGATCAGGAATAATCGCGTCAGGATGTTCGCGCGGATCGCGCACCACATTCGCCATCGGCGTCTTTCGCCAGTGTTCGTAGATTTGCGCGTGGCACTTCGCGCAGGATTGTGAGCCGGCGTAATGCGCCGATTTTGCAGTGGACGCTTGCTGCTGCTGTTCTTGCTTGCTTAACGCGCGCAGGCTGCGGATAAACAGGACCAGCTTCCAGCTATCGTCACTCTGCTCGTCATGCGGTTTCGCCCAGCCCGGCATTCCCGTCAGCCGCACACCGTTCCGGATGATGTAGCGGATTTCTCCGTCGGTCAGGTTTTGCGTTCGGGGCAAACGCAAGTCCGGCGCTCGGGGATAAAGGTTGCGGCCATCCTGAGATTGTCCGGAGCCGTCCGGCCCATGGCACACCGCGCAACGATCCACGAAACTCTCCCGCGCTTCGTGCAGAATTTCCGGCGTGGCCTCAAATGGATTTGTTTCCAGCCGCGCTTTTCGCGGGATAGCCAGATTGCGCGCCGTGCGCGCCACAACCGTCTCGAGGTAGGACGGCTCACCGGCGGTGCTTAGGCCGTGCCTCAGCAGCCGCATTCCGTAAAAGCCGGCCGCGATAACCATCACCCCACCAATCAGGAGACATGCTTTCCAAACTTTCATCCTCTGAATTACAACGCAGCTCTTGCGACAATGCAAATCCGGAGAAATACAAATCGAAACGGGTCCACTTCAGGCGTCCGCGTTCTCAAATTCTGCACCGTGCAGATCCATCTCTCAACGCCGCGAACGGCGCGAGCGCGAACGCCCAGCCAAATTCCCTCGAAACCCCGCCGAAACGTTTTCGCGACTAGGAGTTATTTCTGGCTCAGAAGATAGAGGTCGGCGTGACCGCCAGGTCGCGCATAGACGATGGTGGAAAGGTCCCTGGAAAAATCGTAGGCGTTACCGGTAGAGGATCCTAGGGCAAAAGTGAAGGGCACCTTCAAAACCACTTGAGGCGCCCCGATAATTTTGCCGTCTCTCCAAGCCTGACGGAAAATCGTGGTTTCACCGCGAGAAGGGACTGCGTATAGAAGAGACTTGCCATCACTAGCAAAAGCAACCCCAAAGGTTGTTACGCCGGGAAGCAACGCGACGCATTTCCTATCCGAGATGGACACTTCGTAAATTCCAGCTTTTTCTCCCTTCGGTACCACGCCCAGCAGGTATTGCCCGCTGGGGTCGAAATCATAAACAATGCAGCAATTTTCCACGAACTTCTCCGGATTCGAACCATCCACGTTCCATTTCCAAACCGTCAGGATCTGGCTCGCCTTCTCCGGGCCAGACACGTAAATGGATTTCTGATCGCGGCCTCACAGCACATTCCAGATAGTGTTCTCCGTCCGCAGGAGCTGACGAAGACCGCTGCCATCGGCCCCAACAACGTAGGCTTTGTCCTCTTCGTTTGCCCCTGCATTAATGAACGCCAAGTGAAAATTGTCCTGAGCCCAAGTGCCGGTTTTCAGAATTTCTCCAGTGGCAACTTTCGCCTTGTTGTCACCGTCGATGTCCGACACCCAGAGCTCGTTCCTCTTGGGCGCTGGGAGCGTGGTGTACATCACGCGCTTCCCATCGGGTGAGATTTCCGGCTGAGTTGCATCGTCGGACGCGATGTCCTTCGATTCCTTTGAATGAACGTCGTAAGTGGTCAGGAATCCGGAGGATTTACCGTTGACATAGTAAATCCCTTTCCCGCCTGGATCTGGCATGGGGGAATAGTCTGGTCCGGCTCCGAAAGTAATCTGCGTCAGAGTCCCGTCCAAGTTGTATTTCCAGATGTTCGTCAGCCCGCTGACGTTCCGGCTGAACAGCACCGCTCTCCCTGGTTCGGCCCACACGACGTCAGTATTCCCGGATACCGGACCTAAATCAGCAGCGTTATGGCTGGTCAAGTTTATTCTGTAAAAATTGAAATCCGGCGAGAATGGTTGACCACCAGCAGCGAACAGTTCTTCTCCGCCCGGGAATACCAGAAGCGGGATGAACGACATGCCGGCACCTGCTGAGCTGTACACCAGTTCTTCATTAAGTCCGGATTTCTCCGCACGAAAAATTCCGGGGCTGCCTGACTTCGCGTAGAAAATGGACCCGCCATTCGCCGAGAGGACAAGATAATTGGCGGACGCCACGCGGTACGGACCGCCACCGAGCGCAGGCACTGCCCAAACCTCGTCGCGTCCGAGAAACCTCGAATAGTAGACCTCTCTGCCATCGGGGGAAAACGTGTCAACGTCCTTGTCTCCTTCGTTATTTGTGAGTTGCAGCGGCTCACCTCCGGAAGTGAGCATCAGGAACACTTGTGCGACACCGCCTACCGGTGAGACGAACGCGACCCCGCGGCCGCCAGGAGATAGTCTCGCGTCGTTCATCGGTTTGTTCCACTGGCTGATTTGCGTTACCTTTGCAGCGCCGCTCGGAGTGGTCGCATGCGGCCAGATGTGGTACGCCACAAAGGCGGCCGCCAGGAGCACGACGCAAGCTCCCAGAATTACGTACCACTTTCGGGCAAGCGCCGCCGAAGGTTGACCCGCCGCGCTTCCAGTCGGCGAAACGCGGCCCGAATCCGTATCTCGCCGTAGGCGCTTCAGGTCGGTTCGCACTTCCGACGCGGACTGGCAACGAAGCTCACGATCTTTTTCCAGCGCCTTGTTGATAACCCGCTCCAGCTCTGCCGGTACATTGGGATTCAGCCTTACCGGAGCGACCGGTGCCTGATTCAGAATCGCATCGGTAATGCCTCCTAATGTGTCTCCACGAAAGGGAAGAGCGCCCGTCGCCATCTCGTAAAGCACCACGCCGAAAGAAAACAGATCGGTGCGCGCATCCAACTCCTTTCCCCGCACCTGCTCGGGTGACATATAGACGACTGTGCCCACGGCCGCGCCGGGGCTGGTCAGCAGCTCTTCCGCCGTGGCCGTCGGCATTGCAGAAATTCCCTGACCGGTCGCTACGGAAGTGAGTTTGGCCAATCCAAAATCAAGGATCTTGACGTGGCCGCGCTTGGTCACAAAAATGTTTGCTGGCTTGATGTCCCGGTGGACAACCCCTTCGGCATGCGCCGCGTCTAGCCCGTCCGCCATCTGTATTCCTAAATCCAGCAGAGTTTCAATTTCCAACGGACGGCCGCCGATGCGATGCCTCAGCGTCTCACCGTCCAGATACTCCATCGCGATGAAGGCTTGGCCGCTTTCCTCGCCGATCTCGTAAACCGTGCAGATGTTCGGATGATTTAGAGCCGACGCTGCCTGCGCTTCCCGCCGGAATCGTTCCAGCGTCTGCGGATCGCGTGCCACTTCGTCCGGCAGGAACTTCAGCGCCACGAACCGGTGCAGGCTGGTGTCCTCGGCTTTGTACACCACGCCCATGCCGCCGCCACCGAGCTTTTCCGCGATGCGGTAGTGCGAGACGGTCTCACCGATTCTGGAGGGGGATTCCGCCATTTCGCGGACATCTTAGGTTGCGCTCCGAGACAAGTCAACGAACCCGGATACTTTGCACACGGCGCCCATGGCACAGCCACTCCTAGCAGTGCGCCTTGCTCAAGGTTCTCTCTGCGGATAAATCTTTGGCGTCTAATGCGCGGCGGGTTCTGCTGCGGGGTGCATGCCATGCTGCGGCACTTCGTGAACTCCGCGCAGTGGCTGTTCCTGATGAAATCTGAAAAGTTGGTTCAATGGACCGGCGCCCTTGCCGATCGCGTAGGATTTTTCAATCGCCTTCGTCACATAAGCCTTCGCCAAAATCACGGCTTCGCGCAATTGCTGTCCGCTCGCCAGTTGCGCCAGAATTGCCGATGAAAATGTGCAACCGGAGCCATGCGTGTTCGGGCTTTTTATGTGGTCGCCGCCGAATGTTTCTACTTCCGTGCCGATGCACAGCACATCAATCGGCTTTTCCAGGTGCCCGCCGGTGACCACCACGGCCTGCGCGCCCATTTCCACCAATTTCAGCCCCGCCGCCTTCATTCCGGCGAGGTCTTTCACTTCGAGGCCAGTCAAGTACTCCGCCTCCGGCACGTTCGGCGTGATCACGCTCACGCGCTTCAGCAATTCATCGCGGACAAATTTCAATCCGGAAGTGTCTAGCAATTCTGCATTCCCAGCCGTCGGACGAAACACTGGATCCAGCACCACGTGCGCGAATTTGTGCTTGTCCAAAAATTCCGTCACCACCGAAGCATTCCCGCGGTTCGCCAGCATCCCTATCTTCACGCCCGCGATCTCAATATCTTCCGCCAGCGTATCCAGTTGCGCGCGCAGCGTGGCCGATGGTGTCGCGTGCACCGATACCACCCCCTGCGTGGATTGCACCGTAAGCGCCGTCACCGCCGCAACGCCGTAACAATTGTGCGCCGCGAAAGTTTTCAGATCGGCCGCAGTGCCCGCGCCGCAGGAAGGATCAAATCCCGCAATCGTCAGAAGGATAGGTGGTGTGTGGGTAGTATGACCGTTGTGATTACTCACGTGCGAGTGCCCTCCGCGCGAGGCCCCTGCAGACAACTACGCCGGCGCCGCCATTTTTCAAGTTGGCGCACCGGCTAACGAAAATGTACGCGCCTTCTTGTGCGTCGCGCAAGGACAATATTTGGAAATCGCACGACGCGGACCACGAGCGAAGAGCCTGCTGAAAAAACACGAGGAAAAAATAAGCGAAATCTTAACCGCGCGCAATCCTCACGGAAAAAGTCCGCGCACCAGCGTGGCATCCGCAACTCGCCCCACTGCCAGCACGTACGCTCCGGTGCGCAGATGCGCGCGATGTTTCCGCGCTGTCTCGTGGACCTCATGAAACGCGCGCCGCATCACCAGATCCAACTTTGCATTCACTTCCGCTTCCGACCAGAAGAAACTCTGCAGGTCCTGCACCCATTCGAAATAGCTCACCGTAACGCCGCCCGCATTCGCCAGCACGTCCGGAATCACCAAAGTGCCCTTGCGCGCCAGCACTTCGTCCGCATGTGGCGTGGATGGTCCGTTCGCCGCTTCGGCCACGATTTTCGCCTTAATCTGGTCCGCATTATTCAACGTGATGGAATTTTCCAGCGCCGCCGGCACCAAAATGTCGCACTTCATCGTCAGCAAATCGTCGTTCGAAATGCGCGAAGTGCCCGGCATCCCTACGACAGTTCCCGAACGCTCTTTGTAACGCATCGCCTTCAACGGATCGATTCCGCGCGAATTGAAAACGCCGCCGCGCGAATCGCTGATCGCGATCACTCGCGCTTTTTTCTCGGAAAATAATTTCGCCGCGATCGAACCAGCGTTTCCGAAGCCTTGAATCGCGACGCTCGCCCCGCGCAAAGAAATTTTCTTCACCTTGCACGCTTCTTCCACCACGATCACGCAACCGCGCGCCGTCGCCTCATTGCGCCCTTCCGACCCGCCGATCGAAATCGGCTTCCCAGTCACCACTCCCAACGTCGAATGCCCCTTAGTCATGGAATACGTATCCATGATCCACGCCATCGTCTGCGAATCCGTATACACATCCGGCGCCGGAATATCCTGCTCGGGTCCGATGATCGGCAAAATCTCCGCTGCGAATCGCCGCGTCATGCGCTCCAACTCGGATTTGCTCATCCGCTTGGGATCGCAAATCACTCCGCCCTTCGCGCCACCGTAAGGAATATTCACCGTCGCGGTTTTCCACGTCATCCACATCGCCAGCGCTTTCACTTCGTCCAGCGACACCGCCGGATGATAGCGAATCCCGCCCTTCGCCGGCCCGCGCGCCACATTGTGCTGCACGCGAAATCCGGTGAACACTTTGATCTGCCCGTTGTCCATCTTCGTCGGGATGGAAACTTCCAGCACGCGCTTGGGCGTGCGCAAAATCTGGCGCAGTCCCGGGTCGAGCTTCAAATATTCCGCCGCGATGTCGAATTGAATTTGCGAGATACGATACGGATTCAGGTCCTCCCGCGGCGCGATGCGCGGGATGGGCTGCGTGCTAGCGGGTTTGGCAACGGTTGCCATTCGATGTTCCTTCCTGACGTGGCGAGCAACTAGATGATAAGGGCCGTAAGTCTTGCGCGAGTCGAAGTTTAGTCAAGCCGTGCCGGATGTCAATGGAAACCAATAGGAGCACTGGAAATGCTTGCGTCCGTTTTCATCGTAGATTGCGCGTGCAATTACCACGCACACGACCGTAAACACATATACAGTAAGCACTTATACGCATAGCAATCTCCGCATATGTTGTGTAATTCCACCACCCCCAACGCCCTCGAAATCCCGCCAGAACCCCGTTGACCCGGCCCTACCAACACGTTACGCTCCCTTCACGGCGGCGCAACCGCGCGTTCCGAGCGGCGTTTCCAACCTGTATAACAATCCGGAAACCCTGCGCGCGCGTATCTACTAGGAGAAGCATTTACTTGGTGACGGCGGAGAAGCGAGCGGAGTTGAAGGCCACGGACGCGTCACTCATTGACCGGATCGTTCGACGTGACGAGTCTGCGCTCGCGGCGCTCTACGACCGTTACTCCGGGATGCTCTCTTCTGTCTTGAACCGGATTTTGCGCGACACCCAGGCAGCCGAGGAAATTCTGCAGGATATTTTCTATCAGTTGTGGCGCAACGCCGCGCAATTCGATTCGTCGCGCGGTTCGCTGTCCGGCTGGCTGCTGGTGATTGCCCGCAATCGCGCCATCTCCCGTTTGCGGCGGCACAATCCCGCCAGCGGCGACGAGCTAAGCGAAAACACGGTCGTCGTCGCATCGAATCTCGAAAGCTCCGTCGCGCAACAGCAATTGATGGCGAAAGTGAAAAGCGCGCTGGACAATCTGCCGAAAGAGCAGCGCGCCGCGATCGAGCTAGCCTACTTCGAGGGCCTGACGCACAGTGAAATCGCGCAGCGCACTGGCGACCCACTCGGCACTGTGAAAACACGCCTGCGCTCGGCAGTGGAAACTCTGAAACGGGATTTGCATCCATGAGCAGCGAACATCCAACTCGGGCGGAAGATTTCGATCTCTACGCGCTAGGCGCTCTCGACAACGCCGAACGCCAAGCGTTCGAATCGCACATCGCTTCCTGCGCGGACTGCGCCGAAAAAGTCGCCGCAGCGCGCGGACGCATGGCGATCCTCGCCTTTGCCGCGCCGACCGTGGCTCCCTCGCCCGGCGTGAAGGAAACTCTGATGCGCCAGGTGATCGCGTCGGCCGAAGGCCCGGGCGGCAGCGTCGCGCGCTTACATCCCGGCCACGCCGAGGACAGCGGCGTGTTCGCGCGTTGGTGGGCTGTGCTGTTGCCGGTCGCGGGTGCATTCGCGCTTGCCACCGTTCTGCTGTGGCTGCACAACGAACAGCTCAATCGCCAGCTCGCTGATTTGCGCAACACCATCGAGCAGCAGAAGCAGGAACTCGTCGAAACGCGGCATCAAGCGGATCTGATCGCCGCGCGCGAGACGCTCGTCGTTCCGTTGTGGGCGCAGAAAGGCACGCCTGAGAGCCATGGCGAGGGCCACGCGCGTGTGCTGTACAACGCGAAGGAAGGAATGATGACTTACGACGGCTGGCTGCCTGCTGCGCCGGCGGACAAAAGTTATCAGTTGTGGCTTGTGCCGATGAACGGCGCGCCGATCAGCGCCGGCGTGTTCAATCCTCAGAACGGCGAAATGAGCCACATGATGATGAAGCTTCCCGCGGGCGTCACTGCGAAAGAATTCGCGGTGTCGCTCGAACCGGCAGGCGGCATGCCGCATCCCACAGGGCCAATGGTCCTGGTCGGCCCAATTTCGTAATCCGCCGCGCGCGCGAAATTCAGCACGAGAAAAACTTTAAGTTTTCGCCGCGCTCGGAATCACATCCACGCCCATGAAAGGCCGCAGCGCTTCCGGAATCACCACCGACCCATCCGCGCGCTGAAAATTTTCCAGCAGCGCGATCCATGTGCGGCCTACCGCCAGGCCGGAGCCATTCAGCGTGTGCACGAATTCGGATTTTTTTCCGCCCGGCGGCTTGAATCGTATACCCGAGCGCCGCGCCTGAAACGCTTCCGTATTCGAGCACGAAGAAATTTCCATGAACTCGTTCGCCGAGGGCAGCCACACCTCAATATCGTAGGTTTTCGCCGACGCGAATCCCATATCGGCGGTACACAGCAGCATCACGCGATAATGCAGCCCCAGCCGCTGCAAAATCGCTTCGGCGTTGCCCACGAGCGCTTCCAGCTCGTCGTAGCTCTGCTCCGGCCGCGTGAATTTGAACATTTCCACTTTCTGAAATTGGTGCTGGCGCTTCAGGCCGCGCGTGTCGCGTCCTGCGGCGCCTGCTTCGGAGCGGAAACACGCCGTCCAGGCGCACACTTTGATCGGCAGCGCGTCGGCCTCGAGAGTCGTATCGCGATATAGGCTGGTCAATTCCACTTCGGAAGTCGGCGTCAGCCACAGGTCCGTGCCTTCCAGGTGAAACATGTCCGCCGCGAATTTCGGCAGCTGGCCCACGCCGGTGAGCGAAGCGGTATTCACCAGAAACGGCGGCAGAATTTCCGTGTAGCCGTGCTCGCGCGTGTGCACGTCCAGGAAAAAATTCGCGAGCGCCCGTTCCAGCCGCGCGCCCAGGCCCTTGTACACCGCAAAACGCGCGCCGGCGATTTTGATCGCCGCGTCGAAATCCAGTATTCCCGCGCCTTCGCCCAGTTCCCAATGCGCTTTCGGCTTGAAATTGAATTGCGGCGGCGCGCCCCAGCGCCGCACTTCCACATTGTCCGCCGCGGATTTTCCCACCGGCACGCTCGTGTGCGGAATATTGGGCACGGTCAGCAGGAATTGTTTCAGTTGCTCGTCGAGCACCGTGATGGTTTCGTCGTCGCGCTTGATCTTGTCGGAGACCTGCTTCATCAAGGCCAGCAGGGCGGTACAGTCTTCGCCGCACTTCTTCATGCGCGCGATTTCTTCGCTGGCCTTGTTGCGCTCGGCCTTCAACCGCTCGGCGGAAGTGATCACCATCCGCCGGTCGGTATCGAGTTGACGAAAAGGCCCAAGATCCAGCCTGGCGCCGCGGTCCCGCGCCATCTTCTCGATCAAATCCAAATGTTCCCGCACGTATCCCAAGTCCAGCATAGGCCCAGCAGAATACATGAATCGGGGACGAAGTGAAAAGCGGCGAGGCGTAAGGGCGTGATTAGTGAGTGGTGATTGCTGATCCGTGACTCGTGATCCGCGACCCGCGACCCGCGAAATGCGCGGCACAGTCATAAATTTCTGGACGTGGCGAATTTTTCAACTTGCTGTTTTTGTTGCGGTTAGAAAATCGTTTCTCGTTTGTTTCCATGGGATTACAGATTTTCTGAATTCGGGTGTGTTGCGGTTAGAACTTCGGCGATTCGCGATTCGGGACTTAGGAGGCAGCGTGCAATCGGCAAAGGTAATTATCCCTTGACAACAAGTAAGGGGTTTGATAGGATTCTCGCATTATGAACATTGATGGCAGCAACGGCAAAGTAAAACAGCACATCAAGAAAGAACTGCGCTATTCAATGCGGGACTTCAACAACGAGTTCCCCAACGATGCAGCGTGCTTGGACTATATCGCCGCTCAGCGCTTGCCTGAGGGCATGGGAATGTGCCCCGCGTGCAAGGTGGAGCGTAAGCACCATCGCGTAGGCAATCGCACAGCGTATGCCTGCGACCATTGCGGCCATCACTTCTATCCGCTCGCTGGCACTATCTTCGAGAAGTCCAGCACCTCGCTCAAGACTTGGTTCTACGCGATGTACCTCATGGGTTCTAGCCGTTGCGGCATTTCCGCGAAGCAGATTCAGCGCGAGACTGGCGTTACCTACAAAACTGCATGGCGCATCTTCAAGCAAGTTCGGACTCTTCTTTCCGAGGGCGATATGCAGTTGGAGGGACCGACGGTCGAGATAGACGAAACTTACATCGGCGGGACTCGCAAGTACGGGAAGGGCCGTCCGATGCGCGGAGACAGAAAGAAATCAGCCGTTGTCGCCATTGTGCAGCGCAAAGGCCGCGTCATCGCAAAACACGTCCCGGATGTGACCCGGAAGAGCATCTATCCGATGATTCGCAAGCACGTCGTTCCCGAAAGCGTGATCTATACCGATGAATTTTCAACCTACGCAGGGATTCCGAATATCAGAGTGCACGGCGGTCCTAGCAAACGGACAGCGAATTACAAACGCTTCACCATCAAGCATGCGGATGGAGTTTACGTGCGCGGCGACATCCACACCAACAGCGTCGAAGGACTCTGGAGCCTAATCAAACGGGGAATCGGCGGGGTTTATCACTCGGTTTCGCCGGAATATTTGCAGAGTTATTTGGATGAGTACTGCTTCCGGTACAATCGCAGGCACGACGGGAATCTTCAGTTCAAGGCTATTTTGGAGAGGGCTTCGCGGGCTTAGCGGCTCGCTTTAGAATGGAGTGGAATTGCGTGCGCGTGATGCCTCGCAGTTCCTTCCGCGTTTCTTCTTTAGGTTTGAATTGCGACATTGCGACTCCTATTGAACCAATGGCTGAATTTGCGGCTTTGGCGCTTCCATGATGTTGACCGGATAACTAGCAATCGGCTGTGACCACTCCGCTTCACCCTGCATTCTGATCGATAACGTCAAGTTATATTCCCCAGGTGTCAAGGCCGGGAGCTTCTGGAAGTTCGCGACTATTCTGTGTAGGTTTGTGGTCATCTGAAAAGAAGTTACGTTCTCCAGAACAGGATTTGTGTCACCGAGGGCCAATGAAACCTTTTGCTCAAATATCTTCCCCTCATCGTCAGCTGACTTATACCATTGAACAAAAACTGAAAAACGATACAGAATGGGCACGATGGCAGGAGTCGCCTCACCCTGAAGCTGCAATCCATGCAAAATCATTATCAGCGAAGCCGATTGGTCGCCGATTCCAAAAATGACCCGATCACATGGGGCAAATATCAGGACTCGCGGCATTTCTATCTCACGCCTCAACTTCTTGAAAGGTGCGGTCAACGGCTGGAAGATAATCGAAGAAACCTGCGCTGACAAGCTGATTCCATGGATTCCAGCCGGCAGGTTCTGGAACTGCCCGACTATGCCAATGCGCACCTTCACGGACCCACTTCTCTCGAAGTTCTGCGTATGTCCTCATTGCATCGTGGTACTCAAACTCTGTCCCGCATGAAGGGCAAATCTCATAATCGCGGGGCGGAAACGGAAGATTTTGGTAGCCGCATACTGGACATGTGTAGGTCATTTTAGTTGCACCGTGAAACATAATACTCCCAATTTGTAGGATACGCGTGAGTGATCGACTCCAAAATCATATACGTCGCGATATGTCCCCAAGCAGATACTGCCCCATATCGGTTCGTCATAATATCAAATCTCGCACGTCCCCCTTGCGGTCGCTGGCATTCATAGCAACTCGGACATAACGGCCCGTTCAGGAAGTTCTCAGCATCAGCCTCATACTGATTAGGTGTCAGGAAACCCAAAAGAGCTGCATGGCTATCATGGTGTTCCCGCAAGGCAATGGCGTCTCGAAACGGCACAGTAACGTATGTATTACATATAAAATCAATCAATCAATCATCTCTGCCCTCTCACGGAACACGTAAAATGACAGAAATTGTCTTACTTGTCTAGAGGGGATAGTTACCTCGACAAAAAGACGACAAAAACTAGCGATTGATTTGGGTCGCTGGTGATTGTTTTCAGTGAGTTGCAGCGGCTTTCGATTATGTTTCGCTAGCGATTGATTTGGGGAGCGTGGGGTGGCCGCGCGGGGTGCTGAAGCGCGAGCAGCGTGGACCATGTATCCCCCTTGTCGTGATGAAATTAGCGCACCACTGATGATAGCACAGTAGTTACGGTAATTCAAGTGCAAACTGAGGGGTGGGGTCTCGCGGGGGTGGATCGGGCCAGGCGGGGAGCGAGCAACTCGAAGACACGCGGGAAAGGCACCGCGAAAGGTACCCTTCGACCCCGCCGCCGGCGGGCTCTCAGGGCAAGGGCGCTTCGCGCCGTCTTTTTTGCCCACCGCTTCCGCGGTGGGCTAGCTGTGGAGTCTCAACAGGTTGTCCTGTTCTAAGCCAGAGCGGCTGATAGGTGGAGCGTGGTTGAGACTACCATGGGGACGATGCCAGTTGTA
>Ga0209006_10001247_pt1 | contig 23075 bp, 22 predicted proteins | sample JacPin_JW_Ref_O2_FD_188567 | JGI IMG/M metagenome (GOLD analysis project Ga0209006, IMG submission 188567) | Forest soil microbial communities from Algoma, Ontario, Canada - Jack Pine, Ontario site 1_JW_Ref_O2 (SPAdes) (version 2) | ecosystem: Environmental > Terrestrial > Soil > Boreal... | reverse complement strand
GCCTCGCGGCGACGCCCTTGCGCTTCGCTAATCCTTCGCCGCCATCAGGCTGGATAGAGGACTCACACCTCCAAGCTGTCGATCATGCTCGGCACACAACAAAAAACCCCCGGTGAAACCGGGGGCTACGGGATGACCCGTGGACCGAATATCGGTCGGGGCCGCGTTACGCGACCTTGAGGTTTTCCGCCGAGGTCTTGCCCCGGTTGGTGACCAGCTCGTACTCGACCACCTGGCCCTCGTTCAAGCTGCTGAGACCCGCCCGCTCGACCGCCGAGATGTGGACGAACACGTCCTTATCGCCAGTCGACGGCCGGATGAAGCCGTAGCCCTTAGTCGGGTTGAACCACTTGACGGTGCCCTTTTGCATCGTCTGTCTCCTAGTCAGTCAGAACGTCTTGTGAACGCGCGCATGCACTCGCTGCGATCCGCGCGACAACCCGGCTTTTGGAGGAAGTCCGATTCGAGAGCGCCAGTTTGGCAATCGATATTGACGATCGACATGGACGCACAGCGTGGGCGGATGGCCAAAATCCGATTTGCGCGCCGAAGAAATACGAGAAATACGGCCGAAGCAAGGCTCGGGCCGACGCGAGTGCCCCGCTTCCGAAGTTCGCGAGGGCCACTGGCAAGCATATGATTTTAGGGCCGCTTATCGAGTTCGTGAACGACTTGCCGCAAGCAATGCAGGAAGTTCAAATCGTCGGCGCTAGTGCCGTTTCGAGACATCCGACGACGTGTTGCGCATTCGACACAACCTGCCACTAGTCGCAAATTCTCGCCGCGTAAGCATTGACCGGACACGGAAAACCGGAAGAATCCCACCCAGGCGCTTTTGCATTGTCGATGGATGGCGGCTTCGCAGATTCGGTCCGCGCCGGACGATGACGAGGTTTCAACCGTGCTGTTCGATAGCGCCTCTGGCGTCGCGGCTGCGGCGCGCGACGTTCCACGCTTGAAGTCAGCGCGCAGTTTACGCCCGCTCGGCGATGCCATCCGCATCGTTGCGATGATTGCGCTCGTCGGCATCGCGACGCCGGCCGCGACAACATCCGCGAGGGCCGCGTGCGAATGTAGTGATAATGCGCGGCCGGCACCGCCGCCGCCGCAACTCCCGTACACATCCTCGGCGATCAGCTCGTCCGCCAACTACGCCCTGTTCGGCCTCGGCTCGAGCTATCTGCAACATCTCGGGAATATGGGCGGGCCGTCATGGTACGGCAGCCTGTTCGGCACCGGGCCCAATCCGGGCGGTGGCGGCGCACCGGCACCGGCCGATCAGCCGCGTTATCGCGCCTGGACCGAGCTTTATGGCGTCGCGGCGCAGACCGGCGCGCAGAACTTCTTCCCGGGCGATACCCGGCGCACCTATGGCGGCACTGCTGGAATCGCCATGAACGTCACGCCCGACGCAGCGCTCGGCCTGTCGGTCGACCAGAGCCACACCGGCATCGACGTTGTCGGCGTGCCGCAGCACGCCAACCTCGACCTCACCCAGGTCGGGGTCAACGGATCCTATCAGCTGGGATCATGGACCTTCGCGGCCGCCGGCGTCGTCGGCTTTGCCGGCATCGACTCCAACCGCGACACGCCGTCGGGCCCCGCGACCGCTTCCTATCGGGCCAATCTGTGGGGCGTGGTCGGCGAAGCCGACTATCTGATCGCGCTCGGCTCGGCGCGCGTGGTGCCGAAATTCGGCGGCGATTGGACGCAGACCCACGCCGACCCCTATGCGGAGATGGGCGGCATCGACGCCGTCTCGGTGCCCGCCGCCAGCGCCGATCGCGGCCGCATTTTTGCGGGGCTCGAGGTGGGCAATACCTGGGTCACCAATACGACGGTGTTCGATCTCTCGGGCTACGCCAAGGCGATGGACATCCTCACCCAGCACGTGCCGGCGCTGACCGTGACGGCCGAGAGCGGCCCGGCGACGCCCGTCACGGTGTTCGGCGTGAGCGAGTCGAAATACGGCGTCGACGCCGGTGCCAGCGCGTCATTGCGGCTCTCGCCGCTCGCGCGCCTCTATCTCTCATATGACGGCAAGTTCCGCGACGGCTTCACGTCGCACGGCGGCACGCTCGGGCTGGAGTTCCGCTGGTAGTGCATGTTCCGGCGAAAGCCGCCCCCGACTTGATCGGGGTCCGGAACCGGTTCGCCGACACGATCATGCGCCAATGAATCAGCCGGCGAACGGACGCAGCCACACCTTGTTGTCGTGAAACGCCGCGCCGCCATAGGGTGCGATCGCGTCGGCCCCGGTGAGCGTGTTGATGCCGCGGCCGTCCGCGTAGGCGTGGTTCGGCCAGATCGACTCGGCGATCAGCACGCCGCGCCGAACGCCGTCGAACAGCCGCGCATGCAGCCGCACCTCGCCGCGCATGTTGCCGAGCACGACCTCGGCGCCGTCGCCGATGCCGGCGGCGGCCGCGTCGTCAGGATGGATCATCACCTCGGGACGATCGCGCTCCTTCGCTTGCGACGTCGGCGTCTCGGTGAAGGTCGAATTCAAGAAATTGCGCGCCGGCGAGGTGGCGAGCCGGAACGGATGCGCATCGTCCGCCTCCTCGATCACGTCCCAATGGTCGGGCAGTGCCGGCATATGCTCGTACGGGCCTGACCGGTAATTGCTGCGGAACGGCACGTTGGGCCAATCCGGCTTGAAGCGGAACTTGCCGTCCGGCCAGTTGAAGCCATGCACGTAATGCGCCGTGGCGAAATCCGGCTGGCAGTCGATCCAGCGCTTGGCCTCGAGCTCGCCGAGCGTGCCCCAGCCCGATTTCTGCAAGGTCCAGTCGATCAGCTCGCGCGGACTCATGTCGAAGCCCGGATGACGCGCGCCGAGGCGCCGCGCCAACGCCGCGACCACCTCGTGGTTCGAGCGGCATTCGCCCGGCGGCTCGATCAGCTTCGGCCCGAGCAGGATGTGCTGGTTGCCGCCCGACTGATAGACGTCGTCGTGCTCGAGGAACATGGTCGCCGGCAGCACCACATCGGCGACCTGCGCGGTCTCGGTCATAAACTGCTCGTGCACACACACGAACAGGTCGTTGCGCGCAAAACCGCGCTTGACCTTGGTCTGATCGGGCGCGACCGACATTGGATTGGTGTTCTGGATGAACAGCGCCGTCACGGGAGGGCCATCGAAAAGGGCCGCGGCATCGCCGGTGAGGATCGCGCCGATGCGCGACTGGTCGAGCATGCGCACCGAGGGGTCGCGCATGTCCGAGCCTTCGATCATCGTCCGGTTCCAATGATAGATGTCGGCGTTGTTATGGAACGCGCCGCCGCCCTCGTATTGCCAGGCGCCCGTCACGGTCGCGATGCAGCTCGCCGCATGCATGTTGGCGGCGCCGTTGCGCGAGCGCGCGAAGCCGTAGCCGAGACGGAAATAGGCGCGCTTCGTATCGCCCACCAGGCGGGCGAATTCCTCGATCGTCGCCACGTCGCAGCCGGTGATCGCCGCCGCCCATTGCGGCGAGCGCGCGCGCACATGCGCCTCGAGCTCGCGCGGCGCGTCGCTCAAGCGCTCGAGGAAGGCCCAATCGGCCTTGTCGTCACGGAAGAGGCAATGCATCACGGCGCACGCAAGCGCGCCGTCGGTGCCCGGTCGCACCATGACGGCGAGGTCGGCCTGCTCCATGGTCTCGTTCATGTAGACGTCGACCGCGACGATCTTGGCGCCGCGCTCCTTGCGGGCGCGGATCGCGTGCGTCATCACGTTGACCTGGGTATTGACCGCATTGGTGCCCCAGATCACCACCAGATCGGATTTCGCCATCTCGCGCGGATCCGGCCCGGCGATCTTGCCGGTGCCGGCCGCAAAGCCCGTATAGGCGGGGTTGACGCAGATGGTCGAATGGAAGCCGGAGTATTTCTTGGCGTGGCGCAGGCGGTGGATGCCGTCGCGCATCACGAGCCCCATGGTGCCGGCGTAGTAATACGGCCAGACCGTCTCGGCACCGTGGCGCTGCTCGGCGCGCAGCAGGCTTTCGGCGACGAGATCGAGCGCGTCGTCCCACGAGATCGGCACGAACTCGACGCTGCCCTTTTCGCCCTTGCGCCGCAGCGGCCGCAGCAGCCGGTCCGGATGGTGCACGCGTTCGGCGTAGCGCGCGACCTTGGCGCAGATGACGCCCGCCGTGTAGCTGTTGTCGGGCGCGCCGCGCACGCGGCCGATGGTATGGGCGTCGAGAACCTCGACCTCGAGCGCGCAGGTCGAAGGGCAATCATGCGGGCAGGCGGAGGCGCCGATGCGCGTCGCGCGTGCGGTGGAGCGGACGGACTGGTTCATTCGGCCGGCTGATGCTCCTTCTTGGTCTCAGTCTTGGCCTCGCCCGTCCGGCCGGCGCCGCTCGCGGCGCGCCAGATCAGGCCCCCCAGCACCACCACGATAGCGCCTGCGATGCCGAGCGCAATCTGGAAAACATCGAGCCCGAAGCGGATGTCGTGATGGCCGGTTGCGCCAAACAGGCGCGAATCGACCCCGACATCGACATGGGCGACCGCCGCAAGATGCTGCTGCACCATCGGATCGGTCGCGAGCAGCTCGCCTGCGACCCATCCCAGAATGGCGGCGCCGATCCACACCACGATTGGAAAGCGCTCGATCAGCGCCAGCACCAGCGCGCTGCCGCCGATCACGATCGGGATGCTGATGACGAGGCCGAGGCCGAGCAGGATGTATTGCCCGTTGGCGATCGCCGCGACCGCAACCACGTTGTCGAGGCTCATGACGATGTCGGCGACGACGACGAGGCGCACGGCGCGCCACAGATCCTTGGCGGCCTCGGCCGCGCCCTCGTCGTGGTCGGCCGGACCCGCGAGCCGGATCGCGATCCACACCAGAATGAGGCCGCTGACGAAGCGCAGATAGGGAAGCTGCATCAGCGAGGACACGACCGCCGTGAAGACGATCAGCAGCACCGAGGCGACGCCGGCGCCGATCACCATGCCCCAGAAGCGCTCGCGCCGCGGCAGGCCGCGGCAGGCGAGCGCGATGAGCACCGCGTTGTCGCCGGACAGAAGGCCGTTGATGACGAAGATGGAAAAAACCGCCCACCAGAATTGTGGTGAGGAAAGATGCGCCGAAAGATCGATGCCGCCCAACGCGTTCTCCTGAGCCCCGGTTTTTCCTGAGCCCCGGGCCCCTCGCCCGCCAATATACAGGATTACGCGTTACGAAATGCCAGGGGATCGAGCGTCAGCCGCCCGGCCGCGCCCGGCTCAGCCGACGATGTCGTTGCCGGCAAAGAACTGCGCGATCTCCTGTGCGGCCGTATCCGGCGCGTCCGAGCCGTGCACCGAATTCTCGCCGATCGACTTCGCGTGCACCTTGCGGATCGTGCCCGCCGCCGCCTTGGCGGGATCGGTCGCGCCCATCACCTCGCGATATTTGGCAATTGCGTTCTCGCCCTCGAGCACCTGCACGACCACGGGTCCGGAAATCATGAAATCGACCAGCTCGCCGAAGAACGGCCGCTCGCGATGCACGGCATAGAAGGTCTGCGCCTGCTCGCGCGTGATGCGCACGCGCCGCTGCGCGACGATGCGGAGCCCGGCCTGCTCGATGATGGCGTTGATCGCGCCCGTGAGATTGCGCGCGGTCGCGTCCGGTTTGATGATCGAAAAGGTACGCTCGATCGCCATTACTGATGCCCCTTACTAAAGCCCTTCAAAAAACGCCGATGCGGTGCGGCGGGCTTATAGCGGCCGTCGCATGACGCGGCAAGCTCGGATCAGCTCGGATCAGCGGAAAGACCTTTTCAGAACTTCTCGACCCATGGCCGCACCTCGATCTCCCAGCTCCACGCGCTTTTCGGCTGGCGCAGGAGATGCACGTAGCTTTCCGCGATCGCGGCGGGATCGAGCATGCTGTCGGGCTTGTCGGCAGGCTCGACGCGCCGTTCCGAGCGGATGCCGCCGTCGACCACCACATGGGCGACATGGATGCCCTGCGGCGCGAGCTCGCGCGCCATGCTCTGTGCGAGCCCGCGCAGCGCGAACTTGCCCATGGCGAACGGCGCCGACTGGGCATAGCCCTTCACGCTCGCCGAGGCGCCGGTGAAGAAGATCGCGCCCTTTCGTGTCGGCAGCATGCGGCGTACCGCTGCCTGCGCGACGTAGAAGCCGCCGAGCACCGATACGCGCAGCGATTTCTCCACCTCGTCGGCATCGAGCTCGACGAATGGCCCGCGCGTGCGATAGCTCGCGTTGTAGGCGACCACGTCCGGCGCGCCTTGCGCGTCGAGCTCGGCAAACAGCCGCTCGACGTCGGCGCGGCGCGAGGCGTCGCACGCGAAGACCTGCGCCCCGATTTCAGTCGCGAGCGCGCGCAGGTCATCCGGCGTGCGCGCCGCGAGCGCGACCGCAAGCCCCTCCTTGGCGAAGGCGCGGGCCAGCGCCGCGCTCAGGCCCGCGCCCGCGCCGACGATCAGCGCCTTGCGAAAATCCGTGCCGGCCATGGAATTGGTCCCCGTTGTCCGCTATGAGAATACCGGAAGTTGCCGCAAAACCTGCTCACCTCATAGTCACATTTCGATCAGGAGACGAGCTAATGCGTAGTATCATTGCCTTCCTTCTCGGGATCGCGGTGACGATCGGCGCCGCCTATGTACATGATACGGCCTTCGCGAGCCCGACCGACAAGCCGCTGGTCAATTGGGATCAGTTCGGCGGCGTCACCCGCAGCGCGGTCGATGCCGTGCGTAATGAGTGGAACAGGCTGACGAAATAGCGATGTCTTTGCGACGGCAGCGCGGGCACCGCCCTCAAAGCTCATGCCGGCTGGACAGGCGATTGAGCTTGCGCTGGAACGAGGCGCGCCGCCGGTTCGCCTCCATCTCGTGAATGCCGCGGGAAATATAACTGATCGACTGCGCGCTATCGCTGCGATGGCCAATCAGGGCGCCGACAGCCCCGACGGTCGCCGGAGACGCCGCCAGCGCAAGGAGCACCACCAGCAATGCAACCGCCAGCCACTTCATCCGATAGTCGCCCCCGACAGATTTGTATCATATAGCACGTAAATTGGGGCAGCCGCGAGGGGGGTAGTCCCTCTTCTCCCGGCTCGCCGGTAACGGGTTGTAGCGCCAGGGAGATTTTCGATGCGCGCCGCATATTACGAAGCCAACGGGTCCGCCGCCGCGGTGCTGCGGCTCGGCGAGGTCGCAACACCCGAACCCGGTCCGGGCGAGGTGCGTGTCAAGCTTGCGGCGTCCGGCGTCAACCCCTCGGACGTCAAGTCGCGTGAAGGCCGCACGCGCAGAATCGCGTTTCCCCGTGTCATTCCGCACAGCGACGGCGCCGGCACCATCGACAAGGTGGGCGCAGGCGTTGCGCCGGCGCGCGTCGGCGAGCCGGTATGGGTGTGGAACGGGCAGTGGAAGCGCGCCTTCGGCACAGCCGCCGAATATATCGTGCTGCCGGCAGCGCTCGCGGTGCCGCTGCCCGCCCATATCGGCTTTGCCGAAGGCGCCTGCCTCGGCATCCCGGCGATGACCGCCTATCACGCGGTCGCGGCAGCCGAGGTCGACAGCGCCGCGACGGTGCTGATCGCGGGCGGCGCCGGCGGCGTCGGCCACTACGCGATCCAGTTCGCCAAGGCGCGCGGCGCCGTGGTCATCACCACGGTCAGCTCGGAGGAGAAGGCTAAGCTCGCGCGCGACGCCGGCGCCGATCACGTGATCGACTACAAGCGCGCCGACGTCGCCGCCGCCGTCATGGACTTGACCGACAAGGGCGGCGTCGACGCCGTGATCGAGATGGACCTCGCGGCCAATGCCAAGCTCTATCCGGGCATTTTGCACGCCCGCAGCCAGGTGGTGGTGTACGGCACGGGCGCGCCGGAGGCCGCCGTCCCGGCGCAGTTTCTCCTCGTCAACGCCAATACGATCAAATGGATCTTCGTCTACGAGCTGACCGCCGCCGAGCGCGCCGCCGCGATCGGCGCGATCACGGATCTGATGGCGCGCAAGCTTCTCATCCACAACGTGGCGCTGTCGCTGCCGCTCGGCGAGATCGTGCGCGCGCACGAGGCGGTCGAGCAGGGCAAGACGCTCGGCAACGTCGTGGTGACGCTGCCCTGAGCGCATGTCCCGGCGAAAGCCTGCCCCCGACTTGATCGGGGGTGGACACCGGTTCGCCGTCAAGGACATGCGCCAATCGATGAGAGCAACAAACGCCTCCCCGGCGATGGCGCCGGGAAGGCACGTCTGCGGCGGACGAGCCGTGGTTCAGTTGGTGTGCTCGACCGGCTGCATCACCGGCTTGTCCTTCGGCTTGATCCGCACGATCAGGAGCTTGGCGCCGCTCGCCTCGCCGACGCCGCGATGCACGAGGTTGGCGTTGATGTGGAAGCCCTCGCCGGCCTGGACCACGCGGTCGGGCTGCTTGTCGACCTGGACCTTCACCGCACCCTCGAGCACATAGCTGATCTCATGCGCGTCGGGATGAATGTGCCAGGGGCTGGCCGCATTCGGCGCGATGGTCACGATCTGCATCATCATGTCCTGCGCATTGCCGCCGACGAGCGGCTCCTCCTTGATGATGTCCTTGGGCGGCACCGGCGCCTGCGCGCCGACGATGGACTGGGTGACGAGTCCCGCGCCGAACGCGAGCGCGACGGCGGTGCCGAGCAGCAGATGACGTTTCATGGATCGATTCCTCCCGATAAGATGCGGATACCGTCTCGGTTTCGTTATCGGACCGATGGCTCCGAAGGTTGCAGTATAGGGCGCGTGCCGCCTCGTTGTCGCCCCCTGTCCGGGTCCGGGCCAGCGAGCACCGCGGCTCTCTTGGCCGAGAGGACAGCCCATGTCCCGCTTTCTCATCGTGCTCGGACTGATCATCCTGGCGATCGGCGTGCTGTGGCCGGCGCTGACGCGCCTCGGCCTCGGGCGCCTGCCCGGCGATATCGTCGTTCAGCGCGGGAATTTTTCGTTCTATTTTCCGCTAGTGACCTGCATCATCGTCAGCATCCTGCTCAGCGCCGTCTTTTGGCTGTTCAATCGATAAAGATCATCGGCGCATTGCAAAATCACATCCTGAACACACCGAACCGCGTCTCCGGGATCGGCGCATTGAGCGTCGCCGCAAAGGCGAGCGCGAGCACGCGCCGCGTCTCGGCCGGCGCGATGATGCCGTCGTCCCACAGCCGCGCCGTCGCGTAGTAGGGGTTGCCCTCCGCCTCGTATTGCTCGCGGATCGGCTGCTTGAATTCCTCCTCCTCCACCTCCGACCACTTGCCGCCATCGGCCTCGATATTGTCGCGCCGCACCGTCGCGAGCACGCTCGCGGCCTGCTCGCCGCCCATCACGGAGATGCGCGCGTTCGGCCACATGAACAGGAAGCGCGGGCCATAGGCGCGGCCGGACATGCCGTAATTGCCGGCGCCGTAGGAGCCACCGACGATGACGGTGATCTTCGGCACCTGCGCGCAGGCGACCGCGGTCACCATCTTGGCGCCGTCCTTGGCGATGCCCCCCGCCTCGTAGTCGCGCCCGACCATGAACCCGACGATGTTCTGCAGAAACAGCAGCGGAACGCGGCGCTGGCAGCACAATTCGACGAAATGTGCCGCCTTGAGCGCCGATTCCGAATAGAGGATGCCGTTGTTGCCGAGGATGCCGACCGGGATGCCGTGGATGTGCGCGAAGCCCGTCACCAGCGTCGTGCCGTAGAGCTGCTTGAACTCGTCGAATTCGGAGGCATCGACGAGCCGCGCGATCACATCGCGCGCGTCATACTGCTTCTTGAGGTCGACCGGGACGATGCCGTCGAGCTCGTCGGTCGCATAGGCGGGCTCGCGCGGCTTCGTCAGCACAGTTTCGATCGTCTTGCGCGTGTTGAGATTGGCGATGCAGCGCCGCGCCAGCGTGAGCGCGTGGCGATCGTCCGCGGCGTAGTGATCGGCGACGCCCGACCGCCGCGCATGCACGTCGGCGCCGCCGAGGTCCTCGGCGCTCACCACCTCGCCGGTCGCGGCCTTCACCAGCGGCGGACCGGCGAGGAAGATCGTTCCCTGATTGCGCACGATGATGGTCTCGTCCGACATCGCCGGCACATAGGCGCCGCCCGCCGTGCACGAGCCCATCACCACGGCGATCTGCGCGATGCCGGCGGCCGACAGATTCGCCTGGTTGAAGAAGATGCGGCCGAAATGCTCGCGGTCGGCAAAGACGTCCGTCTGATGCGGCAGGTTGGCGCCGCCCGAGTCGACCAGATAGATGCAGGGCAGCCGGTTCTCGCGCGCGATCTCCTGCGCGCGCAGGTGCTTCTTCACGGTCATCGGGAAATAGGTGCCGCCCTTGATCGTCGAGTCGTTGGCGACGATCACGCATTCGCGTCCCTCGACCCGGGCGATGCCGGTGATCAGCCCGGCGCCGTGGATCGCATCGTCGTACATGCCGTTCGCGGCGAGCGGCGAGAGCTCGAGAAACGGCGCGCCCGCATCGATCAGCGCGGTGACGCGCTCGCGCGGCAACAGCTTGCCGCGCGCGAGGTGCCGCTCGCGCGCCCGCGCCGGGCCGCCGGCCGCCGCTTCGGCGCGGCGCGCATCGAGCTCGCCGACGAGCGCCCGCATGCGCTGCGCATTGGCGCGAAACTCCGGCGCGGTCGGGTCGACGCGCGAGGCGAGAATCGTCATGAGGCCCTCCGGGGCGCAAAGGCTGCCCCGGTTGCGGCGCAAACGCAACGCGGTCGAAACCCGCACGCCGGCACTCACGGCGGAACCGGACACTGCCGCTGCGGTTGTTGATCCGAGCGCGGCCGAACCGCGTTCGCCGCAATGTGTGCGCTTTGGCACCGAAGGCGCCAACGCACCGGCAACAACCAGGAGGATTGAAGATGAGCAAGTTGATCACGCTCGGCGCCGCTGCGGCGCTGATCGCCGGGCTGTCGATCGCCAACGCGCAGACCGCGAGCACGCCAGGTGCGGGCTCCGCCGGACAGGACCAGAGCGGCGCGACCGCGTCCGGCACAGCGCAGACGCCCGGCCAGCCGAAGGTGATGGACAAGCCACCGTCGCAGACGACCGGCGCAGCGCCGAGCCATGGGCCCGTGAAGGCGCCGTCGGCAACCGACAAGATGTCGATCCACCAGTCGGGCGGCGATCGCGACTCGCGCGGCCTGCCGAAGCAGTAATCGACGGAAACGATAGAGGTAAACAAGAGCGGCTGCGGCCGCTCTTGTCGTCTCTAAGCCTGTCAAAGTTTACTCGCTCGCGTCGATGGCGGGCGGTGTCCCGACCATTCTTTTGTCGATGCCCGGCGCCGCAGGTTGCACCGCAACCGCATCGGTGGCGCACTTTAATGCCGCGCAATGCGGAACCGATATAGCAGCATCTCGTTTCTCGTATGAGCCATCCATACCGCACAAGGCGGCAGGAAAAGCGGCGCATGTGCGGCGACCAGAAAATCCCTCAGCGAAAGATCGGAACCCCAGCGCCCAGCGCGAATTAATGGCTTGGAATTTTGCGCGGGGGACAGCAACAGCAACACGTCAACAGCAAAACGCGCAATGGAGATCTACGATGAAGAAAAATTCACTGATGATCGCGACCGCGGTCGCGGCTCTAACGGTCGGCTCGAGCGTGGCCTTCGCCCAAGCGCCGCGGGAGGGCGACTCGCATATGAACCCCGCGTCGAGGAATGCGCCGGCAGAAAAGATCGCGCCGAGCGTGGACGTCGGCGCGCACGGTAACGTCGGCCTGCAGCCCAAGAACGTGCCGTCGGCGCAGATGGACCGGGCTCCAGGCAGCGAGCGCAACCGCACCGGCGAAGCCGCTCGGCCCATGCAGCGCGAGACCACCGGCCAGGCGCCGACCGAGGAGCCGAAGGCGCAGCGACCGGCGCCGAAAGCCGAAAAGCCAAACAATGCGGCGCGGCCGAATGAGCACAACAACGCCGCGCGCCCGAACGAGGGCAACACCGCGGCCCGCCCGAATGAGGGCAACCGCGCCGGCCAGAACACCATGCAGAACCCGAACGAGACGCGCAGCAATGCGGCGTCGACGAATCGCAGCGGATCGGCGGGCGCTAACGTCAACTTGACCGTCGAGCAGAGGTCGAAGATCCACGGCATCATCGTCGCGCGCAGCGGCGGGCCGCGCGTTGCTCATGTGGACTTCGACGTCCATGTCGGCGTCGCGGTGCCCCGCACCGTGGTGCTCGCACCGGTACCCGAGGACATCGTGGTCATCGAGCCCGAATGGCGCGGCTTCGAATACTTCCTGGTCGGCGACGAAATCGTGGTGGTCGATCCCGCGACGCTCGAGATCGTGGCGGTGCTGCCGGCCTGACGATCCACCGATTACATCAGCTGAACGGAAAGGGGCGGCGCAAGGCCGCCCCTTTTCGCGTTGCGAATGCGGAAGCGCGCCTTCAGGCGCGCACCTCCTGGCGCTGGAAGACCACATATCCGCCGACGAACAGCACGAACACGCCGCCGATCAGCGCCACCGCCTGCGGCCACACGATCGCGAGGCTCTCGGACAGCGGCAGCGGCGAGCCGATGATCGCGCCCTGCAGCTGGTCGATATAGACCGCACCGATCGCGCGTGAATCGGGGGAGAGCAGCGTGGTCGCGGCCTCGGCGAACACGAAGTTCGGCGAGATGCGCCTGAGCATCTGCAGCCACTCGACGGTCTCGGGCGTCTGCAGCCCGAGCAGCGCGTAGCGCGGATCGGGCGGCGCGATCTGGACCGCGATGAGGGGCGCGATCATCGGCCACAGCAGCGTCATAAAGAGCCAGACGCCGAGCGCAGTCAGCACCGCGGTCGCGGCCGAGCGCGTGACGATCGACAGGAAGATCGCGAAGGCGAGCCAGGTGCCCGCATAGGCCAGCGTGATCACCAGGAAGACGAGCGAGCGCGCGACCTCCTCGGGGCTCGGCGGGATACCGAGGAGCAGGATGCCGAGCCCGACCACGAGCAGCCACAGGCAAACCAGGCAGATGCCGAGCGTCGCGAGGCCAGCGAGGAACTTTCCGATCAGCAGCGCGTCGCGATAGATCGGCTGCGACAGGATGCGCGACATGGTGCGGCGGTTGTGCTCGCCATTGATCGCGTCGAAGCCGAGCGCGATCGCCATCAGCGGGATGAGGAAGGTGAGGATGCCGAGGAGCGATACCACCGTCGACTGGCTCGAGGTGAACAGCTTGAGCAGAACGAACGGGTCCTCGGCGGTGGTCGCGCGGATGTTGTCGATGGCGACATAGACCACAATGCCGCCGATGATGAAGGTCAGCAGCTCCAGGATCAGCATGCGGATGCTGGAGACGTGGTCGGACAGCTCCTTGACGAAGACCGTGCCGACGCCTTGCCAGGGGGATCCCTCACGCCGCATCGCGCGCGCCCTCCCCGGGGCTCTTCTGCTGCTGGAAGAAGCGCGAATAGATCGTCTCGAGGCTCGGATCGTCGACCGAGAGCCGGCGTAGCGCGCCGTTCGCCGCGACCACCGCGCGCGCCGCTTCCGGCCGCACGTCGCGGTCGGCGGTCAGCCGATAGCGGTCACCGCCGACGCGCTTGACCGAGGTCACGCCCGGGATGGCGCCAAAGCGCGCATCCAGATCGGTCGCGGCATCCGCCTCGACCTCGACGACGAAGCCCGCGCCCAGCACCTGCCGGGCGAGCTCCGCGACCGGTCCCACCAGCACGATGCGGCCGCGCTGGAAGAGTGCGACGCGGTCGCACACGCGCTGCACCTGGTCGAGCATGTGCGAGGACAAAAGCACGCTCACGCCGGCGCGCTTGAGGCCCTCGATCATTTCGAGAAACTCGCTGGTCGCCTGCGGGTCGAGGCCCGAGGTCGGCTCGTCGAGGATGGCGATCTCGGCGCGCTTCATCACGATCTCGGCGAGGCCGAGCCGCTGGCGCATGCCCCGCGAGAAGGTGCGCACCTTCTTGCGGGCGACGTCGCTCAGGCGCACGCGCGCAAGCGCCTCATCGATGCGCGCGCCGCAGTCGCGCGCCGCAATGCCCATCAGCCGCGCCGAATAGGCGAGATTGTCCTCGGCCGTGAGGTTGTCGTAGAAACCGACCTGATCCGGCAGGTAGCCGACCCGCCGCTTGACCGCGAGCGGATCGCGCACCGGATCGTGGCCGAGCACCTCGATGCTGCCGCCTGTCACTTCGGTCAGGCCGAGCATCATCAGGATGGTGGTGGTCTTGCCGGCGCCGTTCGGGCCGAGCAGACCGAAGATCTCGCCCTTGGCGACGTCGAGGTCGACCGCATCGACGGCCGTCGCCGTGCCGTAGCGCTTGGTGAGACCGCGCGCCGTGATGACAGGCGCGTTCATCGCCGACCGAACCGCGCGACGGCGGCCACCATGAACAGCACCGCGACGCCGATGATGCCGACGCTCGCCACCACCCAGGTGTTCGCGGTGAGGACCTGGACGCGGAACTGGGTCGAGGCGGTCTCGCCACCCGCGGTCGCGGTCATGTTGGCGATGTAGTCGCCGGCGAGCGAGGTCGCGGTCGGCGTGATCTGCGCCTGCACCTCGGTGTCCTTGCCGGGATCGATGCGCGAGATCGTCTTCGGCTCGAACTCGACCTTCCAGCCGCTCGGCGCGCTGGCGGACAGCTCGACATTCTCGGCGGGGGCGCTGCCCGTATTGGTGACCGTGATCGGCACGACGCTCTGTTTCGCCGCGTAGGCACTGGCGCTGACCCGGCCGTCGCGGCCGGCGAGCGAAAGCTGCGGCTGACCTTGGATGTCGAGCGACAGGCTGGTCTTGGCGCTCGCGTCCTCCGCCGAGACCATCACGTTGAGCGGATAGCGCTTGGCGTCGGCGGTCGACGGCGGGCGCACGTGCAGCTTGATGTCCTTCGACTGGCCGGCGTCGATCGGGATCGAGGAGATCTGCTGGCTTCCGTAGTTCTCGGTGAACGAGGTCTCGAAGTTCTTCGGCGCGTCGGCGACGAAGCTGACCGTGAGATTGCGCCCGCTGTCGTTCTTGATGGTGAGCTGATAGTCGAACGCCGATTTCGGCGTGCCGCGCAACGCCGGCAGCGGCGACTCGACCGTGAGCTTCGCGGGCAGCTCCTTCGCGAGCGTCACGGCGATCGGCAGCGAAATGGACGTGCCCTGCCCTTCGGCCTTGACGGTGAGCGTCTGCGTGCCGATCGCCGCGTTGGCGGGCACGTCGAGGCGAAGCTGCAGGCTCACGCTCTGGTCCGTCGCCGGCATCGCGGCCGCAACCGGCTGGCCGCCGCCGAGCAGCGTCGCGCTCCAGCCCTTCGGCACGTCGCTGACCGAGAGCGCATAGCGATCCGGGCTCAGCCCGTAATTCTGCAGGCGCAGCGCGATGGTCGAGGTCACCCCGGGCCGCACCGACATCGCCGGATAGTCGGTGAGCAGAAAGAGCCCCTTCACGTCCTTGGGCGCGTCGGCCGCAAGAACCGGCACGGCGCTCAGGCAAAATGCGGTGGAAACGAGGGCGATCAGCGTGGCCCGCATGGCGACTCTCCCAACATCTTCTCTTGCGTCAGCGGCCGCCCCCACCGCCGGTGGCCGAGGGGCGCCGTCGGATCGTGGCGGCTTGTCGTGCCCGATCGTGACGAAATCGGTACGGACTTAAGGAGTTTTTTTGGCGAAAGCGCAAGTGCGACCATGCGCCGCCGTCGGGCGCAACGCACAGCGGGGTTGCGGACGACCTTGTCCACCCCCGATCAAGTCGGGGGCAGGCTTTCGCCGGGCCATGCGCAAGCGCGCTGGCCGCAGAGCCGTCAAGACGATAGGACGGGTCACACGCGCCACGCCAGCGTGTATGTTGGGCGCCGGAATTGAAGTGATGGCGTGCCCCCTGCGCGTTTGCCGGGCATGCCGCCGAATTGGGCTTACCGCGGCGAACCGATCGTCTCTGCCATCCCGACCCACGCCATCGGAGTACATGACACCATGACCGTCACCCACGGCTTCGAGCTGCTGCGCGAGCAGCCATTGCCCGAGATCGCCACCACGGCGCGCCATTACCGCCACGTCCGCACCGGCGCCGAGCTGCTGTCGCTGCTCAACAAGGACGAGAACAAGGTTTTCGGCGTGAGCTTCGCGACGCCGCCGACGGATTCGACCGGCGTGCCGCATATCCTCGAGCACTCGGTGCTGTGCGGCTCGCGCAAGTATCCCGTCAAGGAGCCGTTCGTCGAGCTGATGAAAAGCTCGGTCAACACCTTCCTCAACGCGATGACGTTTCCCGACATGACCTGCTATCCGGTCGCAAGCCAGAACGTGCGCGACTTCTACAACCTGATCGACGTCTATCTCGATGCCGTCTTCTTTCCGCGTCTCACCCGCCAGACCTTCGAGCAGGAGGGCTGGCACTACGAGATCGACGCGCCCGAGGCGCCGCTCAGCTACAAGGGCGTCGTCTTCAACGAGATGAAGGGCAGCTTTTCCTCGCCCGATGCGGTGCTGGAGACGCTTGCGTTGTGCTCGCTCTATCCCGATACGCCTTATGGCGTCATCGCGGGGGGCGATCCGAAGCACATTCCCGACCTCACCTACGAGCAGTTCACGACGTTCCACGCGCGCCACTATCATCCGTCGAACGCCAAGGTCTTCTTCTACGGCGACGACGACCCGACCGAGCGCCTGCGCGTGATCGACCAGCGGCTCGTCGAATTCTCCCACGTCGACCTCGATTTCACCGTGCCGCTGCAGCCGCGCTTTGCCGAACCCAGGCACCTTGCCCGGACGTTTGCGGCGCCCCCCGAGGACGGCGCGGCGCCGGCGCGCAACGCGATGATCAAGGTGAGCTGGATGCTCGACGAGGTGACCGACGCCGAGACGGCGCTCGGCCTCAATCTCCTGGAAGAGATCCTGCTCGGCTCGCCGGCCGCGCCGCTCTACAAGGCGCTGATCGATTCAGGCCTCGGCGAAGGGCTCACCGGCGCGGGACTCGAAGAGTCGCTGCGCCAGCCGATGTTCACGGTCGGCCTCAAGGGCATCGATGCGGCCGACGCCGACAAGATCGAGCAACTCATCGACGACACGCTCGGCAAGCTCGCCCGCGACGGCATCGATCCCGCGACCGTCGCGGCCGCAATCAACACGATCGAATTCCGCCTGCGCGAGAACAATACCGGCCATTGGCCGCGCGGCCTCGTGTTCATGTTCAGGACGCTACGCGCGTGGATGCGCGCGCGCGATCCGGTGCTGCCGCTCGCCTTCGAGGCGCCGCTCGCGGCCGTCAAGGCGCGCCTCGCGGCCGGTCGCTATTGCGAGGACCTGATCGACCGCCACCTCGTGGGTAACCGCCATCGCACCATCCTGCTGCTGCGCCCCGATCCGGCCCAGGGCGAGCGCGAGGCGCGCGAGGAAACCGAGCGGCTCGCCCGCGCGCGCGCCGCGATGACGGCGGCCGATCTCGCCGCGGTCGCCGAGGAGGCGCGCACGCTCAAGCGCCTGCAGGAGACCGCGGACCGGCCCGAGGCGCTCGCCGCGATTCCGGCGCTCACGCCTGCCGACATGCCGCGGCGCAACCAGCTCATTCCGATCGAGGAGACGCAGCTCGGCGAGACGCGTGCGCTCTATCACGACCTCTTCACCAGCGGCATCGTCTATCTCGATCTCGCGCTCGACCTGCGGCGGCTGCCCGCCGATCTCGTGCCCTATGTCGACCTGTTCGGCCGTGCGCTTCTGGAGACCGGCGCCGGCGGCGACGACTTCGTGCGGCTGTCGCAGCGCATCGGCCGCTCGACCGGCGGCATCCGCACCGCCGCGTTCAATTCGGTCACCGCCGACCGCAAGGGTGCGACCGCGTGGCTGATCCTGCGCGGCAAGGCGCTGCCGGCGCAGACCGGCGAGCTTCTGGCGATCCTGCGCGACATTCTCACCACCGCGCGGCTCGATGACCGCGAGCGTTTTCGCCAGCTCGTGCTGGAGGAGAAGGCAGGATTCGAGGCGCGCGTGGTGGGCGCCGGCTCGTCCTTCGTCGATCGGCGCCTGCGCGCCGCCTTCGACCCGATCGGCTGGGCGAGCGAGCAGATTGGCGGGCTCGCCTACCTGCCGTTCCTCCGCCAGCTCGCCGACCGGATCGAAAGCGATTGGCCCGGCGTGGTCGCGGCGCTCGAGCGCATGTGCGCCGCATTGGTCGATCGCAGCACGATGCTCGCCAACGTGACGGCGCAGGCATCCGACTGGGCCGCCGTACGGCCGCAACTCGCCGACCTCCTCGCGTCGCTGCCGCGCGGCGCGACGGCGCCCGCAGCCTGGCCGGTCGGCGCGTTTCCGCGCGCCGAGGGGCTGGTCATTCCCTCACAGGTCAATTTTGTCGCCAAGGGCGCCGATCTCTATGCGCTCGGCCTCAAGCCCACCGGCGCGAACCTCGTGGTTCAGCGCTATCTCGACACCTCCTGGCTGTGGGACCAGGTGCGCGTCCAGGGCGGCGCCTATGGGGCCGGCTGCGGTCTCGACCGCCACAGCGGCATCTTCACCTTCGCGTCCTACCGCGATCCCAATCTCACGGCGACGCTCGACGTCTACGACCGCACCGCGGCGTTTCTCGAGAAAACCCCGCTCGACGACGCCGCGCTCGCCCGCGCGATCGTCGGCACGATCGGCGATCTCGACTTCTACATGCTGCCCGACGCCAAGGGTTTCGTATCGATGCAGCGCCATCTGATCGGCGATAGCGATGCGGCGCTGCAGCGCCTGCGCGAGGAGGTTTTTGCCACCAGCCAGGACGACTTCCGCAACTATGCGGCGGCGCTCGCCCGCCTCCCCGACAACGGGCGCATCGCCGTGCTCGGCTCCGAGCAGGCGATCGCGGCTGCCAACAAGGAACGCGCGGATTTCCTCACCGTGTCGCGGGTTCTGTGAGCCCGGCGCTTGGCCGCAACGGTCTCGCGTGCGAGCGGCCGGCGGGAGCCCGCTTCCCACCTGGATGTTCCCGGTGCGTCGCCATATGCTGGCACGACCGCCGCCCACCGAGGAGAACCCCATGGACGCCCCTGCCCGCACGCTCGTTCATTCCGACATCAAGCCGGTGACCGACCCGGCGCTCGCGTCGCGCTATCTCGACGTGCCCAACATGCCGTGGGAGACGACAAAATTCCCCGGCATCCGCATCAAGGTGCTCTACAGCGACGACAGCGGCATCACGACCGCGCTGTTCCGGCTCGACCCCGGCGCCGTGGTGCCGCTGCACGAGCACACCGCGCTGGAGCAGACCTACGTGCTCGAAGGCACGCTCGAGGATCACGAAGGCGTCGCCACCCCCGGCCAGTTCGTCTGGCGCCCGGCCGGCAACCAGCACGAGGCGGTCGCGCCGAACGGCGCGGTGCTGCTCGGATTCTTCCTCAAGCCCAACCGCTTCGCCTATGGGGAGAAGTTTTTTACCGAGGAGCAGGCGAAGTAACGCGGCATCGTAGCCCGCATGGCGCGAAGCGGAATGCGGGGAAAGCCTCGCCGCGGATAGGGGGATCGCCGGATTACGCTTCGCTCCATCCGGGCTACGCGTCGCGTCAATCGACGAGCTCTTTCATCATCGCTTTACCAAGGAGCGGGCGAAGTAGCTGCCTCAACGGTGATGCTTGCCGAGGAGTTGCTCGTTCAGGATGGCCTTGCGATTGGCACTGAGATCGTTTCGTCCGCTGCCGTGCTTACCGAAGAGCCTTTTGCCAAAATCGTAGGCTGAGACTTGCATGCTTGGCTCGCGGCCCAACTTCTCCGCGATGGCCCCCCGCACGAAATCGGCGAGCGCAACGCGGCGTCGGGCGAGATGGGCTCGCAAAGCACCCTCGAGTCGCTTCGACAGTCGGACAGTGAGCTTCATATGCGCTGCGTCGGCTCAATTAAGATTTCGGGCACCGCACGCAATTGCCGTGCCTGCCACCTAGGATAGCATCTCTTTCATAATCCCGTAGAGCCCCGCCTGCCCCTCGAAGCCGATCCCGGGCCGGTCCGACAGCGTGATCGCACCGCCCTCGACCTTGGCGTCATCCGCGAACCCGCCGAAGGCGCCAAAGACGCCCGGATAGGATTCGGCGCCGCCGAGGCCGAAGCCGGCCGCGATGGCGAGCGACATCTGGTTGCCGCCATGCGGAAAGAGCGAGGCGCGGCGCCAGCCTTCGCGCTCGAGCATCGCGATGGTTTGCGCATACTGCGCGATGCCATAGGCCTGCGGCGGATCGACCTGGATGATGTCGCGGTCGGCCCGCATGCCGCCGAAGCGGACGAAATTCTGCACATCTTGCGTCGAATAGAGGTTCTCGCCGGCGGCGAGCGGGCCCGCATAGACCGAGGCGATCTCGGCGTAGAGCGAAAAGTCGAGCGGGTGGCACGGCTCCTCGAACCAGCGCAGGCCGAAAGGGCTGAGGCCCTTGGCATAGGCGAGCGACTCGGCGCGGTCGAACTTGCCGTTGGCGTCGACCGCGAGCTGCGCCGCGTTGCCGAGCACCTGCTGCACGGCCTCGATGCGGCGGCAGTCCTCATCGAGCGGCAGGCCGCCGACCTTCATCTTGACCATGGTGTAGCCGGCATCGAGATGGCGGCGCATCTCGTCCTGCAGGTCCTTGATGGTCTGCCCCGGCCAGTACCAGCCGCCGCCGACATAGCAGAAGATCTTTGCCGCGACCTTGCCGTTGCCATAGCGCTCGGCCAGCAGCTGGTGCAGCGGCTTTTGCGCGATCTTCGCTACCGCGTCCCACACCGCGACCTCGATCGTGCCGATGCCGATCGAGCGCTCGGCGTCGCCGCCGATCTTCTCGCGCTGGCGCATGACGGCGACGATTTTTTCCGGATCGAGATTGTCTTCCGACGCATCGAGCAGCGATGCCGGATCGGCGCGCAGGATGCGCGGGATGAAGCGCTCGCGCATCTGGTGGCCGACGGCGTAGCGGCCGGTCGAGTTGAAGGCGAAGCCCGCGACCGCCTTGCCGTCGCGCACCACGTCGGTGATGACCGCAACCACCGAGGTGGTCATCTCGGAGAAGTCGAAGCTTGAGTTCTTGAGATCGGACTTGAGCGGGATCGCCCGCTCGCGAATATCGACGATGCGCATGTGGAGAACGAACCTTGTTTCAGATCTTCATCGTCATGCCCGCGAAGGCGGGCATCCACGTCTTTCGCTACGTGCCCGGCAAAGCAAGACGTGGATGGCCGGGACACGCCCGGCCATGACGGTGACGTAGCGGAAGTCCTGTCACGCCGCGGCGACGAACGCGCGCGGCGCGCGCGTGCCCTTGATCTGAGTGCGATGCATGACGCGGCGGGTCGCGCCGTCAAACGGATCGCGCCGGTGCATGGTCGAGCGGTTATCCCACAGCACGAGGTCGCCGACGCGCCAGTGGTGCTCGTAGGAGAATTCAGGCCGCGTCGCCGCCGCCCATATCTCGTCAAGCAGCGTGTCCGATTCAGACTGCGAATAGCCCTCCACATATGAGTTGCGCCGGCGGCCGAGATAGAGCGCCGGCACGCCCGTCACCGGATGCGCGATCGTCGCGGGATGCCAGCTGCCGGGCGCCTGGTGCGGGTCGTCCGTCGGCGTTACGCCTTTGCGCAGGTAGCCGCCGCTGTTGTAGGTGCCGTCGTGCTTGATGCGGCGCCCCTCGAGGCGCGCCTTGAGCGGCGCGGGCAGATGGGCCCAGGCGGCCTGCATGCTGAGGAAATAGGTGTTGCCGCCGCTCGGCGGGATCTCCAGCGCATAGAGCATGGAGGCGTCGGGCGGCAGCTCCGCGTAGCTCATGTCGGTGTGCCACACCGCCTCGCCGGCGCCGAGCGCGCCGATCGGCGCGCCCTTCTCGTCGAGCACGTTGGAGACGACGTAGACGTCCGGATACCCGGGCGGGCTCTGGCGGCCATGCTCCTGGATGGGCGGCGGATCGAGCGCGCCGAAGCGGCGGCTGAAAGCCAAGAGATCGTCGTCGCTCAGCCGCTGGCCGCGAAACAGCAAAACCGAATGGCGGTTCCATGCCTGCTCGATCCGGGCGAAGTCGGGATCGCCCAGCCGGCGCAGATCGACATTGCCGATTTCCGCTCCGACGGCGGGCGAGATCGGCGTCACCGTCACGGGCATGTTCACCTCCGAATTCCTTGCGCGTGATCTTATCCGAAAACCGGTGCCCACTTTTCGGGATCACGCGGCCCATCACTCTATCTTCAGGTTGGCGGCGTGCACCACCTTACCCCATTTCTCCATCTCGCTCTTGATGCGGGCGCCGAATTCCTCCGGCGTATCGAGCACGGGGGTGAAGCCGATCTTCTCCAGCCGCTCGCGGATTTCCGGCAGCGCGCCGATCCTCGCCATCTCGCTGTTGAGCTTGGCGACGATCGCGGGCGGCGTATTGGCGGGCAGCACGAAGCCGGTGAGCGTATCGGCCTCCTGCCCGGGGACGCCCGCTTCCGCGATGGTCGGCACGTCGGGGATGGTCGGCGAGCGCTTCACCGCCTCGATCGCGAGCCCGCGCAGCTTGCCCTCGTTGATGAGACCGATGGTTGGCGGCAGCGCGGTAAATCCGATCGGCGGCTGGCCGGCGAGCACGCCGTTGACGGCGAGCCCGGCGCTGTTGAACGGCACCATCACGAGGTCGAGGCCGAACGTCTGCTTGAACAGCTCGGCCGACAGATGCGGCGTCGAGCCCATCGCGGGCTGCGCATAGGCATATTTGCCCGGATTGGACTTCACGAGCTCGATCAGCTCCTTGAGCGTTTTTGCCGGGACCGACGGATTGACGAAGATCACGTTGGGCGACACCGCCGCAAGCGTGAGCGGCGTGAAGCTCTTGACCGGATCGTACGGCACCTTGGCGTAGAGGCTCGGGTTGACCATGAAGCCGGTGCTCACCACCAGGATGGTGTAGCCATCGGGCGCGGCCCGCGCGGCCTGGGCGGTGCCGATATTGCCCCCGGCGCCGGCGACGTTTTCGACGTAGAACTGGTGGCCGAGAGCCTCCGACAGCTTCGCCGAGAAGATGCGCGCGATCACGTCGGTCGGCCCGCCCTGCCCGAACGGCACGATGACGCGCACGTTGTGGTCAGGGTAGGTCTGCGCCGCGGCGGCGGCAGCGGCGAACGCCGCAAGGCCGGCCAGCAGTCGAACGATCGCGCGCAAGGCGCCCTCCCTCAGGTTTCTTTTGC
>Ga0209006_10001246_pt1 | contig 23075 bp, 18 predicted proteins | sample JacPin_JW_Ref_O2_FD_188567 | JGI IMG/M metagenome (GOLD analysis project Ga0209006, IMG submission 188567) | Forest soil microbial communities from Algoma, Ontario, Canada - Jack Pine, Ontario site 1_JW_Ref_O2 (SPAdes) (version 2) | ecosystem: Environmental > Terrestrial > Soil > Boreal... | reverse complement strand
TCAATTCCAATCCGACGAGCCGATAGTGATTGGCGCCGGCCTGAAATCTGACGGGACCGTCGCCGCCGCTAGCGACTGTTAGTTTGGTGAGAACGTTCTGTGGCTTGCCGCCACATGGGTACTGAGGTCTCCCTACCAAGGTTGCTACTCCCGCATAACAAGGGGTCACGCGGGTTCCTTCCGCAGGCAGGCCGGCGTCGGGCGTGCTGGTTCGGACGATGATCCAGTGAGCGTCATCGCAATCCAGGGCGGGAAACTCGAATGGTCCGGTGAAGACGGCTCCGGCCTGCAGTTGGATGGTGTCGCCACACTGCGCGCTGTTCAGCGCCGTCTGGAAATTCTGGTTGGCGTTCACAGTGATGACCGAGCCGGGAGCGGGGGTGTCCGCCATCGAGCTGGCTACAGTCACGAGCGGCAGTTGCGCGGGGCCGTCGAAGCCTACTGTTTGCTGGCCTCCGCCGTGCCTGTGTTCGGCCCAAGACGAAGTGATCGCGATCGCGGTTACGAGGACGATGACTTGAAAAAATGAAGGCTTTACAAAACGCAGCGAATTTAATGTTGAGAGCAACAGGGTGCGCATCGCACTAATCTGACGCGGGTACGCGGGACTGTCAAAATAGTGCGTACATTTGCGTGTGAAAAAAAGGTTAATTTCTCATGTTGGACTTCCATTACGGAACGGGCGAGGGCCAGCGGCAAGATGGGAACGGTGGTTGTCGGCTTATCGGATTTCGGAGTTGCGTTCGCGATTGAGAAAACTTCGATCTACAAAACCACCATGCGTCGGTTTTTGCAACAGCGGCGTCGGGTGATTTTTACAACGGCTTTTACTTGGGGATTCACTGACAGTTTGCGTTGGCTCGTGTTACCGTTATCGCGACTCGGCGCGCTCAACGGCGTTTGTGCCGGTTGGATCGGTGCATTACTCGCTCCACTCGATTCTAGAAATGTTAAGGAGAAAACCCCCCATGCGAACTCTTCGCGCGTTTCCAATTATTTTGCTGGTCGCATCTTGTGCCACTTTGAGTTTTGCGCAACTTCTCCAACCGAAATTGACGGTGCAAAACAGTGGGACGACCGAAGGTTTGATTGCTGTAAGTCCGGTGAACGCACGCGTAGTTTGGGCGGCGGGACGCCACGGGACGTTTCTGGTTACGACGGACGGCGGAACGACATGGAAGAGCGGCGTGGTTAAGGGCGCCAAATGGCTGCAGTTCCGCGATGTGCAGGGAGTGAGCGCCAAGGTCGCCTATCTGCAGTCGATTGGAAATGATCCCGCGAACTTCCGCATATATAAGACGGAGGACGGCGGCGAGACGTGGACACTGCAATTTAAGAACGAACTGGATGGAGCGTTCTACGATTGCTTTGCGTTCTGGACTCCGAATCGCGGAATTTCACATAGCGATTCAGTCGACGGAGTCTTTCCGGATATTCGCACCACGGACGGAAGCACGTGGCAGAGCATCGCCGGCAATATGCCCCCGGCATTGCCGGGTGAGGCTTCTTTTTCATCGAGTGGAACTTGTGTGACGACGCAAGGGGAAGATAACGCCTGGATTGCGACTGGCGGATCGTCGATCGCCCGGATACTGGCGACGACCGATGGGGGCGATACCTGGAATGCCTACAACACCCCACTGGTGAGTTCACCGAGCGCGGGAGCGTACACTGTCGATTTCCGTGATGCGTCTAACGGAATTGTCGGCGGTGGCGATCTTGATCCGAGCGATCCAAATAACGCGCGCACAGCCATCTCTGGCGATGGCGGGAAAACCTGGGCGCTGAATACTGCGCCTCCAGTGAGCGGGGCGATTTTTGGTCTCAGCTATGTGCGGCAACTGGGCGAATGCAAACAGAAACTGTGCCAAGACACTCTTCGTTATGTTGTGGCGACGGCAAATTCTGGTGGAGCAGCGTGGAGTCCGGACGAGGGGACGACCTGGTATGTGCTGCCTGGCGTGACCGGAGGCTGGGCGGTGGCGTTTGCGAGTCCGACGGCGGGTTGGCTCGTGGGTGAGGGCGGCGAGATTATCAAAATCGCGTTCTAAGGTTGATGTCAAAGACTCGGCTGTGAGTGCCGCTGGGCGGGACATTCTTCTCTTTTTTGATTTCTGAGGGTTGGTGGTTTTTCCACAGGACCGGCTGTTTATAAGCGTCGACTTGTGCTCTACTTATCGGACCACTCCGTCTTCAGCCCTGCATGTCTATTTAGAATTTGAGGAGGCTATATGCCGGACCTATTTGAACAACTCAAGCAAAAATATCAACCGGTGCTGGATACGCTTCAAAAAGAAGGCGCCCAAGTGCAGAATCTCAATCTCGATGGCAATCAGCTTTATCTGAAAGCCACCGCCGTCTCCGAAGCCAGCAAGAACCGCATCTGGGATTCGATTAAAGCGGTCGATCCGAATTTTGCCGATCTGAAGCACGACATTGAATTTCAGCAAGGTGACCAGACTTATACGGTGGCACCGGGCGACAACCTGTCGAAGATCAGCAAACACTTCTACGGCGATCCAAACCAATACCCGAAGATTGTGAAAGCGAACAATCTGGCAGATCCCGACAAGATTAAGGCCGGGCAACAACTGATTATTCCAGCGGCGTAAATGCCGGGACGTAATCATTAAGGTGGGCGCTCCAAAGCGGAGTGCCCGCTTTATTCAACTTGGTTTCACTGCCCGCGCCTTGACGGGACTTTTATGACGGCGTAGGCTTGCGCGATCAGCCTGGAAGCTTTCCGGGCGAATGGTCAGTTCCCACCCAGTTTTTTCAGATGGTTTTCCTGTTTGAACTGACCACGGGTCCCCAAGTTCCAAAAATTTAATGTCGTCGCTAAATAGCGACTAACCAGCCTTTACAGGAGATCGCAATGAGCTTACTTGATCAACTTGGCAGTGTTCTCAAACAATATTCGGGTGGCGCGACTCAAAACACCGCTGACGCAACCGAACACTATGACCAGGTAGCACAGGCCGCACCGCAGAGCGTGATTGCGGAAGGAATCACTGCAGTTTTTCATTCAGACCAGACACCGGGATTCGCCAATCTGGTGAGCGGGTTGTTCAACCAATCGAACGGCGAGCAAAAAGCGGGGGTACTGAACCAATTGTTAGCATCGGTTGGTCCGACGGCGATGGCGCAATTGGCGGGTGGCGGAGCGTTGGCCAGTCTATTGAGTGGCGGAGCGAAACAGATTACGCCCGAACAGGCGCAAAATGTTTCTCCCGAGGTGGTACAACAGATTGCCGACCACGCTCAGAAGGCCGATCCCTCGATCGTCGACAAGGCGAGCGCATTTTATGCGCAGCATACGACATTGGTGAAAACCCTGGGCGGCGCGGCTCTTTCGATTGCGCTGGCCAAAGTTGCCGAACGTCAAAAGGCCGCCTAGCGCTGCCTGAGTGCCTAACTTGCCATAAATGGAGATTGCGGAAATCCGCAAGGCTCGGTGGTGTTGTTTCGCCTAGCCTCGCCGGGAACGAGGAGGAATTATGTTTGCATTGATTTGGGAGATATTGATCGGGTTAATCGTGGGAGCGATTGCCAAGTTCCTGATGCCAGGGAAAGATCCTGGCGGGATGTTTGTGACAATCTGCATTGGCATCGCAGGCTCGATCGGAGCGACTTTTCTCGGCCAATTTATTGGCTGGTATAAGCAAGGGCAGTCGGCTGGTTTTATGATGTCGGTATTGGGGGCGGTGCTGATTCTCTGGATCTATCGTTTGGTGAAGAGCAAAGCGACTGCCTGAACGGCCGCAGGTTTCCAAAAACATCGGCGCGCTTGGGAGAAGCGGGCGGCCGTCACTGCGCTGGTTTTGGCGATGTTCCGCTGCGTCTTTGCACAGCTCCGATACTTTAACGTTGCCGGGATGAAAAGGAATCGATCATGTTGATTCAAATTAATAGCGACAAACAGGTTGTGGTGGACGCCGAACTTACAGCTTCCGTGGAGGGCGAAATCAATCGCGCGTTGGCGAGATTTGAGAGCAAGCTTACCCGGATCGAGGTGCACTTGAGCGATCTGAATGGCAGCAAGCCCGGAACGAAAGACAAGCGCTGCCTGATCGAAGCGCGTCCGACTGGCGAAAACCCGGTGACGGCCAGCGATGAGGCGGACACAACTGAGCAGGCGGTTCGCGGTGCCGCGAACAAGATGAACCGATTGCTTGAATCTGCTTTCGGACGCGCTCGAGACAAAGCTTCCTAGTAATTCGGCAACTAGTACAAATTCGACAGCGAAAAAACGAGGCGCTTAGGCGCCTGTGTTTTTCATGTCGAGTCCGCCCACCGCGTCATCTCGCGATGGGTCTCAAGATGACGAGCCGCCAGGTGCTCGCCTTTGGATTGGGACAGGATCCGCATCGTCCAGAGAAGGTCGTCGAGGGCGGTGCCGAATCCGAAGTGAGCATCCACGAAAGTCAAGTCGGTCGGCGGTAGCGAAACGCGTCCAGAAATGAGGACGACGGGCACATCCGGGACCAAGTGCTTTATTTCCTGAGCGAGTTGCGAGCCCGACATCGCCGGCATTTCGTAATCGAGAAGCGCCACATCGAAATAGGTTCGTTTGCAGAGCGCGAGCGCCTCAATCGGGTCATTTCTTGAGATCACCCGGAACCCGCATTCTTCGAGAACACTGGTCAGTAATCGGCTGGATTTGGGATTGTCATCTACGTAAAGCACCGTCGTTCTCTTCTCCATCACAAACCTCCGTTCCTTTCCTGAAGAACGAGGAAGCGGGGGCAATTTGCGGGATTTCGTAGTAGAGATTTGTAAATAGAACAGACGGGAAGGAAAAGCGGCTCGATGCGACGGTTGAGATGAGTTTTTATACCGGGCCGGTTTTTTCTTTTGTTGTGTTTTGAGCTCTTACTATTGTTTCTTCCTGTGTTCTTTCCTGCGCGTCCTGCTTCGGATTAGGGTCTGGTGATTTGCCGGGCAAGGTGAATTTGAAGATCGAACCGTGCGTGGGTTGTGCTTCTACCCAAATTTTTCCGCCGTAGTGCTCGACGATTTTCTTGCAGATTGCCAGGCCAATACCGTTGCCGGGATATTCGCTGCGTGCGTGGAGGCGCTGGAATACGACGAAGATATTTTCCGCGTATTCGGGAGCTATGCCGATGCCGTTATCACTTACGGTGAACAACCAGCGATCACCGGATTCTTCGGCCAGGACGGAAATTGCGGGAGGCTCCTTGCCGCGAAACTTTATGGCGTTAGCGATCAAGTTTTGAAATAGCTGGGTTAGCTGCGATCGATCTGCCGACACGGCTGGCAGATTCGCATGTGTGACTACCGCTCCCGATTCCTGAATCGCAGGGCCGAGAACTGTTAGAACGTCTTTTATTAAATCCTCACACTCGATGCGGGTTGCATGCGCACCGGTCCTGCCCACGCGCGAGAATGCCAGCAGATCCTGAATCAGGGTTTGCATGCGCACCGCTCCCTCACAGGCATAGCCGATGAATTTGTCGGCGTTCTCGTCGAGTTTGCCGCGATAGCGCTCGCCCAGCAGCTGGGTGTAGGCGGCGACCATGCGAAGAGGTTCCTGCAAGTCGTGCGAGGCGATGTAGGCAAATTGTTCGAGTTCCGCATTGGAGCGAGCGAGTTCCTCCACCTTTCGCGCCAAATCTTCTTCCGCTTGACAGCGTAGGCGCAGCAGAAGCTTTTCTTGCAGCGCCCGGCGGATGGCTTCCGGCAACCGGGCCAATCCGTCCTTGAGCACGTAATCCGTCGCACCTCTCTTGATGCACTCAACCGCAGTAATGTCTCCGAGTGCACCCGATACCAGGATCAGCGGCAGGTCAAGTCCGGCCCGCTGCAATACTTCGAGAGCTTCCATGCCTTTCCATTGTGGAAGGTTGTAGTCCGCAATAACGATGTCAGGGCGGTGCGCAAGCAGTTGCCGTTCAAACTCCGCTTCCGCCTGCACCACAACTATAGAAGCCGAGAAGCCGCCCTTGCGCAGAGCTTGAGCGACGAGCTCCGCATCCATTTCATTGTCTTCGACGTGCAGCACGCGCAATTGGCGAGATTTCGCGGCCAGCCCCGTCGTTCCATGGAGCGGACGATCTGGAGCGACACTCAGCCCTTGATTGTTCGGAGTGCCGTCGAGCGTGCCGTGATGAATCGCCTCGTCATCCGCCCCGCTCATATCTTCTGCTCATGAAGAGTCGCAATCGGACGGCTTCCTCCCATGACCGGCGGTTGATTGGTGACCATCCAGTACAGCCCGACCACCTTTATAGTTTCCCGGAACTGGTCGAAGTCGACCGGCTTTTGGATGAAGCTGTTCACTCCCAGGTTGTAGCCGCTCACCAGATCTCGTTCCTCTTTCGACGAGGTCATGATGACGATCGGGATCGTTTTCGTCCGAGCGTCGCTCTTGACTTGCTGCAGCACTTCCATCCCATTCACTTTAGGGAGTTTCAAATCCAGCAACACTAACTTAGGCGGATGGTCAAACGATCTCTCCGAGTACTTGCTGCGGCAGAAAAGAAAGTCCAGCGCCTCTTCGCCGTCGCGCACCACAAAGATGCGATTTGCGACCTTCCCGCGTTGCAATGCGTGCAGAGCAAGATCCATATCGTCTTGATTATCTTCAACCAGCAGTATGTCCAGTTCGCCTAAGCTCATGATTGGCCTCCAGCCGTAGCTTCGTTCGTTTTCGTTTCCGATTCCGATTGTTTTTCCACTCCAAGGGTGAAATAGAAAGCTGCGCCCTTGTCCACTTCGCCCTCGGCCCATACCCGGCCGTCGTGCTTTAGAACGATGCGTTGCACCGTCGCTAAGCCGATGCCCGTGCCTTCGAAATCCTCCGGACGATGAAGCCGCTGAAAGACGCCGAATAATTTGTCGACATACTTCATGTCGAAACCAATGCCGTTGTCCCGGACCACTAAGACTGGTTGCCCAGCGTCGGTGTTTTCCTGGTGACTGATGTGGATGATGGCCGGGGTTCGGGCGCGGGTAAACTTGAGCGCGTTCGCCAGCAAGTTTTGAAAGATCTGCTTGACCAAAACCGGATCGCACTCGACCAGGGGCAGGTCGGCGATGACCCACTGGACTTCTCGCCCCTGGAGATCAGGCTCCAGAATCGCCACCACTTCCTCCACGATCGCTTTCAAGTCGGTGATCTGGCGATTTACCGCGTGGCGGCCAACCTTTGCCAGGTTCAGCAACTCATCCACCAGCAGGCCCATCTTCTGAGTCCCCGCCTGAATGCGATCAAGATAGTGCTTAGCGCCCGGATCGAGGGTGGGGCCAAATTCTTCGACCAGCATCTTGGAAAAGCCGATGATGTGGCGCAAGGGAGCGCGCAGATCGTGGGACACCGAATAGCTGAAAGATTCCAACTCTTTGTTCGCGATTTCCAGCTGAGCGGTCCGTTCGATCACTCGCAGTTCGAGGTCTTCATTGAGTCTAAGGATTTCGCGCTCGTCGGCCCGCCGCTGCGTGATATCGCGGAAAGCCGCCACTCCGCCGCTAATTGCACCCGCCTTGTTTATCATCGGGCCGGCGCTAACCTCAATCCACGCCCCCTCGACAATTTCTGGATTGCGCACAAACATCTCGGTAGTGCTCGCCTCTCCCCGAAGCGCGCGAACCAGCGGGATTTGCTCAGCGGGAAACGGGGTGACGGTGTCGGGTAGATACAGGCCGTAGTGAACGGTCCATTCGTCGCTGCCGATATTCGCCGCGCGCATACCGAGAATTTTTTCCGCCGCAGGATTCCAAAGAACGAACTTGCCCTCTTCGTCGGTGGCGACCAGCCCCTCGACCATGCTGTCCAGAACCGACCGAAGTGTAAGGGTTTTGATTTCCAGTGCCTGTCTCGATGCAGCTAGTTCTTCGGCTTGCCGGAAAAGATCCTGGGCTTGCGCGGCCAGGCGCTGCTCGGCGTCCTTCCGTCCGGTGATGTCAGTGTTGGCTTCGAGGACACGAGCAGGTTCTCCCTTTCCGTCTCGGTGCAATACCCAGAGACTCGACACTACAATGCGGCCGCCGTCGCGTTTGCGGTGTACCAGTTCTCCAGTCCAGCTGCCGGTGCGCTGAAATTGTTCTTCAATTTGTCCGATCGGTGCAGGGAATTCGGTTTGCAGCAACTCGTGCGAGATTCGTCCGACTGCCTCGTGCCTGGTGAAGCCGTATAGTTTTTCGGCGCCGAGATTCCAGAGCACGATTCGGTTTTCCATGTCGCGCACCATGACCTGGGCAAGGTCCAGAACTTTGGATTGCTCGCGCAGAGTTTCTTCCGCGAGCTTGCGCTCGGTGATGTCGGCGCGTATAGCCACGTATTGCCGCGGCTTGCCTTCCGCGCTCAAGGTCGGAACAATGGTCGTGTCTACCCAGTAGATGGAACCGTCTTTGGCGCGGTTCTTAATCTCGCCGTGCCAAACCCCGCCCTTGGCGATGGTGTGATACATCGCCTGGAAGAACTCTTTGGAGTGGTGGCCGGAGTTGAGGATGCGATGGTTCTGGCCGAGCAATTCATCCTTCGAATATTTGCTGATGGAGCAGAATTTTTCGTTGACGTAAGTGATCGTCCCTTGCACGTCTGTCATGGCCACGATGGCATGCTGATCCAAAGCAAACTTCTGATCCGCGAGATCTTTGAGGGCGTTTTCGCTGGTGACGAGGCTTTCCTTCACCGTCTCCTCGGCTTGCTTGCGTTCCGTTATATCCGCGCGGATAGCAACGTACTGGCGCGGTTTCCCGTCCTCGGCGATAAAGGGAACGATGGTCGTGTCTACCCAATAAATCGACCCGTCCTTGGCCTGGTTCCTGATCTCGCCGTGCCAGACCTTCCCACTGGCGATGGTGCGGTACATCTGTTGGAAAAATTCTCGTGGATGGTGGCTGGAGTTGAGAATGCGGTGGTTTTGGCCGATCAGCTCGTCCTTCGAATATTTGCTGATCGTGCAAAATTTGTCGTTGACGTAGGAGATTGTGCCCTGGACATCAGTCACCGCCACGATGGCATGCTGATCGAGTGCGAACCTTTGATCGGCAAGCTCTTTCAGCGCCGTCTCGCTGGTCGCAAGGCTTTCCTTCAGCGTCGCATCGATCCGCTTGCGTTCTGTGATGTCGCGCGCAATTTTTGAAGCGCCAGCAACTACGCCGCTACTGTTCCTGATCGGTGAAATTGTGCCAGAGACGTCGATGTACGTACCATCTTTTCGGACGCGCACGGCTTCAAGATGTCCAACGCTCTCACCGCGTCCAATTCGCGCCAGAATCTGGGGTACCTCGTTCGCCTGCGCCGGCGGCATTAGCATGCCGATCGATCTGCCTACGGCCTCGGATGACGTGTATCCGAATAGCTTTTCGGCGCCCCGATTCCACGCGGTAATGGTTCCGTCCAGAGTCTGGCTGATAATGGCGTCGTCGGAGGATTCGACCACCGCCGCGAGGCGTTCCGATATTTCCTGTGCCCGCGAGCGCTCCACGACTTCGGCTTGGAGGGCGGCAGTCCTCTGCTCGACGCGATGTTCCAACTCGGCGTTTAGGGTGCTAAGTTGTGCCCGCGCCCGGGCGCTAATATCAATCTCGCGCTGGACGGCGATTCGGGCCAACACCCATAAGCCTACTCCCAGAAGCGCGCCTACGATGGCGACAAGTTTCGTTAATAACTGTCCCGCAGCAGCTCTTCGCGTGCGTTCGCTCAAGAGCCTGGTTTCTTCGGCGTACATGTCTCTGGTGGTTGTAGTTACAACATCGATGCGCCGCTCGGTCTCCAACGCGTCGTTGCCGCCGGGATAGGCATGCGACTGGCGGCGTTTGACGATGATGCTCTCGGCAAAATCAAGGGCGGCGCGCACCTGCGGATCGAGCGCGTCCAGTCGCCGCTGCTGGCTGAGGTTATCCGCCGTCAAAGAGCGCAACTCGGCCTCGTCCTGAAATATCTTTTGTCGTGTGCTGTCGTAGTTCACGAGCAACGGCTCTTGTCCGCTCAGGGCAAATGCCCGGGCGCTGGTCTCGGCTACGATCACATGACGGCTGGTGCGCTGGATCGACTCCATTACCTCGTGAGTGTGGGAAACCCAGTAATCGTCCTGCGCTGCGCGTCGCGCGCTGCGCCATCCCGAGTAGCCGAGGAAGACGGTCAGAACAATACCGACGATGAACCCGGCGGTTACCTTGCGTCGGAGCGGCGCATCGATCGGTGCATCGAGCCGATTGCGCTCGGCAATTTGGCGTTCCAGATCGCGATTCATTTCCTGTAAGTGCGCGCGCTCGGGAAGGGAAATCACCTTTGGAACTAATGGTATGAGCATGGCGGCCGTCAGCACCGACACCGCCGCTGTGATCGCCTTGATGACGCCCGCGAGCAGGTAATTGGCATGCCAGATGTTCCAGATCTCCATCAGGTGAGTCGTGCCGCAAGCCAGGATGAAAGTTCCGAACATCCAGAAAATGGAGTTGAACGGCAGATTGCGATTTTTGCGAATGAAGTAGATGAGGACAACAGGAATGCAGTAATACGAGAATGTGATTAGCCCGTCGGAGATGACGTTCAGCCACACGATACGCGCGTCCCACAGGTAGCAGAAGCCGTGTGGCATGAAGTTCAACGAAAGCAGTTGTTTCAGGAATTCCATTGAGCGGGAACGGCCTCTCTTTATCTGGCCCTTCTAGACATGGCCTCTCTACAGGGGTTATCGGCATTGCGTAGCAGTGACCGATAAGGAAGCAGGTTACGTAGGGGATGGGACACGATGGACCTGGGTGGTTGGTCCGATTTTTCCCCTGACCTATCGGGTCTGGCAAACTGATCGTTAACGATTGCCCACCTGTGCGGCCTCTTCGGCTACCTCGGCGGTTTCGATCTGCAGACGGAGGTTTTTCACCAGTTCGTGCACCGATGCCAGTTTGTCAGCCGCCGCCAAAGGGAGACCCGGTGTGACGAGGGCGAGTTCAGTAGAGAGCAACAAGGCTGTGATGGTGCCATTCAGTTGGCCGTGGAGCCTGCCGATCGCGGCCTGGCGGGCGCTCGCTTCCTCGCGTTGACGGCGCTGTATAGCGGCGCGCACCTCTCGGATCAGACGATCGACACCGCTGATGGCGAGGTTGACTTGCACCACGACCGCCGTGCCGACATGATCGAATAAGTTTTCGCTAACGTCGTTGGCGGATTCGAGCAAATGCTGATCGAGAACCAGGAGCAGGTAGCTTTCGGTTCGCAACAACGTGATAGCCCGGGCCAGGTTTTCGGCGATGACGACCTCGTGGTTCAAAGCTTCCTGGAGGGCCGAAACGCATTCCCCGGCCCGTCCGGCCGACGTTACAAGAAGGATCATGCTCAATCCTTTCGCAACTTCCGGGCCAAACTAGCGAGGCTGAAAGCAAATGAGTTATACGATGCGTGCTCGGGTCAACGTCCCGTTCCGGCACCCGCACTATGCCCGATAGCCCAGTGGGGGGATTCGTATTCTTTCAATTTGCGATAGAGGGTTGTTTTGCCGATGCCCAGTAGTTTGGCTGCCAGCATCTTGTCGCCATTGAGTTGGGTGAGCGCGTGCAGAATGGTTCGTTTCTCAAGTTCCGCCATGGAGACGATGCCATTCGCGGGTTGCGCCACTCCCATCAACTCGAGAGGAGCGCCATAAATCTGCGTTGGCAGATCGCGCAGCTGGATCTCATGGGCGCTGCTGAGGGCACAGGCGCGGTCCAGCGAGTTCTCGAGTTCGCGCACATTACCCGGCCAGTCGTAATTTAGAAGCGCTTTGAGAGCTTCGTCAGAAATGGTTTTCTCGGACCCTGCATCGCGGCCGATGCGTTCCAGAAAATGAGCGACCAGTAACGGGATGTCCTGCCTGCGATCGCGAAGAGGGGGAATTCTCAGGGTGAGGACGTTCAACCGGAAAAAGAGATCGCGGCGGAAGGTGCCATCGCCGACCGCCCGCTCGAGATCTCGATTGGTGGCGGCGAGGATGCGCACGTTGATTGGAATCCGTTTAACGCTGCCGACCGGACGAATTTCCTTCTCTTGAATGGCTCGTAGCAGCTTGGCCTGCAAGTCGACGGGCAATTCGCCGATTTCGTCGAGAAACACGGTGCCGCCCTCGGCGATGGCCAGCAATCCGTCTTTCGGATTCGTCGCTCCGGTGAAGGCTCCGCGGACGTGACCAAAGAGTTCACTCTCGATCAGCGTGGGAACGAGCGATCCGCAGTCGACAGGGATGAATGGCTTGCTGGAGAAAATGCCCGCGTAGTGAATCGACTTGGCGACCAGCTCTTTACCCGTGCCACTCTCACCCAAGATAAGCACGGGGTGCACGCTTTGTGCCGCTTTGCCGATGATGCGATACAGCTTCTCCATCTCGGCGGAGCGGCCGACGATACTGCCGAAGCCCTGGCGCGATTTGATGGTCTCGCGCAGCTGGCGATTTTCGGTTTTCAGATGGAGATGTCCGGCGACGCGCTCTAGTAAGAGACGAAGTTCCTCCATGCTGAAGGGTTTGGTGACGTAGTCGTAGGCGCCGTTCTTCATCGCCTGCACCGCCGACTTCACGGTGCCGTAGCCGGTAACGACTATTACGAGGGCGTCGGTGCGATGCTTCTTGATGTTGTGAAGAACTTCCAAACCGTTCGCCGGTGGCAGACGCATGTCGAGCAGCACAACGTCGGTGCTGGCGGTTTCGAGCAGACTATACGCCTGGTCCGCACTCTCCGCGACGTGGGTGTTGAATCCGAGCGACTGCGCCACGTCGCGACAGGCCTCTCGGATTGTCCGGTCTTCGTCGACGATCAGAAGGTTCAGAAAATTAGCTCCTTCGATTTGTGCGGTGCGATTGTGGCTTTGGGTGGAAAGATGCGTTCGATCGTGGAGAATGGCGGTAGTTGCAGTCGACATTGTTTTATCTCTTTCACGGAAGAATGTTTTTAACGTCTTTCGAGGTGTTTTTCGGAGTGTTCTCTAACTTGTTGTGAACGGTGTCTTGAACGTTGTTTTGAACGTTGTCTTGAACTATGTGCTCGGTATGGGGTGGCGCGAGTGCGAGGGTGGGATCCAGCGTTGGAAACAGGACGGCGACACAGGTTCCTCGTCCCGGCGCGCTGTCGACTTCGATCATTCCGCCGGCTTCGCGCACTATGCGGTGCACAGTAGCCAGGCCCAAACCCGTTCCTTCTCCGGCCGGCTTTGTGGTGAATAAGGACTCAAAAAGGTGAGATTGCGTCTCCAGATCCATTCCACATCCGTCGTCCTGAACGGCTAAGGAGACGGCCCGCCGTGGTCTCGCGCCCGCGTGGCGGTTCGCGGGGTCTGCGGGAAATTCTGCCGCCTTGGTTCTCACGGTAATTGTTCCGCTGTGCGCGATAGCGTCCCGTGCGTTCAGCACCAGGTTCAGGAGAATCTGCCGTAATTGTGCGGGATCGGCCAGCACCAGGCCACCCTCCGCTTCTGTAGTCGAGTCCAGAACTGGGTCCAGCGAAACAATCAGCTCAACCTGTGCGCCAATCAGCCGCCGCAACAAGTTCTGGGTGGAGGCGACAATGGCATTGACGACGATAGGACGCGGCTCCGCCGCCTGTCTGCGGGTAATGGCCAGAAGCTGATGGGTTAATGCGGCGCCTTGCTCGCCCGCCAGGCGTACGTCCTCGACGTGCTGACGCAATAGTGTCGGGTCCCATTCGTTTCGAGCGGGTTCTTTACTTTGCAGTCCGTCATTTTGCCGTTGGCTGGATACCGATCCGTCATTTTGCCGTTCTTGATTTTTTAATCCCGCGCTAAGCAGATCGCAGTAGAGGAGTATTCCGGTGAGCAGATTATTGAAGTCATGTGCGATTCCTCCCGCAAACCTTCCTATCAGTCCCATTGTTTCGGCTTCGCGAAGACGTTCGGCAAACTGCTTGCGATCGGTAGCATCCGCCAGCATGACGACCAGGAATGCGGGTTGACGCCGCACATTCCGGGCGAGCGAAACGGTGAGGTTAGCCCAGACGCCAGAACCATTCTTGCGATGCAACAGCGTTTCAATTTCAAAGGACTCACGCTCGCCGCGAAGCAATTCGGTTATCGGCGCCTTTATGTCGGGGCGACCGTCTGCGGCAAAGACTTCCGCGCAAGCTGCTTCCAGAAGTTGTGTGCCTACGAGTTCTTCGTGTCCGTACCCGAGGATTCTGTCGAATGCTGAATTGGTTTCGAGAATTCTGCCGTCGAGTTCGGTGATCCCTATTCCCGCCGCTGCGCTCTCGAAGAGTAACTGGAAGCGCGAGTCGCGATCGTAATCGGGAGCTGCCGCGACCTGCGCTACGACATTCATCTTGAAAGCGCTCCTAAGATCGGACGACCGAATCGAGCCGGGGAATCGGGCTTTCAGGATCATCTTGCGGCATCTTGGTCGAAAGCGATTAAAGGCAACAATCGGCTCCGACTCTTCCGCGAATGAACTGCGTCAAGCCTGATTAGGGAAAGTGTAGAGCGAAATTGGGCCTCGTTAAGTGAGGGCCGTCACATCAAATTTGTGACAAATCCAGCGGGGAATTTCCCGAAGGCCGCAGCAGAATATTCACAGAGACCCGGGCCAATATGGCCTAAATCGGTGGGGGGTTACTGTCGCTTTATGGTTAGTCTGGTCTCATAGCCCACGGCGGCGCGTTCGGTTTCCGCGTTGATCAAACCTCCCACGAGGAAGGCGAAGCCGATCACGTATAACCAGACGACGAGAATCATCATCGCTCCCAGAGAGCCGTAGGTTTCGGTGTAGGTATTGAAGAAATGGAGGTAGGCGCGAAATCCTGTGGAAGCGGCCAGCCAGAGAATCGCGCCAAAAATCGAGCCGGGAGTGGCCGAATACCAGCTACGCTTGACTAGAGTCGGTCCGCAGTAATAAACCAGCGAAAATGACAAAATGACAAAGCCCACAGCCGCGATCCATTGCACTCCCTTCCAGGCGATTATGACGGCGAGAGTGAGATGGAGTTGTGAGCCAATCCAATCCGCCAGATGGTCACCGGCAAGAACAATGAACATCGCGATCAGTAGAAGAAGCGAAATCGCGAGAGTTAATGCGAGCGCGATGAACTGCACTTTGAGCCATGAACGTTGTTCATGAACACTATAAACGGCGTTCAGAGTGGAGATCATCGAACTCATACCACCGGAAGCAAACCAGACCGCGAGCACGATACCTACAGTGAGCTTGCCGCCAGCAGCGTTCGTAGCCAGCTCAAAAGTGATTTCCTTCACTAACTGAAATGCTCCGGGCGGAAGAAAGTCGGCGAAGTAAAACAGGAGGCTGGTCTGGAGTTGGGAGCTGCGGGAAGCAAACAGGCCGAATAAAGCGAGCATAAACAGCAGCAGGGGAAACACAGCCAGCAGAAAATTGAAGGCGAGTTCAGAAGCGCGGCCCATCAGATCGTCTTCGCTGATCCGCTGCACCACTCTGCGGCACAATTGCCAGAATGTAAGGCCGCCCAGCTTCCAAACCGATTCGAACTGCTGCACGGTCGGTGGGTGGGGGCTTGACATAAGGTTCTCCGGCGAAGTGAACAGGCATTTTAACGCACCGTGTTACATTGCTTGTCGGCGAGGGTTTCGCGGCGAAAATCTCATGTCGTCCCATCCCAACCGCACTACCGCAATTCTGCTTGCGCTTAGCCTTATGTGCGCGTGCAGCCGCTCGCCCGCCGACGGCTCTCCCAGTGCGACTGCACAGAAACTGCCTTTTGATCGCGAGCCACGATCTAATGGAATCTCGCCAAGTCAAACTCTGGTTCCGTCCACTACGAAACTACCCGAGGGAACGACTATACAGATTCGACTGGATGGCGAACTATCGAGTGGGTCGGCGCACGCGGAAGACACCTTTAAAGCGACCATCGATCAGCCAGTCGAGATTGACGGTGAAGTGTTGCTAGCCAAGGGAGTGTCCGCAACTGGACGCGTTCTTGAAGCCAAGGCGGCGACGAGTTCGACGGAGCCAGGTTATCTGCGCATCGTGCTGGTCAGCTTGAACCTAGATGGCAAGGAGATCACGATCTACACGGCCAGCATCTTTGTTAAAGGAAACGGTTCCCCCTCTGACACTAGTCCAAGAGATAAAGAAGATGTCGTATTGGGCGTCGATCGCCGGCTCAACTTCCGTCTTGCCCAGACAATCGATCTGCAATAACGTAATCCAGCTCACGAAGGTTGGGTGAGCGCAGCGGCGCGGATATCCCGGGCTTCAAGGATTCGCTTTGAATACCCGCGTGTGGCTACATTCAGCATGGCTTGGCCGATCTGGGTTGTACTTAAGACATAATTCGGAAAAGCTGAACGCAAAACTGGAAATAAGGGTTTGGAAATCGCATAGAAGAATCGGTAGGCGGCGGTCTTGGAGCGGAAGCCGTTGAGCGGCTCGATGAATCCGGGACGAAACATGTACGCTCCGGCGAATGGCAGTCTTAGCAGCGCATCTTCCGTTAGTCCTTTAATTCGTGCCCACATAATTCTTCCGTTACCGGAGCTATCGGTGCCCGCTCCCGAGACATAAATAAAGATCATCCGCGGATTGAGTCGAGAGAGAATGTCTGCGGCGGCCAGGGTAATTCCGTAGGTCACGCGCTGGTACTCGCCTTCTTTCATTCCGGCGGACGACACGCCGAGGCAAAAGAAGCAAGCGTCGAAACCCAGCAAGTCCGATTGAATAGGCTCATAGTTGAACAGATCGGCGTGCACGATCTCGTGCAATTTTGCATGCAGCGTGCCGGTTTCGGTCCTGCCGACCGTCTGCACTCGCTGCACAGCTTCATCTAACAGGCACTCTCTCAGTACACCTTGACCGATCATTCCGGTGGAACCAAAGATTAGAACGTTCATGGCTATGATTTCCTTTTCCCGACGTTACATCAGTCGCGAGTTCTGGCGTGAGAAGGATCGCTTGAGGCTGCGACATCTAAATCCACGTGCAGCCGTTGCGCGGGATTGAAGGCCGGCGCATAACAATTTCCGTCCCTGTTATAGGCATGGTCATAGGCGCCGATAGAGTCATCCTTGCGGGAGCCAGTGGAGCAGGCGCCGGCGAAGTCCGTGCGCTTTGGCGACTGGGAAAATTGCCAGACGTCAGCAAAGGGGATACCGCTCGATTCGGGCAGGAGGTCCTTCTTCGAAACAGTGCATCCCGGCGAGGGTGGGCAGGAATCATTCACAACCCAATATTTGATGGTTCGTCCGCCAGCGTTTTTTCGGATGTCTTCGGCGGTAATTACCGACGTGGATGAGTCTTCTTTTGCGGCAATGCCTGAACAATAGACACCCGCTACAAAGTTTTCTGTGCTGACTCCATCGACCCACGCGTGAAGGTAGGCTCGCTGCTCGGGAAGGAGACGTCCGCCTTGTTCCTGGTCGAGAAAGATGACGGTCTGCGACGGAAATCCTTCGCGGCGCGCGGCTGCGACGGCTTTCGCTGCATCGGCGGCGCCCAGTTTCACAGCGTCTCCGCCGGATTTGATCTCGGCATAGGTGCGACCGTTGAACACTACCAGGAAGCCAAAACCGGCATCCTGAATGATTCGCCGTTTGCCGGTCCAGGAATTAGTTCTGGCTCCGGGAGGGATATTCAGCCAATAACCGGAGTAGGAAAATGTTTTCCGGAGAGCCTCCAAGTGGGTATCGCCGGGATAATCGTTGCGATCGAATCCGGTGTATCCGGTGGTGATGCGCGGGCCGGGACCAGAGGAAAGTTGAAAGCCGAGGGCTTGAGAGGGTGTCAATGCAAAGGCCAGCAGCAGGGAGGTTGCCGTTCTACTCGAACGGTGGGAAGCCATTTCAGGCTCTCATCTCTGCGCCTTCGGGGTGATCCAACTTTGTACCGGCGGCGGGTAGACGCAAGCGAAATGTGGTGCCGGCTCCGACTATGGAATCAAATTCCACAGAACCATAATGCCACTGCATGATCTGATAGGTTTGCGCCAGACCGATGCCACTGCCACCTTTATCTCCCTTGGTGGTGTAGTAGAGTTCGAAGATTTTTTCCTGCGCTTCGGCGGGAATACCGGAGCCCTGGTCGAGCACTTCTGCAAGAATCATTTCGTCTTCGCGACGCGCCCTGAGCGTCAGGGTTCCTCCGTGGGGCATGGCTTGAACGCCATTGAGCAGCAGATTCAAAATCGCTTGCTTCATCAAATCGGCGTCGACGCGGACCATCAGGGGGTCGTCGTTTTCGGGCAGTTCGGGCACCACTTGCACCCCGTTTCGGGCGGCATCGGGCGCAGCAAGCGACGCTGCTGTTTCGAGAATTTTGCGCAGGTCGACTTCTTCAAGGCGGAGATCGAGAGGCCGGGTGAAGTCCACTAGGATCTGCACAACGCGGTCGAGGCGGTGAATTTCGCTGCCGATGATGTCCATGTGGCGGCGGGTATCGGGATCGTCCTGGCGCAGTTTGTCTTGGAGCAACTGCAAATGCAGCACAATGGCATTGATGGGGTTCTTGACCTCATGGGCGACACCGCGGGTCAGACGACCACTCGCGGATAAGCGGCGGGAGATTTCGATTTCATCTCCGATGCGCCGTACCGATTCGGCGTCGCGCATGGTGAGCAAAGCGCCAATGGGCGTCCCTTTTTCCTGGATGAAATCGAGCGATACCTGGACGCGGTGGCCATCGGCGGCATCGAATTCGTATTGCACCAGCGGGCGCTGCTTCTGGAACGCTGGTAGCACAACCGCGCCGAGAACCGTTCCATCCGAGAAAATTTCCTCGGCGGTGCGTCCCAGAATTTCGCGGCGCGGCCGTCCCAGAAACTTCTCTGCCGAAGCGCTCACCAGCACTACCCGGGTATCGCGGGTAAAGAGCATCAGCCCGTCCTGCAACTTCGACATGACCTGCTCAACGTTATCTTTCAAGGCGGAGAATATCTGGTTGGTGTCACGAATCTGACGGCCGAGATGAGCAATCTTGAGAGAGACCAGGCCGACCTCATCTTCAGAACCCGATTCTTCTTCGGATAACGGTCTCCCCGCGCCGGCGTCATCGAGGTTACGAGCGATCGCTTTCAGAGGCCCTAATGCGACATTCGAAACTACGGCTGCAAGAACTAGGGAACAGAAAATGGCGACTACGGAAAAAAACGCGGCCTGCTGTAGTTTGGGCGTCAATTCGTTGCGGATGAGAACGGTATTCACACCCACCCGAACGCTGCCGAAGGGATGACCGTCGAGCAGTAGTCCGACACTCACGTCGTAGACGTTGGAGGGGCCATAGATCATCTTCAACTGACGCCGGAAATTCGCGTCCCGCAACTCGCTTAATCGGGGACGTTCCGGGACCCGCTTGCCGTTCATTCCGGGATTCCAGTCAAGAATCGCAACGCCGTTGGGGTCAATAATCGCGGCATCGTAAATAATGTGCGAGTTTCCTACTACCGATTCCAGCATGTCGTTCAGGTTGGTATCGGTTTGCAGGAAGGTGGTGATGTTCTCCCGCATCACCTTGGGATTGTTGGTGTCGATCCTGGTGCTGGTGAAGTCGGGTACTTCTTTTGACGCAGCATACTGTAGCTGATTGGAGAGTTGCGATGCGGTCTCATCGGCCCACAGCAAGCGCTGGCGGAGCAACTGTGACAGATAAACCCAGGAGAAGCCGACGACGAGGGCCGTGAATAGAGTCGTAATCACGAGCACGATAATGAACTTGCGCGTCATTTTATTTGGGTTTGCGCACCATCTCTTTGCGCACTATTTCCCGTACTATTTCCAGCACGGTATCGAGAAGTTTCGAGCGCTCCGCGGCAGCCCGATGCGGCTTTCACAAACGCGAGAACTTGAACCCGAGAAACGGGAAACGCCGACTCGCGCACGCCCTACTCTGTTTCAGGCGCCATCACGGTGGCTTGCGCGCCCTCCCGCGGAGCATTCTGGGTCGGATCCTGAGCGCGCCCGTACTCTTTCAACTTGTTGTGCAGTGTCTTCAGACTAATGCCAAGGATTTCCGCGGCCCGGGTCTTATTATTACTGGTTGCCTCCAGGGTTTTGAGGGTGAGCAACTTTTCCGCTTCCGCTACCGTCGTTCCAACCCCGAGATGCACCGCGTCGGGATCGTGGACGACCTGCCTGACCGTCTGGCCGAATCCGGGCGGCAAGTGCTTAGTTTCAATCAGTCCACTTTCGCAAACGATAACCGCCCGTTCCAACGTGTTGCGCAACTCCCGGACGTTCCCGGGCCAGGAGTAAGTCTGGAACATGTTGAGCACAGCCTCGCTCACATCCGACACCTTACGGTTGTGCTTCTGATTCATATCGGCGAGCAGGCTTTTGACTAAGTCGCGGAGATCTTCTTTATGTTCGCGGAGAGCCGGCATGTGAATATTGAAAACGTTGAGGCGGTAGTATAGGTCCTCGCGGAGCTCACCGTTGGCGACGGCATCGTCGGGAACCTTGTTGGTCGCGGCCAGCACGCGCACGTCAACCGAAGTTTCGACCTTGCTTCCGAGCCGACGGAGTTTGTGATCTTCGAGAACGCGAAGCAGTTTGGCCTGGGTCGCGACTGGCATCTCGCCTATTTCGTCGAGCAAAAGGGTTCCACCTTCGGCGAGTTCGAAACATCCAGTGCGACGTTCCACGGCGCCGGTGAATGCTCCTTTTTCGTGGCCAAAAATTTCGCTCTCGATCAGGCTCTCTGGAATGGCGGCACAATTGATCGGAACAAACGGTTTGTTGCGCCGCGGACTCAGGTCATGGATAGTACGGGCCACTAATTCCTTGCCTGTCCCGCTCGCGCCGGTTATGAGCACCGACGCTGTACTGGGAGCAACCAACTCGATCAGCCGAAAGATTTCCTGCATTTCCGCCGATGCACCCACCAGCAAACCGAGCGCGCCCTTGTCGCGGAGGCGGCGGCGCAACGATTCATTTTCGGTGCGGGTGTGCAAGATTTCGCCAATGTTGGTGAGAATCGAGCGCAGGCGGCGAAAGTCGATAGGCTTTTCTATGTAATCCTGGACGCCGAGACGTCCCGCGTGAAAGGCAGTATCGGTTGCCTTCTGCGCGGTCACCATCACGACGGCGATCGATTGCGACATATCAGCCAGTTTTTCGACGAGTTCCATGCCGCCCATGCGTGGCATTTTCACGTCCGTGATGACGATGGAGGGAGCGAAGATAGGGATTTTTTCCAGCGCTTCGAGGCCATCGGACGCGATGTCGGTGCGATAACCCCATCCTGAGACCAGTTCGGCCAGCCCGGTTCGTTCGTTTTCCTCATCTTCTACAATTAATACGCGTTCCTGTGTCATAATCCTCGACTCTGTGGCGTAACCTGCATTATTCAGGGAAGCGCGCCGCCCCGCAACCCGGTCAGTATACGAAATATCATTTTGAGATGAATCTAGCGGTCGATTTCCGCGCGGAACGGCTCGTCTGCCGCCGGGTTGGCGAAAGTGTTAACTAAATTCTTCTCATCTTTCTTTTGCAAAAATAGCCGCTTGCTGTAGAATTCTGTGTTTCCCAGGTGCAGCCTATCCGTACGTGCCGTAAGACTTTATTGATTCCAGCTTTACTAAATAGATTGCAGTGGATTTGATTCGGAGGAACTCAATGTCACTTAGTCACAAAAACTACCGGAGATGCGCGAGTGCCGCGCTCGTCCTTGCCATGGTTCTGATTGCGTTACCGAGTTTGGTGAGTGCACAAAGCGCGCAGTCGAGCGACACGGTTCCACAATGGGAATGGTTCATAGGCTATCAATGGGTGAATCCGGGAGGCAACATTCCTGACGGCAGTTCGCCGCCGTTGGCTCTTAAGGCGCCTTCGTCGGCGCAGGGCTTGGGCACCAACCTCTCCTACAACTTCACTAAGTACTTGTCTCTCGAAGGCAACTACGGTGTGAACTGGCGGAACGGAAACACTGGGTACCTCTACAACGCATTCAACGCAGGTCCGAAGCTGACGTATCGCGGCGACGGAGTAAACTTTTTCGTGCACACGCTGGTCGGAGTACAACGCCTGAATTCAGATTTCAACCAGGCCACGACCGGTTTCGGCGCTCTTCTGGGCGGCGGCATGGACCTGAAACTCTGGACGCCGATCACGCTTCGCCTCTTCGAAGCGGACTATCAGCTTGGCCGCGAAAATTTCTCGGCTGAAGTCGGTCCGGACGATAGCGGACTGCGCCGTCAGACTTTTAATGGCGTCCGTCTGACGACCGGTCTGGTCTTCAATTTCGGCAGCCTGACCCCTCCGGCTCTGGTAGCAGCGGCCTGTTCGGTGGCAAATCCGGAAGTGATGGTGGGAGAACCGGTGCACGCCTCCGTCGCCGGCAGCAACTTCAATCCGAAGCACACACTTACCTACACCTGGTCAAGCACAGGCGGCAAGCTGGAAGGCAAGGACACCGGTGCCAGCATCGACACCAACGGCGTGGCCGGTGGCAGCTATACCATCACTGCTACGGTTACCGATCCGAAGTCAAAGACCAACAATACGGCCAGCTGTACTGGCAACTTCACAGTAAAGGAACCGCCAAAGAACCCGCCGCAGATTTCCTGCTCGGCGAGCCCGACGACGGTCCAGACCGGAACTGCGGCCACCATTTCCTGCACTTGCACCAGCCCTGACAACGTACCGGTCACGGTGGGTGGATGGACTGCGAGCGGAGGCAGCATTTCGGGTAACGGAAATACCGCGACCCTGAATACGACCGGGGCTTCCGCGGGTCCAATTAATATTGGCGCGACTTGTACCGATTCACGCGGCTTGACGGCTTCGGCTTCAAGCTCAGTGACGGTTGAAAATCCGCCACCTCCGCCACCGCAGGCTACCAAGGTGAACGAGTGCCAGTACCCGAACGTTAAGAAGCCGTGGCGTGTCGACAACACCTGCAAGGCTGAGCTGGACGACGTTGCATTGAAACTGCAACAGGATCCGGACGCCAAGCTGGTGGTGGTCGGAAACGCCGATCCGGCGGAAGTCACCAAATCGAAGCATAAGAATTTGGCGGCTGAACGCGCGGTCGACGTGAAGGCCTACATCTCGGGAGGCGAAGCGAAACAGAACATCGACGCCAGCCGCATCGAGACTCGGACTGGAAATGCCGGCACCATGACGACGGAAGAGGGGATTGTTCCGGCGGGTGCAACCTTCCCAGAGG
>Ga0209006_10001245_pt1 | contig 23086 bp, 23 predicted proteins | sample JacPin_JW_Ref_O2_FD_188567 | JGI IMG/M metagenome (GOLD analysis project Ga0209006, IMG submission 188567) | Forest soil microbial communities from Algoma, Ontario, Canada - Jack Pine, Ontario site 1_JW_Ref_O2 (SPAdes) (version 2) | ecosystem: Environmental > Terrestrial > Soil > Boreal... | reverse complement strand
ATGGCGGAGAGGGGGGGATTCGAACCCCCGTTAGGGGGTTTAACCCCTAAAACGGTTTAGCAAACCGCCGCATTCAGCCGCTCTGCCACCTCTCCGCGGCTTGCCCGAATAGCTTATCACATCGCGGGGTCACCCCTCGGACTGTCAGTGAGGTGGTTCTTGTAAGTCCGGCGGAGGAGGTTCCACCGTGACCTCGCTATTTGCTGCAAGATGGACAAACTGCGGCTGCCGGAACCCGCCGGGTTGAACCACAACAACTTTATACAGTCCTGCTCGAAGTTTGAACGATGCCGGCACATCTCCAACGATCCTTCCGGCTATTTCGACCTTTGAACCCGTCGTACCGCGAACATGAATGATGCCGTACGCAACCGAGACTGTCTTGCTGTCGGCCGAAGCTATCTTTGGTTGCGTCTGCCCGGCTGTGTCTACCTCAAGCGGCTCCGCTCCTGAAGTAGGAGTTGGATGAACTCCGACACCGCTATCCCTCGGTGCCGCCAATTTTTCCGTCAGCACGTTTTCCTTTGGATACAAGTCGCGCAGGACGCGGATGAGATCCGAGGCGCTAAGCGCAAAACCAATTCCCGTCGTTCCCCCGGCCGGTCGAGAGGTTGCGATTCCTATCACTTGCCCTTGCATGTTTACCAATGGACCGCCTGAGTTGCCGGGATTGAGCTGGGCGTCGGTTTGAATCCAAGTCCCTTGGCCGAGATTCGGAAACGTATCAACGCCGCTGACAATTCCTTTCGTCACGCTAAAAAGCATCGCTTGGCCGGGATTTCCAACAGCGATGACCTCCTGTCCCTGCTGCACGGTCGCGGTTTCGGCAAGGACGAGATTCGAGAACGTCCCTTCCACCTTCAACAATGCGATATCCAGATTGTCGTCGATATATGCCACATCCGCCGTCAACTCGACGCCACCCGAAAACCTCGCCTGTAGTGATTCCTCTTCACGAGCAACATGTGCGTTGGTCGCGATGACGCCCGTACTCGTCACGAGAAATCCCGTGCCGGATTTCTTCGAGCCTTCCAGGTACACGACGCTCGGCTTGACGAGGGCGATCACCTCCTCAAGCTTCAGATCGCGGGTATATTCGACAGAGGCATTTCGAGCCGTTTTCACGGCAACCTCTCCGGTGAACTCTTTCGCGATCGAAACGAGAGGTACTTCAAACGTTGAGACTTTAAACGTCCAATACTCACCGCGAGTTCGGCCGTGAATATCCCTCCACTGCTGCGGCCCGTCGCAAAGCGTAACGACTTTGGGCGCGAACCCTTCCAACGTCACGCGCGCCACCAATGGATGTTCGAGGCGCGATCCGAAAGCCGTCTTCGTTCGACGAAAATAGCCACCGGGATAATCCTTCACGAAAGGAGTCTTTCCGACCTTCACGCCATCGATCTCCACCGTTGCTCCCGGCGGAGTGCTCGTGATGGTCAATTGGTCGGCCTTGACGATCGACGGAAACAGAACTACGAAAGAAAGAACGAGAGACACGCAACCCATTCGCATCGGCGCACCTCAGGCGAATGCAAGAGGTGGCAATATTACCATAAACTAACTAAATCGATAAATAATATGTCGAGTACTGCCGGCTACTCTTGGTCCGCATAGCCGCTGCAGGCAACAACAGGCAGTCGAGGATATTTTGGAAATCGAGGATCAGCATTCGATAGCGTGCAGAGTACGAAGGTCGACCCCTTGGCGGACTCCACCAGCCGAACGTGGGCGCATGTCGCACAAAGTCCGGCGTTCAGACTCGAGAAACTCATATTCTCCGCCCCTTCGGGCTTTGATTTGTTGGAATCATCGGCCATCGGAGTCGCCGCGAATAACAACCATTTCAGCCGCCGCTACGGATTCGAAGTAGCCGGCGCAGCCGCCCCGCTGTCAGGAGCCGCGGGCTTTGCGAAGTCCGCATCCGGAAAATTCACATTCAGCTCGATCTTATCGATCACCAGCTTCTGCGTCAGGTCCGTCGCCGAACTCCCCGAATCGATCTCAAACGCAAATTTCAAGCCGCTCACATCACGGTAGTCGTGGAAATAAGACTCGATCGGATACTCTTTGCCTTCCGCACGCCGCTTTCCTTCCCATTTCAAAAGCAAAAACGTCTTCGCATCGAAAAGGTAGTAGCGCACATCTCCGCTCTTCGTCGTCAGCCTGACGCGCCAAACCTCCGCATCTTCGACTTTATCTTTCCCTACGAGTTCCACTTTGTTCGATTTCTTTGCGTAATCCACCAGCGGCCCGTCAAAATCCGCCTCTTCCGAAATATTCTTCAGATCCTCTTCCGCCATCGCCTCCGGATTCAGTTTTCCGGCAAACGGATTGTTTGCCCATCCTTCCGTGCCGTCGAACACGCGAATCATGGTTTGGTTCTGAACCGCCAGCGTCATGCGCATTTTCATCGGCCGCTTCAGCTCCACGTCGAAAGGTCCCGAAGCTTCCGAACCGAAAGAAATCGTCCCCGAAACACGCTCCGATCGCAGCGCGTGGATTCGAGTCAGTCCGCCACGGGCGATATAAACCTTGGACAGAATTTGGCTCAGCGTTTGAGCGGACGATGACTGAGGCGCCAGGCAGACTAAGGCCGCACCGAGAATAGCGAGTGCCGTATTCCTAAACCGGCGAAGCCTTTGCGAGTCGTATGAATTCTTGTTCATGGTGATCGTTTGCGGCCCGGCGACAGCCGTTATGCTTTGTTTTCATCGTAGTGTGAGACGCACGGAAGGTCAATTTCGGGCATCGCGGCTGAAAACAATCGGCCACCTGGATGATTTACCGCTGAATTTGTAAAGGCGGCCTTCTGCGTGAGAAAATTTGCGCTCCGAATTGCCGGCGCGTCGATCAAACAGCGCCAAGCCGCACAGCGAAGGTCTACATGCTCAAATCATCCGATCCCTGGTCGATCGTCGTCATCGTACTGACCGTCGCGCTTTTCATCATCGCGCTATTCGTCAAGGGATTCACGAAAGGCTTGTTGGTGGAGTGCGGCGTTCTTCTCGTCTCGATCAAACTGATCTTGATGGCCAAGAAGACAGCCGTAATCGAAGAGAACCTGGAACGCCGGCTCGATCGAATCGAGAAATTATTAGCGGAAGGTCGCGAGCAGAAGTCAGGATAAAAATCTCATCCAATCAAGTACTTGACCCGAAATTTCCCGTCGTTGAATTCTCAGCCTTTGTCGCTCGCTTTGGCGTCTTTAGCAACCACATCTTTCGGCTCGGCTTCTACCGTCACTTCCACGGTCGCCCCAGGCTTGAGCCTCACCTCATTGCCCTTTTCATCGGTCAGCGTATTTTCGATGCGGATTTCCTTATAGAGCTCGTCCGCGCCCTCAACCGCAATCTCCGCCTTCTCCGGCAGGTCCGGATGAGGAGGCTTGATAATTCTTTGCACAGTTCCAGGCAGGGTCGCGGTGGCTTTTTCGCTCATAAGACTCCTAAATGTCGAACCGATACGGACGGCCTGAGTGCAGTTATCCTAGCAGATTGCAAAGAGTGGGCAAACTGTGAGCCGCAAGTTGAAACTTGACGTTTTGATACTGGGCGCCGGCGCGGCCGGACTCCTGTGCGCCGCCGAAGCGGGCCGTTTCGGCGCCCGCGTCGCGGTTCTTGAGCGCTCCGACGCACCGGGAAAGAAGATCCTGATATCAGGTGGCGGCCGATGCAATTTCACGAACCTTCGCTGCGGCCCGCAGAACTTCCTGTCCGAAAATCCCGACTTTTGCCGTTCGGCGCTCGCTCGATTTACGCCGGCCGATTTCATCGAGCTCGTCAAGAAACATCGCATCCCTTATCACGAGAAACATCCCTATCCCGGCGCCGCCGAAGGCCAACTTTTCTGCGACCGCTCCGCAGCCGATATCGTGACGATGCTGCTGGAAGAGTGCGCCGCGGCAAAAGCTCAAGTCATTCTGAGTGCAAAAGTGGACGGAGTAACCTTCGACGGTCAGTATCGCGTGCGAGCCAAGGACGCAAACGGCGACACCCTGGAGTTTGAATCGCACGCATTGGTCGTAGCTACCGGCGGACTGTCGATCCCCAAAATGGGCGCAACCGGATTCGGCTACGAAGTCGCGCGCAAATTCGGCCACTCGATCATTCCTTGCCGCCCCGCGCTCGTGCCGCTGAAATTCGCTTCGGCGCAAGCGCGAGCCTACAAAGAACTTGCCGGAGTGTCAGCGATGGTTACCGCGCAATGTGGCGGCGCAGAGTTTCGCGAGAAACTTCTCTTCACACACGCTGGACTAAGCGGCCCGGCGATTCTGCAAGTCTCTTCTTACTGCAATTGGCACGGTGCCGATGATGTGACCATCGATCTCACGCCCGGGCAGGAATGGACCAGCGAAATCCGCAGAGGCCGCGACAATCGCGACCTAACTTCGCTTCGCGCGGCATTACGTAACGCCGTGCCTCGACGCCTCGCCGATCTTTGGATCGACAAACACCAACCTAAAGATTGGACAAACCACTCGCTCGAACTCCTCGAAGACGGCATTCACAACTGGAAGGTGCAACCCGCCGACACCGAAGGATACGGGAAAGCCGAAGTCACAGCCGGCGGTGTGAATACAAAAGAACTTTCGAGCAAAAGCATGGAGAGCCAAAAAAGTCCCGGCCTTTACTTCATCGGAGAAGTCGTCGACGTCACCGGCTGGCTAGGTGGCTTCAACTTTCAGTGGGCGTGGTCCTCAGCCGTCGCGGCAGGAAGAGACATCGCAAGCAAATTGAATCGATCCTAAACGCCGGTTATAAATCCGCCGTCCGCTCCGACATACCCATACGCCATTCGCGGCGTGTTGAATGCGAATCCCGGATTGCCTTCTCGATCCAGAAGTATCAATCCCGCTGTCGCTTTCGTGCGTCGCGCCAATTCCGCGATCGTTCGCTCCGCAACCTGCATAGCTCGGCTTGTCGGCGAACCGCTCGGTGACTCACCGGACCCACGCAGCCGATCAACCGCCGCTTTCGCCATCACCACCTTCATGATGGCTTCCCCATACCCGGTCGACGAGACGCCGCCCGCTTCCGAGTCCGCATAGCACCCGCAACCAATCAACGGCGAATCGCCAACGCGCCCAGGCAGCTTGCAGCAAGTGCCCCCGGTCGATGTCGCCGCAAACAACGCGCCGTGAGAATCAATCGCAACCGCTCCGACCGTCCCTTGTTCATGTCCGCGATGATGCTCAGCCGCGTGCGCATCTTTTTTGCATTGCTGCCAAGCCGACCACTCTGCCGGGCTGATCAGCTCCTTGTTGTCACACAGCGAAATCCCGTTCGCCTTCGCGTAACGCTCAGCTCCATCCGCCACAAGCATCATGTGCGGACACGTCTCCAGAATCTTCCGTGCCAGCCGAATCGGATTTCGAATGCGCTGCAACCCCGCTGCCGCCCCTGCGCGCAACGTCGCACCATCCATCACGATAGCGTCGCATTCCACTTTGCCGTCAAGGTTCAGATGCGATCCGAAACCCGCATCAAAGACAGGATCGTTCTCCAGCACAACAATGGTGGCCTCAATCGCATCAAGTGCGCTGCCGTCACCATTCAGGACCGTCCATCCAGCCGTTAGCGCGCGCTGGCATCCCGTTTGGCATGCCTCGACCGCTTCGTCGGGAATATCCCATGCACCGCCATGAACAATCAGCGCAGGCTTCATCGGCTTAGGAGAATGGCAGGCGTGACCAAAGTTTGTCTAGAAGGAGGGCTAAACAAAAAAGTCGAGGAGTACCAAAATGGGACCTAGCACCATCAGGCATGCAGCCCAGCTATACCGGCTCCGCGGAATGCAGCTCAGCGTCCGAACCATCTGGTGAGGGATGACCTTTAGCCGCGATTCCTCTCGCGGACTGTAAAAGGGGCCCGACGGCGTGTACCGCGACAAAGTCCGCCGGTAGGCGCCCACCTCATCCGTCACCCACACATATATATTGATGCGCCCGCGCCACACCAAAGCCGCGCCCGCAAGAAAGCACACGTATCCGAGAAGCGTTAGCATACCCAGATCTGGCCCAGCACCCCAATACATGGTTCCTCACGAACGAGCGCCAAGCGACTCTAGGCGTTAGGACGCCCCGAGTAAGCCTTGGGTTACCCGCTGATGTGATGAAGATTTATGGCTCGTCGTGAATCGTGACGAGCTGTACGACTTCAAACTCTTTCTGTCCGGCGGGGGTCGAAACCTGAATCTCGTCTCCAACCTTCTTATTCAAGAGCGCGCGTCCGATCGGCGATGTCGTGGAAATCATCCCCTTTTCCACGTCGGCCTCTTCGCTGCTCACCAGCTTGTATGAGATTTTGATGTCTTTCTGGGTGTCCAGCACGACGATCTTTGACCCGTAGCCGGCGCGATCCTTCGGGATATTCGTCAGATTGAGCATGCCCAGGTCGCCCATGCGCTTCTTCAACGCGCCGATTCGCGCATTCACGAATCCCTGGCGTTCCTTGGCGAACTTATACTCCGCGTTCTCCGAAAGATCGCCGTGCGCGCGCGCGACCGCGATTTCCTTTGGTAGTTCTACGTTCAACTCGTGCTCGAGGGTGTTGATCTCTTCCTGGAGCTTCTGCTTGATCGGCTTGAGTGGGTCTTCGGACATGGTCGTCGTTCTTTGATCAGATATCAGGCGGTCCCTGAACCCGCCTTTGCAGCGGTCATTATAGATGGTCGGGAATTGCGCCGACAAGCAAGGTTTGGCTTTTCGGCGTACTTTTGATGGAGCCGACCATCTAAAATGTTCCAGCCAGTCGTTGACCCGCTTTGTGGGTCGCGGTTTCAATCGCGACATACCAACCCGGTCGGCGAACACCGGCTTTAGCCGCTGATGGAGTATCAATGAGCGACGATGCCATCCCGATGAAGCCGTTCGGCCGCCACGACGTCAGCATTTCGGCGCTCGGCTTCGGTGGTCACCATCTTGGCGACGCACCCGACGTGGCCACTGCGATTCGAATCGTCCATGAGGCAGTAGACAGTGGCATCACCTTCTTCGACAACTGCTGGGAATACCATCGCGGCAAAACCGAAGACTGGATGGGCCAAGGTCTCAAGGGTCGCCGCGACAGAGTTTTCTTGATGACCAAAGTCTGCACGCACGGACGCGAAGCCCGCCTCGCAACGGAAATGCTCGAGCAGTCGCTGCGCCGGTTACAGACCGATCATCTCGATCTCTGGCAGATTCACGGAGTTGGCTGGGACAACGACCCGGATTTATTCATTCGACCAAATGGCGCGGCCGAGGCGCTGCAAAAAGCGAAGCAAGAGGGAAAGGTGCGTTTCCTCGGCTTTACGGGGCATAAGGATCCCGCTGTTCATCTGAAAATGATCAACACAGGGTTCCCCTGGGACGCCGTGCAAATGCCGCTCAACCCTTTCGACGCACATTTCCTGAGCTTTGCCGAACAGGTTTTGCCCGAATGCGCCAGGCACGGAATCGCTTCTCTGGGCATGAAACCGTTCAGCGGTCACGGTGAGCCGATCACCAACGGCGAAATCACCGCTGAAGAAGCCTTGCGCTATGCGATGAGTCTGCCCGTCGCGACGACGATCACCGGTATGGACAAACTCGAAGTACTTCGCCAAAACGTGAAGATTGCTCGCGGTTACAAGCCAATGACGCCCGAAGAAATGAAGGCGATTCGCGATCGCGTCAAGCAAGCCGCAGGCGACGGCCGATACGAAATCTATAAAGTCTCGCTGCGGTTCGACAATCCAGAGGCGCGCATGGCACACGGGTTTCCGCTCGACGACCAGAGCGTCGAGGTCAAGGAAATGTTGAAAGCGACCGAGAATACCGGCTTTCCGTTTCCCGATGTAAAGCAGCAACAACAATGAGCGCAGATCGGACACGCTACATGGCGAAAGACGCGGGGCATTCGCGGCGGAGTTTCGTGAAGAAAAGTGCAGTCGGGCTGACCGCGTCTTTGGTCGCCAGATCGGCATTTGGGCGAGACTCTGGGCAGCAGAATTCGAACAACGACGAGCAGGTTCCACACCGCCCGCTCGGAAAAACAGGCGCGCAAGTCTCGGCCTTGGGCGTCGGCGGATATCACCTCGGTTCGATCAAAGACCCAAACGAGTCGAATGAACTCGTTGCCCGCGCTCTCGCCGCCGGAATCAATTTCTTCGATAACTGCTGGGAATATCACGACGGAATCAGCGAAGAGCGGCTCGGAACCGCGCTGAAGGGCAAGCGCGACTCCGCATTTTTGATGACGAAAGTCTGCACCCACGGCCGAGCCAAAGACGTCGCCATGAAGCAGTTGGAAGAATCGCTGCGACGATTAAAGACAGATCATCTTGATCTGTGGCAGATCCACGAAGTCGTCTACTACAACGATCCCGACATGATCTTCGCGCCAAACGGCGCCGCCGAAGCATTGCTCGAAGCAAAGAAACAGGGAAAGGTCCGATTCGTCGGATTTACCGGACACAAAAATCCAGCGATCCACTTGAAAATGCTGTCGCACGACTTCCCCTTCGATGCGGTGCAAATGCCGCTAAATGCGCTGGATGGAACATTCAAGAGTTTCGAACAACAGGTAGTGCCAGAGGCCGCCAAGCGCGGAATCGCCGTCCTAGGTATGAAAAGTATGGGAGGCAGCGGCGAAATCGTATCTCACGGAGCCCTCACCCCGGAAGACGCCCTGCGCTACGCGATGAGCCTTCCTGTGGCCACGACAATCAGCGGAATGGACTCGCTCGGCGTCCTGGACCAAAATCTGAAAATCGCCCGCGGCTTCAAACCCTTAACCGCCGATGCGATGCAAACAATCCGCGAGAGCGCAAAAGCCTTCGCCGCCGACGGCCGCTACGAACTATTCAAGACGACAACGAAATACGACGGCAAAATCGGCCGCGAACAACACCACTACCCGCCAGTCGACAAACTCCCCGCGTAGTGATCATCGCGAATGCCCTTGTAGGGGCACGGCACTGCCGTGCCCGTCTTCACGCATCTCGTGGAAGTAGTTGTAATCAGACGACTTACGAAATCGTCCGCCCCCTCACAGTGAATCTAACCCCCATAGAATCACACTCTTGTCCAAAGATGCGGCCTAACTTCCCTAGATTCACACTCTTTTAAAAAAAGTGGCGGGGGGAGGGTCGCACCCTAACGTCAGTTCCAAATTGGGAATCGGAAAGAAACGCGCTTCCTACAGTACCTTCACTTCCAGCGACTGCGTCTTCGTATTCCCCGCTCCATCGTCAATTGTCAGCGTATAAGTCGTCGTTTTCGTCGGCTTAACGTCAACGCATCGAGCGTAGGAAGGCCAAACCGGATTGTCCTGTGGCTCCAACTTGACCGTCTTGGCATTGGCCACTCCGTAGCACAATTGCACCGACTCGCCGCGATGCAACACGCCAGGATTCGCGTAGAAAGCCTGAATATCCAGCGTCTTACCACCCATCTGATCCAGCGCCACGCGATCGCTCTCGTGCTGCTTCTCCTGCTTTTCCTCAGCCGCCCGCCGCTCAATCAACCGGTTGTCCGACCATCGCGAGAAAAGTATCCAGCCAACAACGACAGCGACTCCGACCAACACAATCGAGGAATACAGCGACGGATTCTTGAAGACGGATTTCGTTTCGCTGGGAGAATTGGATTGTGATGGTTGCGGAGATGTAAGTGACATCGTTAATCGCGCGCCTCTGGCGCCGAATGTCTCGGCTCAAATGTTAGATGTCGTGCGAACTTGTGATGGTTCCATCGCCATCGTAAATGAAGTCAGTGGTTGCATCGCTACTGCGAGAACTCAGGCCTTCGCAGTCACGCGCCAGCTGAACTCTTTGTTCGATTTATAGTTCCAGACTGTGACCAGGCCGATCGCGACCAGGTTCGCGATGTAGCGATTCATATGGAAAAAGTTGAATTCAATGTTGATGATCAGAATGTTCAGAATGATTCCGATGGAACAGATCGCATTGAACTTCAGGAATCGCTTCACGCGCTGACCCATCGTCTTCTGTTCGCGCGAGATGTCGCCGAACGTCCACATATCGTTCCAGATGAAATTGTTGAGCAGTGCCGCTTCCGCCGCCAGGAATTTGCTGCGCGTCAGTCCCCAATGCAGCGTGGTCGGATCGCTCAGCAAATACAGCATCGACATATCAATGACGACGCCGCTTGCTCCCACCACGCAGAAACGGACAAAGCTCGAAGCCTGAAGCAGATACAACCGTAGCCGAAACAGATGCTGAAAGTATTCGACGTAAATCTTGTTAGTAAGCTTGCTCGCGCCTTCGACGCGCTCGCGGAATGTATACGGAACCTCCGCGATCCACTTCACATTTCCGCGCCCCAAAACCTCGATCAGAATCTTGTAGCCCAGCGGGCTTAGTTCCCGCCCTTCGATTGAAGTTCGGCGAATCATGAAGAAGCCGCTCATTGGATCGCTGATGCGCCCAATCACTTCGGGTAGCAAGCAAAACCCGATCAACTGAGCTCCGCGCGAAATAATCCTCCGGCCCAGAGCCCAGTCGCTTACGCCGCCGCCTTCGACGTGACGGCTCGCGATTCCGAGATCCGCTCCGCGCATCATCTCGCGACAGAGCTTCGCCGCAACCTCAGGCGGATGCTGAAGATCCGCATCCATCACCGCCAGAATCTTTCCGCGCGCGATTTGCCAGCCTCGAATCACCGCTGTCGACAATCCGCGCTCGCCTTGCCTTCGCACAACACGCAACTGCGGATATTTCTCCGTTAGGCCGAGCGCAATCTCCCACGTGCGATCCGGGCTATCGTCGTCCACGACGATCACTTCGTACTCCATGCCCTCGACGGAATCGAGCACAGGCATCAGTTGCTCGATGACCGCGGCGATATTCTTGCCTTCGTTGTATGTAGGAAGAACGAGCGATACATCGGCGACCGCATCGCTGGCTCCAGGCGCGATGACAAGACTTCCCGTCGGACATGCCTGCAGCGTCAGTGTGTCGAACATATGCCTCTCGATCCCCGTCTGACTCACTGTGTCAGCCGAGCGTTCTTCGTGATCTTCTTCGTCGCGCATTGGAACGCCTGCACTATGGGGACACCTTAGGCTGATACACGATGATGTTGCCTACCGTAAAACTGTGCGAATAGTTCTCGTCGAGATCCTTCAGAAACTCGCCGCCAAAGTGAGTTTCGGTGTACCACGCTTTACCCTCGGCCGTTCCCGGATCGCGCTGGAGCACAATCGCCGCAAAGTTTCGATGCTTGATTCTGTCCCAGAGGTCATTGGCCAGCTCTGGTTGCTTCATCGCTAAGATGCGAAACATGAACGGGTCAAGCAGGTACGGGCTCTTGCCCGACTTGATGACCACCAGCGGATTCTCCGCAAGAATCGGTCGGTTGTCGCCATGCAGCCGCAGCAGAACTTCATCTGCATCGTTGCGGAACGATGGGCGAGTCAGATCGCCGTGCAGGCCTTGCAACGTCGGCACGAGACTCACGATCAGAGCGGCGGCAAGAATCCCGGAACCAATTTCAGTTAGCGCTGCGATGCGCGAAATCGCAATCGCCAACAGAATCACGGACGCCACTTGCAGATCGAAAAGATGATTGATGCCGATCCCCAGCGATCCAAAAATCACAGTCGTGACCGCAAGAACGAACGCAAAGTAGATCGGCCACAAATCCGTCTTGTTTTGCAGGAAGTATTGCAGCCCGAAGGCGAACGCCGGGATTAGAAAGAAGAGAAACACAGGATCGACATCCAGCGCTTTCGAGAGCAAGTGAATCGGAGCTTGAATCGTGTACGACAGCGAACCGCCTCCGCCGGCGCAGGCTCGAAAAATGGCGAAAACGCGACCGCCGCTGCCGACGTACATCGCTCCAAGCACAACTGCGTAGCCGACGCCCGTTGCAATCGCCAGTTCGAGCGCTTCTCTTGTTCGTTTCGCGAGCAGCCAGGCGATAAAGACAGCAGCGACACCGAAAACCGTTGTCAGCTTCGTTGCGAATGCCAACGTGAAAAGCGCGGCCGCGAGATAAATCGACCGGCGCTTGAAGTTCGAGGCAGTGCAGACCAGCACACCCCAGAGATTCGCCGCCGACGCGAGGCTGTCGCCTTTCGCGCCGAGCAATGCTTGTTGCGTCGATGCAACGCTCAAAATCGCGGCGACGGCTGCCACGCTCAACAACGCGCTGACATTCATCCGCCGCAAAAGTAGAAACACTGCGATTAGCGTCAAGACGACACAAGCTCCCGAAAGAGCGATGCCTGCCGTCTCCAGCGACCCAAGCGGTTTTGAAAGCCAACCGGTAAACACGAAGTACAGCGGGAAGTACCGCGTGCCGCCATATCCCAAAGGACCGAATAGCGGGCGATAGAAAACGCCGTGCAGAAAATCGTAAGCACAGGCGAGCCAGACGCCTTCGACGTGGGTCAGGAAATACTGGTTCTTGAAGTTGAGCAGGATTCTGGGAATCAGAAGAATCGCCGTCGCGGAGGCTGCGAGAACGATCAGCCACGAGTAAATCCTCAGGGCCGGGCTCTTGGAGTTGCCGTCTGGCGACATCGCGCTTATTAGGTCTCTTTCCACAGATGATGCAGATTTTGGGACGACGCGATGCGCCATCGATTCGGTTGAAGCCAAAAGTAGCGGAGTACCCTGCGGGTCGCCCAACACCGACCCTCAGTCGCTCAGATCGTCTTTCCCATCGGAGGCGTGTATCGTGCCCGGAACGCCTCACGCTTGGAATCGGGTTTACTCGGTACCCGGTAATTGTGGCTTATTCCGCGCCAAGGAAAACATAGCGCAAAAGGAACAGTACTGACAGGACCCATATTAAAGGGCTGATATCACGGTACTTACCGGTTCCCAGTTTGACCAGCGTATACGACAAAACGCCCAAACTGAGCCCGGTCGCAATACTAAAGGTTAGCGGTGTCGCCACGAGCGTCAGGAAGGCCGGAAATGCCTCGGTGAAATCGTCCCAGTGGACGCGGGCAACGGCGCCGCACATCAGCGCGCCAACGAGGATCAACGCCGGAGCGGTCGCGTAGGCGGGAATGGCTGCGACCACGGGCGCACAAAACATTGCCACTCCGAACCCGGCGGCGATCACCACATTGCCCAGGCCTGTCCGTGCTCCGGCGGCGACTCCGGCGGCGCTTTCGATGTAGCTGGTTACCGTCGACGTGCCCGCGATGGCGCCGACCATGGTGCCGAAGGCGTCGGCCAGCAAAGCCCGGCTGGCTCGCGGGAGTTTGCCGTCGCGCAGGAAGTTTCCTTGTTCGCAGACGCCAACGAGTGTTCCAACGTTGTCGAAGAGATCGACGAAGAAAAATACAAAGATGAGTTCGCCCAGGCCGATTTTCGCTGCGGCGCGCAAATCGAGCTTTAAAAATGTGCCCTCGGGATGGGGCAGGGAAAAAAGATGAGTGGGCAGATGCGTCAGCCCGAAAGGGATGCCGGCGAGAGCGATGGCGATGACGCCGAGCAGGATCGCGCTCCCGATTTTGCGTGCCATAAGGATCGCGATCAGCACCAAGCCGATCGCAGCGAGAACTACCTGCGGATCGGAGACGCGGCCAAACCCAACGAACGTGGCTGGATTCGCGACGATGATCTTTGCGTTGCGAAGTCCGATGAATGCGATGAACAGACCGATTCCCGCGGCGGTTCCATGCTTCAGGCAGTCGGGAATGCCGTTGACGATTTGCTCGCGAATGCTGGTGAGCGTGAGCAGCAGAAAAAGCAAACCGGAAAGAAACACAACACCCAGCACGGTTTGCCACGGAATGCCGCGCCCGATCACGATCGAGTAGGTGAAATACGCGTTGAGCGACATGCCGGGCGCAAGCGCGATTGGATAGTTCGCCCACAGCCCCATGATCAACGTCGAGACAGCGGAGGCGAGGCAAGTGGCGAAAAGCACGCCGTCGACCGGCATTCCAGCCTGCGCGAGGATCTCTGGATTGACCACGACGACGTACGCCATCGTCATGAAGGTAGTCAGGCCAGCCAGGAGCTCAATGCGAACCGTGGTTTGGTTTTCGCGAAGATGGAATATCCGCTCGAGCAAGTTGGTGCGCCCCGGAAAAGGAGGGACTGTAGACCGTAGAGCGAAGCGGCGTCAAACGCAAAAAGTTGCTTGAAGGCGCCAGCGCGACCAGTAGTGACAGACTCTTGCGCCCCAAGGACCAGATTTCTTTGTGGGTCGGTTATTGCGGTGGTTTGCCAAATTTTCCGGCCACACTCTGTAACCGGCAGTAAACCAGAGAATCGGATCGCGCCGGGACCACGATAAGATCGCAGCAACGCCGGTGCTCACTTCACGGCAAGGAGCGTTTGGTAAACCTCTTCGGAGCGCGCGATCGCCTCTTGTACGTTGTCACAGATATTTTCGCGACCCACAACTTCCTCGAATTCGGCTTGACGCATGAGTTCGCGCGGCTGCTCCCGAGCGCCGCAAAGGATGAGCACGCGATTCGCGCCATGCAATTGCTTCGCAACTTCCTCGATCGCAAACAGGCCGGTGGCATCGAGTGCGGTCATATTCCTCAGACGCAGGATTACGATGGGCGGGAGTTTCTCGAGGTCTTGGGTAACGACGGAGAGCTTTTCGGTGGCGCCGAAGAGAAATGGGCCGTGAATGCGGAAGATGGTTGCATAGTCAGGAATGTCCTTACCCTGGAGGATGTGAACCCGGCCGTCCTCAACATAGTCTTCGTTTACTTGTGAGACCGTCGTCGTCGAGGCCACCCGACTGATGAAGACCAGCGCCGCCAGGATCATTCCGGCTTCGACCGCGACGGTAAGATCGGCGAATACCGTCAAACCGCAAGTTACCAGCCACACGCTGACATCGGTCTTCGTCAACTTCAGAAGTTGAGGAATTTCACGCCATTCCCCCATGTTGTAGGCGACAACCATCAGGATCCCGGCGAGCACGGCCATCGGAACATAGCTCACCAGCGGAGCGGCGAAGAGCAGAACGCAGAGGAGAGTGGCCGCGTGAATCATTCCGGCTACAGGAGACTGCGCGCCGGAACGAATGTTGGTGGCAGTGCGCGCGATGGCTCCCGTGGCCGGCAGTCCGCCGAACAGCGGCGAACAAATGTTAGCGATACCCTGGCCAATCAATTCGACATTCGGGTTGTGGCGATCGTTGCTCATGCGGTCCGAAACGACGGCCGACATTAGCGATTCAATGGCACCGAGCATCGCCACCGTAAAGGCCGGCGCGAGCAATCCATGCAGGAGCTCGAGATGCATCCTGGGGATCCGCAAGGCGGGAAGTCCTGCGGGGATTCCGCCGAATCTTGTCCCGATGGTTTCCACCGGAAGCCGAAAGAAATAGACCGCGAGCGTAGCCAGGATGAGTGCGACGATCGGGCCGGGGATGCGCGGTGAAATGCGGCGGCACGCGAGCAGGACAAGGACAGTGGCGACTGCGAGAATCGTCGCTTGAAGAGAAAGGGTATGAAAGTTTTTCGCGAGGGCTTCGACGCGCTGCGAAAAGACGCCGGGAACTCTGTCGAGGCGGAGGCCGAAGAAGTCCTTTACCTGGGTACTCGCGATGAGCACCGCGATACCGTTGGTGAAGCCGATGACCACGGGGCGCGGGATAAACTTCACGGCGGTGCCCAGACCCGAGATGCCCATGATCACGAGCAACACGCCCGCGATCATGGTGCAGAGGAACAGGCCGTCCACACCGTGTGCGGCCACAATACCTGCCACGACTACGACGAATGCTCCGGTCGGGCCACCGATTTGCGTTTTTGATCCGCCAAGAGCGGAAATCAGGAACCCGGTAACAATGGCGCAGTAGATGCCGGCCTGCGGCGTAAGGCCGGAGGCTATGGCGAAGGCCATCGCGAGCGGCAGAGCGACGAGTCCTACAGTGACCCCGGCGATCAGATCGAGGAGGAGTTTGTGGCGGTCGTATCCTCGCAAGCAGATGACGGACTTGGGGAGCCAATTTTCGCTGGGGAAAATACGCGCCATTTTGACATTATGAAGTCCATCTTAAACGGCTCTCTGGAAAGAAATGCGAATGGTGCTGGAGAGGAACTGCCAAGCGCGAATGGCAATCGCGGCAACCTGGCAGATGAAGCCGGGATGGTGTTTGGAGATTTGAGAAGCGGGACAAAATGGCCGGGCTCAAAGAACTTTTGAGCCTACGCTGACGCAGAAGTTGCTTTCTCGGATTGCTCCGCGGCGTTCTTCCGCAGTACCAATACCGGGCAATCAGCCGTCCGTACTACTTTGTCGGTCACCGAACCGAATGCCAGACGTCGCCAACCTGTCATCCCATGCGTGGCGATCACAATCAGGTCTACTTCTTCTTGGTCTGCGGTGCGCAGAATCTCCATCGCCGTATCGTTTGCCAAGCCCACGGCCGTGCGCACCTGGAGGCCCTTCGCTCTGGCCTTCTGCGCCAACTCCTCAAGGCGACCTTCGGCGTCTTTGATCAATTCCTGCTCGTATTGGCCTTCGCGGAAAATTGAAATGTCCGCCGGCAGTTTGGGAATCACGGGCACAGCGTGCACGAGCATCAACTCCGAGCCATATCGAGTGGCAACATCCTGTGCCACATCAAACGCTTCCAGCGAATCCTCACTAAAGTCGATTGGCGACAAGATTCTCTTCGGTAACAGCATTTAATTTCCTCCGAACCAACAAGGCGCAAGAGGACTCCGCCGTGGAACCGCTTTATCTCCTTGGCGACACTTCTGTACGGTTACGTTTATGTTTCTCCTCCGTTAAAAATTGCCTGCAACCGCTCACGAAAACCGTGACCATAGTCACGAAACCGGGCGGCTGCCCTCGCTCGGCTCGCGATTCGGAGCCTATGGGGTATACTCCGGTTTTCCGCCCGCCGTTGTGTCCTTCCTTCGGAATGTGCCCGATTGCGAGTGGGATAAGAGGGAACGGCAAGCGTGAGCGGCGACAATTCCGGCAACCCTATACTTCCCGATTCGAAAGTGTTGTTCGAAAAGCTGTTCGAATCCTTGCCGGATGCCGTATTGGTAGCCGACCGCGAGGGAATAATCCTGCTTGCCAATCAGCGGGCGGAGACGATGTTCGGACACGCACGCCGGGACTTGATTGGTCAACCGGTCGAAGCCTTACTGCCGGAACGATTCCGCTCCGAACAGCCGCCGAAGAAGCCGCGGATTCCATGCATTTAAACTTGGAGTCGGCCGAGCGCGAACACATTCTTCGCGTCCTCCGCGACTGTCACGGAATGATAGGTGGCAAAGGCGGGGCCGCTGAGCGGCTCGGCCTGAAGCGCACGACTTTAAATTCCATGATCAAGAAGCTCGGAATCCAGCGTCGGGACTACATCTAGTCCCGGGACGATATTTCGTCTCGTCTCCAGCGCTTTGTCGGCTGCCCGAAACTGCAAAATTCGATAAACCTACCCGCGTAAGTGGCCCTATTTTAATGGCATAACCAAGAAGGGCGAGAGTCCGTGATATTGGCGCGTGACCTGCATTACAAGCATGGTCCGCCGAAGTCAGGACCAACTAACGATGCTCAAAATCACAGTTCACGAAGATCAAAGGATGCACACCATCAAGCTCGACGGAAGAATCGGTGGACCTTGGGTCGAAGAGTTGGAACGAACGTCGGCCGCTCTCGCAGCTTCGCTCGGTTCGAAGAAATTGCGGCTCGATTTACGGGACGTGACTTTCGCGGACGGCAATGGCCGGAAGCTCTTGCGCGAAATCTATCAGGAAACGCATGCAGCTTTTCTCACGGATTCGCCGCTAACGAAATACTTCGCAGACGAGGCAATGCAACCTCGGAAGCGAGAATTAGAAGGAGAATAATATGCGTGGACCTTATGGTTTTGAACAGAACGAGAACTGCCAGTCTTGCAAGATGCGGTCGGATGGATTCTTTTGCCAGCTGAGCCCGGCGGCCTTGGAGGATTTCAATTCGATGAAATCTTCCGCAACGTATCCGGCGGGAGCCGTGCTCTTTCTTGAAAAGCAGGATGCGCGCGGTGTCTTCGTCGTCTGCGGTGGCCAGGTAAAACTGTCCATTAGCTCCAGCGGCGGAAAGACCCTGATCCTCCGTATCGCGAAACCGGGCGAAATCCTCGGTCTGATGGCCACACTTTCCGGCACGTCCTACGAAGTTACCGCAGAGACGCTACACCCATGCCAAGTAGCATTCCTTCGACGCGACGATTTCTTGCGCTTCATCGCAAAGCATCCGGAAGCCTATCAAGGTGTAGTGAAGCAGTTCAGCAGTCTCTACAGCGCCGCGTGCGAGCAACTGCGTACTGTCGGACTGTCGACTTCCGCCCCCGAGAAACTCGCGCGCCTGTTACTCGAATGGTCCGCGGAATCGACGGACGGAAAACCGGCGACGCGGGTTAATATGCCGTTGACGCACGAAGAAATCGCCGAATTTATCGGAACGACAAGAGAAACCGTTACGCGCACGTTGAGTGAATTCAAGACGCGTCACCTCGTCGCTCTCCAAGGTTCCACACTATCCATCTAGAATCGCCCGGCCCTCACTGCCATCGGCGGAGCTTGAGCCAGAAATCCCTGAGCCGCGCAAAGCAGCGAGCCGATAAACAGATGTCGGAGGCGATGGTTTGACCACCACACGAAGATGTTGCGAAAGGATTCATCCTCCCGAAATGGAGAAGGGGAAATCGTTAATTGCACACAGGTTGGAGCCCATCCGGGTGGAGGGGAGAGTGGCAAGCTAGTGCATCGTGTTGTAAACTGAGGATCTAACTTGCCTGTTCCCCGGTAGCTCAATGGTAGAGCATTCGGCTGTTAATTTTCAGACGAACGTTGATTCTGCACCGTTTAAACCCGAAATTGAGTCCCGAAAGCAGGCGAGTTGGACCCCAGTTTGGACCCCATTCTTCAAGCATTATTTAGATGATTTGCGACACAATCTCAGGAACGATTCAAAGAGGCGGTTGCGGGGCGCGACGAGGTATTACTTGCAGGAGCCCCGAATGTATAAAGCCACCAGTCGTTGTGCTCGATGCGGAAGCTCACACAGTTCCAGCGCCATTGTTAGCATTCATTTTCCAGAAAAGTATTTTTGCATTGGCTCCCAATAGTGGCCCTTCCAGCCGACAAACAAGTGATCGTAGCTCCCCTCCGGAAATCCCGTGTGATCCAGCACAACACGGGTACCCGATCCCTGTTTCTTCAACTCGAATCTCGCAATGGAATAAACCCCGGAACCCCAGCCCGTGTCGCCCCATGCCTGAATCAAGCGTTCGTTCGGAATCAGTTCTACATTGCGCCCGTAAATTACCTTCCCAAACATTGCGAATGACCCACCGGCCATGGCTTCAATCTCCGCCGGCATTCCGGACAATTCGGCGAACTCCTTGGAATTAAGCAACAAGTGATAAATGCGATCCGGGGCGGCCGGCAAATCAACTTCCTGATGTAGCGACGTACGTTTGGCGTTGGCCGACTTTGCAGGCACCTCCTTCATTTCCTGCGCCGCCACGGATTGCGTGCTGAATACCGTGGGAAGGCCCGCCAGAGTTGCTACCGCGCCGATCATTCGCCGCCGCGTCATCACGCTATGCACTTCCCCTTGCGTGCCGCTCTCCCACATGTGTCCCCTCCCACTAAAGACTTAAATCCCTTGTCTCGCACGCGTATCCCACCACCCAGTCAAAATATGTTCAAGAACATATTTTCAATGCCCACATTCGGAGACATACTTTCGCTCGTCACCACTTCGTTTCACTCGAGATGGCCCTTCCAACTCCGGACGATGCAGTCGGTTACAACGTGTATCGGGCAATGACCCACGGTGGCCCCTACACCAAACTGACGCAGTCCGTAACCAGCGCCAGTGTCTACACGGACACGACGGTCAATGCGGGCGATACCTACTACTACGTCGCAACGTCAGTCGATGCGAACAACACGGAAAGCTTGCCCTCCGACGAAGCATCAGCAACCGTCCCCATTGACTAGGGCGGGGAACTGGCTGATGCCGCATGAGCGAAAAAAAAGAGTGTTTTTGAAGTTTCATGAGTGGTGGTGTGAGGTAGGGTGTCGACTTAGTTGGCGCGTGCTATTCAGCCAAAGAACTGACGCCGAACCCTTGGTGCCGAAGTTTGTTCGTGACAAACTCCTGTCGGGCTGCAGAGATTCGGAAATACGTAACTGACCCGGGCTTGATTCCTGATAAATCCATTTGGTTCAGTGAGCAAGATTCACGCGAGAATACTCGCGAGGGGCATGAAACATCGACACGCTTGCCATAGTAACGGCCAAGGGGATCAGCTGGCCCTTCGATCGAGAGCTCTCTTCTTCGTCTCACGAAGAACATTTCGAATGTGTCGATAAGCCTCGGGTCGAAGAACGATCTCGAACGAGGTTCGAAACGGGACCGAACACCTAGAGGCAACCAATCCTTAATAAGAGGATCTTCCGCCCACGTCGGACGGTCCAAAGAGACGACTTAGCGCGGCATGTTGAAGCCACGCCACGCCCTCAAGTCCACTTGTCCGGTAACGGCGTTTATCGGGAGTTGGCAGTGTTCCCACCGCTGATTTCACCTTGTCCAAGTCGTTGACTTGGTTCCTGCTGACCACCTAACATTGCCGCGGCATGAGTCGCCCGCAATCCCTGGTCGGTCAGACCGTTTCCCACTACCGTATTTTGGAGCGCCTCGGTGGCGGGGGAATGGGCATTGTCTACAAAGCCGAAGACACTCGGCTTCATCGTTTCGTTGCTTTGAAATTCCTTCCGGACGATGTAGCCCGCGACCCGCAAACCTTAGCGAGGTTCCAACGGGAAGCGCAGGCCGCGTCGGCGTTAAATCATCCAAATATCTGCACCATCCACGACATCGGCGAAGAAGACGGCAGGGTATTCATCGCGATGGAGTTCCTGGAAGGTCAAACGCTAAAACACGTTATCGCGAGCCGGCCCGTGGAGATGGAAAGCCTGATCGAGATCGCGATTGAAATAGCGACAGCGCTTGACGCAGCCCACTCAAAAGGCATCGTTCACCGCGACATTAAACCTGCCAACGTCTTCGTCTCCACGCAGGGCCATGCCAAAGTGCTTGATTTCGGGCTCGCAAAAGTCGTCTCGGCGATGGGCCTTGCAGACAAGGCCACTACCCTAGCCACTCAAGAGGTCGACCCAGACCATCTGACCAGCCCGGGCAGCACATTGGGGACTGTTGCGTATATGTCGCCTGAACAAGTGCGAGCAAAGGAATTAGATAACCGAACCGACCTGTTTTCTTTCGGCGTCGTTTTGTACGAAATGACTACGGGAGTCCTTCCTTTTCGTGGCGAAAGTTCGGGTGTCATTTTCAACGCTATCCTCGAGCGAGTTCCAGTTGCCCCCGTCCGTCTAAATCCCGACCTACCTTCCGACATGGAAGGAATCATCAACAAAGCGTTAGAAAAGGATCGTAATCTCCGTTATCAGTCTGCGAACGAATTGCGATCCGACCTCAAGCGATTAAGACGAAATTTCGAATCCAGTGCCGCGCGAATTTCCGTCGGGCAGGGTAGCAGCCCTCAGGGAAGACAAATCGCTCCGACCGTAACGCTCGCGAGTCTCATCCTGACGCTCCTCATTGGCGGAATCGCTTTCTACCATTTTTCGCGTTCTCAGAAACCTCCAGCCAGCACCAATTGGGAGCAACTCACATTCTTCACCGACTCCGTTGTGTATCCTGCGCTCTCCAACGACGGACGCATGCTTGCGTTCATTCGGGGAGACAATCCTTTTTTCGGCAACGGAGAGATTTACGTGAAGTTGCTTCCCGGAGGCGAGCCGGTTCAGCTCACCCATGATTCGCGACCCAAATTGAGTCCTACCTTTTCGCCAGACGGCTCGAGGGTTGCGTATGGAACCGTTCCTCCGTGGGATAGCTGGGAAGTCCCTGTTCTCGGTGGCGAACCACGTATGACTTTGCCCAACGCCTCCTCGCTGTCGTGGTTGGATAACGGCAATAATCTGCTTTTTTCCGAACTAGCGGAGGGGCTGCATATGCTGATCGTCACTACCGACCGAGGACGCGGTCAACGCCGCGTCGTCTATGCTCCTCCAAGCGAACGCGGAATGGCACACCACTCGTATCTCTCACCCGATGGCCACTCGGTGCTGGTGGTCGAGATGGACGCTCGCGGTGTGTTCCTCCCCTGCCACGTAGTCCCTTTCCAGGGAGATGGGGTTCCGCGGGAGGTCGGGCCTCCCAATGGATCCTGCACGTCAGGCGCTTGGTCTCCGGATGGGAAGTGGGTGTACATCACATCTACTGACAGGAAGGGGCCGACCATCTGGTTGACGGATCGCGAGAAGACTCACATCTGGCGACAGCGGTTTCCTGTTGGGGAGCCAGAGCAAGTGACTTTTGGAACGACCGAAGAAGCGGGGATCGCGATGGCGGCAGATGGCAAGTCCTTCATCACATCGGTCGGAACGCGCGAACACATGGTCTGGCTTCACGATCAAAGCGGCGAACACCCAATTGCTTCTGAAGGGGCGGCAACAGCAGCAACTTATTCCTCAGACGGCAAAAAGCTCTATTACTTGTACGCAACTGATCCAAAATATGGCGAAGAGGTCTGGGTACGTAATCTCGCTGATGGAAAGACTGAATCCGTCTTGCCGGGCTACTCCACCGAGCAATATTCAATTTCTGCGGACGGAAAGATGATCGCCTTTACGAGGGTAGATCAAAAAGGACGCTCCTCCTTATGGATCGCGCCCACAAATCACGCCTCCGCTCCTAGAGCCCTTACCTCCTCTACCAGTGAAGACTCCCCCCATTTTCTGCCGGACGGCGATTTATTGGCCCGTTCCAATGAAGCGGGAATAAATTCTCTTTATCGAATGCATTCTGACGGAACCGATCGCCACCAGATCGGTCCTGCACATATATTCGACCTTCACGGGACATCGCCCGATGGCCGATGGGCTCTTGCGGGTTCCGATCAGCCGGGGCCGGAACGCGCTCCCGGTCAATTTGCTTTTCCCGTGCAAGGAGGGCCTCCTATTCTGCTATGCACAGGGATCTGTTACATGAATTGGGATGCTAGCGGAGATTCCATGCTGTTTAGCCTTTTCGGCCAGGGAAATGGCACTTACGTGCTGCCGGTATCTCGTGCGAC
>Ga0209006_10001244_pt1 | contig 23102 bp, 42 predicted proteins | sample JacPin_JW_Ref_O2_FD_188567 | JGI IMG/M metagenome (GOLD analysis project Ga0209006, IMG submission 188567) | Forest soil microbial communities from Algoma, Ontario, Canada - Jack Pine, Ontario site 1_JW_Ref_O2 (SPAdes) (version 2) | ecosystem: Environmental > Terrestrial > Soil > Boreal... | reverse complement strand
CCGATCTCGTAGGACTCGACTTACCAAGAATCTCCAGCGCCTGCACCGCGTAATTATCCTTCTCCTGTGCGCTCGCTGCTGCCTGAATCGTCTTCTGATACTCCGAGTGCTTGCCCTGCACGAAAACCATTCCGTTACCTGCCATGAATCACCTCGGAATCAGTGTACAACTAAATTTGCTTGGCGACTTGCTATCCATCTTACCCGAAGGTCAGCGGACCATCTCGTGCTCCTAGACAACGCAGGTTGAGCGACAACTAGGACTGCCCTCAACAGCTACGCTCGCCAAATATGGTGGACCTAGAGGGGCTTGAGTCCTCGACCTCCCCGGTGCAAACGGGGTGCTACTCCATCTGAGCTATAGGCCCGTAAAATTGGGGTGCCGTATCGGATTCGAACCGATGATAAAACGTGCGCCACAAGCACGCGCATTTGACCACTCTGCCAACAGCACCATAAAACTGTGGGGCCGGGTAGGAGACTTGAACTCCTCGCCTTCTGATTACAAATCAGATGCTCTACCTGATGAGCTAACCCGGCACATCTTGTTATCCAACGGTAGTGAATCTCCTGTCGCCTTGGTTGTCATGGTAAAGATATTTGCTCCACGCCGTCGTTTCGGACGCCATGCTTCTGAGCAAGAATCTTGCAGAATGTACGCCCAGCGGAAGCGGCCTAAAAAGCAACGGCATATTGGCTTCCTCTGGAGTCCTATCAGCTTTGCGATGATTACATTTTTTATCCGCTGAAATCAAGTTGTCCCAAGTATCCTTACCTCCGCGAGACTTAGGCAAGATGTGATCCAGCGTTAATTCATCGCCGCGAAACTTCTCGCCGCAGTATGCGCACTTGTAGCCATCGCGAATGTTGATATTCTTCCTCGTCACGATTTGCATCCGCAGGGGCACATGGCGATAGGTCAAAATCCTGATGACGCTAGGGATGAAAATGCCGGGATAAATTTCCCTATCTCCTGCCAGTTCAACGACTGCCTTCCCTTTCGTGATTAAGGTGAGGGCACGCTTAACCGTAACGATCCTGGTGGCTTCGTATGCAGCGTTCAGTTGGAGCACGGGACGCTTAATCAAGTTCATCGTACCCTCCTTTCTCAAATGTGGAGCCGAATAGGCGAGTCGAACGCCTGTCACCTCGTTACGAGTGAGGTACTCTAAACCGTCTGAGCTAATTCGGCATTTCTTACAACTTCCTGCACTCTCATCCGAATACAGTCTTCACATGTTCGAACACAGTTTACACCGTGAATGCAAACTTCCTTGTGCGATCCTCGCGGAACGTGAATCTCCGCCTTCACTTTCAAGTCGGCGGTGGCAAGAATGATTCGATGTGTCATCGTCGGCCTTCCTTTCGAATTGGAGCGGTATGTCGGGTTCGAACCGACGCGCTGAGAGTGGCACTCTCAGATGCTTCCACTACATCAATACCGCAAAACTGGATGGGCGGCTCCGACTCGAACGGAGATGATTCCTTTCGGGAAACTGATCCAAAATCAGTGGTCTTGCCATTAAACGACCGCCCATTAAAACTTTGGTTTCCGGCGAGGGATTCTAACCCCCATCATTGGCTTCAGAGGCCAAGGTACTAACGTTGTACGAACCGGAAACAACTAAAACCTATGAGGGGCGTGAATGTCGTGGTCACCCATTATCCCCTCCCCACCGTCCTGCATCCACACCAAGGACGACTTCAAACTGGCTGGTCAGGTGAGAGTCGAACTCACATCGCCTGCGGTAACAGCGCAGTGTAATACCGTTATACGACCGACCAACATTCCAAAACTGCGAGAGGCCCAAATCCTTATTCTGGACTTGAGCCTCTCTTCTCTTTAGGGTTATCTGAAAATCCCTTGAGGCTCTATCCAGTTGTGGCTGTGCGATTACCAAACGTCGGTTGTGCCGTCGCTGGTGTCTGGTAGCCGTCATGGAAGAGCGTCTTCATGGATTAAACATTCTCACATTCCAAATTCGTTGTCAACTACCTTTTTCTGTTCGCCATCACCATCCACGCAATCGTCCCAAGCGCGTATCCTTCGCCAAAGTTCTTCCATATCCCGTACACAGATAGACCAATAATGAAGTCGCATAAGCCAGATAGGAGCATCAGAGCGTAGTCTGTTTTCTTCATATCAACCTGTGCAGCCTTTCCATCCGCTCGCCCCAAAATTCCCAAGGCGGATGTCCAAAATACAGAAATCTGAACATTTCGAGATCGTTGTCTGCTTTCATTACATTGCACGGCGCACAAGCATCGACGATCCTGCCACGCGCACCTCCTTTGGATTTCGGGACGATGTGATCGTGTGTCTTCTTACCACCTTTTAGTGAGCAGCCACAGAACCAGCATGGAATTGGAGTGTACCTCCTTTACTAAGATTTCGAATCAGCTTTCCTTGCCTCCATCATTGCGTCCGCAGTCTTGTAATAAGCCTCCACGCCTGTTTCCAGACCGGGAAACTCACCGCCGTAAGTTTTCCCTTGCGCCATATAGGAAGCCGCCACCACGACGCTTTGTATCGAATCAGACAACATCGCTGCCATCGCGAATTCGTCCCGCAGCGTCTTCATTGGCTCCATGACTCGAATCTGCTGAGGTCCACGGAATAAGCTATCGAGCGACACAAACTTAGTGCCGCAATCCTTGCATCTCCACTGCTCCTCGAAGACTTTTCCGTCGTTTCCCAACGTGAAACGTTCGACGTGGATGTGAGCGCAAGCTGCAAAATCTTGCTCTTTTTGTCCGTTCATTGGAATCCCCCATATATCGATGATGCAAATCATACGCCTGCGCCTTTTCTATTGCAAGCGCAGAATATCCGTGAGAAGATGTGCAGGTGAAGAAAAACCCTACGCCATTAATAATCATGTCCGATGCGCCAACCTCTGGAACCGGGCTTGGCAGGATAACCAAAGACCTAGCTTCGAGAATTGCGACCCAACTGCCCGACGTATATCGCGTTTTAACAGTCGGCTACGGCGGAATTCCGTCTCCAGACCTGCCGTTTCCGCAGTACGCGATAAAAGACCTGCGCGACGATTGGATTTTCCCTTCACTGCACGAGATTTGGCGGAACTGGGTTGGGGACGAAGAGGGTATCCTGCTAACAATCTGGGACGCCAGTCGGCTTAGTTGGCTTGCTGATCCTCATGTTTTCTCAGAATTGACGGAGGATTTAATTGGTCTCCAGCAGTGGATCAAGAAACGTCCATTTAAGCTCTGGGGTTATCTTCCAATCGATTCGTCTGGCCCTAATGACAGAATGACGTTCCCGCTAATGAAGACGCTGTTCGGCTTCGACCGTCTATTGGCTTACGGCGAGTTCGGCGAAGGTGTCATTCGGAGGACTATTGGAGATGAGGAGTCTGATAAACGCCATTTAACGAATCTACCGCATGGTCTGAATTCCGATGTTTTCTATCCTTTACCGCGCCATCTCTGCCGCAAGTTGTTTTTCCAGCACACTGGAGCGCGACCGCTGATTCCGATGGTAGTACCGCCGCTTAAGGATAGCGAAACCTTGATCGGTATCTTAGGGACAAACCAACGGCGGAAAAATTGGGCGCTCGGGATCAAGACAGTCGCTCAGTTGGCAAAAACTCATAGCATTCGCCTATGGCTGCATACGGATATTCTGGAAAAAGAGTGGAGTATTCCCGCTTTATTAGTCGATTACGGGTTGATAGACAAAACTGTAATCAGTTTGGGCCATGTTCCCGACGACATCCTTGCCGAAGGTTATTCAGCGTGCGATCTGGTCCTTGGAATCGCTCCTGAAGGTTTTGGATTTGTGCATGTGGAGGCGCAGGCGTGTGAATGTCCCGTGGTAACCGGCTCCTATGCAGGAGGTGCAGCCTTAGTGCAACCCGGAATGCGCGTTGATCCTATCGCCTTCTACGACGAAGGCGAATATGCGAGCAATCGTCCAGTCTACAATCCAGAGCAATGGGCCGAATGCGCTCGCAACTGGATTGGAACTCGTGTGACGATGGACCCGCAATACGATTGGGCTAACCTCTGGCCCCGATGGGAGAAGTATCTAAGAGAGGCGGCGGAATGAGTCGAGTCTACCCTTCTATCCAAGGCGTACCTTTCCGCAAAGTGGTGTCCTGTACGCACATTGGCCAAGGCATTTACAGGGAAAATCTAGAGTGCGGACACACTAATGCTGTCTATGACATTCGTGATCTTGGAGCTTCTAAGCGACGGTGTCGATCTTGTAAGTTTGAGAAAGATAGGAGAGAAGGGAAATGAGCGATTGTGGCGTTTGCGTATACTCTGACAGCGATGGAGAATCATGCGATTTCATGCACGAGGAAATTCGCAAGGCCCGAAAACCTCATACTTGTTGCGAATGCCGCAAGACTATCAACATTGGCGAACGATATGAACACGTCCGCTTCAAGTTCGATGGCGAGGTAAACAACTGCGACACATGCTTGATATGTGTCGAAATCGCTGAGGCGTTTTATTGTGATGGAAGAGTCCTCAATGAAGGATTGTGGGAGAATATGTCCTACGTGATGGCAGAGTTGACTACTTCATGCTTTGATAAATTAACGTCTCCAGAGGCAAAGTCCGAACTTCGTAGGCGTTGGATGGATTGGAAAGGAATACCAGCGTGAGCGGCAAAGGCGGACGAAATCTCGGAGCGGGCAGACCTAAAGAACCAAACAGGTTGATGGCTGAGAAGTTAGGGATAGCATGGAAGCGCCCTAATAAAGCAATCAAAGCGATGGGTGGCGCTGAACGATTGAAAAATATGTCTCCAGAGGCGAGAGCCTTTATGATTGGATTGTCGAGGGCAAAGAGGAATGTCGAACCAGATCGGAAATAGAGAATACGACATTTTACGAGCACTCTTAGATGGCATGGCGACCAAGGATATGTCTGTAAGTCTCAATATTCCAGAGATAGAGATTAATACTGAGATTCGCAGGTTGTGCAAAAAGTATGAAGTTAAGAACAGAGTTCAATTAGCTGTGAGAGTGTGGACGATTGGACTGGAAAAGATAGGTAAGTCTGCATGAATAGACCGCTACCAATCCTTCACCCGAATCCAAAGAACTTGAATGCCTATTTCGAGGAAGATATGCCAGGAGTCTCAATATGTTCATCCTGCAAGAAACACGTTTACCTTGGCGGACCTATAACTAAAGGTTGCGCTACATGCTTGGAAATGTACAAGGCGCTGCAGGAAAAGAGGAAGGTTAAGTAATGTCTCCATTTTTCAGCATAATTACCCCCTCTCTTCAAAGACAAAGCCTGTTGCGAACATGCGAGAGCATTGACAAGCAAACTTATTTCGGTCGATTTGAGCATATTATAATGATCGACCAAGATGTGATCGACAAGGAATTGTTTGCTAAGATCGATCAGCCGTATCGTTTTGTATATCAGTGTCCGAATCATCATGGAAACTATGGTAATCGATGCCGTTACGATGCTTGGAAACACGCATCGGGCGATATGCTTTGGTACATGGACGATGACAATTACTTAGTGGATGATCGCATCCTTGAGGATATGGCGGCGATACTAAAAGATGTCGAGTGCTTTGCCATACTCCCTATCATGCGTCACGGTCGCTGGTTTTTCAACGATCCGCCAGGACTCTGTATGACGGATACCATGAACGTGGTTTGTAGGCGAACCATTGGCCGCTGGCCTGATATTGAAGCCCGCGAAGCAGATGGGCATTGGGTAGAGGCACTCAAGGCTAATTACCCATACACGGCATTTCCACAATTTCGCCCAATTGGCGTCATGGAGTACTCTTCGAATGGCATTTGACAAGGAACTTCTGGTTATCATGCACGCGACTCACTCTGAGCGGATGATGCCGCAGTACCTTGCGCAGCTAGATGGCGCTGGGGTTGAGTACCATATTGAAAAATTCATAGAATACCCCAACTGGAAAGGCGGAGGAACTCTAGGGTTCACCGTGGAGACAAAGCGAAGGCTTGCAAAGCAGTTCTCAGACTACCAGTTCCTCATCTTTACATGCGCCTTCGACATGCTGTTTTTCTCCTCTAAGGCTGCGATTCTGAAGCGTATACCGACAGATTACATCGTTATGGGAGCAGAGAAGAACTGCTACCCGGTTGCATCGATAGCATCTCAGATTCCTGAACGTGGACCGTGGCGCTTCAGTAATGGAGGTCCATATGCAGGCACTCCAGATAACTTTCTCAAGTGGTGCGATGCAATGGAATCTCATCGCGCGTACAACCCCAATATGCTGGATCAGGAGCTATACAACATTATGCTCGCGGAAGACAATGAATGGTGTCAGATAGATTTCAGGACCAATCTTTTTTTCTGCCTCTTTAGTGGATATGAAGAACTAGAATTCAGGTATGGGCATCCATACAATTCGTTCTGGGGGACATACCCGGCATTTATCCATGCTAACGGCCAATCGCCTACAGAAGAATTATTTGAGAAATACGAACGGAGTTTGAAATGAGCAAGCGGATTCTAGTTACAGGCGGCGCTGGTTTCGTCGGTCACAATTTCATATCTTATCTGCTTGCGCGCACAGACTGGGAAATCGTCTCGCTCGACAGGCTCGATTTCTCAGGGACACTTAACAGACTGCAAGACGAATTGAAAGACAATCCTGAGCGCCGTAGGGTAAGTATAGTCCACCACGATCTCAAGGCTGATCTCAGTCCGTGGATAGCTGACAGAATTGGGGAAGTAGATTTTATTTTCCACATCGCTGCAGGTAGCCACGTAGATAGGTCTATCAGGTTTCCAGTAGAGTTCGTGTTGGACAATGTATTGGGGACTGCCAACCTGCTTGAATTCGCAAGGAAACAAAAGCATCTTGAGAAATTCATCTATATGTCCACCGACGAGTGCTTTGGTCCGGCGACAAGCGGAGCGCATAAAGAGCACGATGGCTATAATGCCTGCAATCCTTATGCCGCTACCAAGGCTGGAGCCACGGAGCTTTGTGGGGCCTATCGCAATACCTATGGTGTTCCTGCGGTGGCCGTATTCGTCATGAACATCTTCGGGCATCGCCAGCACCCCGAAAAATTTATTCCTATGACGATTGCCAATGTTAGGGACGGCAATGTGGTTACCATTCACTCGAATCCGCAACGCACGCTACCTGGGACGAGATTCTACATCCACATGGACGATGTCTCAGACGCACTGTTCTGGTTGTCCTCGCTCAACAGAACCGATGTTGGATACAAATTCAACGTAGTAGGAGAGCGAGAAATAAGCAACCTCGAACTTGCTCGGATGATTGCATCAGCACAAGACAAAGAACTACGCTATGAGTTGGTTGACGCCAGAACATCCCGAATAGGTCATGACTTCCGCTATGCCCTCGATGGATCGCTAATCAAGTCCTTGGGGTGGCAAACAAAACAGCCCGTCGATCAACGCGTGTCTGAGGTCGTGGAGTGGAGTTTGCAGCATCCTGAGTGGATACGAAAGAGAGCGCTATGAATCATGCACTGCTGCTAACCAAAAATTGCCTATCCCTCACACAGAATTGTATCGAGTCCTTGCGCGCTCAGGATATTCCAGTCAAGATTCATGTTTACGACAATTTGAGCGGTGATGGAACTCCAGAATGGATAGAACAGCAGTCCGATATTATCGATCATTCTTCTGGCGTTGATCTTGGAGTAAGTGGGGGGTGGAATTTTGTCCTCGATAGCCTATTCTCGACTTCCGATCCGGCGCATGGATGGCACGCAGATCACGTTTTGGTGGTCAACAATGATACCTACCTTCCACCTTGGTTTTATCAGACGTTACTGAGCTACGAATGGGAGATTCCAGATGAATATATCGGAGAAGATGTTCAGGCACGACTCGTGGAATTCGTGACAGGCGTTTCGGTAGGATCAATGGAGGAGATCGCAGCGCAGCCTCCGCGTAAAGGTCTAGTCGAGTCGCCAGATTTCAGCGCATTCTTGATTAGAAAATCGGCATGGGAAAAGATTGGCCCATTCAACGAAAATCTCGTTCACTATTGCGGGGACATGGATTACCATATCCGTGCGCATCGTCTCGGCGTTAATCTCTGGAACTGCGGTCTGCCGTTCTACCACGAAAGATCAGCCACTATGCGCCTTGCCAACAGCAAAGAGAGACGCATAATCGAACTGCAAGCCGATGCAGATAGAGAGACGTTCCGATCAATCTACGGCGTGGGCGCAAACGATCCCGCATACGCTGATTTGTTTAAGTGAGGTCACTATGCCAGTCTTCACTCCTGACGAAGTTAAATCGCTGAACGAGTACCAGAATTCAGGAATCTTTCATCCATTCACCTGCGGAAGCGATGTCCGCACCGAGCACGAGGACGGCGAGGGATTGCTGATTGCTACTGAGACCGGATTTTACTGTCCGTATTGCGATTTTCGGCAATCGTGGTGCCACCCTTGGATGCGGGACTGGAGTTGGAAGCGTGGAGCCACGTACAGAGCATTGCAGCACCTAACCAGTGGAAGGCCGGAATGAACGAGACGCTATCAGTCCATTGTCTGAAGATCGCACGAGACATCACTCGCGGTGAGAACGGTGCTACCGCTATATTCTGCTATGGAGAATCGCAGGATGTCCTATGCGCCGCATGGTTTGAACGTCCTGACTTCCGCAAGATTCGCATCTCTCCAGACTGGACTAGCGTGGAGAGGGCATCAGCAGTCAGCATCGCGATTCAAATGGCCTTGGAGTGGTTGACCGCTCAGGCTTGAAGTTCTTTCGCCAGTGCCTCTCCAACCCATGCTCTACAGTCAGAGCACAACTTCTGAATTTCCTCGCTAGTCATGCCTGTGTGCGTCAAAAATAAGCTGCCATCGATTCGCGTCCCGACGACAAGAAGTTTATCTATCTCTTTGGCTTGGTCGGCAACCTGAAAGGCAATTTGGAGAGGCTCTAGGATGTTCACGGGTTATCTCCTGTGCGCAAATAATAGCACCGCAGGGCACAAATACGCTTGCAAATATATAAGGCGCAGAGTATCTTGACATTCCCCGCATTACTAAAGAAGGGATACTGGCATCACTACCAGAATTTTCTGTTTCATTGAGAATCGCCTTTGTTGATTCACACCAACACTGGACTGACACTCTCTCCACAGACTGAAACCGCAAGTCCTGCGGCCAAGATATTACGTGCTGCGTTGATATCTCGATCATGGATCACGCTACATTCTGGACACGTCCACTCTCTCGCGTACAGTGGAAGAGATTCTATGGTGTAGCCGCATCCACTACATCGCTTGGTGGATGGATACCAGCGATCAATACCGATCAGCGTTCTACCGTACCATCGAGCCTTATATTCGAGTTGTCTTATGAATTCTCCCCAACTTGCGTCTGCAATGGATTTTGATAAGCGTGAGTTTTTCTGCATATTACTTACCGCTAGACTCTCGACGGCGATCACTTGGTTTTCGTTTATCACCCGAGTAGAGAGTTTATGAAGGAAGTCGTTGCGAGAATCAGATATTTTGGCATACATTCGCGCGACTCTTAGTCTTGCTTTAGATCGGTTCTTGGACCCTAATTTTTTCTTTGCGAACCTCCTTTGTAGTTTAGCTAGCTTGGCCTCGTTCTTACGAAAAGTCGCAGGAGATGCAATTTTCTCCCCATTAGACATTACAGCGAAATGGGTAAGCCCAAGATCAATACCTACTTTCCCCAATGATTCGGGTTTACAATCCACCTTATCGTCGCAGCGCACTGACACAAAGTAGCGCCCAGATCGATCCTTCGATACAGTGCATGTTGTTATCCGCGCATCTGTAGGAATATAACGAGACCATCGTATATGCAGCGGCCCCGACATTTTAGCTAGTTTTAAATTTTTTCCATCCCACTTGAACGCGCTTGTCGTGTATTCTGCTGCCTGCTTGGCGTCTTTGGTTTTAAATACCGGATGTTTAGCACGGCGAGCAAAAAAGTTCCCATATGCGGTTTGCAGATGGCGCAAGGACTGCTGAACTGGGCTTGCACTTACATCGGCCAGCCATGAAAATTCTGACTTTCTCTTTAGGTCTGTTAATAACGATGATGTCTCATGATAACCAATTCTCTTTTGGTCTTTATACCAAGCATCGGTTCGTAGACGAAGCATATAATTGTAAACAAAACGAACACATCCAAAAGTCCGAGCGAAGATAATTTCCTGCTCTGGCGTGGGGTAAAATCTGAATCGATAGGCTCGCTTAATATTCACTTACATATTTTAGCATATTTGTGTAAGAATTTGCAATTTCAGAGTATCATTGGGAAGTGGAGGTTTTATGAAAGTCTGTTGCATGAAGCACGAGAATACAGGACAGCGTTGCACAAACGAGATTCCCGAAAAAGACGAAATCTGTTCTGAATGCTGCGAACTCTTGAATGATTACCTGCGCGGAACTAGCGTCAAGCAAATCGTAGAACTTCAGATGGAAGTGGACGATTTGGTATCACTAAACCATCGTCTAAGCGACATCCTCGACAGAACTGCGAATGCCCTTCATGGTGGTCCAATGGATAAGGGATTGTGGTCGTTTCATGATCTTCCAGAACTTGCCTACAATGCAATGCAGGAGAACGACAAACTACGTGCTTTACTCGCGCAAGGACAAGGCGACTGTATCTACTGCAACCTTCCTGCCGTAGATATTGCCAAGTGTGCCTCTGGCTTTCCGGGATGCGGACGAATGGATGACATTATGAACGCGCAGGAGACTGAAAAGGACGAGCAAATCTCTCACTTGCGAATGAGCCTGCTGAGTGCTCGGATAGAAGTTGAAGCGATCCTTGACAACATTCCTAACGCAGTGCGAGTTCGCGAGGGCGGCGGGGATGAGGATGTGTATGCTTCCTTGGCGGTTTCAGTTGCGAAGATTCAACATCGGAAAGGATAGCAGCCGCCCCATTAACCGTTCCATGTTGCGCCGAAAGTGAGGATGAGATGGAAGAAGGGTTTCATTGCTGTAGCTTGGCTAGCTTGTTCTTTTTATGCGTGGGGAACGGCTATGGCTGACTTTGACTGGAGAAACCATCACGACTGGGATATTTTGCACCTCACCAGCAGAGATCATGTCGGCCTTTGCCTATTTGAATCGATTTTGGGACCGGCTGGAGCAATAGCTGAGGCAATCGAATCCAATTTTAATCAGCATGGATGGGAACTTTGGGAACGTTCCTAATCCCCATCGCCCAGGCGGGAACTAAAAGGAGATTCAAATTGAAATACGGGATTTTCATTTTGTCTGTATTGGTCCTCGCAGGGTGCAGCAGTGCACCTAAACCAGTACCAGCACCGCTCGGCTCTGTCTCGCAAAGCGGCATTACCGACGATGCCCGATATAGAAGTTTTTTGACCACCTACACCGTGCAGATCAGCGCAGGAAGGCAACTTCTGGTTACCGTTAAATCGAACCCTTGGCTGGCCGGGGAAAGCAACAAGGTGTCATTCTCGGATGAATTGCTTCAAGGCGACGGTAAGCGCGTACTTTTTGACTGCGAGAACATTGCCGATAAGATCATCGATGCTGCGTTGGTCCAAGAGATAGCACCGATTTGCCCGGTTATTCATAATCGCGGCATCGCCTTTTGGAAGTCGCTTAACTATCGGCCCACAGAGTTTACGGACACGGAAGGAATTCGCTGGCAGCAAGTCAAGTAACCGGGCTACGCGACAGTAGCAACTGGAGGAATCATGAAATTCGTCTATGCATTCATTCTTGTGGCAATCTGCCTGACTCCCATAAGCGAAGCATCAACCCCGAAGGCGATGCTGTTGCCTGCCCCTGGCGGTTGCTGCTGGCTCTGGCCGTATTTTATTCCGTGTTGCACGCCGCCAGTTGCCGCGCCGCCCAGACCGCCCCTGTAACCCGCACCATAGCCCAGCAGCGAGAGGCTGCGAAGGAGAGAAGCGAAGATGGCAACAACACCAATGCCGCAGTATCAGTCCCATAAGAAAGTCTGGGCGCTAAAAATCATATCCGTGGAGCAGGTAGGAACCGATTCAACCATAGATGAAAATCCTATTGTCGTGATTGAGTTCGAGGGCCGCTTTGCAAATAAGGAGTTCAACCTGCACGGCAAACCGACTCCGGAGGCTGGATGGTACTACGTGCAGTATCCGGATGGATACGAGTCGTTCAGTCCGGCAGCTGCATTTGAGGAAGGCTACACGCTAATTGCCTAGCCACTATCGGTATTAACGGCAGCGGTGCGTTGCCAACTCGGGTCTGAGCGCCTATGACATCAAATAAATCTCGGACGCTCATAACTAGACCCGAGTTGGGAGCACATCAGCTCTCAAGTTGCGCAAGTGTGTGGAAAAACTATCGGGATTCGCATCAGGTAATCGATGGCGGTCACCGCAAAAATCAACCGAGCTTGCGCATTCAATCAGCCCATAGGGCGTAGGAGGGAAGGGAAAATGAACGGAATTGAACTAATCGCAGCAGAGCGCCAGCGTCAGATCGATGGTGAGGGTTGGACACTAGAGCACGATGATAAACAAGCCTACGGAGCATTAGCTAAAGCTGGAGTGTCCTATGCTTCTTTGGCTGTTGCTCAGCTTGGAGGAAGGGTGCGAGCTTTGGCCCTCGGTGCATGTCACATCTGGAGATGGCCATGGAGCTCGGAATGGTGGAAGCCATCAAATGATCCGATCCGAAATCTTGTCAAGGCGGGTGCACTCATCGCCGCCGAGATTGATCGACTACAAAGAATCACATCCTAGCACACACAGGCACAGAAGGGAGTGAGAAAGATGGAACAAGATGAGACCGAGCCATGCGACTACTGCGGGGGAAGCGGGTGGCTGCCCCATGATTGCTGGGATGATACCTGCTGCTGTCTAGAGCCATATGACGATTGCTGCCATGTATGCGACGGAACCGGTCTAGTGGCCCGCGCAGGGCAAGTGAAGGGAGAGGACAAGCCGTGACACAAGAACAAGCACTCGCAGAAGCTAGGCAAAGATGGGGCGTAATGTCTCAGGTAGTAAAACGCGGGGATTTCTGGAAGGGCAAAGACAAGTGTTTCGTGCGTAGCGCACGTTGGTCGCGGCAGGGATCTGGACCTACGTGGGAAGCCGCATTCGCGGACGCCGACCGGAGGCAGAAGGAGCAACCAAGTGACTGATGAGCAGAAACCACCCGAAAGCACCCCATCCCTTGCGCATGAGCTAAGAGAGCTAAGAAAGCTAAGGGAGCAGTTGGCAGAACTAACCAAATCTCGTGACTTGCACGCTTGTAACGCGGCAGATCTGTTTCGCGAGAGGGATGAATTGCGAAAGCAGAACCGCAAGTTTAGAAAGGCTCTGACGTTGATCGAGCACAAGGCAGATCAGAGACTTCAGGGACAATATACCGAGAAGCAGATTCTTGGCTTGATCCTACACACATCCCGCGCCGCACTGGAGACTTCTAAATGAACAGCCCTGCACCGATACCCGAAGATGAGCAAGGCATCACAGCGGAATCAGCCATCGAAGGATTACTCCACATTCACGGCGAAGTTCAAGAGCTGATCCACGATCAATGGGACTGGATGAGTGCTTCCTTCTTCGTAGAAGTTCTTAAGGTATTTCTGGCAGACAAAGACGAATGCATATCCGCTCTCGAAGCCGCCTCAACCCTCCGCAGAAAGGACAGAACAGCAATGGAACTGGGTAAAGAGCAGATTGACGAAGCGGCCAAGGCTGCAAGAGTGACGGCCATGGGCCAACCTAATTGGATTGGAACTCAACGGGACTGGGAAGATATCGAGGAGCATTACCGGCAAGAATGGAGAGATGCAGTTATCGCTGCTGCTCCGCATCTTCAGTACGCCCCAGCTCCGGTATCTGGCGATCTGGTGGAGCTGGGTGCGGAGATCGGCAAACTACACGCCGAGCACCAGCAAGAGATGAGCGCAGCATTGCGCGAATGCCATCGGAAAACATCGGAGCCGCTCGAAGGTATGATCTCCGATTTATCAACCCGCCTGAGAGAGTCCACGTCCGAACTCACCGCCCTGCGATCCGCGCACGAATCAGCGCTCAAGGCACAGAGGGAGACGCTGTGCGGCCGAGTGACTGATGTGGAGGCGGACAGGCATGGTCTGAGCGTGGACGGAAATCGGATGTTCCTTCGGCTTGGAGTAGAAAGCCTGCTCAGATATCGCCGCGCCCAGCTTGAGAAGGCACCGGCGCCGACGCTGGAAGAGAGGATACGGTTTTATCTAGCCAACACAAAAGAAACTGATTTGGTTAAGCAAGCAAGGCACATTACAGAAATCGTTGAGCGCTACAAAGAGGCTGAGGCTGGAAAGGCGAGCAGATGAGCGAGTGGATTCCATTATTCGTTGGTTGCTCTACCTGCGTTTCTATCATTGCAGCTTATAGCTGGGGAAACTCCGCACAACGATCTTACGATGCCGATCAAGCCATCTCCGAAAACCCATCCCATGAATGGCAAGAAGCCCTCATCGACGCCGAAGCACGCAAGCAGAAGAAAGGACTGAAGCCGTGAATAACTGTCAACATTTGGACCTGCATTGCCATGTGAACTTGGACCACGTACTAGAAAGCGGCGTTGTCTATCTAGAGGCGAAAGTTCACTGCAAGCTCTGCGGGCTTCCTTTTGAATTCCAAGGGTTAACTGCTGGCCTCAGCGCCTATCAGCCGCATTGCGACGTGACAGCGCAAGAACTCAGGGCTCCGATGTTTCCCAAGGGCTCAAAGATCATGCCCGGAATTCCGGGATACACCGTAAGAGCAAATTGAAAGGACTGAAATGAGCGCACCGATACCGGAAGACGAAGAAAAAGTAGACGGATTTTATCCCTGTGGCCATGCATTCAGCGTCGAAGGCCGTAACCTCCGGTGCAACGTCCAGAGGGGGCACCACGGCGGCCACGTTCATGTAAGTGAGGGGGATTGTCCGCTAATAACTTTGTCTTTGCATACCTCATCGGCCTCAGAGCGCATCGCCACCCTCGAATCCCAACTTGCCGAGGCTAAGGCGCTGGCTATCAACCGGGAACTGTTTTTGCAGGAGGGAATTGTCCAAAATACTGCAGAAGATTGATGCTATAATTGCGACCCATCAACCCACCGGTGCTCCCGAGGCGCATCCATGTATCAAAGGATAAGTGAGGACTTCATGGCAGGATTTCGTCCCGGCATAGACATCATTGGTCGTCCAGACCTCAATTGCGTGCTTCCTCTGGAGGAGCAGTTCTGGCATAAGCGTGCAAAGTCTTCCCTGCCTTATGTTCATTCCGTAGGTGCGAATTCCTGTCTTATTCACAAGGTCGCCTACGTGGATATCTACTGGTACTCCGGCCACTATAGATATATGAAAAGACTGGATAAACCAATGGTGTTAGCGCATACTATTTGCCAGTTTAGCGTACCACTCACAGGTCGCAAGGCTGGTAAGGCTTGTCCATTGCCTGATCCTAATGCAGTCCTGTGTGGTCGGTGCCACGGCGAGTTGCCAACGTTTAGTCCGCAAAGGAAAATCAGAATCAAGAGACGCTGGGCGAAAGATCACTTGGGTTGCAAAGGACTGGATGAAGTTATTGGACCATATGAATATCCGGAGGTGAGAAAATGACTAAAGAACAAGAGACAATCATCGGACTGTACACTTCGCTTAAAAAGATAGCGAAGCACTACCAGACTCCTAGCCAAATCCGACGCGCCAGCCAAAAGCAGTATGGACTCGAATACGAAGAGGCATTGGAGTATGCCTACGAGAACATTCAACTGGAAGCGGCAAGGGCGATTAAAGGCGTTAGGCTTCCGAAAGAAAAGAAGGTGTCCTAGTGGCTTACAACGATCTCACCGAACTCACACTAACAGCAGACGAGCGACTTGCTGAGGCTACGCGGATACTCCGAATCCTTGAGTCCGACAGTATCGACAACTTCCGTCCAAACGAGCAGAAGTTCTTAGAACAGATGCATGACGCAACTTTTGTGAGTGTGAAGCAGTTGCTCTGGATGCGGGATTTACTCGAAAAACTTCAATGAAAGTCATCGTAGCAGGAAGTAGATCAGTAACCGATTATCAGACTGTATGCGATGCCATAGCGGATAGTGGCTTTGAGATCACAGAGATTGTTAGTGGCCACGCAGGAATGACCCATGTCAATGGAGAGTGGAAGCCTTCCGTGGATCGTCTTGGCGAAAGATGGTCGGCGGAGTTCCTAAAGCGAGAACCGAAACTCTTTCCAGCAAAGTGGACTGAGAACGGTAAAAAAGCGGGTTTCATGCGCAACTATGACATGTCGCTGTATGCAGAAGCCTTGATTGCTATCCACGCCAATGATAGTAAGGGGACTGAACACATGATTAAGATGGCAAGGAAACAAGGATTGAAGGTTTTCGTTGTGGAGTACAAGGCATGAGTGGCATTCCCATCCTGACCGACGTAGCCGAACTGATCGCAGTACCTGCGATGGTTGAGGAGAACGTAGCTAACGTGATGCGCGAGTACATGGCAATCTCGCAGCATAAACCATCGCACGAGGAGACGGTAAGCATCATTTTCCTTGCTGGAATGCGGTACGAACGTGAGAAGCATAGAGCGATGTTTGCTCTGGAGGAGAAATAATGGACCCGAATTGGAACGTACCATCCGAGCGCGAGTGGACCGCCGAAGAGATGGAAGAATTCTTCGCCAAGGGCATTACTGGAGGCGCAGTAGCCAGCAACGGAACTTGGTCTCCTGAAATGTGGTCTAATGTGCGTAAGCCTACGGGTATCCACATCACATCGATTACGCCGCCAGAGCAAGGTTGGCCGATTATGGCGCACTGCTCGATCTGCAAGAAGACCGTAATCGTCCTCAGTCCTTATGCTGCAAAGCCCGAGGACGGCGATATCTGGTCGCTCAAAGGTACATGCCTTGACGAGGATGAACACATCCGACACAACATGTACCCTCAGTATGATTATCCTTGGCCGAACAAGAAAGGACCATTTCAATTCCAGCCACTTGACCCATTGCCACCCCCACTATACCCATCGTGGGTTGAGTACAAGACAGAGATGCCTATCGCGGAAGCAAAGAAACGTTGGCCTGAAGCGTTCAAGGAGAAGGAGAAAAATGAGTCTGAGTGATGACTTGTTGAAGATGAGTAGCGATGTTATGTCGCTCGAACGACAACGGAATAATCTGGACAGAGAAGTCCAACACTTGAAAAATTTGATCTTCAAACATGGGCTTCGAGAAGGTCTGATTCCTATCCCGATTAAGTGCTGTTCGCGAGATTACGACGAAGACGGGAATTGCGATGTTCACAGCGCACCGGGCGTGCTCAGGGAGAAGAAATGAGTGTAGTAACTGGAATCACCACTCATCCCGGAATAATCCTGCTCGAAGATTTCCTGAAGCCGCATGGGATTACCATGAATGCCTTGGCTGTGCGACTCCGCGTTCCAAACAACCGAATTACTGGTATCGTTCATGGAGAGCGAGCGATAAGCGTCGATACAGCCTTGCGCCTTTCTCGTTTATTCGGAAACTCTGCTGAGTTTTGGCTGAATCTCCAGAAGAACTATGACCTATCGCTTTACAGATCACTACATGGATATGTTATCGAGAGAGAGGTTCTTCCACTTTGACAAATCCAAACCTTCCTGAAGGTTCCTGATCTTTATGGCATGGGCTAATGTAAGTGCATTTAGTAGGCCATGAGCAGGATGAAAGATTCTCGTCTGGAATCGACTTCATCTTGTCTATTTTGGCGAGTTTCCTTTGCGCTAAATCCAAGACTCGCTGCCTCGCTAGATCACTAGGAACCGGCAAGTCAATCGTAAAACAATAATCCTGTAAAACTGCGTCCGTGTACATCGATTGAAGCCAATCCTGAGTCGAAATCTCGTCAAAATCCTCTCTCGCTACCTCAATCCATGAATTCTTAAACGGTGTACTCTTGTCGGTTCTCTTTCGGAACCTCAACTGCTTTGAAACCGGGTGCCTTATTCCTCGCGTCCACGGGCTTGAGTAGCGTCCATTTCGATGTTGCCCCGTAAGGATTACGCAAATCTGCATCGGCAGGGAGTAATGGCAAACATTTCCTATGCTCGCCCATGACCGGCAAATATCGTAATGGCGGTCGTCTGACCAGCTACTCGCGAAATAGACACGCCTGAGATAGCTTCCATCGGGCGACAGAAGACAGGACGGCTCCCAAGTATCCAGAGGCTCAGGAACACGCCACGGTGCCTCTGACGGCTTTCGTAGAGCGGATACGACCACATCAGCCAAGGCGCTTAAATGAACGACTTCGGAGTGCAGATCGTGCTGATCGCTCAAGAGTCCGGGTTCAACCGCTAGGCTGAAAAGATGCTCACCTGCGGACTGACCGACATCCTTGCGCTCTCCATCAAGCAGTCCGTGATGGACGCCGCGCTGGAGCATTTGCACTGGCGTTAGTTTGTAGCGTTCCCATTGGAGGGCGTACCAAGCTGCCCTTGGGCATTTCTCATATTCGGTTAAGAGGGATGCTGTATCCATGAGAGGAAGGAAGCGGGGAGCCGTTTTCAAAAGCTGCTCAAGGCGAGTGGAAACGGAACGGAGGAAGAAAACTCCCCGCGAAATTTATTGTTGCACTCTTCTCTGATTTGTGCAAGACTGAAGTTGCTCAAGGTGTTGAATGGAAATGACCCCGAACAATTCGGCTGCTCAATTCCCACGGGAGGTTCTATTCCTTGGCTCTGCTGTGTGCAATCGACATTGTAGTCGAGAGTGTCAGCCGGGGTCGGTGGGCGTGCGCGCCTTGGGGATGCCTCGTTAGCTACGCCAGCTTCTGCGGGAGTTGGTTAGGAAAAGTGATCCTAGCGCACCTTTTGTACTCGTCCGTGGCTCCTTTGCGCCGAAGAGACAAAAGAAAGTTGGCAAGGTCGATTTTTGACCTTTGCTCTCGGCTTTCTTTTACCTGAACCGTTCACCATTATCCGATGTACTTGAAAAGCAAGAACAAAGTCTTAAGAACAACAAAATAGGGGAAGGTGTATCCAATGGACATTGAAGAACAGCAGAAACGAGAAAAACTCAATCGACTTTTGCGCGAAGAAAAGGATTTAACGGTGAAGTGGTACGAGCGAATTTCTGGCGCAAAACCGTTTTCAGACGGCGAAAAGGAAAGAATTGATCGCCATTGGAATCAGGTGGCGGCGCAGGTTAATAAGTTGCAAGGGGAAATTGTAGGCTAGTCTTCGTCCTCTTCTACATCTTCCTCGACAGGCCCATCAGAGAAATACTCGTTAACGACTTCCGCAACTTCGCCTGCCTCGAAAGGTAGAACGTGGCCTTCGAGAGATGATTGTCCAACGAAGTACATCAAGCACTTGTTATCGTCGATTCGCTTGATGAAGGTTATATGCTCTGGTGCGATCCAAAATCCATCTGCTAATTCAATCACTGCTTTCCTCCAGATTCAGAATCATCGGGATTCTTCCAAATATAAGAATCTACTGGACCGCTGTTCGGAGAATCTCCGATGTAAAAGCAAACAGGCTTTGGTTCTGGATCGCAGAGCATCGCATCAATGGACGCACGATGCTCATCCTCAATCTTTTTGAAGGTTTCTGTCCAATCGATATGCTTACCTATGTGCAACATCTTGAGTTCTGTTTTCATTTTCGTTATGCGAGCCAATTCAGATTCCTGCTCGGCCAATACGACTGGCGCGACTGCCGCTGTCGCCGCGCTGACGCCTAAAAACTTGAAAAATTTGCGCCTGTTCATGTCGTCTCCTGTGTAATTGAAAAAACTGTTTTATGAAATTTTGTGCGGATCGGAATGGGTACCGACTATTCCATCGGGTGAACGTTAGGAACTGCCAGTATGCCTCCCCGTGGACGATTCACCGCGCTACCCACGTCTGCCAGCATACCTTGCCGCACAACTCAAGTATTCCATAGAGGCGCAGACAATGCAAGGGCTAAACTACTGGTGCCATCTGTGTTTTGAGAATCATTCGGCATTACGAGCAGAAATTTGAATGTTAAGAACATCTCCGAGCGCCAAGCCTGAGAAGTGTGTGGGGTATCCGCTCAAATGGAGAGAAACCTTAATGCGACTTTTCAAAACGTCGCTTACATCCTCATAAATCTCGCCTTCGGCTTCAATGATGCTGCCGTGGGTATAGGTCTCTTCATCAACTGAAAATATATGGCGTGAACGTTTCGCAGCAGTGACTTCTAGCGGCAGGATAATATTCTTCATGTGCTTCTCCTTCGATCTGTGCTCAATGGCCATGATCGTTGGAGGAATTATACTACTTGCCAATTGTTCCCGCGCTAGGAAACTGGTGCCATTCCTGAATTTTGAAATCCACTATGGAGTTCCTGCGCTAGTTTCAACACATCGCTCGGCGTTTGATTTCTTGCCTCGCCTCCGCTAGAAGGACTCTGCTTCTCAGCATCTTTTTTGACTTCGCTAGGACTCTTGGATTGTGACGCTCCACTGCGAACGCTGGTATTCGCGACGAACTTTGCTAACGGAGCGGCAACAGGAATCTTTTGTTTCTTCGCTGCGTCCACCAGTGCCTTCATGTCCTGAGCAAACAATGCTTTCTGCTCTGGAGGAAGTTTCTCCCATTGCGCCACATCTCTCTCGTTGATACTGGAGAGATTTTTAATCACTTCTGGCTTTTCGAGTAAGTTAGCTAAAGCATTTGACGCAGCATACACAGCACCACCAGCGCCAATGTCCGCTCCTGCCCAAATATCTGGATGACCGACAAAGAACGAAGCAATCACGCCGGTAAGACCCGCAACAGAGGCATACATAGCCCGTCTTAGTGCGCTTCTCCGTAAATCATCAGCACCCCTGTGAACGTTTGAAGTCTTCCGCGCCTGAAGTTCTTCTGGGCTAATAGTTTCCCGTTTGGGAACCGTTGGCTCGGGGCGGTTTGGAAGACCTGTTCTGTCTGTCTCTGGTATAGGCACAGAGTACGGTGGCTGAGGTTCTGGAGTCAGTTGATATGGAACACTAGCCTCATCGGTCGGTACCCATGCCTTGCCGTCCCACTTCAATAGATTACCGGTGGCATCTCGCGTTACATGCACTGGCGCAGTGGGCGGTTCCTTGAGATTGTATCCTTCGCGTAGATCGCCAACCGAAGGAGGCTTAGGAACCTGCTGGAGCGTCTTACGAAGTTCATCCTCTGTCTTCAGTGTTTTTAGCTTTTCGCGACGTGCCTTGACCTTTTCGTAAGCCTCAACGACCGAAGGATCAATGGTCCCAACGTGAGCAAGCCTCTCATCTTCCTGACGCTCTTTGTATGCTTCTGGATTAACATCTTTTTCGCGCACTACGTCGCCAGTCTTAGGAATAGGACGTTCCTTACCAAAAGCGTTTTGGTATTCGACTGTTTCTTTCTTTGCGCCCTTCAAGTCATCGCCGCCGCCGCGCTTAATACTTTCTGCCTGCTCCAATTTGTCTAGCACATTGTAAATTTTGCCCATCGCATAGCGAACATCGGGAGGATACGTGCTGTTGTATCTTTTGTATCCGATGTTGCTCTTAATTGAATGGATTTTCTCTAGGGTCATGGAACTGACGTTAGTAAGATCGACAGGATTCGCCTCGGGAACTACCCCATCGCCAATCATCTTATCGACGTTGGCTTTACGATCTTCTGGAAGATTTTCATAATCGTCACCGTAGCCGAAATATTCCATGATCTGTTTCCGGTGATCGAGATAGAACTTAGAATCGGGGTCTAGTGCCCCCTCTTGTGTCTCGACATTGCGAAGGATGTTTGCGGCTTCTGGAGTCTTTGTTATTTGCTCGTTAATGACGTTGATGACAGGTGCCATGTCTACGTCGCCTTCATCGGCTTTCGTTTTCTTTCTCCACTTATCCCAAGCGGAGTTCTCCTTCCCCTTCTTGGTAGCCTTAGCCTCTTTTTCCTTGGCAACGTGCTTATTGGTATCCTCAGCTAGTCCTACTTCTTCAGCCCTTCGCAGTTCAAGCGCGTGCTCGGCAGCGGTATTCTCATCAGCTATCTTTTTGGCTGTCTCAGCGTGTTTCGCATTTACTCTGTCATTGTGCGCGTTGACTTCCTCTGTCGCCTTGGCGTGCTTACCTACTATTTCCTGATTGCCAACACGCGTCTTATCTAGTTTCTCTTGCGTATCGACCGAGTGCTTCTCATCGTTCGCTACGTCTTTATCTTTAGCGGTCACTACAGCGTCCTGATTGCGCTTTTGAACCTCTTCGGCCATCCTCCGAAGTTCCATTGGGCTAGTATGGGTGACTCCTTCGGCTATAGCGCGTGGTACACCGCGACTTTTCTCGATAACTTTTCCAGCGATCTTTCCTGCTGGCTCAGATGCCGCAGCCACTACCGCATTCCCAGCAGCAGTTCCCGCCGCACCAGCAACGTTCCCAGACTCAATCTGTCCCCGCATTTGGTCGCCAACATTTGCAGCCCAAGGTGCCGCTAACGCAATAGGAAATACTGGAGCCAATGTGGATGTGACAGCCGCCAATCCATGCCCAACTCTTTGAGTTGCAGGCAAACTTGCGTCTCCAGCTTTATTGGCCTCGGCAACCATCGGCTCCGCAATTCTTTCTGGATACCGCATCAAAACGTCATACGGCGTTGTCAGTCCTTGTGCTTTCTCTTCCTCACTAGCGCGAGGATCAAGCATCTGAACAGCACCCTTTGCAGCACTCCCAATCGCTCCATATTCAGATTCAGCAAACCTTGAAAGTGCGCTAGGCTGATCGGCTGCTTTGTCGTTCGTATATGTGCGGAATCCTGCTGGATTGTCGAATCTTAATCCAGTCTTGAACGCATCCTCGACTTTGCTGTAAGGTACTTTCTGTACTTTGCCATCCTTGGACTTCATTTCATACAGTCCCTCATTTTTAGGATTGGCACTGTAATCAGGAGCGTACCTGTCCCAAGGCTCGCCTCCAGATGCAGGCGTTGCCGTTGTCTGTGCTGCATACTTTTCCCATGGCTCTGGCATTTACTGTTTCACCAATTCCCAATTCTCTTTCTTTGTTGGGTCGCCGCCAAGGTACTTGTGCTTACCAGAAGTACCCTCTTCAATCGTGCCAATGTCAGGAGCCTTAGCAAACTGTTTTTT